>OHXD01000462.1_pt1 | contig 14471 bp, 15 predicted proteins | sample 1579931 | NCBI WGS metagenome assembly OHXD01 (sample SAMEA3882513, study PRJEB24775) | human gut metagenome | biome: human-associated habitat; feature: intestine environment; material: feces | place: Netherlands | collected 2009/2010 | reverse complement strand
GCGGCGTTACCGGTGAGACACATGTTGCGAACCCATTCAAAAGCAAATATTTTGTACAAAAAATTTGTATATAATGGGAGGCGGTGGAAAGGAGACCTTTGCAATGACTGACGTGACCCCTAACGAAGCGCGGATGCCCGAAGATGCCGCAGTGACCGTGACCAATGCCGATACTCTTCGGGCCATGGCGAGTCCGATTCGTATGAGAATCCTTGGAACGTTGCGGGTGAATGGCGAGCAGACCGTGGGAAGCATCAGCGAGCAGCTTGGCGAGGCTCCGGGGGCCATCAGCTATCACTTGGGGCAGCTTGCACGGGTGGGACTGGTGGAGAAGGTGAGGTCTCCTGATGGCGACCGAAGAAAAAGCTGGTGGAAGGCTTGCCAAACCGCCGTTCGTCTGGGGAACTCCGAAGAAAAGAACAGTGCAGACAAGGCAAAGGCCATGGATCTGTTTCGGCGTTCGGCGGCACTTTCCTACGAGATGGCCTACGAGCGTTTTCTGGACAGGCTGCCGGAATTGCCTCGGGAATGGGCCGATTCATGCACCAGCGACGATCATGTTCTGAACCTGACCGCCGAGGAAATGTGTTTAATGATTGAGGAACTCAATGAGGTCGTACGTCGCTGGCAAATCAAGGCCGGCATGCACGGCGACGATGAGCTGGGTGTCGAACCCGTGGCGCTGATTCTACAGGCTTTCAGGTGGTTTTCGTAAGGAATCGGCGGACTTTGCATATGGACCCATAGGCGATCTGAACAGCGTGGACGGAACAGGGAAAACAAGTGAAACAAGACATGGACGGAACAGCGAAATCATTCTGGCAATCCGCAGGGTACGTTTCTTGGTTTACCGCCGATACGGCGTCGGCGGTCGGAGCGGCGCTGCGCGCACTGGCGATCAGTTTGCTCGGATATGCGGTGTCCGGTTCCACCATCGCCGCTGGGTGGCTCGGAACGTCGTCGATGATCGCGCAACAGGTTGCGAGCGTATTCGGAGGTACCTTCGTCGACAGGCATGACCGCAAACGGCTTATCGTGGCGAACGCCGTCGTCGGCGTTCTGGCTTGGGGCGCAATTGCGGTGCTGCTGCTGTGCGGCGCATTGTCGTTCCCCGTGTTGCTGTTGATCGCGGTGCTCGCATCCGGCATCAACGGATTTCTTGGGAGCGCTACGGATGCGATGCTTCGCTCGATCATCGATATCCGCTATTATCCCAAGGCGCGGAGCCTCAACGAGGGGCGTGACGCAACCATCGCCATGGCGGGAAGCCCCATCGGAGGTTTTCTGTACAGCATTGCTCCATGGCTGCCGTTCCTTGCGTCGGCATGCATGTATGCCGTGGGCGGCGTCGCCGCCACCGGCATCCGCGAATATGGTTCGGATGGCGGGCGTATCGGGGAAACGGATGGCGATGCAGTGAAAGGCGGTTTCTTCCGCGATTTCCTGGAAGGCTGGTCATGGTCGTTGCATAGGAAAACGCTGGTGATCGTGCTCATCGTGGCGGCATTGGTCAATTTCGGCGTCAATGGCATCCAATATGCCATCCAGCTGCATTTGGTGTCGTGCGGGACCAATGCGACCTCCATCGGATTCATCAGTGGCGGCATATCGCTGATGATGCTTGTGGGATCGTTGCTGGCCGGCAAACTCAGCGATAAGGTTCCGGTTGGACCAACCGTGTGCCTCGCCTACCTGTTCATCTGCTTATGCGTATTGCCGATGACGTTGACCGACAGCTACTGGATCATGCTGGTTGCCAATTCGTTTGTTGGCCTGCCGTTCCCGTTGATCAACGCGATGCTCCTCGGTTTCATCTTCGCCAAGTCGCCTACGAGCATGCAGGGGCGTATTACTGTTACATTGACGGTTCCGGCCCAGGTGCTTTCGATGTTCTGTAGTGCTGTGGCTGGCACCTTGCTCCCGGTTTTTGGATTCCATGGCGCGGTGCTGGTGTTCCTCGCGGTTCTTGTGGCAAGTGCCGTGCTGGTGATATGTTCCCGTTCCATTCGTAGCATTCCCAAGGCGGCGCAATGGGAACATACGATGTTGCGGTGAATCGAAATAAAAAGCGCCGCCCCACGAAACGAATCGTGGGGCGGCGCTTTGTCGTAGGCAATGCCGCTCAGCCCGTTCAGCGGCCGGTGATCTCGGAGCCGAGCACCTTCTCGCTCAGGGCTTTCGGGCCGCGGGTCACGGCCACCGCGCCGGAGCGGACCAGCTCGATGATGCCGTAATGCTCCAGCAGACCGAGCAGCGCGTCGATCTTGCCTTCTGCGCCGGTGGCCTCGATGGTCAGCGACTCCGGATTCACGTCCACCACGCGCACGCGGAACAGACGCACGATCTCCAGCACGTCGGAACGGTTGGACTCGTCGGCGGCCACCTTGATGAGCACCAACTCGCGCTCCACGGTGGTTTCCGGATCGAGGTCCACGATCTTCAGCACATGCAGCAGCTTGTTGAGCTGTTTGATGATCTGCTCGAGCGGCACTTCCTCCACGTCGGCCGTGACGGTGACGCGGGAAATGTCCGGACGTTCGGTGGGGGAGACGGACAGCGAGTTGATGTTGAACGCGCGGCGGGCGAACAGGCCGGCGATACGCGCCAGCACGCCCGGACGGTTCTCGACGAGCACGGACAGCGTATGACGCTTGGAACCCGGCTGGGATGCAGGATAATTTGCCATGATCGAAATGTCCTTCCTTACGCTCTACTCGTTCACTCGTTCTCGCCGGCGCGCTGCAGAGGCTTGACACCGGGCATGTAGGTGACGTTGTCGTTGGAGTCGCCGGCTGCGACCATCGGCCACACCATGGCGTCCTTCCACACGCGGAAGTCGATCAGCACCGGACGGTCGTTGATCTCGTTGGCCTTCTTGATGCATTCGATGGCCTCGTCCTTGGTGAACGCGCGCATGCCCACGCAGCCGTACGCTTCGGCGAGCTTCACGAAGTCCGGCACATCCACGATATCCGGCGTATTCTCGCCGTCCAGCAGGTTCGTGGCGGAATAGTGATGCTCGTAGAACAGGGTCTGCCACTGGCGGACCATGCCGTACACGGAGTTGTTGAGCAGGGCGATCTTCACCGGCGCGTGGTCGAGGAACGCGGCCGCCAACTCTTCGGAAGTCATCTGGAAGGAGCCGTCGCCGTCGATGAGCCACACCGGCTTCTTGTCGTCGAATTCGCGGGCGGATCCGACGCGGGCGCCGATGGCCGCCGGCAAGCCGAAGCCCATCGTGCCCAGGCCGCCGGAGGACAGCCAGGAGTGGGGCTTGTTGAATTCGATGATCTGGGTGGCCCACATCTGATGCTGGCCCACGCCGGAAACCCAGATGGTGTCCGGATCGGCCATGTCGGACAGCTGCTTGACGACCCACTGCGGGGCGAGGCTGCCGTCGGTCGGTTCGTCCCATGTAATCGGATAATCCTCGACCCACTTGTTGATGACGTTCCACCAGTGGCTGGTGTCGGGCTTGCCGTGCACGGCCTGCTCGCGCTTGATCTCCGGGATGAGGTCCTTGAGCACAGTGGCCACATCGCCGACGATCGGCACGTCCGGCTGACGGTTCTTGCCGATTTCCGCCGGATCGATGTCGATATGGATCACGCGTGCGCCCGGAGCGAACGCGTCGAGCTTGCCGGTGACGCGGTCGTCGAAACGTGCGCCGATTGCGACCAGCAGATCGCAACGCTGCACGGCGCCGGTCGCCGCGATTGTGCCGTGCATGCCGAGCATGCCAAGCACCTTCGGATCGGAATCCGGCACGATGCCGCGCGCCGGAAGGGTGGTGACGATCGGAGCGCCGGTCACTTCCGCCAGCTCCTCGACCAGCTCGCCCGCGTCGGAACGCACCGCGCCGCCGCCGACGTACAGCACCGGACGGTACGACTGCTCGAACAGCTTCGCCGCGTCGGACAGCACGCGACCGTGCGCCTTGGTGGTCGGGTTGTAGCCCGGCAGAATCATGCGCTGCGGCCAGGAATAATACATTTCGCCGGTCTGCGCGGTCTTGGTGACGTCCACCACCACCGGTCCCGGACGACCGGAACGTGCGATGTAATGCGCCTCGGCCAGCACGCGCGGAATGTCCTGCGCGCGGGTGACGAGGTACGAATGCTTGACCACCGGATAGGTGGCGCCGACGATATCGGCTTCCTGGAAAGCGTCCGTGCCGATGGCGTTCACGCCGACCTGGCCGGTGATGACGACCATAGGAATGGAATCCATGTTCGCGTCGGCGATCGGGGTGATCATGTTCGTCGCGCCCGGACCGGAAGTGACGATGCACACGCCCACCTGTCCGGTGGTCAGCGCGTAGCCTTCTGCCGCATGTCCGGCGGCCTGCTCGTGACGCATCAGCACGAAGCGGAACTTCGTATCGTCCTTGATGGAATCGTAGACGGGCAGAATCGCACCGCCCGGAACGCCGAAGACGTCCTTGACGCCCAGATCCTCCAGCGAACGAACCAGCGCTTCGGCGCCGGTCATCTTTTCGCCGTCGACAATGGTCTGCTTTTCAGTGGTAGCGGATGCCTTTGGCATGCCGCTGAATGCCTGCAGAGGCGTAGGTAACACCATGTTCCCTCTCATGCTCGTTCGTGGAAAATTTCCTCGTAAGGGGCCGCGGTCGCGTCGTTCATGCGCCGTTTTACCCCTTAAACGGAATGCTATGCAACCGCTTGTGGCGGATTGCAGCCGCATTCCTCTCTGATAATGAGTCTATGCTAACGGCTGACAGCTTGGTTCGCCGGAAAGGCCCATATTCTGGCGCGTTACGCGCCATTGTGATATGGACCATATTTTTTGCGATTGCGACGCTGCCTTGTAATGCTGTTTCGTGACGCCGGCCGTGCCGCCGCTTGCGTTACCGTTTGCGCGGTTACTTGCCCTGCGCTGCATCCTGCGTGCCACCGTTGGACTTGCGGTGTGACCTGTGGTGCGACTTATGCGTCTTCCCGTTCTGCTTGCCGCCCATTTCGCCCTTGCGACTGTCAAGCGCCTTCCAGCCCATTTCCGCGGCCGCCAGCTGCGCCTTGCGTTTGCTGCTGCCGGTACCGACGCCGATGACTTCGCCGCCATCGCCGAGAATCGCACGCGCGGTGAACTCCAGTGCGTATTCCGGTCCGGCGACCGACGTCTGGTAGTGCGGGTCGGGCAGACCCATCTCATGCGCCTTGACGGTCAGCGACGTCTTCCAATCGAGCGCCGGACCTTCGGTGGCGACCTCCGCCAGCGTATCGTCGACGAGATGATGCACCACGCGGCGCGCCTCGTCGATGCCGTGCTGGATGAACGTCGCGCCGATCAGCGATTCGACGATGTCGCACAGAATCGAGCTTTTGTCCGCGCCGCCCTGTTCCGCTTCGCCGTGGCCGAGCAGAATGTACGGGCCGACGTGCAGTTTTTCACGGGCGATTTTGCTCAGGGATTCCTCGGAAACCGCCTTCGCACGCATTTTGGCCAGCTGGCCTTCGTTCATGTCGGGATGCACCTTGTACAGCGTTTCCGTGGAGACCAGTTCGAGCACCGCGTCGCCGAGGAATTCGAGTCGTTCGTAGTTCTTGGCGCCTTCGTGCTCGTGTGAGAACGAGCGGTGGGCGCTTCGACGAGCAGGTCCGGCTCGATTGTGGTGCCGAGCGCCTCGAGCAACACATTGGCGGTCATCTCGCCTTCGGGGGTGATGGACGTGCCGATGCGGCCGGCGTTGGTATTGTTGCCGTTTTCGGTTTGGGTGTTGTTCTGTGCGTTGTCCTGATTGGTCTCTTTGGCCATGGATGTTCCTTACCGTTCATGCGGTGGGCCGTAACCCGCCGCGGTCTGTGGTTGTGGCCGTTGCGCACATGGCAAGACGCCAGCTGATCTGGCGGTTTTGCTACGCAAGCAACGTATGTCGTACGCCGATCGCACGCGGAAATGAATCGCAATGCAATCGCCGTATCACTTGATAATAATAAAAGAAACCCTGCCACCCGTCGATGGCAGGGTTTCGATGCTTTATACCGTTATCCGGCAACCACTCACTTGGTGTGGATGGAGCGGACAGCCTCGCGGTACACGCGGCCGCGGAAGGAACCGCAGCTCGGGCATGCCATGTGCGGCAGCGTCGGAGCGCCGCAGTTCGGGCAGGTAACGGTCTGGGCGGCCTTGGCCTTCCAGTTTGCGCGGCGAGAATGGGTATTCGCGCGCGAGGTCTTGTACTTAGGCAGTGCCATTGTGTTTCCTCTATTTCGTTCGAACGATTGAGCTTAAGCGTTCAGTATCTTAACGTGAGCTCCGTACAAACGATGGACCATCCCATCCGAACGGCTTATTCCTTGCCTTCCAGCTTGGCTTTCAGCCCTTCCAGCGCGGCGAAACGAATGTCGGTCATGTCATGCTGATGGTCGGGGTTCTCGTTGAGGTCGATGCCGCACTGCGAGCACAGGCCCTTGCAATCCGGCTTGCACAACGGCTGCAGCGGCAGTTCCTCGACCAGCGTGTCGCGCAGCAGCGCCTCGAGGTCGGCCCATGCGCCGCCGTCGAGCAGCGGGTACGTGTCTTCCGCCTCGTCCTCGCCGGCGATGATGTCCACTTCCTCTTCCTTGCCGTTCTTGCCGGCCTTTCCGCCCTTGCCGGCGGCGGACTTGTCCTCATACGGGAAGAAGGAGGTGACGTTCACCGTCCAATCGCGCTGGATCGGCTTCAGGCAGCGCGTGCATTCGGCATGCACGGGAGCGCTGATACGCGCGTTCAGAATCAGACCGTCGACGATCGAATCGAACGAGCCGACCACGCTCACATCCGTGCCTTCGTCCACGCCCACGATCCCATCGCCGATGCCGCTCGGCGCGGGGAAAGTGGCGTCGATCTCCTTGCTTTGCCCCGGACGCGAGGCCACCTGCGCCACGGAAACGGCCCATGGGGAATCTTCAGTACGTGCCATAGTTCAGTCTTTCATCGCTTTCTTGCTATGCGTTTTGCTATGCGTTCCACGCGTGTTACGCGTCTTGTTCAGTTTTCCGGATAATCGTCCGCATCGAGATGGTCCAGATACGCGCCGGCTTCGCGTTGGCGATCGTACAGCACGTTCAGGCCCGCCTGCACGCCGGTGCCGATCTTGTCGACCTGCTGTTGCAACGATTCCATCATGGTGATGCAGTATTTGTCGGCGTTCTGCGTGAGCTTGTCGGCCTTGGCTTGCGCCTGGTCGAGAATGCCGCGCGCCTTCTGCCTGGCGAGTTCCGTCACGTTCTCCTGCCCGGCAAGGAACTGCGCCTGCTCGTTGGCTTCGCGTACGGTGTCGGCGGCACGCGACTGCGCGGATGCGATGATCGCGTTGGCTTGCGTTTGCGCGCTTTCCAGACGGCGTTCCGATTCGCGCATCAGCGCGGAGGCGCGTTCCAGCTGCACTGGCAGCATCTTCTTGAGTTTGTCGAGCTTACCGGTGAACGATTCGCGGTCCACGCGCACCGAGCTCGGCGCGAACAGAATCGGCTTGGCCTCGTCCAATTCCTCTTCGATGCTGTCGATGATGTCGTAGACGGTGGTGAATTCGTCGCGGCTGCGATCCGAACTGTCGTCGAGCGGCGCATCGGGATCGAACGTGGCACGAAGGTCGGGCAGGTCCGACATGGAAATCGACGGTTTCGACGATTTCGCGGGCTTTGCCGGCTCATCCGTAGCACGATCGGCGGCATTGCCGGTTGCGGAGTTGTTGGTCGCTGCGGTACCGGCAACAGCGCCGGTGGCCGGATAATCGGCCGCCGCCGTGACCGGCTGCTGCGACGTGGCGTCATCGGCGTCAGCAAGCGGCTTGAAATCGTTGGTCTCTTCACTCATCATGCTCTCTTTTCGTTCTTGAGCGCCTCGCCGAGCAGCGGAATCACGCAATCGGGCACCATGCCCGTCACATCGCCTCCGTGCCGTGCCACGTCCTTGACGATGGAGCTGGAGATGTGCTCCAGGTCCGGGGCCGCAGGCAGAAACAGCGTCTCCACTCCGGCGAGTTTGCGGTTGACCAATGCCATGCCCAGCTCAGCCTCGTAATCGCCGTTCTGCCGAAGTCCTTTGACGATGACCGTCGCACCGATTTTCGTGCAATAGTCGGTGATCAGGCCGGTGGTCGACGCCACCTTCACATTGGTGCAACCGCGCTTGGCGAGCGCCTGGCGGATGATCTCAACACGGGTTTCTTCGGAGAACATCGGCGTCTTCGCCGCGTTTACGGCCACCACCACATGCACTTCGTCGAAAAAGCGCGCGCAACGCTCGATGACGTCCAGGTGGCCGGCGGTCACTGGGTCGTACGACCCGGGGCAAACTGCAATTGTCATAACCTTAAGCGTACCGCGATTGGTTGAGAACGTGCGCAACATCGGCGTATGCCCGTGTTGGCGCGGTTCGTGCATACGGGTGGCGGCGCAATGCGGCTCGGCTATGATGGAAGGCAGTGGGGCCGCGATTGCGGCTTGTGTGAGGAGTCTTAATTATGGCATTTGCGATTTTCGATGGCCTGTTCGGATCCGACGATCCGGTTTCGCCGCTGTCCAACCCGGATGCGGGTACCGGTACCGCCGTTCTGGAACGTCCTGAAGAGGAAACGAAGCTTGATGACGGTGGCAATGGCGATGCCGACCGTTTCGCGCATTATGTGTCGCGTGACCGTATCGCCGAATCGAAGATGACGGGTCGTCCGGTTGTGGCGTTGTGCGGCAAGGTGTGGGTGCCGAAGCGTGACCCCACGCATTACCCGGTGTGCCCGGATTGCAAGCGCATCTATGACGAGATGATGAACAGCTCGTTCTGATTGCCGTTCGACCATGTTGCCGATTCATGCCGCCGGTTGCGGTGGCTGAACGTGGCGATTGAATATGGCGGCTGGGTGCGGCGACCGAGTGCGGCGCAACGTCGTATGTTATGCAAAAACCGACGCCGGTGATTCACCGGGCGTCGGTTTTTGTTATGTCTTTTGCGCTGTACAGGGCGGTTCACGCCATGACGGACGTCACAGCACGGTGACTTCGGTCGGGATGACCGGATCGCCCTTCATCAGGCTCTGTGCGCCGATTGGCAGTTCGGCGAGCGCCTGCGCGCGGTAGTTGTGCGCGTTGACGATCGCGTCGTGGCCCTGGTATTCGCTGTGGTTCTCGCCATTGGTGACGTAGTCGACGAGCAGGTCCTTCCAGCCGTCTTCCGGCTGGTATGCGGCGAGCTTGTCTTCGGAGCCGGAGATGACGTGTTCGCAGTCGGCCAGCGAGTATTCGTAGGAGCGGAAGGCGAGCTTGCGGCCCGGAACGGTGGCCTTGTCCTTCGACTTCTTGGCGACCGGCTGCATTTCGCCGGCGGAGTTCTCGCGTTCGGTGAGCTTGTAGACCATCGCGCAGGTCGGGGCGCCCGAGCCGGTGACGAGCATGGTGCCCACGCCGTAGGAGTCGACCGGTGCGGTCTGCAGTGCGGCCAGCGCGTATTCGTCGAGGTCGTTGGTGACGGTGATCTTCGTGTTGGTGGCGCCGAGTGCGTCCAGCTGGTTGCGTACGCGCTGCGCGAGGGACGCGAGGTCGCCCGAATCGATGCGCACGCCGCCCAGTTCCGGTCCGGCCACGTCGACGGCGGTTTTCACGGCTTCTTCGATGTTGTAGGTGTCGACCAGCAGCGTGGTGTTCTTGCCGAGCGCCGCGATCTGCGATTCGAAGGCGCTTTTCTCGTCGTCGTGCACCAGGGTGAAGCAGTGCGCGGCGGTGCCGATGGCCTTGAGGCCGTACATTTGCGCGGCCAGCAGATTGGCGGTGCCCTTGAATCCGCCCACCACGGCGGCGCGGGCGGCTGTGACGGCGGCCCATTCGTTGGTGCGGCGGCCTCCCATGTCCATGCACGGGCGGTCCTTCGCCGCGCTGACCATGCGGGACGCGGCGGAGGCGACGGCGGAATCGTAATTCAGAATGCTCAGCAGCAGCGTTTCCAGCAGCGTGCATTCGCCGAACGTGCCTTCGACCTGCAGGATCGGCGAGTTCGGGAAGAACATCTCGCCTTCGCGGTAGCCCTTGATGGAGCCGGAGAAGTGGAAGTTCTCCAGCCATTTGATGGTTTCCGGGCTTACCACCTTGCGGTCGGCGAGGAATTTCAGGTCGTTGTCGTCGAGGTGGAACTTCTCGAGCGCGTCGAGGATGCGTCCCTGTCCGGCAGCCACGCCATAGTGGCGGCCCAGCGGCAGATGCCGGGTGAAGATCTCGAATACGCACTTGCGGTTGGCGGTGCCGTCCTTCAGGCATGCGTCAAGCATGGTGTATTCGTACATGTCGGTCATGAGTGCGGGTGAATAATCCAGCATTTCCAAAGCCTTTCTTGACTTTTGGTGAAACTGACCATAAGTGTAGGACCCACGGTGGCCAATCTTTGGTTGGATCCCATCATACGTGCAGGAGGGGTCTCGAGGCGCGGCGTGCTTGGCTGGTGATAGGGTCGAATGCTGAAAAGACGAGTAATCGGACGGCGGCAAAAGCCGAAATCAGCGGAAAGCGAAGTGCAGAACAGCAATGGTAGCGATTAAGGATATGTTGGGCGACCGGACCGTGGTGCGTGCGGACGGACGCAAGGTGGACGAACTGCGCCCGGTGCGCATCACCCGCCATTTCACGGACGTTCCGGAAGGCTCCGTGCTCATCGAATGCGGCAACACGCGCGTGATGTGTACCGCCACGTTCACAGCCGGCGTGCCGCGCTGGCGCAAGGACTCCGGCCTGGGCTGGGTCACCGCGGAATACGCGATGCTGCCGCGCGCCACCGCCGACCGCACCGACCGCGAGTCCGTGCGCGGCAAGATCGGCGGCCGTACGCACGAGATCAGCCGTCTGATCGGCCGCTGCCTGCGTGGCGTCGTCGATATGAAGGCGCTCGGCGAAAACCAGGTGCAGATCGACTGCGACGTGCTGCAGGCCGACGGCGGCACCCGCACCGCTTCGATCACCGGCGCGTACGTGGCGCTCGTCGACGCGATGCATTGGGCCGAGGAACACAAGCACGTCAAGTCCGCCGACCGTGTGCTCAAGGACTGGGTCTCCGCCGTCTCCGTCGGCGTGATCAACGGCAAGCCGATGCTGGACCTGCCGTACATCGAAGACAGCCAGGCCATGACCGACATGAACGTGGCCATGACCGGTTCCGGCGATTTCATCGAGATCCAGGGCACCGCCGAGCATCGTCCGTTCAACCGCGCCGAACTCAACACCCTGCTCGACCTCGCCGAAAAAGGCAACAGGGAGCTGCAGGCCGCCCAACGCGCCGCGCTCGCGCTCGACTGAGCCGATCGACGGCACGGCATGCGCTGAATGTAGGACGTTGACGGTCCGATGCCGGCGACTCGGCGCGCATGGAACAACGCAAAACAGATATAAGTAGGAAAACGACGGAAGGAACCGTAAGGCATGAAGATCATCGTCGCCACGCATAACGAAGGCAAACTGGCGGAAATCCGCCGCATTCTCGAGGAACGTCTCGGCGCGGACGCCGCCGACATCGAGCTCGTCTCCGCAGGCTCCTTAGGATTGCCCGATCCGGTCGAGGACGGCGTGACCTTCCAGGAGAACGCGCTCATCAAGGCGCGCGACGTGGCCGAACGCACCGGCTGCCCGGCAGTCGCGGACGATTCCGGCCTGATCGTGGACGTCATGGGCAACGCGCCGGGCATCCTGTCCGCACGCTGGGCCGGCGAGCACGGCAACGACAAGGCCAACAACGCGCTGCTGCTCAAGCAGCTGGCCGACATCCCCGACAGCAAGCGCACCGCACGGTTCCGCTGCGCCGCCGCGCTGGTCGTGCCGGGAGAGCGCAAGACGGACGGTGCGGATGATGATAAGCCGTACACGATCGCCAGCGAAACCGTCGAAGTCGGCGAAATGCCGGGCGTGCTGCTGCGTGCCCCGCGCGGCGCCAACGGTTTCGGCTACGATCCGCTGTTTGTGCCGAACGATCAGCCGCAGCGTGCGGTCGACGCCGGCGAAAAGCTCACGTCCGCCGAAATGGAGCCGGCCGAGAAGAACGCGGTCTCCCATCGTGGCAAGGCGCTGCGCTTGCTGGTCGCATCGATCGAAGCGCTGGTCAAATAACATCGGATGACGGCCGCGACGGGCGCTTGCCGTGGCGCGCGACACTGGATGGCGTGCGTGCGATTTGTGCTCGTCCGGTTTTTCCGCTATGCTTTGTTTCTTGTGCGCGGCTAGCGTATGCTTACCGGGCATTGCGCCACTTTAGCTCAGTCGGTAGAGCGGCTCACTCGTAATGAGCAGGTCGACAGTTCGATTCTGTCAAGTGGCTCCACTGCCCTAGATGTTCGGAGGTTTTCCGAGCATCTAGGGTTTTGCATATGTGCATCCGTGCGTATCGGTTTTCGCCGTGCGCGGATGGTGATTGCGCGAGTGGCGGAATTGGTAGACGCGCAGGATTTAGGTTCCTGTGTCTTTGACGTGTGGGTTCAAGTCCCATCTCGCGCACATGTCCACGTTGATTCAGCCAATCGCGCTGCTGGCCATCATCCTCACCGGCTACCTGTTCAAACGCGCCGGCAAATTCAAAAACCGCGACTACCGCATCATGCAGGTCGCCCTGTTCAACCTGGTTCTGCCCTGCGCCATCATCTACTCGTTCGCCACGAACCCGCATGATTCCAGCATGCTGTGGATCTCCGTCTTCGGCTTCGTGGTCGCGTTCATCCCGCCCGTGCTCATCTTCCTCACCACACGTTACACGCCTGTGCAGGATCGCGCGTTCACCATGCTCAACGGTTCCGGCTTCAACATCGGCTGCTTCTGCTTCCCCGTGGTACAGGCGTTTCTCGGCACCGCGGCGATCGTGCCAGCGGCCATGTTCGACATCGGCAACTGCGTGATGGTGGCGGCCGGCACGAACGTCATGACGCAGACCCTCCTGCACATCCAGCCCGGCAAGACCTTGGACGAGCAGTACCAGGGGCATGCGCCGGTGCTGCCGTATACGAAACCCAAGGATCGCGATGCCCGCCGGCTGGCACGCCACGCGCTGCTACGCAACGTGGCAAAAGGCTTCTTCGGCTCCATCCCGTTCGACACCTACCTGGTCATGATCGTGCTCATGCTTGCCAATGTGAAGATCCCCGCCGTCGTGGCCACGTTCGTTGAGCCGCTCGCCAACGCCAACTCGTTCGTCGCCATGCTGATGGTCGGCATGCTGATGGACCTGCCCGCCGGCCGTGACGATGTGATGAAGCTGCTGAAGATCATCGGCCTGAGACTGCCATTCGGCCTGCTGTTCGCCGTCTGCGCATGGTTCGTGCTGCCGTTCGGCGCCAATGTGCGCGAAGCCGTGGTGATGTGCTGCCTCGCGCCAATCGCCGTGTTCTCCACCCTGTTCACCGACGAAGTGCTCGGCAATGCGAAACTCGCCGGCTTCTCGCTGTCCGTGTCCGCGATCATCGGCCTGGTCATGATGACCGGCGCGCACTTCCTGCTCGCCGCCATCGCCTGACTTGCGTAAGCCGCGTGCGTGGTCGTGCGTAAGTTGCGTACGTAATCGTAATGCGATCGTTGCATACGACAGCCGTTTTCACGTGCGTTGAAGCTTTTCCGCTGAACGTTGCATACGATTTCAGTAATCGTCGTTTATCTGGCATGTCGCCGCTGAAAAGTGGTCGGAACCGCGGTATATCGCGCTTCCGACCGAATGTGTTAACTCGGGAAACATTTTTGTGTTGTTCTGTCGGCTTTTGTGAGTATCTTGTGAGGTGAAGAAAACGGCTCGTGCCGTGGAAAATCGAACGAGATTCCACCGTCACGTTCCGCTTCACAGTGATGATGAAAGGACCTATCAACATGGCCATCAATCCTCCCGTTGACGCCACCAAGACCCCGGAGTGGGCCGCGCTGCAGAAGCACTACGACGAGCTGCAGTCCGAGGGCATCAGCCTCAAGCAGTGGTTCGCCGATGACGCCGAGCGCGTCGAGAAGCTGAGCTTCGATGCAGGCGACCTGCACTTCGATCTGTCCAAGAACCTGATCAAGCCGGAGACCCTGCAGCTGTTCGCCGACCTGGCCAAGGCCGTCAAGCTCGACGAGCGCACCAAGGCCATGTACACCGGCGTGCACATCAACAACACCGAGGACCGCGCCGTGCTGCACACCGCGCTGCGCCGCCCGGTCGAGGACGAGGGCAAGTACATCGTCGACGGCCAGGACACCGTCAAGGACGTGCGTGAGGTGCTCGACCGCATCTACGCGTTCGCCGACAAGGTCCGCTCCGGCGAGTGGACCGGCGTGACCGGCAAGAAGATTGAGACCGTGGTCAACATCGGCATCGGTGGTTCCGACCTGGGTCCCGTCATGGTGTACGAAGCGCTGAAGCCGTACGCCGACGCTGGCATCTCCGCCCGCTACATCTCCAACATCGACCCGAACGACCTGGCCGAGAAGACCAAGGGCCTCGATCCGGAGACCACCCTGTTCATCATCGTTTCCAAGACCTTC
>OHXD01000461.1_pt1 | contig 14500 bp, 7 predicted proteins | sample 1579931 | NCBI WGS metagenome assembly OHXD01 (sample SAMEA3882513, study PRJEB24775) | human gut metagenome | biome: human-associated habitat; feature: intestine environment; material: feces | place: Netherlands | collected 2009/2010 | reverse complement strand
CAGAAATAAGTCCCTGTTCAGAGCCCCATCTCGATTCCGCTGCGCTGCATCTTGATGTGGCTTCTCGCCATATGAAATTTCAGAAAAAAGTGCTCATTCATGCAAGCATGATTCGCAATTTGTTCTGAAATTTCGCATGGCTCTGAATAGTCACAATTTGTTCATGATTTTTTTACAACATGAACACGCTTTCAACATAATTTACCCGTATACTAAAAGCATAAATAATGAATGCCAACATTATTTACACAATTTTCTTTTTCATATTGCCGATTAGAAAATCGGCTCTCCTTCCTTTAAAAATAAAAATGAAAGAAAGCACTGTTTCGCCAACGGTGCTTTTTTTCATGCCCTTTTCCCCCGCTTTTCCACCGCTGCCCTGCGCATCACGCAAGGGCGGACGGGCAGCGGCGAGGTGTCCCCTCTATTTACACAATTCATCCGTCAACCGCGCAAACTCCTGTAAATTCAATGCCTCCCCGCGAATCGTAAGCGGCCAGCCGCAGGCTGTGATTGCAGCCTCAATCTCCTCTTTCGAAAAATGCAGCAGCTCCGAATTTTTCAGTCCGTTCGCCAGCGTCTTCCGTCTCTGATTAAACGACGCCCGAATAATGGAGAACATCAACTTCTCATCCTTCGTCTCCACCGGCATCACCTCATGACGCGTCAGCCGGATCACCGCACTTCCAACCTTCGGCCGCGGCATAAAACAGTTCGGCGGCACATTCGCCACAATATACGGCTCCGCATAATACTGCACCGCCAGCGACAGCGCCCCGTAATCCTTCGATCCCGGCCCCGTCTGCATCCGGTCCGCAACCTCCTTCTGAACCATAACCGTAATCGAATCCACCGGCACATGATTCTCAAATAATCCCATAATAATCGGCGTCGTAATATAATACGGAAGATTCGCCACAACCTTGATCGGCCGTCCGTTGTTCTTCTCCTTCGCCAGCGCCGCCAGATCCACCTTCAAAACATCATTGTTGATAACCTCAACATTATCATAATCCGACAGCGTATCCTCCAGAATCGGGATCAGATTCTTGTCAATTTCCACCGCACACACACTCCGCGCAGCATACGCAAGATACTGCGTCAGCGTACCGATACCAGGTCCGATTTCCACAACAAAATCGTCCGGTCCGATACCTGCAGCGGCTACAATCTTATCCAGCACATGTGGATCGATCAGAAAATTCTGACCATACTTTTTCTGAAATACAAAGCCGTACTTCTGCAGTACGGCTATTGTATTCTGCGGCTCCCCGAGCCACGGTTTTACTTTCTCCATAAATTCTCCATGTATTTAGAACTCAAAGTCTTTCTCGTAAAGAATCACGCGGTCGTCCGCATCGGTATGCTTTCTGGACATGCGTCTTCCGAATTTACGGGTTCCCTTTTCTGCATGGGCGATGGCACGATCCACCATATCTTTGACCTGTGAAATCGTCATCGGCTCGCCCTCCTTCTGATTATTGCCAATCTGTGTATACAGAGCAAGCACACCCATCTCGTCCATCTTGTATCCATTCTCACGCGCATACGTGCGGGCAAACGTAACAAGCTCGTCGTTCGTGAAAACAGGAATCGAAATGACCGTCTCAAACTTCTTCGCAAAATCAGGGTAATTCCGCAGAAGACCTCTCATGCTGACCTTCTCATCCTCGATGATCAGAACCAGACTGTCGGTACGAAAATCCATTGCCTGCGACAGCTTCTCGATCGTCTCCGGGTACATCAGACCGGCACGCTCGATCAGGAGGAAACCTCCCGCCAGCTTTGAAACAATCTGCGCACAGTCCTTTTTGTTCAGAACAGATGCATCCAGACGGGCCATCTTCGTTGCCGGAAGTTTTAAGTCAGCACAGATTGCACGGACGAGATCCTCCGACAGCTTCGTTTTTCCAGTACCGTATCCGCCCATAATGGCAATGTTTCCATGACGGGAAGTACGGTCGCCTGCGTAATGATAAACACCATGCATTGCATCCAGAATCTGGATATCCATGCCTGGAACTTTCGCAAAGTAAGTAAACAGCGCTTTCTGCTCATCACTCAGCTTATCCGGCTGGGTGTCGTTCAGGATGCGGAGTCTTGCCTCCTCCGGCGTCTCCTCGCGGAGCACCTCTTCAATCGATTTCGCAACAGTTCCTTCCGGAATGTTGTCGCGGATCAGCTGAACGGTGGCATCCGTTGTTTTTTCGATGCTCATGTTGATCGTCGCATCGGATACGCGCTCACGCTTTGGCTCGGTCGGAACTTCGATTTCGATTTCCTCCGGGGTAATCTCGATCGGCTGGGTTCCTGCCGGCTCAAACGGATCGGCTGGCTCAGTCTCGGCCGGGGTTTCCGGCTCTGTTTCGCTTTCCGGCTCATCAGCAGGTTCTGCTTCCGCAGTTTCCGGCTCGTCCGGCAGTTCGATTTCCGATGCTTTTTCAGCTTCCTGCACTTCTGCGTTCAGCGCTGCCTGAAGCTCACTAAAATCGATGGTCGGCCGTGTCTCCTCTGCCGGTTTCAGATCCGGGATGACAACCGTTGCATCCATGGACGGCGTCTCCGCCGGTTCTACGGTTTCCTCAATTTCGGCTTCCGCCTGAGCCTTCTCGGCTGCTTCTGTTTCAGCTTCCACTGCTGGTTCTGTAACTTCTGCTTCTTCGATTTCAGCCTCGGCTGCCGGTTCTATAATCTCTTCGATCTCAGCTTCATCCATCGGCTCTGCAGCTTCTTCGGTTTCAGCCTCATCCGCCGGTTCTGTGATCTCTTCGGTTTCCGCTTCATCTGCCGGTTCTGCATCTTCTTCCGGCTCAGCTTCCGCCTGCGGCTCCTCTGCCGTTTCCCGTGCCTCTGTCTCGGACTCCGGATCCATCGGCTGCTCTGCGGTTTCGGCTTCTGCTGCCGGTTCCACTGGCTCTTCTGCTTCTTCCTCCGCAACTTCCTCCGACAGGTTTGCTGCGGTCTCCTGGAACAGTGCTTCGAGGTCCGGCTCTTCGTATTTCTTCTCCGGCTTCGGTGCTTTCGGCATTACCGGCTCGGCTTTTTCCTTCGGTTTTGGCTGCGGTCTTGTCTTGATCGTCGTGTTGGCATCCGGGGATACCTCTACGTTTACATCAAGCTGCTCCGGCTCCAGATCTTTTACTTCGTACTGTACCGGCTCTTCGCTTGTCTCTTCCTCGACTGCCGTCTCTTCCTGTTTCTTTCCGCGGAAGGAGAAGACATCGCGGATGCTCTTTGCAAGCTCTGCGTGAAGATCGATCGTATTTCCAAGGTACGTCGGCGTACTGTCTGCATACGCCTGCTCTTCCGGAATCTCCTCAATCGGCTCCTCTGTCTGCTGCAGTGCTTCGTACTCCTGCACCTGCTCTGCATCTGCCTCGGCCTGCTGTGTTTTCTCATATGCTTCGTACGGCGAACCGGCTTCTTTTTCTTCTTCACCGGCCACATACTGGCTCATCACACCGCCGTTTACCGGTTTTACTGCCGGCTCTTTCGTCGCAGCCATTTCACCGGCTCCGCTCTCTCCGGCTAACCGCACTTCAAGTGCTTCCGGATCCTCGGACGGCTCTTCATTCTTTTTGTAGTCAAAACGATGCTCGTATTTGATCTGCTGGGACGGTGACAGCGGCTCGTACTTCATTTTCAGATCCATTGCCTTTGTCACATATTTGCCCTCGCTGAACCACAGGATCAGCTCATCACAGGCATCGATGCATTTCTGCGTCTCTCCGGCTTTGCTGTAAAGGTTTGCCAGTTCATATGCCCATCTCTCGGTAAATTCCCGCTCTTTGTATTCCTCCAGAAGGGAAATCTGCTCCTCAAGCGGCGCTTTCTGTCCTCTTAAAATCTTGTATTTCAGCAGATACCGGGAATTATCGTGACGTGCGACTGCTTCAAACTCGTTGTAAAAGTCAATCGCCTCATCAAAGTCTTTCATTTTTACGGAGACCTCTACCAGGCGGTACAGAATGCCCTTTCCGATGGAGGAACGGTCATACGCCATCAGCAGAATCTTCTTCGCCTCCGGATATCGTTTGTTCGCCTCATAGACATCCGCTACCATGCCGAGCGTGCGCAGACTCTTGACACGCCGCCAGTCAACGGCTTCTACAACTGCAAGTGCCCCCTCATAGTCCTCTTTTTTTACCAGACTGTTCAGCTCTTCCAGCCGGCTTTGATATTCAGCTTTATCCAATCTTTTCACCTCAATACATTTCAGATTGTTTTAGTTCATAGACACGAACAGTGTACCACACTCCCCGTAGAATGTCAAAAGAATGCCTGTTTTGCAGGCATTTTTCGGGATGCAAATCCTTCCAGCGGGCATCAAAAAAAGAACACCCGCCCCTCCGGTTTTTCCCGGAAAAGCAGGTGTCCCCTAACTACTTATATTTGATTCCGATTACTTTCTGACAGTAATCTTGTCCAGATGCCAGATATCATCTACATACTGCTGGATGGTACGGTCGGATGTGAATTTGCCGCTGTGTGCGGTATTCAGGATCGCGCTTCTTGCCCATGCAGAAGTATTTCTGTATTTATCCTCAACACGCTCCTGTGCTGCCGCATAGGACTTGAAGTCTGCCAGGGTAAAGTACATATCCGGGCGCGGAGCATTCTTCGGTGTGAGCAGGGAGTCATACAGATCACGGAACATCATGGTGTCGCCGTTTGAGTATCTTCCGCTGATCAGATCCATCACTACGTTGTGGATGTCCTGATCGTGGATGAAGTAGCTCATCGGATCGTAGGTGTAGTTGTTCTCATATTCGATAACCTGATCTGCGGAAAGTCCGAAGATAAAGGCGTTCTCCTTTCCAACTTCCTCAACGATCTCTACGTTTGCACCGTCCATGGTTCCAAGAGTCAGGGCACCGTTCAGCATGAACTTCATGTTACCGGTACCGGAAGCCTCTTTACTTGCGGTGGAAATCTGCTCGGAAACATCAGCAGCGGCAAAGATCAGCTCTGCGTTGCTGACACGATAATCCTCGATAAATACAACTTTGATCTTTCCTTTGATGGTCGGATCGTTGTTTACGACATCCCCAACGGAATTGATCAGTTTGATGATCGCTTTTGCACGCTCATAGCCTGCGGAAGCTTTTGCTCCAAAGATGAAGGTTCTTGGGTAGAACGGCATATCCGGGTTCTTTTTCAGACGGTCATACAGATACATGATATGAAGAATGTTCATAAACTGGCGTTTGTACTCATGCAGACGTTTTACCTGAACATCAAAAATGGAGTTCGGATCTACATCAATGCCGTTATGCTCTTTGATGTATTTTGCCAGGCGAACTTTATTTTTGTATTTAATCTCCATAAATTCCTTCTGTGCCTGTGTATCATCTGCAAGCTCAGCAATCTTTTTGATCTTCGGAAGATCGGTAATCCAGCCATTTCCGGCATACTCAGTTACCCAGTCAGCCAGAAGCGGATTTCCGTGAAGCAGGAAACGACGCTGTGTAATACCGTTCGTCTTATTGTTGAACTTCTCCGGAGTCATTTCGTAGAAGTCTTTTAAGGTCTGTTTTTTCAGGATCTCGGTATGAAGCTTTGCAACACCGTTGACAGAATATCCGCCTACGATAGCCAGGCGAGCCATATGAACCTGTCCGTCGTAGATCACTGCCATCTGGCGGACTTTCTCTTCATCACCCGGGTACTGCTCTCTTACCTGGATCAGGAAGCGGCGGTTGATCTCTTCTACGATCTGATAGATACGCGGAAGAAGTCTGGAGAACAGGTCAACCGGCCATTTTTCAAGTGCCTCTGCCATAATCGTATGGTTGGTGTATGCGCAGGTCTTTGTCGTAATCTCCCATGCCTCATCCCATCCAAGGCCTTCCACATCCATCAGGATTCGCATCAGCTCCGGAACAGCTACGGTTGGGTGGGTATCATTCAGCTGGAAGGTAACCTTCTCATACAGCTTCGTGATATCACCGTGATGTTTTTTATATTTTGCAACTGCTCTCTGTACACTTGCAGAAATAAAGAAATACTGCTGTTTCAGACGCAGCTCTTTTCCTTCGTAATGATTATCGTTCGGATACAGAACCTCTACGATGGTTTTTGCAAGATTTTCCTGCTCAACGGCTTTGTGGTAATCACCCTTGTCAAAGGAATCCAGTGAGAAGTCCTGAATGGCCTCTGCATCCCAGATAGTCAGAGTGTTTACAACATCGTTGTCGTATCCTACGATCGGCATGTCGTAAGGAATTGCATTGACAGACTGGTAATCCTTCTGTACAAAGTTTACGCGTCCGGTAGCTTCATCGTACTCCTGTGCTACATATCCGCCAAATTTTACCTCTTTTGCATACTCCGGGCGTTTCAGCTCGAATGGATAGCCGTTTTTCAGCCAGTTATCCGGTACTTCTACCTGATAACCGTCGCGGATCTGCTGTTTGAACATACCGTATTTATAACGGATACCGCAGCCGTATGCCGGATATCCCAGTGTAGCCAGGGAATCCAGGAAGCATGCTGCCAGACGGCCAAGACCGCCGTTTCCAAGAGCCGGATCTCTCTCCTGATCCTCCAGAAGGTTCAGGTTCAGTCCCATTTCCTCGAGAGCTTCCTGTACCTGTTTGTATGCAGTCAGGTTGATCAGGTTATTTCCAAGTGCACGACCCATCAGGAACTCCATGGACATATAGTACAGAATTTTCGGATCCTGTTCGTCCATTGCCTTCTGGGTTTTCAGCCAGTTATCAATAATAACATCTTTTACTGCATAGCAGACTGCCTGGTAAATCTCCTGCTGGGAAGCCTCTTCCAGGTTCTTTCTGTACAGCATTTTTACATTCTCTCTCACACTGTTCTTAAAAGTTTCTTTTTTGAACTCGGCGTTTAACATCTGCGTCCTCCTTAATAGCAGTCTGCGAGCGGAGAGCTTGTTTTTCTCCCCGCTCGCAGGCCAACTTCATATTAATGATCGTCGTGAAAACACATCCAAAAATAATCTTAGATACGTTCTACTGCCATGGTAACCTTTTCGGAGTTGATATTCCACTCCTTCTCATAGCCCTTTGTCTCTCCGGTCACGATATCTTCTGCCAGAACTTCAGATTTAATTTCATCACCATGGTTTTTCATGATGTCTACAATCTTATCGTTGTCTTTTGCGTATACACGGATCTTGTCCATAACCTCAAAGCCTGCCTCTTTACGCATAGTCTGGATTTTGCTTACCAGCTCACGTACGAAGCCTTCTTCGATCAGTTCCGGAGTCAGATTGGTATCCAGAACAACAGTGATTGTATGGTCGGATTCGGAAACATAGCCTTCCATCTGTGCCATGTCGATCAGCAAATCCTCCTCTAATAATACAATTTCCTGTCCATCGATGTCAAGTTTAAGTTCGCCGGTGCTCTTCAGCTCTGCCATTGCCTTGTTTCCATCGAGCTCGGACAGTACGGTTTTGATCTTGTTCAGGAGTTTTCCGTATTTTGGTCCTACGGTACGCATCTGCGGTTTGAAGCTGTAGCTGATGAAATCTGCGATGTCATCTTTGAATACAACTTCTTTGACATTCAGCTCGTCCTCGATGATCTCTTTGTAGAATTCGGAAAGCTGGAACTCGCTCTTCACGTACATGGTTCCGATCGGCTGACGGTTTTTGATATTGGCGGTGTTTCTTGCGGCACGTCCCATAACGACGATCTCCAGCAGGTCGGCCATATCCTCTTCCATCTTCGGATCGATCCAGTTCTCATGTACCTCCGGGAAGTCACACAGGTGGATACTTTCCGGTGCACTTGCATCGATGCTCTTTACGAGGTTCTGATAAATATCCTCTGTCATGAACGGAATCATCGGAGCTGCTGCTTTTGCAACGGTCACCAGTGCGGTGTACAGAGTCATGTAAGCATTGATCTTATCCTGCTCCATGCCTTTTGCCCAGAAACGCTCACGGGAGCGGCGTACATACCAGTTACTCATATCATCCACGAAGGACTGCAGTGCTTTTGCTGCCTCCGGGATACGGTAATTTGCCAGGTTGTCGTCTACAGCTTTTACAGTGGATTCCAGACGGGACAGCAGCCATTTATCCATAACAGCCAGCTTGTCATACTCCAGACTGTATTTTGTTGCATCGAAGTTGTCGATGTTTGCATACAGAACAAAGAACGCGTAGGTGTTCCACAGGGTTCCCATGAACTTTCTCTGTCCTTCCACGACCGTCTTGCCTGCGAAACGGCTCGGCAGCCACGGAGCGCTGCTGGTGTAGAAGTACCAGCGGATCGCATCGGCACCGTAGGTCTGCAGTGCGTCAAACGGATCTACCGCATTTCCTTTGGATTTACTCATCTTCTGTCCGTTCTCATCCTGTACCAGACCAAGAACGATAACGTTTTCGTATGGTGCTTTGTTGAACAGCAGAGTGGAAATTGCAAGCAGGGAGTAGAACCATCCACGTGTCTGGTCTACAGCCTCGGAAATAAACTGTGCCGGGAACTGTTTCTCGAAGGTTTCTTTGTTCTCGAATGGATAGTGATGCTGTGCGAACGGCATGGATCCGGAATCGAACCAGCAGTCGATAACCTCCGGTACACGGTGCATCTCTTTACCGCATTTCGGGCACTTAATGGTCACTGCGTCGATGTATGGGCGATGAAGCTCGATGTCATCCGGGCAGTTGTCGGCTTTTTCTTTCAGCTCTTCGATGCTGCCGATGCAGTCCTGATGGCCGCATTCACACTGCCATACCGGAAGCGGAGTTCCCCAGTAACGGTTTCTGGAAAGTCCCCAGTCCTGAACGTTTTCCAGCCAGTCACCGAAGCGTCCTTTTCCGATGCTCTCCGGAATCCAGTTGATGGTGTTGTTGTTGCGGATCAGATCCTCTTTTACTGCAGTCATGCGGATGAACCAGGTCTCACGTGCGTAGTAGATCAGCGGAGTATCGCATCTCCAGCAGTGCGGGTAGCTGTGCTCGAACAGCGGCGCATCAAACAGAAGATCCTTGTCCTCGAGTGCCTGCAGAACGGCCATATCTGCTTTCTTACAGAAAGTGCCTGCCCACGGAGTTTCCTCTGTCATCTCACCTTTTTCGTTTACTAACTGTACGAATGGAAGATCGTATCTGTGGCCGACCTTGGAGTCGTCCTCACCGAATGCAGGAGCGATATGAACAACACCGGTACCATCGGTCAGTGTTACGTAGGTATCGCAGACTACATAGTATGCTTTTTTGTTTCCGATTCTCTTCTCAGCGTACGGGAACAGCGGCTCGTACTCTTTGAACTCGAGATCTTTGCCCTGATAATGCTCCAGAACCTCGGCGCCTTCTCCAAGAACGGTATCTACCAGAGCGGCTGCCATATAATAGGTATATCCTTTGCTTGTTACTTTTACGTAATCCTCATCCGGGTTGACGCAGAGTGCAACGTTGGACGGAAGGGTCCACGGTGTGGTGGTCCATGCCAGGATGTATGCGTCCTCGCCTTTTACTTTAAAGCGGACAACGGCAGAACGTTCTTTGACATCTTTGTATCCCTGTGCTACTTCGTGGGAAGAAAGCGGGGTACCGCAGCGCGGGCAGTAAGGAACGATTTTGTGTCCTTCGTACAGAAGACCTTTCTTCCAGATCTCTTTTAATGCCCACCACTCGGACTCGATGTAGTCGTTATGATACGTAACGTATGGGTTTTTCATATCAGCCCAGAAGCCAACGGTATGGGAGAAGTCTTCCCACATTCCCTCGTATTTCCATACGCTCTCTTTACACTGCTCGATGAATGGCTCTACGCCGTATTTTTCGATCTGATCTTTTCCGTCCAGACCGAGTTTTTTCTCAACTTCCAGCTCTACCGGCAGTCCGTGGGTATCCCAGCCTGCTTTTCTCGGTACCTGATAGCCTTTCATAGTACGGTATCTCGGAATCATATCCTTGATAACACGGGTCTCTACGTGGCCGATGTGCGGTTTTCCGTTTGCGGTCGGCGGTCCGTCATAGAATACGTAGGACGGATTTCCTTCACGCACTTTCATACTTTTCTCGAAGATCTGATTGTCTTCCCAGAACTTCTCAACCTGTTTTTCTCTCTCGACAAAGTTCATGTCGGTTGAAACTTTCTTGTACATGCTTGTACCTCCTGAAACTTAAGTTTCTCGTTTGATTTGTTCGCGTAAAATAAGAAAAAGCTCCCGCCCTGTAATAGGACGAAAGCTGTACTTATCGTAACCACCTGTTACATACTATCATATGCATTTCCTGTAACGGGGAACGGCCGGCAACTTCTTACCACTGCTCTCCGGTTTTCTATATTTTATGCGCCGGGTACGCAGATTCAGAACTGCAACTTGGAAGTGATGTTCACCTGCCGCTACTTGTACCGGACTCCCACCATCCCCGGCTCGCTTTCCACAGACCGTTCACGCGCAGACTACTGTCTTCGTCATCGTTTTTCATGCCTTATTATAACTAGGGGCTGTAAGCGTTGTCAAGAGTGGAAAGCATATTTTATCGGTTCTTTTCCGCGATTTTACGGGATTTTCAGGGGTGTGCGTTGCTATTTGGACATGGGGATGGTAAAATCATGGTATCTTATAAGGAAACGGAAGTGAAAGTTTGAAGGTTGCAATTGCAATTGATTCATTTAAAGGAAGTCTCTCGTCTCTTCAGGCCGGGAATGCTGCTGCGCAAGGGATTCACAGGGTGGATCCAGATGTTAAAACGGTTGTGCGGACACTGGCGGACGGAGGAGAAGGGACGGTACAGGCTCTGACGGAAGGACTCGGCGGACAGTTTGTGTCCGTTCCTGTGACGGGACCGGCACAAAAGACAGTTTCGTGTACGTATGGCGTAATAGAACAGGCACAGACAGCTGTTATTGAGATGTCCGGTGCAGCTGGAATTACGCTTGTTTCGGATACGGAGCGAAATCCGTTGTATACAACGACATACGGTGTCGGTGAAGTAATCCAGGATGCGGTTCTGCGTGGCTGCCGCCATTTTATTATCGGAATCGGCGGAAGTGCCACGAATGACGGCGGTATTGGTATGCTGCAGGCACTCGGTTTCGGACTGCTCGATGCAGAAGGAAAACAGGTTCCTTTTGGTGCCGTCGGGCTGGAATCTCTTACCGCGATTACGACAGATCACGTTCTGCAGGAACTTTCGGAATGCACCTTCCGTATTGCCTGCGATGTAACGAATCCGCTCTGCGGTTCCAACGGCTGCAGCGCCGTTTTCGGACCGCAGAAGGGCGCGGATGCTGTCATGATCAAACGTATGGACACATCGCTTGCCTCCTACGCCGCGCTCTGCCGGAAAACATTCCCGAACGTCGACGCGGAAATTCCCGGAACGGGTGCTGCGGGCGGACTTGGATTTGCTTTTCAGACGTTTCTTTCTGCTTCGCTGGAACCCGGCATTCAGATCGTACTGGATGAAACCCGACTTCGTGATGATGTAAAAGATGCTGATCTTGTTATCACCGGCGAAGGACGGGTCGACGGACAGACCGTGATGGGAAAAGCGCCGATCGGAGTTGCAAAACTTTCAAAAGAATACGGCAAACCTGTCCTTGCGTTCTCCGGCTGTGTCACAAAGGATGCATCTGCATGCAACGCCGCCGGAATTGATGCCTTTTTCCCGATTCTGCGGAGCGTCGTTTCACTCGAAGAAGCTATGGATGTGAAAAATGCGGCAGAAAATATGACCGATACGGTAGAACAGGCTTTTCGGCTATTTTTGCTTCAGTAAAGCGGATATTCGCAATCCGCTTCCAGCTGTTTCGTTCCTGTCCACTGAAATCCGTGGCGGTTGTAAAACGCAATGGCACGCGTGTTTTTCTCCAATGCCCATAGATGGTCTGCGTCAATTTCCCATCAACACTTTCTTCCCCCGAAACGCAAATCCATAATGCCTGATCCGCTCCTTTGTGATTCCTCTGGCAAGCAATTCTGTGTCATACTGTTTTTTCTGAATCTGACGAAGTGCATGTTCCACCGTCTCTTCCAGCGACTTTTCTTTTGATGTATTCTGAACCTTGAATTCCATCACGATCGCATCCAAGTTTTCTTTCAATGGCTCCATTACTACGTCATACCGTCCAAATCCACTTTCTCTGTTGGATGTGATTCTGTATTTTCCGGCCAGATCGACAATCAGCCCAAGGACAAATCCATGGTAAAATCTTTCTGGTTCGAGTTCCTCTGACGGTTTTCCACCCGTGTCGAAACTGCTGAAGGTCTGAAGTGCTACCTGATTCATAAAAACAGTTATTCTTTCTAATGGATACAAAATCCTGGTTTCCAATGGAAATTACTGATTTCATGGGTCTGCTCCCTCCTAAATCCTTTACCACCGACGGGCTTGCAAAAAAATTTATTTCTGTTTCTTATTTTATCATATTTCTCTGGCAGAACAAAGATCATTCCCTGTCCGAAGCAATTATTTTCCATTGGATATTATGGTTTGACAGATGTCACAAACTATGCTTTCCCTGTCCTGCTCCGCCGTTATTCTGGTTTCATGCAGAACAGGTGACAAAAATTCTCCGATTTTACAATAGGCTCACTGGTGATATCATAAGAATCAATAATCATTCTGTTTTCTCCCATAAATTTTAATTGTCTTTACCAAAAAGTCCCATATCCGCCACCCTTACTGCGCAGATATGAGACTTCCGTTTTTTATTTTTGCATTGTCTCAATAACACATTCGTGTTTCTTCGTTTTCCTATTATAATTGATACCGGCAAGCAACAGATTTCCCTGATAGTCTTTCAATGCATTTCCATACTGTTTTTCTTTAATTTGTTCGATTGCTCCAACTGCACTTTTGTCCCATTTCAATTCGATCACGATCGCCGGCTTATCCAGATGGCACGGTCTTGGGATCATGCATACATCGGCAAATCCTTTTCCTGCCGGCAGTTCCCGAACCATAGTGTAGTATTCCCGTGCAAAATAGAAGGCGAGCTGAATGGTACAGCTAAGAGAATTTTCATCATTATATTGGAGAATTGAAATTTCCTCATGCGCTTTTTCCACTCCGGCTGCGACGGCATCTGCATCCATTGCCCATAAAGATTCCAGTAATTTGCGGGAAGATTCCACAGAATCTGCTACACCATGCCAATTCATTGTGCTGATTGCATTGACATATTCCCGGGAAACTTCTTTATTGGGAATGCTCACGGTTTCATTTATGCTGTTGTAAGTCAGATAACCGAGGTGCACCAGCAGAGTTAACACATCATCTTTCATCGCAAACGTGGTCATATCGTTGCTGAATGTTCCGATATGAATCGGAACTGCTTCACCAGCAAGCATTCGAACCACAGAATCTTTCAGGCCATCCATATCCATTTGAATATAAATTTTTAGCGCCCCACTCTGGATACGGCAAATCAACAGCATCTGCTTCTTCCATATTGAAAACTGCCTTATGTTCCGTAATTTCATACGCTATATTTTGCCTTTTTAAATAATGATATATCTCTATCTTATCCATACTCTTTTATCTCTGTAAACTGAAATTGAAATATGTGTGATTGCTCTTAATCTGTGGTAATCGGCAATCCATTCATTGCCATTTGCGCCAAATCCGCAAACCTCAAATCGTATATTAGCATATTGATCTTTCGTTTTTATTTTTACGAACATACTCCTTTATTTTTCATACTTTTCAATCCGGCATTCATGTTCTTTTGTTTTTTCATTGTAGTTAATTCCCACCAGCAAAAGCTCCCCTGCATAGCATGCAACAGACTCCGGATATTTTCTGTCTCTGATCTGATCTAATGCTGCTCTGACGCTTTTGTCCCATTTCAGTTCCACAACAAGCGCCGGGTAATAATTCTGAAACTCCGGCTTTGGAATAAACACAAAGTCTGCAAATCCACGACCCGCGGGAAATTCGCGGATTGGTTTGAAATAGTATTGCATGGAACTCAAATAGGCAATGGACAGAACACTGCTGAGTAAGTTTTCATTGTTATACTGAATCACAGAAGTATATTCCATGTGAATTTTTTCAATTTCTTTTGCTACTGCGTTTCCATTCATCTGAATTGTATCTTTCAGAAGCTGCTCTGATTCTTTTTGAAATACAATCAACTCATTCCATTTTTTCCTTTTCGTTGCCAGAATCAATTCCTGACGGATTTCCTCATTCGGAATAAAAGCAGTTCTAAATGTCCGGTCATAGGCCAGATATCCAAGGTGAATCAGATACGTCAGCACATCGTCTTTATTGGCGAAGCTAACGGTATCGTTCTGAAAAGAGGTAACATCAACCGGAACATGATCTCCTGAAAGCATTTCGATTACGGCACTTTTCAGGCCATCAAAATCCATATTGATCAGCGGAACAATCGCCTCATAGGATGCGGTTCCGGACCAGTAGCTCTGGAATTCGCCTTCGAGCATCAGGTTCACAACGGCATTTGGATTGTATACATGATATTTCCCAATCTGATAACCGTCGTACCATCGTTTGACTTCTTCAAACCTCTGACCATATACTTCACATAGTTTTTGA
>OHXD01000436.1_pt1 | contig 15030 bp, 9 predicted proteins | sample 1579931 | NCBI WGS metagenome assembly OHXD01 (sample SAMEA3882513, study PRJEB24775) | human gut metagenome | biome: human-associated habitat; feature: intestine environment; material: feces | place: Netherlands | collected 2009/2010 | reverse complement strand
TTTCGGCGCGCAACGCCGTCATCGGCCGTAACGTCGCCTTCTTCAAAGTGGTGCTGAACTCCCACGTGCTGACGAGCTTCACCGCGGCGTTCGCCCTGATCGCCCTGATGATGGACGAAGTCGGAAAATGCCTCGTCGATACCGAAGACGAGGTGCACGCGCGTATCGAAGGCATCAACGATTGCTTCGATGCGCTCAATGAGCTTGAAGATTGATAGGGAAAATCTAGGCGCGGCACGTCCCGTTGGAACGGCGGTAAACGGAAGTGGAAGCGGGAATGGGAACGGAATGAATTCAAAACGAAACATGCTGGCGTACGACCGGTCCTCCACCGGATTGTGGGTGGCTTTGATCTTCCTCGTATCGCTGAATCTGCGGCCCGCCATCGCCGCCGTCGGGCCGGTCCTCGCCCAAATGGGAACCGACCTTGCGTGGGGCGAGGGCGTGCAAGGCGTGCTGACGGCGATTCCGCTGATCGCCTTCGCCGTGGTCAGCCCGCTCGTCACGTTCCTTGCGCGCCGCATCGGCATCGACATATCGATTCTGCTGGCACTGCTGTGCATCGCGGCGGGCGATTTCGCCCGCTCGTTCGGCGGTGGCGTCGGCATCTGGCTGGGCACGGTGGTGTTCGCCTCCGCCATCGCCGTCGGCAACGTTCTTGTGCCGGTGATCGCGAAACGCGACTATGCCGGCCATGTCGCGATGGCGACCGGCGTCTACTCCGGTTGCATCACCGCCGGCAGCGCCACAGCCGGATTGCTGTCCGCGCCGCTCGCGCAGATGTGGGGCGGATGGCGCGCGTCGCTCGCCTTCTGGAGCGTGCCGCCGCTGGTCGTCGCCGTGCTGTGGGCGTTGCGTATCCTGCACAATCGCAAGATCGTCGTCGCGTCGGCCGCCGTACGGAACTCGCCTTCCGCCCAATCCGCACGTTCCCAATCGTCGCGTGGCGTGTTCGCCCGTGTTCTGCGCCGTCCGATGACGTGGTACGTGACGGCCTTCATGGGACTGCAATCGTCCGCCTTCTACACCATGTCCAACTGGATGCCGTCCATCTCGGCGTCCATCGGCTACGACGCCTCCACCGCCGGCGTGCATCTGTTCATCTTCCAAGGCATCGGCATTTTCTCCGGCCTGCTCATTCCGAAACTCATGAACGTGCGCGGCAACCAGGTCTGCGCGGCGCTTACCGCAAGCGCCCCCATGTTCATCGCCGGCCTCGGCATGCTGCTGCTGCCGCATCTCATGCCGGTATGGGCGTTCGTCGGCGGCTGCGCGCAAGGCGCGTCCCTGGTGGTGGCGCTCGCATTGATCGCGTTGCGCGGCCGTGACAGCGCCGAAACCGTGGTGCTGTCGGGCGTTGCGCAGTCGTTCGGCTATCTGATCGCGTCGCTCGGCCCGCTTATGTTCGGCGTGCTGGTCCAGGCCACCGGCGGCCACCATGTGCCGCTGATGGTGTTCACGTTCGTCGCTTTCCTGCAGTGCGTCGTCGCGGTCATCGTCGGCAGGCCTTCCAAAATGTGACTTTTCGCATCTCGCGAAATCGAAAGCGTCCGCAGAGGGAAGTACCGTTAGCCGTATGACAAGCCCTAAGACTGACGACGGTACAATGCATCTGCTCGATCCTGCTCCCTTCGGACGTATCCTTCCGGCCATGGTCACCCCCATGAAGGCCGACGGAGCCGTAGATTTCGAAGCCGCGCAACAGCTGGCGAGGCAGCTCGTGGCGGATGGTGCCGACGGTCTTGTGGTCAACGGCACCACCGGCGAATCTCCGACCACCCACATGGAGGAGAAGGTCGAGCTGGTTCAGGCCGTCAAGGAAGTCGTGGACGTGCCGGTCATTTCCGGCGCCGGTTCCAACGACACCGCGCACACCGTGCGCATGGTGGAGCAGACCCAGGAGGCGGGCGCCGACGCGGTGCTCGTGGTCGCCCCGTATTACTCCCGTCCGTCGCAGGAAGGCGTGTTCCGCCACTACAAGGCGGTCAACGATTCCGCGGACAAGCCGATCATCATCTACGATGTGCCGGGCCGTACCGGACTGCACATCCAGCTGGAGACCTACCGCCGTCTGGCCGAGCTCGACCACGTCAAGGCCGTCAAGGACGCCACCGGAGACATCGCCGGCGCGGTACGCAAGCGTATGGAAACCGGCCTGACCTGGTATTCGGGCGATGACGGCCTGTTCCTGCCGTTCCTGTCCGTCGGCGCAGTCGGCATCATCTCCGTGATCGCGCACGCCGCCGCCGGCCCGATGCGTGACCTCGCCAACGCGTTCGATCGTGGCGATATCCACGAAGCGCAGCGCATCTCCGTGCAGCTGGCGCCGCTCGTCGAAGCGATGAACGGCAATGGCTTCCAGGCCGTGATGGCCAAGGCCTCGCTGAAGGTGCGTGGAATCCTCGACTCCACCGAAATGCGCCTGCCGAACGTCGGTCCGGGCGAAGCGGAACTCGTGCGCGCGGAAAAGGGCATGCGCGCCGCGGGACTGCTGTGAACCGAATCGCATGATGCGACTGGCCTGTCGCGCATGAACGCCGGCAGGCACCCAAATTCCTCGTTTCCGCATAGGCGGAGACAATTAGTAATAGAAATCCAACTAGGAAATGGCTACAGAAGAAACCACAAAGACAACAACACACAAGCGCGGCAGCAAAGCTGCCAAGCGCACTGAAACCGCAGTCAAGGCATCCAAGACCACCAAGGCCGCGAAGTCCGAGAAGACCGCCATCAAGAAGGCCAAGTCCTCCACCCGCAGCCGTGGCAACGGTGGCTCGCGCAACGGCGGCTCCCGTGGATCCCGTGGCGGCAACGGTTCGAACCGTCGTCCGTCGCATTCCGCGCCGCAATCCACCGCGCCGCAGCAGGACGAGGTGCTGATCGCCCCGCCGAAGTACCGCAAGGGCTCCATGCGCATCGTGCCGCTCGGCGGTCTGGGTGAGATCGGCCGCAACATGAACGTGGTCGAATACAACGGGCATATCCTGCTCATCGACTGCGGCGTGCTCTTCCCGGAAGAGGAGCAGCCGGGCGTGGACCTCATCCTGCCTGACTTCCACTACATCAAGGACCGTCTCGACAAGGTCGAGGCGCTCGTGCTCACCCACGGCCACGAGGACCACATCGGTGGCGTGCCGTACCTGCTCAAGCTCCGCCCGGACATTCCGCTGATCGGTTCCAAGCTCACCCTCGCCTTCGTTGAGGCCAAGTGCAAGGAACACCGCATCAACCCGACGCTCGTCGAGGTCAAGGGACGCGACAAGCTCAAGGTCGGCCCGTTCAACCTGGAATTCGTGAACGTCACGCACTCCATTCCGGACGCGCTCGCCGTGTTCGTGCAGACCCCCGCCGGCTCGCTTATCGACACCGGCGACATCAAGCTCGACCAGCTGCCGCTCGACCACCGCATCACCGATCTGGTGGAATTCGGCAAGCTCGGCGAAAAGGGCGTGGACCTCCTGATGATGGACTCCACCAACGCCGAGGTCCCGGGCTTCGTCAAGCCGGAGACCTCCATCGGTCCGGCGCTCGACCAGGCGTTCGCACAGGCCACTCGCAAGATCATCGTGGCCAGCTTCTCCAGCCACGTGCACCGCGTGCAGCAGGTCGTCGACGCGGCCCACAAGTACGGCCGCAAGGTCGTGTTCGTCGGACGTTCCATGGTCCGCAACATGTCCATCGCAGCAGATCTGGGCTACCTGCGTCTGCCCGAGGACACCGTCATCGACCTGAAGCAGGCCCATGACGTGCAGGACGACAAGCTCGTCTACATGTGCACCGGCTCCCAGGGCGAGCCGATGGCCGCGCTCGGCCGCATCGCCGACGGCAACCATCGTGACATCACCATCAACGAGTTCGACACGGTGATCCTCGCCAGCTCCCTGATCCCAGGCAACGAGCATGGCGTCTACAAGGTCATCAACAAGCTCGTGCAGCTCGGAGCCCGCGTGGTCAACCGAGACAACGCCGCCGTGCACGTCTCCGGCCACTGCAACGAAGGCGAACTGCTGTACATGTACAACATCGTCAAGCCGAAGTGCGCCATGCCTATCCACGGCGAAAACCGCCACTTGGTGGCCAACGGCATGATCGCCGTCAAGACCGGCGTCGATCCGCAGAACGTCGTGCTGGCCGAAGACGGCGATGTGGTCGACCTGTACCACGGACAGGCCGCGGTCGTCGGCTCCGTGCCGTGCGGCTACGTGTACGTCGATGGCGATTCCGTCGGCGAACTGACCGACGAAGAACTCGAGAAGCGCCGCATCCTCGGTACCGAAGGCTTCGTGTCCAGCTTCGTAGTCGTCGACACCGAAACCGCGGATGTCATCACCGGTCCGAAGATCTACCTCAACGCGGTCGCGGAAGACGAAAGCGAGTTCGACAAGGTCCGTCACCAGATTGTCGAGCAGCTGCAGGACGCGATGATGCAGGGCACGCGCGACACCTACAAGCTGCAGCAGATCATGCGACGCACGCTCGGCGGCTGGGTGGCACGACAGCTGCACCGCAAGCCGATGATCGTCCCCGTCGTCGCCGACATCGCGCAGGACGTGGATGACGCGATGGGACTGAACGCCGCGAAATAAGCCGTAAATTTACCATAAATTGAATCAAGGCGACGTGATCGGCACAACTGATCGCGCCGCCTTCTGTTACCAGAAAGAAGGAGTGACATGCCAGGAGCAAACCTCACCCGAATCGAAGCGGAAGAACGCAAAAGCATCATCGCCGCGCCAATCCATTACACGGTCAAGCTTGACCTGACCCGCGGAGCCAAGGATTTCGGCTCCGAAACCACCATCACCTTCGACGCGAAGCCGGGGGAGTCAAGCTTCCTTGACCTCATCGCCAACGAAGTCAGCGAGATCACCCTCAACGGCGAAACCCTCGACCCGGCCGAAGCATACGTGGACAGCCGCATCGAGCTGAAGGGCCTCAAGGAGCACAACGAGGTCACCGTCAAGGCGATGTGCCAGTACTCCAACACCGGCGAAGGCCTGCACCGCAGCGTCGACCCGTCCGACGGCAACGTCTACCTGTACACCCAGTTCGAGGTGCCGGACGCCCGTCGCGTCTACGCCGTGTTCGACCAGCCTGATCTGAAGGCCGTGTTCGACTTCTCCGTGCTCGCCGCCAAATCCTGGATCGTCACGTCCAACATGCCCACCTCCTCCGTGACCGACAACGAAACCGTCACCGAGGAAGGCACGCTCGGCGATCACGCCGCCGAAACCACCAAGCTGTGGGTGTTCGAGCTGACCCCGACCATGAGCTCCTACCTCACCGCCATCTGCGCCGGACCGTACGCCGAATGGCACACCGAATACGCCAATGAGGACGGCCGCACCGTGCCGATGGCCATGTACTGCCGCCAGGCGCTCGCCAAGGCCTTCAGCAAGGACGTCGACTACCTGTTCGACATCACCAAGAAAGGCTTCGCCTTCTACGCCAAGACCTGGGGCGTGCCGTACCCGTACGCCAAGTTCGACCAGATCTACGTGCCGGAATACAACGCCGGCGCCATGGAGAACATCGGCATGGTCACCATCCGCGACCAGTACGTGTTCGAATCCAAGGTCACCGACGCCTATGCGGAACGCCGTGTGGTCACCGTGCTGCACGAGCTCGCCCACATGTGGTTCGGCGACTACGTGACCATGAAGTGGTGGAACGACCTGTGGCTCAACGAATCCTTCGCCGAGTTCACGTCCACCCTCGCCACCGCCGAAGCCACCGAATGGAAGGACGCCTGGGCAACCTTCAGCTCCGGCGAAAAGAGCTGGGCGTTGAATCAGGACCAGCTGAGCACCACCCACCCGATCGTCGCCCCGATCAACGACCTCAACGACACCTACGTCAACTTCGACGGCATCACCTACGCCAAGGGCGCCTCCGTGCTGAAGCAGCTCGTGTACTACGTGGGCCGTGAGAAGTTCTTCAAGGGCATCAACAACTACCTCAACAAGCACGCCTACTCCAACGCCACCCTCGCCGACCTGCTCGCCGAACTGGAACTCACTTCCGGCCGCGACCTGAAGGCGTGGAGCGCCCAGTGGCTTGAGGAATCCGGCATCAACACCATCGCCACCGAAGTCGAAGAGAACGAGGACGGCACCATCAAGCGTCTCGCCCTGCGCCAGACCGCTCCGGCCGAGCATCCCGTGCTGCGCGCCCACCGTCTCGCCGTCGGCTTCTACAACGAGGATCCGGAAACCGGCAAGATCGTGCGCACCGACCGTTTCGAACTGGACGTCGACGGCGAACTGACGGTCGTCGACGCGGCCGCGGGCAAGGCACGTCCGTCGCTGATTCTGGTGAACGACGACGACCTGACCTACACGAAGCTGCGTTTCGACGACAAGAGCCTCGCATTCGCGACAAGCAACCTGTACCGCTTCGACGACGCGCTCGCCCGTTCCGTGATCTGGCTCGCCCTGTGGGACATGACCCGCGACGGCGAACTGCCGGCACGCCAGTTCATCGACACCTCGCTGGCCGCGCTCGCCACCGAACACGAGTCCACCACCTTCCGTTACGCGCTGGCACAGGTCAGCACCACCGCATGGCATTACACCGCTCCGGCAGAGCGTGCCGAGATCGTGAAGCATGTGGCCGCCGAACTGTTCAAGCTGGCGGGTCAGGCCAAGGCCGGCTCCGACGAACAGTTCCAGCTCGTCACCGCCTACCTGGGCTACGGCGAGCCGGGCGACGAGGCGTTCGTCGCCAACGCGAAGGGCCTGCTCGACGGTTCCGTGGCATTCGACGGTCTGGAAATCGACAACAACTTCCGCTGGACCATCATCAACGCGCTGAGCACCGTCAACGCGATCGACCAGGCGGGAATCGACGCCGAACTGGCCAAGCGCGAAACCACCGAGAACCGTGAGTTCGCCTATGGCGCACGCGCCGTGGCCGGTACCGCCGAAGCGAAGGCATGGGCTTGGAACGAGGCCCTGCACAACGACGAGCTGACCAACATGCAGCTTGAGGCTGTGGCCGGTGGCTTCGCAGCCACCCCGCGCGCCGACTTGGCCGAACCGTACGCCGAGAAGTATTTCGAGGTCGCCGACTGGATTTGGGAGCACAAGACCTTCCACATGGCGGAAGCGCTGCTCGAAGGCCTGTATCCGGGCTATGCCGATCCGGCGAAGCTCGTGGAGCTGGGCGACGCCTGGCTCGCCTCCCATAAGGACGCGGACAACGCCTTGCAGCGCATTGTGCGTGGCAACGTCGAGGCTTCTCACCGCACGCTGAAAGTGCGCGACTTCAACGCCGCGCTCTGATAGCAGGGGCGACAGGAACGTTCCCGCTTAAGAGCCGTCATGTCGTCGCACGACTTTTGATTTTGGGTGCGATTTTCAAAGTCGTGCGACAGGCGTGCTGGCTTTCATACCCTCTAACTCTTATTTTTCGCTGGTTTTCAACGGAAAATGATAGTTAGGGGGTATTTCTTTATCAAGTGTTGTCGCACGACTTGATTTTCCGCCTTGAAATCAAAGTCGTGCGACACGAAAAGGGCATTGCGCGCCGTGAAATGCTTTGAATTGTGAAGTGTTATGCGATTGCGTCGTCACCTGCTGGTTTCGGCGGCACGGTTGAGTACGATAGGTCACGGAAATATCGTTTGCAGATAGCGAGGATTTGAGACTCATGCCACGTATGTTCGGAACCGAAGGCGTTCGAGGATTGGCGAATAGGGATTTGACGGCACAGCTGGCGCTTGATTTGGGTGACGCCGCGGTGCGTGTGCTGGGCGATGACGAGCGGAGCGAATTCGAAAGCCGTCGCCGTGCGCTGGTCGGTCGTGATACACGAGTTTCCGGCGATTTCCTCGCCGCCGCATTGTCCGCTGGCATGTCCGCCGGCGGCTTCGACGTGATCGACGCCGGCATCATCCCGACGCCGGGCGTCGCATACCTGACGTCCGTGCTCAACGTGGAAATGGGCGCGGTGATCTCCGCATCCCACAATCCGATGCCCGACAACGGCATCAAGTTCTTCGCCCGCGGCGGCTTCAAGCTTCCCGACACCAAGGAGGATGAGATCGAAGCGGTGCTCGGCCAGGATTGGGATCGTCCTACCGGCGCCGGCGTGGGTCGTGTCAGCCATGACACCGCCACCGCCACCAACCTGTACATCGACCATCTGGTTTCCGCCATCGCGCCGGTCGGTCCGGAAAAGTCGCAGCCGACGCCGCTGAAGGGCCTGAAGATCGTGGCCGATTGCGCGAACGGCGCCACGTCCGTGGTCGCTCCGGAAGCCTTGCGCCGCGCCGGCGCCGACGTGACCGTCATCAACGCGTCGCCGGACGGCTACAACATCAACAAGAACGCCGGCTCCACCCATCCTGAGCAGCTGCAGGCCATGGTCAAGGCCTCCGGCGCCGTCATGGGCGTTGCCTTCGATGGCGATGCCGACCGTTGCCTTGCCGTGGATGAGGACGGCAACATGGTCAACGGCGATCAGATCATGGGCATTCTGGCGCGCGCCAAGAAGAACGCGGGCAAGCTCAACCATGACACCCTCGTCGTGACGGTGATGAGCAACCTCGGTCTGAAGTTGGCCCTGCGTTCCATGGGCATCAAGACCGTGCAGACCAACGTGGGCGACCGTTACGTGCTCGAAGAGATGCTGCGAGGCGATTATTCGCTCGGCGGCGAGCAGTCCGGCCACGTGATCAACCGCGAATTCGCCACCACCGGCGACGGCACCCTGACCGCGCTCACCCTGTGCAACGAGGTCGTCAAATCCGGTAAGAGCCTGAAGGAACTGGCCGCCGACTTCCCGCAGCTGCCGCAGACGCTCATCAACGTGCCGAACGTCGACAAGATGGCCGCCAAGACCAACGCCAAGGTGCAGGCCGCGGTGGAACGCGAAGAGAAGCTGCTGGGCGACACCGGCCGCGTGCTGCTGCGTCCGTCCGGCACCGAGCCGCTCGTGCGCGTCATGGCCGAAGCCGAAACCCAGCAGCAGGCAGACGAAGTGTGCGATCGCCTCGCCAAGGTCGTCGCCGACGAACTCACCCTGTAAGAGCCCGCAAGGAGATATGCCCCATGTTCGGACACAACTCGAAAGTGGACCTCGAACTCAACCGCGAGGTCGAAAAGCTCATCAAAACCGGCGGCAAAGAGAAAATCATGCCGATCGTGCAGGCCGGCGAACCGGTATTACGCCAGCAGACCATCGCCTACGACGGCCAGTTGAGCCGCAAAACGCTTGACAAGCTCATCGACACCATGCGCACCACCATGCTGGAAGCGCCGGGCGTGGGCCTCGCAGCCACCCAGATCGGTCTCGGTCTGGCTTTGGCCGTCGTCGAAGACCACGTATGCGAAGGCGACGATGGCGATCCGCGCGAAGCCGCGGAATTCCCCTTCCACGCCATCATCAACCCCAGCTACGAGCCGATCGGCACCGAAACCCGCAGCTTCTACGAAGGCTGCCTGAGCTTCGACGGTTACCAGGCCGTACGCAAGCGTTGGCTTGACATCACCGCCCGTTGGCAGGATGAGGACGGCAACAAGCATGAGGAACATCTGCACGGCTGGCCGGCCCGCATCTTCCAGCATGAAACCGACCATTTGAGCGGTGAACTGTACATCGACCAGGCCGAAATCCGAAGCCTGACCACCAATGAGAACCTTGAGGATTTCTGGTGCGAGGATCCGGTACCGACCGAAGCGGCGGCCGAACTCGGCTTCGAACTGTAACCGCGTAAACGAACGAGACAAGAACGATGAATGCCTCCCAGGCGAACACTTGGGAGGCATTCATCATATTCGGGATTATTGGAATGTTCGAAACATGAGTATTCCAAATATTCCAATATTTCAGTATTCCGGATTCACTAGCACATCGTACGTATCCGTGTTCCGCTCGGCATCCGAACGCAGATCCCAGCCAGGCTTGCGCATTCCATACAACACCAGCGGCGGTAAACCGAGCACAAGCACGACTACAGCCACAAGAATCGCATATGAAACGCTATCCAAACCGGTGAAACCAGCCGGTCTCACGAAAGTCAACACGAATGCCGCGGCGGAAGCGACGAAACCGACGCCCGCGACCAACCGAATCGCAGGAACTCGATACGTGCGGCGGACTTCTGGATGGGTGTTGCGCAGACGAATCGCGGCGGCAAACATCAACATGTACATCACCAGATACAGCGCGGTCGCCATATCCACCAGCGTCGCGAAAGCCGTGTTGCCATTGGGGATCAACACGAACAGCAACGCCAGCACGGTCACGATAATGCCTTGCGGAATCAGAATGCCTTCCTGCACGTCGTGGGCATTGCGCTTCTGCAGCGCGGGAGGCATCAGTCCCGTGCGGGCGGCCGCTAGCAAACCGCGAGAAGGACCAGCTATCCAAGCCACCACGGAAGCGAACGCGCCTAGCGCGATGAGCAGCGAAATCACCGGAGTGCCCCAACCCATGCCAAAATGGTCGAAGAACTCCCTGAACGCCAGATTGATGCCGTCGATGAGCCCCAGCTCACGATGCGGCACAGCAAAGGCGATTGCCAAAGTCGGCAGCACAAGTACCAGCAGAATCAGCGCGGTCGCTAGTGCAATGGCGCGTGGGAATTGACGTCCCGGATGCTCCAAGTCGTTGGCATGCACGGCATTGACCTCCATACCCGCGTAGGCGAGCACATTGGATACGATTAGCACAATCGACGCGATGCCCGTCCACGGTGGAAGCAGCGCGGATGCGTGCAGGGAGGTCTGCACTGGCTTACCGATCGCCAGCCAGATAATGCCGAAGACGATAAGCAGCAACGCAGGAAACAGCGTGCCGATAAGTCCCGAAATCGACCCGACCTTGGCGAACAGATTGCCGCCGCGCAACGCCACCATCGTGCTTGCCCAATACAACACGATGATCACCGCGGCCACATATACGCCATTATTGCCCAAGCCACCCATGCCGAACACATACGACAGGCTGACGGCGATGAACGCAATCTGTATCGGATACCACACCACATTCTGAATCCACTGCAGCCAAATGGCGAGAAATCCGATGCGATTGCCGAACGCCTCACGCACCCACACGTACACGCCACCTTTCCAGCCGGTGGCCAGTTCGGCAGCCACCAGCGCGGTCGGCACCAGGAAAACGACCGCCGGAATGAGATACAGCAGAATGGAAGCGAGACCATAATCGGCCATGGCCGGCAGAGAGCGTAGCGAGGCCACCGCCACCACGGTCAACATCGCCAGTTGGCTGACTGTCATCATGGTTTTGCCGGTTTTATTGGCAACGGTTGCCGTGCTTGCGATTGCGCCGTGCCCGTCAGCGCCGTTCCCTCTATTCGCCCCGGCATGCGCAGGTATGCCCGTACGATTGCGGTTTCCTGCGACGGCAGACGGATTGCGTGGCGTTGTTGTCGGTGCCGTCGCAGCGTTCGTCGTGGAACGTGCGGACCCGGGATGTGCAGCTGCGCTTGCATCGTGCGCTACCACAGCAAGCGGCTTTTTCATATGAACTGTCATTGCAGCCAGCTTTCGTAAACATAATCGTTGTGGGAATGAACATGAATTTCCTTAATGCGGGAAACGATGGAATTCGTGGAATGACCGCGAAATATCAGTGGTGGAATCCGGATGCACGAGCCTCGCTTGGCATTGGTGAGCGCAGTCCGTCCAGATACTTCACACACGACTTCAAATCCTTGATGAACGCTTCGGCCATATCGTGGCTGAAACCGTTACGCACCACAATGCGCTGCACGGTCACCTGCGTCAGATCCACCGGCATCGGATAAGCCGGCACCAGCCATCCCTTCATGCGTAGCCGATCCTGCAGATCGTACAGATTCCACTTGCGATCCGGCTTGTCGTTGAGCATCCATGCGAACACCGGAATGTCGGAACCGTCGTTCCACAGCGTAAAATCATCCATCTGCTCGATCTCGCCCGACAGATATTTCGCCACATCATGCGAAGTCTGCTGCACCCTTCGATACCCGTCGAATCCCAAACGCAGGAACATGTAGTACTGCAGCAGTACCTGTGCGCCCGGACGGGAGAAGTTCAGTGCGAAAGTCGGCATTTCGCCGCCGAGATAACTCACCTTGAAAATAAGGCTTTCCGGCAGGTCAGCGGTTTCGCGCCATACGACCCATCCCAAACCGGGGTAGACCAGACCGTACTTGTGACCGGAGGTGCTGATGGAGTAAACGCGCTTGACGCGGAAGTCCCATGCGAGGTCCGGCTGGATGAATGGTGCGATCATACCTCCCGAAGCGCCGTCCACATGGATGCGCACATCAAGTCCGGTGCGCTCCTCGATGCGGTCCAGTGCTTCGCTGATCTGTTCGACCGGCTCATACATACCCGTATAGGTCACGCCCATGATGGCCACCACGCCGATGGTGTTCTCATCGACATACTTGTCGAGATCATGGCCGTCGAGCACTTTGTGGTCCTCGGAAATCGGCACATAGCGTGGTTCCACGTCGAAATAGTTGCAGAACTTCTCCCAGCACACCTGCACGGCGCTGCTCATCACCAGATTCGGATGATCGGTCGGCAGGTCGGCCTTTTCGCGGGCTTCCTTCCAACGGCGCTTCAACGCGAGTCCGCCCAGCATGCAAGCTTCCGACGAGCCGATGGTGGAGGTTCCGATGGCATTCATTGGATCGGGCGCATGCCATAGATCGGCGAGCATGTGCCAGCAGCGCGATTCGACTTCGGCGGTTTTCGGGTACTCGTCTTTGTCGATCATGTTCTTGTCGGCCGCCTCCATGTACAGGCGGTTCGCATGATCGTCCATCCACGTGCTCACAAAAGTTGCAAGATTGAGTCGCGCGTTGCCATCCAGCATGGCCTCGTCATGCACCACTTGGTAGGCGGTTTCCGGCAGACTACCCTTCTGTGGAATGGTAAATTTCGAGAACGCCTGGGCTTCCTTCGGACGGGCGAACAGCGGATTGATTTCCACGCTGTCAGGAACAACGCGGTCGTCGGCATTGCCGCAGGTGTTGTCGCAGCAATGCGAATTGTTGTTTTCAGTGGTGGAATGTGTTTCTGACATTGCAGTTCCTTTCGTTGATTTGGAACGTTTATTGCGTTCCGGGATTCAAAAATGAAAGTCGATTCTGGATTTTTGCTGGGAAATGGTCACATTTGCGCTATGTGAAAATTCGTATGGCAACCGCTTCGCACGGAGGTATCCGCGCGCGGTTTCGTAATGAACACCGTCATTCGAACTCGCATGGTTGTGTTCTCACAAAGAGGAATGCGCACGTTGGTTTGTTGCACATTCTTACACGCTGAAGGTGGGTATCGGCTACGATGGGCAGGTATGAACGAATCGACGATGAATCTTTCCTGGCTGGATGACGCGAAGCAGGACATCGAACAATGGTCGGCATCGATGCCGAATGACGCCGACAACCAGCCGATCGACTGGCGATGGGTGTCTTCCCTTGACCTGCGTAACGGCATTGGTGCCGCCACAAGACAGCACGTTGATTTGTTGGCAATGCTGCGGTCCTCGTCGCCGCAACTTTCCGCCCCGCAGCTGCACGCCCTGTTGAAAGATGATCTTGCGATTCGAGATCGGCTCGAACCGACCATCGCGCAGTGCAACAGCACGTTCATGATGGATTACGACCGACTTATCGCTTCCTATCGGCTGCCGCGCGCTTGCTTACGCGAACCGTCGGTTGTGCGACGAAATCGCTGTTCTGCGACAGATTGGCGTGGCGATGGGATTGTGGACGGTCACCGAGGAACGACGTGAGCGCGTGACGGTTCCGGTGCTGCTGCCCGGTTCGGCTTTGGCTTCCGAGGGAGTGGCGTTGGATGATATTCAGGATCGAACCGCTGATATCGTTAACGGCCGCGCCGCCCGTCGTGCCGCAGAGAAAAGTCAGAAGCGAGCCAGTGACTATGCCATGTCGCGTGCGAACCTGAGTGGAGTAACCAGTCCGGGCGGCTCCACGTTGTTTGATTACGGTTCGGAAACGAAATCCGCTGAAGCGGCGCAGTTGCGTCGGATGGCTGAATACCGCAAATCGGATTGGCGTGACGCTTATCTTCCTGGACGCGATGTGGACAATGTCATGGGAATCGACATCGAAACCACCGGTACTGACCCGGCGCGTGTGTACATCATCGACGTCGGCTTTGAATATATGAACATGATTTCCCCTCGCCCTGCTGCCGCACCTACTGGATACCAATACGAGCAGAGTTATTACGAAACGGGCGATGCGTATGGTCAGTCGCGTCTGTCGTTCGGCGTTCCTGCCGCGAACGCGACGCTCGGTAATCCGCTGATTCTCGATTTGACCGGTATCGATGTACGTGATCGTGCGTCCGGCTTCCGCCTGTTCGATGAGTGGCCGGAGGCTCAAATCGGTTTGCTGCAGCGATTGGAGCAGCAACCGTACGTAGCGCACAACGCTCGTTTCGAACATAGCTTCTTCATGTTGAATGTGGCTGGATATGCGGAAAGCTACCGTGCGGGCAAGATTACGATTATCGACACGTTGCCGATGAGCCGCCGTTGGGATGAAGGGTCAATTCCGGACGGCGAGCATCCGTACGGCAATAACACGTTGGACGCATACGCCAAGCGGCAGGGCGCGCTCGATGAAAGCAAGTCGGAGCGCCACCTCGGTTTGGAAGATACGCATATCATGCTGGTTGCCATGAAACATCACTTGGGTGTATTGCATGGCGAAGGCCGCGGTCCGTGGGGTGCGAATGGCAAGTCTGGCATCGGTGGCAAGCATTGCGGGCGCCGCTGGTAGCATTTGCGATTCGTGTCGCAGTTTCCTGGTTCTTCTTCCCGTGACCGTCCCGTTTTGGCTTTCCCTTCCGGCTTTTGTTACCCGTAACGCCGTTTTGCGGTTACAAAATGCGGATGCGATTGCGGATTTGCGGGGATGGAATGGGCGATTGCGGGGATGGTTTCGGTGGTTGCGGGGTTGGTCGGGCCTGGTTTGTCAAGTTTCGACACGCCGATGGAACGTTGGATTTCCAACGGTTCGCGCGTTGAAACTTAAAGACT
>OHXD01000406.1_pt1 | contig 15814 bp, 8 predicted proteins | sample 1579931 | NCBI WGS metagenome assembly OHXD01 (sample SAMEA3882513, study PRJEB24775) | human gut metagenome | biome: human-associated habitat; feature: intestine environment; material: feces | place: Netherlands | collected 2009/2010 | reverse complement strand
CAGCCTTGCCAGTAGTCGCATTCCAGCCGAAGTTCTTCGTCTTCGTCAGCTTCCACTCCGAGCCGGAAAGCTTCTTGTCATTGTTGGAATCCGAGGAAACCTTGTTCCACGAAATCGTGCCGGTGTTACGGGTGTTCGGAATCTTGCTATTGGCAATCGAACCGCCATTAGCATTCTTAATCGAAACCGATGTAACGCCATTCGTGGTCGTAATCGTCACCGTATACGGACCGGCGATGCTGTAGCCGTTCGGCGCAACCATTTCGGTGAGCGTATACGTACCGTCTTCAAGGTCGACCACCTTGAAATAGCCAGCCCTAGTGTCCATATCGCACTTGCCCTTGGCGTCGCCGCAGGAGTAGACGATGGGAGCCGCACTCGTGCCGGAACCCTCGGCATCGTTGACGGCGATCACATCTGTCTTGCTGGACTTCAGCACCGCAGTGGACACGCGAGCCCTCACCTTGGCGGCAGAAGAGGCGAACTGACAACTCTTCGGCTTCGTTGGCTGCTTGTCGGAATTGGTGTTCACGTACATGTCGGTGTAGGTGCCACTCCAGAATTTGAACGGATCACCTTCCGCGTTTTGACCGTTGCTGTTGTACCAACCATCGCTGTTCGGACTATTACCATTGCGGAAGTAATAGCCGTGATTCGCTGCAACGTTCGCCTTCGGGATGCTGGCCACCACGTAGCCACTGCAGCCAGAAGCATTTGTCATCCGAACCGCCGGCCAATTCGTGCCAGTCTTTGGCTGATAATGCAGGTAGTACTCTTTCCAATTGACCGTGGACTTCTGGAAGTACACGTTGATGGTGGAGTCATCCCTCACTGTGATGGTGACGGAAGCCATGGCATTGGATGAGGTCACCACGGTAATGGTGGACCTGCCGGCCTTCCTGCCGACAACGGTAGCGTTTTTACCGTCACTCGTTACAGTAGCAACACTGGTGTCGCCACTGGACCACGATGTGATGGTATCGTTGGCCGGATCTGTAGTGGCCTTCAACTTGATGGACTTGTTGAGGCCAACCTTCGTAGAGCCAGAGATGGTGACGGTACCGGTGGTGGTGCTTCCGCCGGTACTGCAGCCGGAAGGAGCAGTACTCACGGCTTTGTAATTTTCGACAGTCGCCACGGTCTGGTTGGCATCTGTAGCGAAGTTCCCATCAGGGCTATTGTCCTTGTGGTACCAATTGCTGCCCTGGTAAAACAGGTACGTCACTGCTTTAAGGTCAGGATTCTCAATTGTAACGGTCAAATAACCAGTGCAGCCTTCGGCAGAAGTCATCACGGCATCTTTCCAAGAGCTCGTGTCGTCCGGAGTAAACGAATAATGCAATTTCGTGTTGCCGAAAGTGTATCCATCTGCCTTGAAATAGAACGTGGTGCTGTTCTTTGGCGTCGGCTTGATAATCGTGCCAGTCGGAACAGTCACATTGACAGTCGCGCAAATATTCGTGGCGGCAAGAGAGCATGCGGTAACGGTACCATCGCCATCGTTGACGGCAGTAACCTTGCCATTGTCATCAACCACTACGGAACCGGTAGCAGTCCATGCGACGCCTTGCGGCACACCGTCGGTCTTATTATCAGTTCCGAAAACGGAAGCAGTGAGATCGAACGGAATACCGTCTTTCATCATAATAGATTCCGGCGAATCCGCACCGTTGTAATAAATCTTGACCGACTCGACGCTCTTGGTTGAATCCGTGATCTGGTAAGCGGTCTGACCGTCAGAAGTGGTCAACTGCCATTCCGAACCGGACAGCACCTTGCTGGGATCAGAGCCGTCGACTTTCGACCACTCCAGCGAGGCGCCCTTCTTCACATTAATAATCTGATTACCCTCGACGTCAGTCCATGTGGTACCATCAGCCGATTCCTGCACATTTTGAACAGTCGAACCACCTGCACCAGCAGTGATTCTATATACCTTGTCAGAAACCTGATAGCCATTGGCGGAGGTGATTTCCTTCACATAATATGTGGCTTCCGGATTCAAGCTACCGATTTGAATGGTGCCATTGTCAACGTTGTCAAGATCGAAGGCACCACCGTCCTTGACAACGCGCAAAGCGTTTGCCCCGGCCTTTGCATCCGCATAGTTCTTGAACACGCCCCACGTGGTGCCGGCGAGCTTGTTCTTGCTCGAATCCACCTTGTTGATCTGGATTACCGCACAGGAGGAGTTGAACGTGCCGTTCCAGGGGAGGTTATGACGCTCCTGGTCCATGTTGATTACAGAGGCAGTCTTGCCTTCCCAGCCGTTGCTGTTGACTCCAGCAACATCAGCAGCCACCGTCGGGTTGTACATGCTGAAGTCACCGCCGACGTACACGCGACCGTTGGTGGTGACATGGTCTTCGAAATTGCCGTTTGGAACCAAATGCTGCCAAGCATGGCGGCGGCAGGATCATCATCCGTCTTCTTGTTATCGCTTGCGCCTTCATTGGCGACGCCACCACGAATGGTCACCTGGGTCGCATTCTTGAAGTTCCACATGATCTTCTGCGCGGCGGTGGAGTAGGCGGTCTTTTGATCTGTCGTGGCAGCCTTAGAGTAACCGTCACCAATCTCGAGGCCATTCCACCAGAAACGCCAGCCAGTATGGAAGTCAACGTTGCCACTGACATTGATTACGACCGAGGCATCATTCGGAATATTGGTGAACATGAAGTCAACGCCACGATAGCCGCTAGAGGAAAGCTGATCTGCGGTGACGTTGAAGACCTGCATGGCAGAGCCTTTGCCAGCGGAATCCGCATCACCAGTGAATGTAATGAGCTTTTCAGCATTTGAGCCGGAATCATCGAATTTGAAGCCGTACTGGATTTTGTTCTTCGTGCCGTCGTAATTGTAGTGGTGACGCATGTAATAGCCGTCCGAATAAGTCGCACTCGTAGTTGAAGTCTGGGATGCCTCGGCCGTACCGACCTTGGCATCGGCAACATACACGCCCTCGCTCTTTTGCAATCCGGCGAGCTGCTTGGACAGACCTAAGACGTTATCAGCGTAGAAAGTAGAGTAGTCCTTCGTGGCATCGTTAAGTTTGACACTATTCAAGCCAACAGAGTCAAATTTGACATTCGTATACTTATTTCCGTCAGCGTCAACGGTAGCTGTGGCGTCCCATACGGAACGGCCGGCGTTGGATCCGGAGCTATTCTTGTCGGCATTGAGATGCCAGCTGGTATTGCCGTTAATCCGGGCGGAATACCACGTTACATTATTACCAGTGCCCTCGTTCTGCACAAATGCGCGACCTGTGGAACCATTATCGAAGCCACCGAGAGCGGAAACGCTCTTGCTCGGATTGTCCGCATCCCACATATTGCCCGTGGAATTACTCGTATTGGATGTGCTGTTGCCAGCCACCACCAGCACATCACTGCCGGACTGCGGACGGAACTGAGCGCCGAAACCAACTACGCCGAATCGGAAGCCGTTGCTGCTCCAACTTGTTTTCGCGCCGTTAGTGGCAAGCTTACCGTTGACCAGCGTGAGGCCTTCGGCCTCCACCGCATAGGACTTGTCAATCTTTTGAACCGAACTGAGATTAGCGTAGGTACCACCATTGTTCTGGTTGTTGGCGCCCACGTACATATTGCCGCCCACATAAGTGGCCACACCAGAATCGACAGTGGAAGCACTGACATCGTCGCCCAAGCTGATCGACTTCGGCGTGCAAATGCCCGGTTCTGCGGAAGTGTCAGCTTTGGCATTGTAGGCGGGGAGGAGGGAAGTCACTGCTACGGTGGCCATCATGGCTACCGCTATGGCGGCGGCGGTCAGGGAGCGGGTACGCGAAAGCACGCGACCGGTTGCCGATCGCGTTCCTGCATAGTGTCGTGGTGCGTTGCCGACACCATTACGCCATTGCCTCATCTTGTCCCCTATCCGCAAAGTGTTCACCCTTCTGAGTCCCTCAACTCGAGGGTTGATATCCTTTGCATAATGCCGTTATCACTTCTGTTTTACGTATAGCTTCTGCGCTGTTCCCATCTCCGGCAACACAGCCGGAAACCTCTGTTTTCCCTTTTTCTCTGACCTACGGTTTACTATGATAACCTTTGCAGTTATGAAAACAAAATGAAACAGAAAGAACCCACACCCCCTCCCCCGATACGTTTTTTCGTCCCCTCTCACGGGGACAACGCTTTAAAGCCTGATATTCAACGGTTTGTCAACGATTGCAAAATCAAAAAACACATGCTGATCATTGAATGAAATTCATCATTCATCAGCCCCCGATTGGCGTGTCATGAAACACATCACTGCAAATTGTTTCATTTTTTTTCCTGAAAACGTATGCCACACACCGTGACTACAGTGGGGGTATCCCTTATCAATCCACCCCAGGCCATCACAATCAGCCCGTCGGCATTGACGGGCTGCGGAAGGGTAATGAGACTCGGCTCTCAGCGGCCAGTGCCGTACACGGAATCGGTGCCGCGTAGTACGAGCTGGGCGCGCACAATCTCATGCGCGTTCTCAAGCGGCTTGCCTTCGATAAGCTTCATGGCCTTTTGTGCGGCCGCGCGACCCATCGCATACGGATCCTGGCGCATGGTGGTCAGGTTCACAGTGTCGGCGTACGGCGAATCGTCGAAGCCGATAATCGAATAGTCACTCGGCGTGTGGTGGCCGTAACGTTCCAAACGCAACACCAGCGGAATCGCCATCATATCCATCTGGCAGCAGATCGCGTCCGGGAACTCGTCCAACGCAAGCAGCGCGGTCAACGCCGAGTCGGCGAAGGTCTTGCCACGCGGCACAGAGACGACGCGCCACTTGAAGTCATGGGAGGCCTCCATCGTCTTGCAGGCGCGGATGAAGCCCTGTCCTCGCGCATCGATGGAGGAATTAATGGAATCGACCGCATCGGAGCACACGTACACGATATTCTTGTGCCCCAGATTGATCAGATGCTGGGCGGCGGTGAACATGCCGTCCTCGGCGTCGAAGCCGTTTTGCGTCGGCGTATTGATGCCGATGATCGGCACGTGGATGCGTTTGAGCTGCTGGATTTCCTTCGAATCCACGCCGAACGACGTTACGAATACGGCGTCCACGTTGCGGCGGACCGGCAGATTCGTGAAGAAGTCGCGGCGGTTTTCGGCGGTGTCGACGTGCTGGAACAGCGATACGTCATACCCGGCATTATGCATGACGGATTCGATTCCAGCGAACACTTCCGTATTGAACCAGCTAGTGATCTCTTCATTCATCAGCATCGCCACACGGTACGATTGGCCGGATTTCAGCGACGTGGCGGAACGGGAGATGTTGAAATCAAGCTTGTCGGCAGTTTCCAGCACCTTGCGACGTGTACGTTCGGACACCAGTTCCGGACGCGTGAACGCGCGCGACACCGTGGAAATCGACACACCCGCGGCCTTGGCCACCTCGCGAATGCCTGCTCTATCCATCTCTCAACCCCTTTGCGGTTTCTGCATCATAATCACAAACGTTCCCAGCCTTGGAAACACTTGCCCGAGCGGCAATGCTCTCCCATATTGCTACTATTATACTGCGAACGTTGTCAAAAATCACGCTAATGTTGCACCAATAGCACAAAATATCAAAATAACTGGATAAGCCGCGTAAAAAGCCCACTTCGTCCACTGCCGCTTATAACCCAACTCGCCGTTGTAATAATGCACGAATGCAACGCCAATGCCAGGCATAATCATCATCACCGCGCCAAACAGGCCGGCAGTGAACATCATCGAATTCTCATGCTGGCGCATCAACGTGAAAATCAGCACGAAACCAAGCGTCACCGAGCCGACGCTCATCATATGCTGGCGCAGGCCGACGCGCAGCAGCAGATCCCACAACAGTCCGATCAACACCAGACCGACCGACAGCACAATCTTCATTGACTTCTGGTAGCGCGCCGCCACCCAATCCAACACGGCAAGCACAACGAACGCGATGAACAGACCGAAAACAGGGTTCTGCGAGCCAAAATCGAAAGCCTTATGCGACGTGCAGAGGTCGTACGGCACCTCACACACCACGGCGAGGATGAACAGCTGCAGGCCGTACGCGACGCGACTATGTGTTTCACGGAAACCCTGCACCAGCAGCCACGCGTAAATCGGAATAGCAAACCAAGATACGACCTCGCTTAAGACCATCGCCGTCAGCGACGTCATATTATTGACGTCGGAACCGAAAAACAGCGGCACAATGGTGGTGCTACCAGCTGACAGAGCCAACGCCACAGCGCCGATGACCTTGAGCTGGAACACCGTCAGTCCGCGGTGCTTCTTCTTGGTACGGCGAGCGCCGCCGAATCCGATCTGTTCAATCGAATCAGCTCCAGCACCCTGCTCGACATAGCTTTCCATATGTCCTCCTCAGTTCCGCATACGGCCTTTCGTGCGCCCAAGACGCCCAGTACGCCCAAGACGCAACCTACGCGCGTTTCACGCGTTCAGCACGAATTTCAGCAGACCGTCGTAGTCGGCACCGGTAAACGAACATACCGCATGCTCCGACTTGGGCGGGTCGCTCATCGGCGAAATTTCCGTACGGAAGTATGCTGCGTCGAGACCGGCGGAATTGGCTCCGATAATATCGTTTGCTTCATCGTTGCCCACCATGAGCGCGTTTTTTGCGATTACGAACTCGCGGTCGAGAGCCAACATGTACAAGTCGCGGGCAGGCTTGCGGATTTTCTCTTCGCTGGAGATAATCACGTCGTCCAGTACGTTCGCCAAGCCGGTCATTTCCAGTTCGGGGCGAGTATAGCAGGCTTGTGCGTTGCTTAGCAGCGCCACGACGACGCCGGCCTCCTGCAATGCTTCGATCATGTCGAGTGCGCCCGGATACAGGCGGATCATGCTGGTGCTGCCCTGCCGGAACGCCCATGCGGCTTTCAGCGCGGCTTGCGGCAGTGCCAGTTTCTTTTCAGCCTCCTCACTACGGTTCATCAGCAGCGACCGGTAGACCGGCAGGATATCGAATTCATCCCATCCGTTACGGACGATTGCACGATCGGCTTGATGGACCATTTCGCGGGCCTCAAGTTTTTCGAAGCGTTCGCGCATTTCGTCGACCGATTCGTAGTCGGCACCCAGTTCGCAAACGCAGTCATATAGCGCCTGCCAGGCGGTTTCGCTCTGTTCGTCTGTACGAATGTCGATCAACGTCCCGTAGAGGTCGAAAAATACCACCTCATATCGTGGATTATGAGCTCCGGCTCCCACTTCTCGTATCCTTTCTGGTTTTCCGGCCCCATTGCCGTATCGGTTACGGCGACCGCAGCTTTGCGGTCGCCGTTTTGTAGCTTCCCTACTGAGAGTATTACTGCAACCGCCAGATTGCAAACGTATGCGGTGGAACAATCAAATAATCGCCATCACCTGCGCTCACATTGCCTTCCACCGGACTGACGGACGAGCCGAGACCACACCAGTATCTCCGTATTCCGCCAATCGGTTCCAAACCCGTTACGGCCACGTCAATAACGCCGACGTGTCTGCCTGGATTGGCGGCCATCAGATAATCGCCGACGCGGAACACGAGTTCGTCGCCTTCCGTATCGACGATATTGCGATTGCCGTCGAACCACTGTGGATCAGACTTGCGCAATGCAATCAACTTCGCGTAATACTCAATCAAATCGCGCTTCTGCCATGCACGGTTCCAATCGAGCCAGTTAAGCTCTTTGGCGGAATCGTAAGAATCAGAGCTGCCGAATTTGGTACGTGCGAACTCCTCGCCGGACAGCATGAACGGGATGCCAGCGGAGGTAAGCGTGATACCCACAGCCAGCTTGTTGGCGTCCATCACGTCGGTCAGCGCGGCCGCAATCTGCGGACCGACACCGGCCAGCCCTTCCGCCGAGAAATCGGCGTCATACATGACTTTTGGCACATCCACGGTATTTTCGTTAACGCCTTCGGCCACGGTGCTGCCCAACGAACCAGCCGCAAAGCTCGCGCACAACTTGTCCCACAGCGTGAGGTCGTCGTGCGCGGACACGTATTGAATGACCTGGCCTGCCACTCCTTCCGAATGTTTGCCGCGACGCCACGCGTCCACGGCCTCACGCGCAGCCGCTACGTTCTCGTGCATGCCACCGTTCACATAACCCGGGCGGTCCGAGAAGAACACATGGCCCTTGATGGTGTCTCGCGTGGTGTCGCAGAAGTGGCCGATGCGACTGTCAAGCTTCGACAGGCCTGACTTGTCAGCCAGCACGGTGTCGCTGGGCAGCGGCGCGGTGGCGCCCGCGGACCACGGTTCGCCGTACATGAGAATGTCGCGTCCACGGCCGGGAATCTCATCCAGAGCAGCACGCACGGCATTCATGGTGTCCACGTCGATCAGACCCATCAGGTCGAAACGGAAGCCGTCCATGTGGTATTCGCGCGCCCAGAACGTCACGGATTCCACGATGAACCGGCGGAACATCTTGCGTTCGGTGGCCATATCGCAGCCGCAGCCGGATCCGTTGGCCAGCGCGCCGTTGGGCTTACGGCGCAGGAAATAGTCCGGCACCGACCGCTCAAACCAATTATCGGGCGAGAACATGTGGTTGTAGACCACGTCCATGATCACTTTGATGCCGGCGTTGTGCAGCGCCTGCACCATCTGCTTCACTTCGCGGATGCGCACCGACCCGTCGAACGGATTGGTGGAATACGAGCCTTCCGGCACGTTGTAATTGACCGGATCGTACCCCCAGTTGTAGCGATCGCAGGTCTCTTCGTCCACGGAACCGAAATCGTAAATCGGCATGAGCTGCACCGCGGTGACGCCAAGTTTCTTGAGATATGCGATGCCCGTGGGAAAGTCGGGATGCCCGTCCAGAGACGTACCGTCGTCGGTGAACGCCAGATACTTGCCCCGATGCGATTCGGGGAAACCGCCGGCGGGATCATTGCTGAAATCGCCCACATGGGTTTCCCAGACCACCGTCTGCGCAAGCGGCACGTCCGGCATATGGTCGCGGTACCAACCATCCGGATTGGTGCGGCTGAAGTCCACGACCATGCTGCGCCGGCCGTTCACACCGGCCCCGCGCGCCCACGGGTCGGCGATGCGGTCGACGGAACCGCAATCGCGTTCGATCAAAAAATCGTAATACACGCCGTGCATGTTGTCGGCGAAATCGTACGTCCAGGAACCATCGGATTCCGGACGCATCGTGTACTGTCCAATCAGAGCGTCGCCGCTTTCCCCCATGGAGCCACGCGAGAACAGTCTCAGGGTCACCTTCTGTGCGGAAGGAGCCCAGAGAGCGAACTGGGTGCCGGTTTCAGTAACAACGGCACCCAGCGGCCGTTCCAGACACAGCGGGAACGGTTCGGCGACGCTCGTGTTCGGCTGTGCGAAGCTGTCTACGAGCGTCATATCCTTTGCCTTTCTTTAGCCCTTCACGGAGCCCGACATGGACTCCTGATAGAAGCGCTGCATCACAATGAACAGGATGGCGATCGGAACGGAGATCACGACCGCGGCCGCGGCGAAGCGGGCAAACCAGTTCTGGATATATTCCTTCTGCAGCATGAGCCACAGGCCCAATGCCACGGTGTAGTTGGATTGCGTACGGCAGATCACCTTGGCCATGACAAAGTCGAGCCACGGGGTCAGGAAGCCGATGATGGCCTGGTAGACGATCATGGGCTTGCAGATCGGGATGATGATCTTATGGAACACCTGGAAACGGGTGCAACCGTCGAGCAGGGCGGCTTCGTCCAGCGAGGTCGGAATGGTGTCCATATAGCCCTTCATCACGTAGAAGCCAGCGCCGGAACCGGCGGAGTACACGAGAATCAACGCCACGGTAGTCATGGTGCCGCTTGACAGGCCCAAGGCCTTCAAGATGAAGTAGATGGCGGTGACGGCCATGATACCCGGGAACATGCCAAGAATCAGCACAACGTTCATGAAAGTCTTGCGCACACGGAAACGCATACGGCTCATGCAGTATGCCACAGAGAGCACGAAGATCAGAGAAATCGCACAGGTGAAGCAGGCGATGATGAACGTGGTGCCGAACATCTTCGGGAAGTCCAACACGTTGCGGTCGGTGAACAGCACCCTATAGTTGTCCAGAGTCCACTCCTTCGGGAAGAAGGAGCTGGTGTACGGGGCGGTGTTCTTATTGAACGACTCCGCGAACACCCATACGATTGGGACGAGCCAGATGACGGCCAGAATGGCCAGGAACAAGTGGGCGAACACGTCGCCGGTGATACGGCGGATCTTCTGGTCGTGCAGAAGGCCGTGGCTTTCCACTTTGGTTGCGGAATGCTTGTTGTTCATCGGAATGCCTCCTCATTCTTATAGGAGCCGGAATTGCGGTAGGTGATCAGCGAAACGATGGCCAACACGACGAAGGTCATGATGCCGATCACGGCACCGAGATTGTAATCCTGCTTGTCCACGGTCAGCTTGTACAGCCAGGTGATAAGCAAATCAGTGGAGCCTGCGGAATCGCCCAATGGCGTAGGATCGCCGCCGGACAGCAGGTAAATGACGTTGAAGTTGTTCACATTGCCCGTGAAGGTGGTAATCAGGTACGGAGTGAGCACGAAGATGATGTACGGCATGGTGATCTTCGTGAAGATCTGCCACCAGTTGGCACCGTCGATCTTCGCCGCTTCGTACTGGTCGGCCGGAATGTTCTGCAGAATACCGGTGATCTGCATGATGGTGTACGGGATACCGACCCACAGGTTGATGATGATCACGGTGACGCGGGCCCAAGTGGCGTTGGTGAAGAACGGCAACGGGCCGTCAATCCAACCCCACGTCTGCAGCATGCGGTTCACCGCACCCTGCGGCTGGAGCATGGTGTGCATGACCAACAGGGACACGAACTGCGGAACGGCGATGGACATGGAGAAGCATGCGCGCCAGAAACCCTTGAAGTGGGTGGTCTTGCGGTTGATGATCATGGCCACGAACATGCCGAAGAAGAAGTTCAGGAAAGTGGCGAAGAAAGCCCAGACCAAGGTCCACACCAGCACGCGTCCGAACAGTGCAGCGTTAACAGTGCCGCCGCTGTTGGAGAAAACCTTGGCGAAGTTCTCAAAGCCGACCCAGTGGAACAGCACGAGGTGCTTGTGGTCATAGCTGGTGAATGCCATTGAAATCATGAAGATCAACGGCAGCACGGTGAACACGACGATGCCCAGCGTGGGCAGGAACATCAGCAGAACGTGCGCCTTGGCATCGAGCAGCTCGCGGACATCGTCCATGAAGCTCGGAGCCTTGCCGTTCTCCTCGAGCAGCACCTGGGACTTGTATGCAGAGCGCACGGACATGACCCACAGGCCGATGAAGGCAGCGGTGATAACCAGAGTGGCGACACCGTACAACAGGATGACCACGGAACGGTCAGGTTCGGTGTAGACCCAGAAGCCGTCGACCAGCTTCTTGCCGCCTGCATTGGTGCCCAAGGTCGGCAACTTGGAAAGATAGTCCACACCATTGATTGCCATGAACACGAAGTATGCGATTTCCAGCGCCAGCATGGCAATGCCCTTGACATACTGCTTGCGCACGATATCGCCAAGACCAAACACCACTGCGGAAAGCTTAGTGAACAGGTCACCACGCCGGAACGCCGCCCTTACCGTGTAAGGCGACGGAGAAACATAATCAGCACCCTGCTTCCGAAGGCGCTTCATCTCCCGTGGGGAAAGAGTTGTTGCTGTCATTTCGACTGCCCTCTCATATGGATATTGAAAGATAAAAAAAGCTTTGCTCCCGGACAAGGGGAAGGAGAATTTAAAAACCTTGCCCGGGAATGCAAAGCTCGGAGGAGGAGTGAGCCACTATGCAAAGTGGAGAGAGACACCGCGACTCGAAGCGTCTCTCAAAGCTGCAGGATGGCTGGGGGGATTTGGCAGTGCCAACCACCTGCATTCTTCAGTTATTGGATTTTTAGAATTACTGATTTCACTCAGCGATCTTGCCACCGGCCTGCTTGACCCAATCCTGGTACTTGGCGGCAGCGTTGTCCTTGGTGATTTCCTTGTTGACCAGGGCCTTGCCGAAGGTTTCGGCCGGAGTCCACCAATCGTTCATGCCGGACAGACCGGACTGCAGGAGAGCAGTGTTGGCCATGGTGTCGGACTGGGCCTTGGCTGCGACGTCGTCGGTGGTCAGATCAGACAGGGACTTGTCGGTCGGCGGGATGGCGCGCATCTCGTAGTGCAGCTTCTGAGCTTCGGTGGAGCCGAGGTAAGCCGCGAACTGAGCGGCGGCCTTCGGGTTCTTGGCGTTCGGGTTGTAAGCAGCGGCCTTGGTGGCGGCGAAGGACTTCATCTGCTTCTTCTGGCCGTTCACGGTGAAGGTCGGCAGAGAGGTGGCGGCGTAGTTGTCACCCAGGGCCTCCTTCACGTCCTTAGCGGACCAGGTACCGGAGAACAGCACGTCGGCGGAGCCATCCTTGATGGCTGCGAGGCCGGAAGCGCCATCGTCGTTGGAGAAGTTCGGGTTGGCGACCACATCAACCAGATAAGAGGTGATATCGGCGCCGTCCTTCGGGAAGACCATGCCTGCGTCAGCATCATTGCCCTTCTCGCCGAACAGGCTCAGGCCATCATAGAAGCCGTTGATGTACCAAGAATTCTGCAGGGAGAACGCGACCTTGGCCTTGGAAAGGATGGTATCGAAGTCCTTGGCCTCATCCTCGGTGATCTTGGACTTGTTGTAGTACATGAACCACGTGTTGTCGGTGTACGGCACGCCATAGAGCTTGCCATCGGTGCCGGTGACGGAGTTGACTTCGAGGTCGCCGTTCTGTTCCTTCACCTGCTTCTCAGCGTCGGTGCCCAGCTGGCCAATGGCCTTGGCGTCCATTAGAACACCCAACTGATCGGAAGCGAACATATAGACATCGGCCGCCGCGGACGGATCAGTGCTGACCTGCTTGGAAGCATCGCCTTCGGAGACCACGTCATTCTTCCACGTGATATTGTATTCCGGATGCGCCTTGGCGAAGTTCTCTTCGACCTTGCCCAGCCAGTTGGTGTCCTTGGCCTGGTCTTCCTGCGGGGCCCACACGCTCAGCGTGACGGCCTCGGTGGAGCCGGAAGCGTTCTTATCGCCACCGTCGGAGGAGCCACCGCACGCAGCGAGCGGAACCAGCATAGAAACGGCAGCAGTAAGTCCGATTGCCTTCTTCCAATCGATCTTCATTGATCTTCCTTTCCTCACATAACCTTGTGTTCCTCAACATCTCCGGTTAAATGGTACGGACCAAAACCCTGCATACGTTCACATCATCGTTCTTGGATGATTACCAACAACACTGGGGCCACCAAAAATGTATCAGTGATTGTTAGTGTAGCACGTTTCTGCCAACGTTTGCAATTCAGCGTTATGATTGTTTCAAAGAAACACCGCAAACCGCGAAATATCAAGGAGACACACCCTCATGCTTCCCCCCGCGAAACACCCCCACCCCAAATGGCTTGCCGACGCAATTTTTTATGAAATCTATCCACAGTCCTTCGTCGACTCCAATGGCGACGGCATCGGAGACATCCCCGGAATCACTTTAAAACTGGACTACATCAAGGATCTCGGATGCAACGCGATCTGGCTCAATCCCTGTTTCGACTCGCCATTCAAAGACGCCGGCTACGACGTGCGCGACTACAAAAAGGTGGCATCACGCTACGGCACCAACGACGATCTCATTGCGTTGTTCGACGCCGCCCACCGGCGCGACATGCACGTGATCCTCGATCTCGTGCCAGGCCACACCAGCGAGGAACACGAGTGGTTCCACCGCAGTTGCAAGGTCGAGCGAAACAATTATTCCGACCGCTACATCTGGACAGACTCATGGATCTCCGGTGGCGACGGACTGCCATTCATCGGCGGCGAATCGCCCCGCAACGGTACCTACATCTTGAACTTCTTCAAATGCCAGCCGGCGCTCAACTACGGTTTCGCGCACCCCGAACGTAGCTGGCAGAAGCCAGCCCTTGGTCCGGACGCGAAGGCCACTTGCGACGCGATGGTGGACGTCATGCGGTTCTGGCTTTCCCGTGGCGCAGACGGCTTCCGCGTGGATATGGCCGACAGCCTCGTCAAAAAGGACGATGAGGGCAAGCCTTACACCATCCGCACCTGGCAGTACATGTTCGCCCGGATCCGCCCGGCCTTCCCCGAAGCCGCGTTCGTTTCGGAATGGGGACGGCCAGAGGAGTCGATGGCCGCCGGCTTCGACATGGATTTCTATCTCGATTGGCGTTGGGACGGCGTTCCCAACGGCTACAACATGCTGTTGCGCAACGTGGACGACCCGTTGAGCCGCAAGGGCGACAAGAGCTATTTCAACGCCGATTCCGGCACGCCGATCAGCGAATTCCTGGACGAGTACGAGCCGCGTCTGCGCGAAGCGGAAACGGCCGACGGAAATTTTAATTTCATCACCTGCAACCACGACACCGCACGCGTGGCGCCGCGACTGTCGCAGCGCGAAATCGCCCTGGCATACTGCACGCTGTTCGCGATGCCGGGCGTGCCGTTCCTGTATTACGGCGACGAAATCGGCATGCGATACCGCGCACTGCCCGGCAAAGAAGGCGGCTACGTGCGCACCGGTTCGCGCACACCGATGCAGTGGGGTGCGAACGACGCATCCGGAGCACTTCACGTGTCCGATTCTGCAGAATCGGACACTCGGGCTGGCGATGTGACCGGTGGCAGCTACCTGCCCGCCGACCCGTCCGCCGACGCCCCGACCGTCGCCGCACAGCAGGCCGACGCCGAATCACTGTGGCATACGGTGCGCTCCATACTCCACGTCAAGGGGGAATGCGACGCCTTGCGGTCGGGGGCTACGTTCCATGCAATCGAACGCGATAGAGTGTTCGTTTTCGAGCGTTCCACCCACCTGCAGAAGCTGATCATAGCCGTCAATCCAAGCCGCGATTGCAAAGCTTTGCAGTTACCAGATGGTAGTTATCGGACGATTTTCAGCATCGGCGAAAACGAAATTAGCGGCACTTCGCTGCGTCTAGGTCTGCAAAGCTTTGCAATTCTCGAAGCCGAGTAGCAGACGAGCAATGCCCCGTTGGAATAATCGTTTGCAATGCGGAGCGCTGCGCCTTCGTATTGCAAACGATAGTCAATATGGAAAAACAATTCCGGTTATCTATATTCCTGAAATTAGAGCAAAATCGCAATATAGCAACACTCTCTTACCGCAAAACACGCTTTGAAAACGATATCATACCGTGATATAGTTATCTTTGGTGCGAATGCCACCAGCATCGAAGCTGCGGCAATCGCAAGCAATGTAGCATGTCAGCCGTCACAAACGGCGCGGAAAGAAGGGACCTATGACACAGACCCAGCAGACCGAAAGCGCAGAACGCATCGCACGGCCTCTTATCCAGCTCGCCAAGCTCAATGGCATTTCCACGTCGTATATCGACCAGCTCGGCACCTATGTGGAAATCCGCGACGAAGTGCTCGTCTCCGTATTGGCCGCACTCGGCGTGGACGCATCCAGCGACGAAGCGATCACCGCCTCCTATGCGGCGACCCAGCAGCGCATCGCAGACACACTTGTTGAGCCGACCGTCGTGAAGTTCATCGGCAAGGAAGCCGTCACGCCAATCCGCGCGAAAGGAAACGACGTGGCGCTGAAGCTGACGTTGGAAGACGGCACGGAATATGCGGGCGATCTGACCGCGTATCTGACGGGCTCGAACGCAGATGACGGCTCGCTGCAACTGACGCTGCCGGACGATATTCCCGCCGGCTACCACACGCTGGCCGTCGATGCCGGCCCGCTGCACGCCGAAGCCGCGCTGATCTGCGC
>OHXD01000381.1_pt1 | contig 16325 bp, 10 predicted proteins | sample 1579931 | NCBI WGS metagenome assembly OHXD01 (sample SAMEA3882513, study PRJEB24775) | human gut metagenome | biome: human-associated habitat; feature: intestine environment; material: feces | place: Netherlands | collected 2009/2010 | reverse complement strand
GCTCTGGGCACCAAGTCCTGCACCGCCAACATCTTCGGCATTCCGATGGCGTTGAGCGACTACAGCGGCAACGTGTTCGTGCCGCTGCTCATGGCCGCCGTGCTCGCCCTCGTCTACCACGGATTGAAGAAGATCATTCCCGAAAGCGTCCAGCTGGTGTTCGTGCCGTTCTTCTGCATGATCATCGTCGGCGCGCTGACCGCCTTCATCATCGGCCCGATCGGCGTGTGGGTCGGCAACGGCCTCGGCGTCGGCCTGGCTTGGATGAACACCCATGCACCGTTCATCTTCGCCATCATCATCCCGCTGCTGTACCCGTTCCTCGTGCCGCTCGGCCTGCACTGGCCGCTCAACGCCCTGATGCTCATGAACATCCAGACGCTCGGCTACGACTTCATCCAGGGCCCGATGGGCGTGTGGAACTTCGCCTGCTTCGGCGCCACCGCCGGCGTGCTCTTCATCGCCGTGCGTGACAAGGACAAGGACATGCGCCAGACCGCTCTCGGCGCGCTCGCAGCCGGCCTGCTTGGTGGTGTTTCCGAACCGTCCCTGTACGGCATCCACCTGCGTTACAAGCTGGTCTACAAGCGCATGCTCGTGGGCTGCGGCCTTGGTGGCGTCGTCATTGCCGTCCTCGGCTGGCTCTTCCCGTCCGTCACCGCCGCCGGCCAGACCGTGCATGGTGTGACCACCACCGCCTTCGCCTTCACCTCGCTGCTGACCATTCCGGTCTTCGACCAGATGTGGGTGTACGCGGTGTCCATCGCGGTCTCCTTCCTGACCTCCTTCTTCCTGATCATCACCTTCGACTACCGCACCCCGGAACAGAAGGCTGAAGTGCTGGCCCGCGCCGCCGCCGATCAGAAGGCCGCCGCTCCGGCGGTCGAAGCCAAGGAAGCCGCTCCGGCTGCCACCACCGCCACCGCGACTGCTACCGCCACCAAGACCGAAGTTCCGGCCGCTGCCGCCGCCGCGACCACCGTGGTGAACGCTCCGGTCGCCGGCCACGTGATCGCCCTGGACGAAACCGGCGATCCGGTGTTCGCCTCCCGCGCGCTCGGCGAAGGCGTCGGCATCCAGCCGACCGACAGCGAGGTCGTGGCCCCGGTCTCCGGCGTGCTGCAGACCGTCGCCGAAACCGGCCACGCCTTCGGCATCAAAACCGATGACGGTGTGGAAGTGCTCGTGCACGTCGGCATCGACACCGTGAAGATGAACGGCGAGGGCTTTGCCGTCAAGGTCAAGGCCGATGAGCGCGTGAATGCCGGCGATCCGCTGGTTTCCGTCGACTTTGCTAAAGTGAAGGACGCTGGATACAGCACCACCACGCTGATGACGGTGCTCAACACCGCCGCCCTCACCTCCGTCACGCCGAAGACCGGCATCGACGTCAAGGCAGGGGACGAGGTGATCGACATCCAGCGCTAACCTGTCACACAGAGGCGAAAAAGGGGTCGACGTGGACGTTCTTCGCGTATTCAACAACAATGTCGTATTGGCTAGAGACGGTGATCGTGAGGTGATTCTCACAGGCCGTGGAATAGGCTTCCAAGCCAAGCCGGGACAACATGTGGATGACGCGAAGATCGTCCGTCGGTTCATCCCCGTCGATGGCAAGGATCCCGACCACATGGCGCAACAAGTGGCCGGGATCCCGCCCGAAATCATCAGACTCGTCACGGACGCCATGAACCGTACGGGACTGAAAGAACAGGCAGACAAGCAGCCAACCCTGGTCATGGCGCTCGCCGACCACATCTGCGGCGCGATACAACGCGCGCAAAGAAAACAGAACATCGAATATCCGCTCGAAGCGGAAGTACGTTCCCTATACGCCGACGAATACGCCAAAGGCGTGGCGATGGTCGACGCGATGAACACGTATTTGGGTGGCGCGTTGCCCCGCAGTGAGGCGAGGGCGCTCGCCTTGCATTTGGTGAATGCCGGATTCTCCGGCGGCGACCTGTCCGCCACCTACACCATGACCGGCATCATCCAGCAGATGATCGCCGTCATCGAAGGCGCGTACGGCATCACGCTTGCGCAGGACAGCGTCAATGTGGCGCGATTCATCACGCATTTGCGTTACCTGTTCGTACGCATCCACCAGCATGAGCAGCTCGACGATGAGCCGCAACCAATCATCGAATCAATCAAAACCTCATATCCGAAGGCTTGCCAGTGCGCAAGGCAGCTTGCCGTGGTGGTGAAGATGCGTCTTGGTTCCGACCTTACGGAAGCCGAAATCGCCTATCTTGCCCTGCATGTGGCGCGCGTGACCAACGGAGTGAATCGGCAGGACGACTGAGTTTCCGGTATCTTCCGATATTCAGCAGCCCGTTCCGCGCATTCCTGACGGTTCCTAATCGTTCGACTGTTCGGCCGGCTGCCCGCTTGCCTGTTCGGTCGGCTGCGGTTTCGTTGGCGTAGCCGACATATTCGCGTTCAACGCCAGTATGCCGGTATCTTCGGAAGCGGCCTCCGGCACGCGCACGCATAGGGCCTGACGTTCCACACTGAAACGGATGTGCTTCGTTTCAGGCAGCATATCGCCATCCACCTGCGCCAAAACAGGCCTCTCCAAAGTGATTTCCGCGCTGACGCCCTGCACCTGGTCGACGGTGGAGTTCGTGGACAGCGGACTCTGCTGAGCTTTGCCGGTGATGGTCTGGTGCAGCACGTCGCCGAACAGATTCGCCCAACCGATCAGGCCGCCGGACGTGTCGATGATCTCGTAGTCGAGGATGCCATCGTCATAGGAAGCTTCGGGCATCAGCGAAAACATGGGGATCTGGCCGCAATTGCCCGCCATGAACGTGCGGAACGTGAGACCACGCGTGGAATGCGTGCTGCCTTCGGCGCTGGTGATGGTCACATTGCCCTTGTACTTCGGGGCGAACAGATTCTTCACGCCCGACACGAAATACGCCAGCCAGCTGATGTTCTTCTTCAATTCCGGATCGGTGTCGTCGATCATCAGTGCGTCGAAACCGATGCCGGCGATGATGAGGAACGCATGCCCGTGGTCGGTGGTCTCATCATCCAGAAGGGTCAGACGGCCCACATCCACCAGACGGGAGCCGTGCGACGTGGCCACGGTGAGCGCCGCATCGATATCGTCCACGGGAATGCCCATATTGCGGGCGAACAGATTGCCGGTGCCGATCGGCACGATGCCCAGCGCATGCCCGGTACCCGACAGCGCGCTCGCGACGGTACGCACCGTGCCATCGCCGCCGACAGCCACCACCACATCGGCACCATGGTCCAACGCTTCGAACGCGCAGGCGCGACCGTCCTTGTCGAGCTGCGTTTCGATGAATTCGATCTGGGTGAGATGCTTCGCCTCGCAGAACTCCTTGATATGCTGCTTGCGCTGTTCCGCCTGGGGCTTTGAAGGATTGACTATGAACGCGTAATGCACTTGGTCATCGTCACGCTTGTCAAGCTTCTCCGCGAGCGTACGGTGCTTGTACGCGCGGTATCCGAAGAAGGCGGCCGCGCATACGGCGACCACGGCGATGATGACGAGCAGGACGATAACTGGCATAGGCATGCCTCTATTGTCTATGCGATTGCGCAAAAAGACGAATTCGACATGAAAAATTCGGCGTTCCCTCACGTTATATCCAAAAATGAGAACGATGGCGTCAGTGTCTGCTTTCGGCACTAGGCTGGGAAGCATGCTTGATATTCAATTCATTCGTGAACATGCTGACGTTGTCAAGGAATCCCAGCGTAAGCGTGGCGAATCGGTCGAACTGGTCGACGCGCTCCGACGAGGTTCGCCGCTCCTCTCTGAAGGAATTCGAAGCTGCCCGCGCGCAGCAGAAGGAGATCGGCAAGAAGGTCGCCGCCGCCCCCGCCGACGAAAAGGCCAAGCTGATCGCCGCAACCAAGGAACTCTCCCAGAAGGTCTCCGAATACAAGGCCGCAGCCGACGCCGCAGCCGAAGAATACACCACCGCCATGTGGAAGCTGTCCAACATCGTCGAGCCGGAGGCTCCGGAAGGCGGCGAGGATGATTACGTCGTCGTCAAGAAGGTCGGCCAGATCCGTGATTTCGCAGCCGAAGGCTTCGAGCCGAAGGACCACCTGACGCTCGGCCGCGGCGTGGCCGGTATCGATATGGAGCGCGGCGTGAAGGTCGGCGGCTCCCGCTTCTACTTCCTGCGCGGCCAGGTGGCCCGCATGCAGATCGCCATGCTGACCATGGCCGTCGATCAGGCCGAGGAGCACGGCTTCACGCTGGCCATCACCCCGACGCTGGTGCGTCCGGAAGTGATGCGCGGCACCGGCTTCCTCAACTCCCATGCGGACGAGATCTACCGCCTGCGCGAGCCCGACGACCAGTATCTGGTCGGCACCTCCGAAGTGGCGCTCGCCGGCATGCACGAGAACGAGATCCTGAACCTTGAGAACGGCCCGCTGCGCTACTGCGGCTGGAGCTCCTGCTACCGCCGTGAAGCCGGCGCAGCAGGCAAGGACACCTCCGGCATCATCCGCGTGCACCAGTTCGACAAGGTGGAGATGTTCGTCTACGCCAAGCAGGAGGACTCCTACAAGGAGCATGAGCACCTGTTGGCCATGGAGCAGGAAATGCTCGGCAAGGTCGAGGTGCCGTACCGCATCATCGATACCGCCGCCGGCGATCTGGGCTCCTCCGCGGCACGTAAGTTCGACTGCGAGGCTTGGGTGCCGACCCAGGGCCGTTACCGTGAGCTGACCTCCACCTCCAACTGCACCGAGTATCAGGCCCGTCGTCTGAACATCCGCGAACGTATGGAGGATGGCAACACCCGCGCCGTCTCCACGCTGAACGGCACGCTGGCCACCACCCGTTGGCTGGTCGCCATTCTCGAGAACCACCAGCAGAAGGACGGCTCCATCGAAATTCCGAAGGCCATGCGTCCGTACATGGGCGGCAAGGAAGTCATCGAGCCGACCAAGTGGGAAGCCTGATTTTCCAAGACGTTCGCGTCTGATATGAATCCGTGAAAGCGGCGTTGGCATTTGTGCCGGCGCCGCTTTTCGTATGTTGGACGGTCCCAGTGCCGTTTGTGTCGTTCTGGGCAGATGCGTGTGCGGTTTTCTGTTGGAAGCGACGGGGATGGAGGCTGTGCCAGGTGTCGCACTTCCGCGCACTGTGGTATATTGGCGTTTCGTGCGTAGCAGCGATGTTAGGCGCAAAGGGTAGATGTCTGAGCGGTCTAAAGAGACGGTCTTGAAAACCGTTGAGGTGCAAGCCTCCGCGAGTTCGAATCTCGCTCTGCCCGCATCAATCAAGGGCTTACCGAAGGATTTTTCGGTAAGCCCTTTTCCATGCCGTTTATGGCGATTGTCGTTGTCGTGGCGGCAACGTCACACAATCCGTCGATCCGCGGCCCAACGGGTGAGCTCGGAACGGTTCGACAGCTGCAGTTTGCGCAGCACCGAGCTCATATGGGTCTCCACGGTCTTGATGGAGATGAACAGTTCCGAAGCCACCTCCTTGTACGTGTAGCCGCGCGCGATCAGCCGCATGACCTCCTGCTCGCGGTTGGACAGCCGGTCCAGTTCGTCATCGTGGATCGGGCCGCCGAACGCGCCGTTCGCGCTCGGGCCGTTCTGGAAGGCGGACAGCACGAATCCCGCCAATTTCGGCGAGAACACGGCGTAGCCCTCATGCACCTGCTTGATGGAGGACACCAGGTCGTCGCCGGAAATAGTCTTCGTCACATATCCCTGTGCACCGGCGCGGATCACGGAACCGACATCCTGCGGAGAATCCGACACGGACAGCGCGAGGAAGACGGTATCGGGGGAGTATGCGCGCGATTTCGTGAGGATTTCGGCGCCACCGCCGTTCTCGCCGCCCGGCACATGCACGTCCAGCAGCACCACGTCCGGTTTGGTCTGCGCGATCATCGCCACTGACCCCTCCACGTCGGCCGCCTGTCCGACCACGTCGAAATACGGCTGCAACGTGGCGATCACGCCCGCGCGGAACATCTCATGGTCGTCCACGACGGCGATTCTGATGCGCTGTTCCCGCTCGCTCATTCCTGCTCCTTGGTTCGATTGATTCATTGCCGCACCTGCTGCATGTGCCGTGTTCATTGCGCCGATTGCACGCCCGTATCGCCGTCCGCTGTGGTGGTCGTAGCGCTGTCCGCATCCTCCGCCGCTCCTGAAATCGGCATGTGCATGCGCACCTCCGTGCCCCAGCCGGGCCTCGACACAATCTCCACTGTACCGCCGCGGCGCTTGATACGTCCGATGATGGACTCGCGGATGCCCAAGCGATTCGCTGGAATGGCGTCGACGTCGAAGCCGTCGCCATGGTCGCGTACGAACACCTCCACCAGCTTGTCGCCGGCTTCGCAGTAGACGGACACCGGTTCGCCGCCATGCGTCACGGCGTTGACGAGCGCCTGCTGCGTGGCATCCAACAACGCGTCGGTCTGCGCGCTCGGCCGCGCGTCGCCCACCGTCACCACCTCGATCGGCTTGCCGTGCGTGTCCTCCACATGCGCTGCGATCTGCTTCAAACCGGCGTTGACGGAACGGTCCGACGTGGTGCGCTCCTGATATAGCCATTCGCGCAACTCGCGTTCCTGCTGCCTCGCCAGTGAAAACACGGTCTGCTGGTCGCCGGCATGCAACTGGATCAGCGCCAGCGTCTGCAGCACGCCGTCGTGCAGGTGGGCGGTCATATCGGCGCGCTCCTCCTCGCGTTCCTTCAGCGCGCGTTCCGTGCCCAAATCACGCACCAGCGTCATAATCCACGGCACAATCGCCAGCAACACGCCGACAAGCAGCGCCAAACCGGCGACGAGCATGGTGAACGTGGCGTGCCGTGCGGACTGCATAATGCGCACGTGGGTGGCGATGTAGATCGCGTACGCGACGAAAATGACCGCGATGCCGCCGAGCATCGTCCATAATTGGCCGTCCTTCGCGTTGAACCGCAGCCAGGAGACGCCGACGCCGACCACGCCGAGCAGCAACGGCACAATCAGCGTGCCTTCAATGCCTTTCGCCGCCATCGCCACGCATAGGCCCAGCATAAGCAGTCCCGCCATGGCCAGCAGCGCGGGTCTCGGCGCGTTGGCGAACATCTGTTCCAGGCTTTCGGACGATTGTGCTCCGCTGCCGGATTGCATGCCGTCCGCGTTGCCGTCGCTGTCTTGCGATTGCGCGCCGCCGTTTCCGACGTTCCTTAGGTTTCTTACGTTCCTCACGTTGCCGTGGGACAGCGGCGCGTTCTCGACGGGCTGGCTGCCGGCGATGACGTACGCCTGCTGGACCGGGTCTCCGACGGGTACGGTGATCCACAGAAAAATATAGGCGATCGCGCCCGCACCGAAGAAAAACGTGGTGACCACGAAAATGAAACGGATGAGATGAACGGACACGCCCAGATGCATGCTGACGGCCTTGGCCACGCCAGCGACCTCGCGGCCGTACGTCGGGCGCAGCAACGGCAGTCGCGCCGGCTTGGACGGCACGGGACGGCCTTCGCGCAGGGCCTGCACGTAGCACCAGCGCATGTAGACCGCGCTGGCCTGGTCGTACTGTTCCTGCGTGTATCGCGGTTTGGCTAAGGACTTCATGCTTCCATTGTGCCCTGTCGGGGATGCCGATTCAGGGCTTTCAGCTGGTGTTCAGGGCAGATTCAGGGTGTTCCCCGATACGTATGACGGCTGCGGATTGCTGTAATGGAGATATGAGCAACGCAAACAACAATCCGCAAGGCGGCAGTGCCGCTGGTTCTGCCGAACCGCAATCGCAGCCACGGCCGCCGATGTATCAGCCGCAGCCGAATCGCGGCAATCGATTCTTCGCATGGATCCGCTCCAGCCGGATCACGCGCGGCCGCAACCGGTGGATCGCAGGCGTGTGCGACGGCGTGGCGCGCCGCTTGGGATGGAACGCCACCCTGGTCCGCGCGCTGGTGATTCTCACCTCGCTACTGTTCGGCGCCGGAGCGGCGTTCTACGCATTGGCCTGGTTCCTGCTACCGGACGAGACGGATGGCCGGATCCTGTGCGAGGAGCTGGTCAACGGCCATTGGGATTGGAACTGCGCGGGCGCGCTGGTATGCGCCGCGGTGGCGCTGTGCCTGCCCGGCGCCGGATGGCTGGCGTTCGGCATGGCCGTGCTGGTGTTCTGGCTGCTGGTGAACCGCCAGTCGTATGCGGCGAGCTGGCAGCCGCCGCAGCAGGGCGGATCGTGGCCTGGGCAGCCTGCTCAGCCCGTTCAGCCGGGACAGCCGGTGCGGCCTGCGCAATCGCAATATATGCCGCAGCCGATGTCCACGAACACGGCCACCACTGCAAACATGCCCGGCACGCCAGGCCAGCCGATGCCGCAGCCGACGTGTCCCGCGCCTTCCGGCTACCAGCAGTACGCGCGTCCCGTCCAATCGCCATACCAGACGTTTCAGCAGCCGGTGAACCCGCCTGCAGCGTTTGCCACGGCCAATGTGCCGCCGACCTTCACCGCTCCGCCGACGGTGACGGCGCCGCAGTCGAAACGCGCCCGCCGCAAGCCAGCCGGACCGCTGCTGGTACTGGTGACGCTTGGCTTGGCATTGCTGGCGATCGCCGGATCTGGCTGGTACGCCATTACGATGCCGGTTGATTGGGATTACGCCTTGCGCGTGCTGCGTCTCGCCACACTGTGCTGCGGCGGCATCTGCCTGGGAATCGGCGTGGTGATCGTCGTGCTTGGTTGCATGGGCCGTCGCACCGGCGGCCTGCATCCGCTGGCATGGTGCGCGGCGTTCATGGCCGTGGTGATGACGTTCTGCACGAGTGCGGTGGCATGGGAAAGCCGCGATTGGATGATGTCGAATGACTACCGCCGCACGACGGTCTCCGGCATCGTGACATGGAGCGACACCAGCGACGCCCAGATGAAACGATACGAACAGGGACTGGTGGTGGTCGGCAAGAACTACGCCAACGATGTGCTCGACATCGATTTGAGCGGATATCCGGCAGCGCATGGCAAGCACAAGGTCAAGCTCAACGACGGCACGTACGGCGAAAGCTCATGTCCGACAGGGAAGCTGAATCTGGTGGTGGTGAACGCCCAGGTGGTGGTCACGCTGCCGGACGGATGCCAGTGGTCGGTCAGCGATCCGGACGACGGCTACACCAACGTCACGGATTACATAGGAGGGCCGGACGGGATTACGTTCTTCAACGGCACGGGCTTCATGGGCCTGTCCCTCGATGAGAACGATGATTCGGGACTCGGCCATCATGGCGTGAACAAGGGCGTTCCGGCGCTCAACGGCACCACCGATTTCGACGATTCCGGCGATGATGATGCGGGCGATGCCGGTTCGGATACGGAGAACGATTCGCAGGATTCGGTATACGCCGGCACGGATCTCGACAAGGCATTCAAAACGATCTACGAGAACAAGTGGTATTGGCCGTCGATCGATTCGGACAAGGCTCCGGAGGAACCGGATCTGTATGTCAACGTCGATGGAACGGTCGGCGGCAGTGTCACCATGCAGTACACGTCCGACAGCAAGCTGCCAGTGGGAACGACGGGCGGCCAATCGCATGGCAGCGTCGATGGAAAGAACGTCGGGAAAAGCGCCAGCGGAAAGGAAACGAAATGAGTGACGAGAAAACCCGTGAAGTGCCGTTGACCGACGTCATGGGAATCGCGGAGGTCTCGGACGAGCCCACGGAAACCCTGCCGGCCGTCGACGATCCGGGCGAGGCGAAGACCGAATCGTTCCAGAAGCCGTTCGACGGCGGTCCGGAAGCGCAGAGGAAGTTCGAATCGCAGGACGAGGCCGAATCGCTGGAAACCTCCGGACAAGACATGCGCGGAAGCTTTGCGGGCCGTTCGGCACGTCCGACCGGTTCCGTCAAATCGGCTGATCCAGCCAAATCAGCCGAGCCGGTCGACCCCTCCAAGCAAGTGCGCATCGGCAAAACGGACGGCGAGCTGGTAATCCGCCCATCCGGACCAAGCACCGGAACCATCGTGCTGGGCGTGTTCTTCTGCCTGATCGGCCTGATGTCCATGCTGTGCCTGCTGCCCATCGGCGCATGGCGGTGGATGCCGAATCCCTCGACGCTGTTCTTCTACGTGGTCGGCGGTCTCGGCGCGCTGCTGCTCATCATTTCCGTGGTCTGGGCCGTCGTCGCCGCGGTGCGTCTGCGCCGACGGGAACGCCAGTCAGCAGAACAGTCCCCAGAAAGCCAGCAGCGCCAACGATAGCGCCGCCGACACCACCACACACGTGGCCACGATGACATGGCCGGATCCGATGCATGCTTTTCCATCTTTTCCTATATCGCATCGGCTTCCGGCTGCGGCATCGTGGCCATTATTCATATCCGCATCGTCATCTATGCTTGCAATCGCGCGATTCCTAGCATGACGACGGCACGCGTCCACGATGATTTCCGCCAACAGCCAGGCGAACGCGACAAGGCTCAGCCATGTGAGCATGACGATGGCATGCCAGTTCTTGGCAAGCACCGCCGAATTGTCGGTCAACGAGATCGCATCAATGATGACGGTGACCAGATACGCCAGGAACACGCCGGTCGTGCCGACGGCAAGGAGGGTGTTGAGCGCCAGTGCGACGCGCATGCCGACCGGGAATCGATGGTCGGTTATTGCGATTGGACGTGCCGCATTCGGTTGTGTGGATGGACCTGTCGATGTGGTCGCATCCGTTGAAAACATTGAAGTCGAATCCGTTGGCTCCGCCGGTTCCGTCGAAGCCGAATAGTGCGATACCCGCCGTGACGCACGGCGCTCGCGCACCCAGCCGGCGATGAGCAGAATTGGCGCGCCGCACATCGCCAGCAGCGCGCAGAGCAGGCAAACCGCGATTGCGCCGACAATCACACCCATCGACTTCACCAGCGCGGGCGGGGTCTTCAGCGGTGCCGCGACCGTCTGATTCGGCTGCGTTCCGGCGATCATCGGCGTTGCCCAGCCGTTCGCGCCCGTGCCGCTCGTCACCGCGTTGATCCAATCCTCCAGATCGTGCGTGTAATGCGGTTCCAACGGCAGTCCCGGAACCGTCTGATTCGAACCGGTTCGAAGCTGATGGTTCGCGTCATAATACCGCAGCGTCACATTCGTATTGCCAGCCTGGTTTGCGGCTTTGATCAGCAGCCGCGCGCCCTGTTCGACCGGCATGGCTGTGTCCTTGACGCCATAGTTGATGAGTAGCGGCATGGTGAGCGATCTGCGGTATTTGGCCGCGTCGAAATCCGCATAGGCGAGTCCCATGCGTTGTGTGCCAAGGCTGGTGATGCGCGGAATAAGCTGCTTGACGGCATCGGGTGCGCCCGCGGCGGTCAGATAATTGGTGGCTGCGAGCGTCATCTGCTGACGGCCCGAAACGACCGGGGGAGAGGTGAGGATGGCGAAGGCAAGATCCGGATGCTGTTGCGTCAGCACGGTGGCGATCCATGTGCCTTCCGATTCGGCGTAGATGCCGGTTTCCGATCTGCTCACGCCCGGCCATTTTCTCAGGATTTCCAGCGATTTCGCATAGTCGTGCGCGCTGGACACGTAGTCGCGGTGCAGCATGGTGTAGTTGTCGAGCCGCTTGTCCGGCACGAGAGTGGTGATGCCGGCCGACGCCATCGCGTTCGCCACGTCGCCGAACGCCTCCGACGATTTGCCGGTGCCCGAACCGTGCAGGAACAGGCATGCGGGACGATCTGCCGGCGCGTCGAGCGGCTCGCGAACGATGGCATTCACGGTTTTGCCGCCGTCCAACGCGACCGTGATATGCGTTTCCTTGGTGCGGTACGCGCCCTCCTGCGGGGTTTCGAGCACGGCACCTGTGGCCGGGTCAACGGCTTGGATAGCGGTATTGGTCGTGGTGAGCGTGATATGTTCCGTGAACGGCTCGACCTGCCATTTCGGCGCCATCGCATTGCCGAGCGCGCATAGGACCATGGTCAGAAGAAGTGCCAGCGCGGTAGTCGCCGCGCAGGTGACGAGAATTCGTTTCACAATGCTTCGCACGGTACGTCACTCTAGTCGTATTCGGCGTGCGTGGCGCGGAAAACACGGAATCATGGGGAATCCGCGTATAATCGCGATTTCGTAATCGCCAACCGACGTTTCGTGCTGCAAATCAACACGAAACCAGGGGAAAATCGCAATAACCCCTTCCACAATCCACCTGTGGATATGTGGAAATCCGTTGATGCGGGCAGACGTCGGTTCCATCGCATCCCCTCCGCCAAACCGACGCTGAGCGTCCTCCAGCCGTCGGTTTCGCCGCACCTTTTCCGCCAAACCGACGCTTAGGCCCTCCTCAGCGTCGGTTTCGCGGATTGGGGGCGATGGGATCGACGCTGAGATGGGATTTGGGGGAGAAGGATGGGAAGGTTGGGATGGGGCTAGGCGCGGGCTTCGTAGCGACGGGTGTAGAGCACCAGCAGGATGACGGCGAGCAGGCTGATCGGCGCGCCTGCGATGCCGGTGAAATGGTAATTCATCGCCGTCGCGGTCAGTGCCGCTCCGCCGACGATGGAACCGATCGCATTGCCGAAATTGAAGGCGATTTGTACGGCGGCACCGGCAATCAGCTCGCCGCCGCCTTCGCCCGCCTGCACCATCAGCAGTTGCTGTGGCGATGAATTGAAGAACAGCGCGAAACCGATGATGAACGTCAGCAACGCGGTGGTCGCATGATTGCCGGGCAACAGGAAGACCAGCAACAGTCCGCACAAGGCGATGCCGTGCGATAGCGCCGCGGTCGCGCCCGCCTTCCACAGGTCGGTCAGCCTGCCGCCCACGATGCCGCCGACCACCATGCCGAGGCCGGCGAGCACCATCAGCATCGGCACCATCGTCGCCGACCATCCGCCGGTTTTCTGCAACCACGGCGACACGTAGCTCCACCAGCAGAAGATGCCCGAATTGCCGAAGAGCACGGCCAGCAGAATCAGCCACGGGCCGGGATGGGTGAGGAAGCGGAACTGCCCCTTGATACCGGCGTCCTTGATCGGATCGATGGACGGTACCCACGAAATCACCACGACGATCGTCATAAGCGCCCAGGCGGCCAGAATCGCAAACGCCAGCCGCCAGGACATCGCCTCGGCGAGCAACGTTCCCGCGGGCACGCCCAGCATGTTGGCCACCGTCTGGCCCATCACCATCATGGACACGGATTGCGCCTCCTTGCCCTTGTCGGCAAGCGTTTTGGCGATCAGCGTGGCCGTGCCGAAGAACGCGCCATGCGGCAGGCCGGAAATGAAACGCGCCACCAGCAGCATCGGCGAGCAGAAGGAGACGGCGCTGAGCGTGTTACCGACCAACGCGATGGCCATGAACAGGATGATGAGATGCTTCGGCGGCACCTTGCGGCCGAACACCAGGATCAGTGTGCCGACACACACGCCGATGGCGTATGCGGAGATGTAATGGCCGGCCGCGGGAATGCTGACATGCATGGCGGTGGCCGTCTGGGGCAGGATGCCCATCATCACGAATTCGGCGGCGCCGAGGATGAAGGCGCCGGAGGCCAGCGCCAGAATGCTTCTCTTCATGGGGATTCCTTATTTTGGATTGTCCGCCGAACCAGCACTTGGATGGTGCCAAGCGTCGGTTCGATATTGCGATTCCCGCGAAACCGACGGTGAGACGGTGCCAAGCGTCGGTTTGATGGAAAGGCAAAGAAAAAGGCGGAACCGAAGTTCCGCCTTAGTTGTCGGGCTGGCGGGATTTGAACCCGCGGCCTCTTCGTCCCGAACGAAGCGCGCTACCAAGCTGCGCTACAGCCCGTTTGGCAACAGTTGGATATATTACACGATTGGGCGCTGTATGCAAGGTCGGCGTGTCGCGTGTTGTGTAGTGGCTTCTCGGTACACTTGGGGCTTATGACTGAGACCAACGAATCCCAAGAGAATCAGAACGAAGAAGAGGCCGCAGTTCCCACCATGACCACGGTGGAACGCGCCGAAATGCTGCTGCAGCAGGATGCTGCGATTCGCGCCAAGATCAACGGCGGCGCCGCGCTGGACGAGGCCGTGGACCCGTCCAATAAGGAATTCGGCCCGCTGGCCCACCCGGAGCAGGTGCAGATGCGTGTGGCCAAGCGCGCCATGATGCTTAAGGAAGGCATCCAGCCGTACCCGGTGACCCTTGACGTCACCGCCACCATCGAAGAGGTCCGCGCCAAGTATGAAGGCAAGCTCGAAGCGGGCGACGAGACCGAGGACGTGGTCGGCATCGCCGGCCGTGTGCTGTTCCTGCGCAACGCGGGCGGCCTATGCTTCGTGCAGCTGTCCGCCGGCGACGGCACCAAGATCCAGGGCATGATCTCCAAGAAGGAGATCGGCGCCGACTCCCTGAAGCAGTTCAAGCAGCTGGTCGACTTGGGCGACCACCTGTTCATCAAGGGCCGAGTGATCGCCTCCAAAACCGGCGAACTGTCCGTGTTCGCCACCGAATGGGCAATCGCCGCCAAGGCGCTGCAGCCGCTGCCGGCGCTGCACAAGGACCTGAACGAGGACACCCGTACCCGCAAGCCGTACATCGGCATGATCGCGGACGAGAAGATCCGCAACATGGTGCGCAACCGTTCCAAGGCCGTCGCCTCCCTGCGCAAGACCTTCGCCGACCATGACTTCCTCGAGGTCGAGACCCCGATGCTGCAGACCGTGCACGGCGGCGCCGCGGCCCGTCCGTTCACCACGCATATGAACGCCTTCGACTTGGACCTGTACCTGCGCATCGCGCCGGAACTGTTCCTGAAGCGTTGCCTCGTCGGTGGCATCGACCGCGTGTTCGAAATCAACCGCGACTTCCGCAACGAGGGCGTCGACGCCACCCACGCCCCGGAATTCACCATGGTCGAGGCATACCAGGCCTACGGCAACTACGACACCATCGGCGCGCTCGTCAAGCAGCTCGTGCAGGACACCGCCATGGACGTGTTCGGCAGCCACAAGGTGACGCTGCTGGACGGCACCGAATACGATTTCGGCGGCGAATGGAAGACCATCAGCATGTACGACTCCCTTTCCGAGGCCCTGGGCGAGGAAATCGTGCCGAACGGCGGTCCGGACAACCCCGGCACCTCCGTGGAGCACCTGGGCGAGATCGCCGACAAGCTCGGCGTGGAACGCGACGACGTGGAGAACCACGGCAAGCTCGTCGAACACCTGTGGGAGCACTTCTACGAGGACAAGCTGTACGAGCCGACCTTCGTGCGCGACTTCCCGGTCGAGACCTCCCCGCTGGTCAAGGGCCACCGTTCCAAGGCCGGCGTGGTCGAGAAGTGGGATCTGTACGTGCGCGGCTTCGAACTGGCCACCGGCTACTCCGAGCTCAACGACCCGGTCGTGCAGCGCGAACGCTTCGTGGCCCAGGCCAAGGACGCGCTCGCCGGCGACGAGGAGGCCTGCGACATCGACGAGGACTTCCTGGAGGCCCTCGGCGTGGGCATGCCTCCGGCAGGCGGCATGGGCATGGGCATCGACCGACTGCTCATCGCACTGACCGGCGCCACCATCCGCGAGACCATCACCTTCCCGCTTGTGAAGCCGCTGAACTGAGGCGGAGCCTCAGTTCAATATTCGGCTTCACGCGAGGCGGCCGAAGAGGAAGCCCTGTGGGCTTCCGTGCCGCCGGAGCCATCCTTAAAAAAATAAAAAAGCAATTACTAAAGGGCGTTCCCAATACGGGAGCGCCCTTTTGCATACCCTCGCACACTCTCGCACACCCAACATCTAACATGAGATTCATGGAAATATCGACTTGGATTCGCGGCGCTCGCCTGAAAACCCTGCCGCTGGCGATCGCCCCAGTGGTTATCGGGGCCGCGCTGTCGTGGCGGGGCGTGTTTCTCTACTCGCAGGGTGGCGATATATGGCATGAGCCGTGTCCGTTCTTCGGCGGGCAGCATGACTTGAGCGAATTGAAATTCGGCTCGCTGGTCGGCGAATGCCAGCGTTCCGCAGGCTGGTTCATCTTGGTGGCGGTGCTGTGCGGTTGCGTGGCGTTGTTCCTGCAGGTCGCCGCGAATTTCGCGAACGACTATTCCGACGGCATACGTGGCACCGACGAGGGGCGTGCCGTCGATTCCGCACGGTCATTTGCAAAAACACCATCCGCGGAATCGACTTCGACTCCGGAAATGCTTCCGGCATCGCAGCCCCAGCATGGCCCCGCCCGTCTCGTCGCGTCCGGCGTGAGTCCAAAGAAAGTACTTGCCGCGGCCGGAATCAACGCGTTGATCGCCTGCCTGTGCGGTCTGGCTGTCGTTACATTGACCGGCTACTGGTGGTTCATCCTGGTCGGTATCGCCTGTCTCGTGGCCGGCTGGT
>OHXD01000339.1_pt1 | contig 17270 bp, 13 predicted proteins | sample 1579931 | NCBI WGS metagenome assembly OHXD01 (sample SAMEA3882513, study PRJEB24775) | human gut metagenome | biome: human-associated habitat; feature: intestine environment; material: feces | place: Netherlands | collected 2009/2010 | reverse complement strand
ACTGCGGAGGTTGTGTCCTGCCGCCCGTGTGATAACGGATATGAGGCAGTTCTTTCAAGAACTGCCTTTTTTCCAGAAGGCGGCGGTCAGGCAGCTGATACCGGTCTGATTGACGGGATCAGAGTATATGATGTACAGGAAAAAGGAGAACAGATCTTTCACTATCTGGAAGGAGAACTGGAAGAAGGAAAGACCGTGACCGGTCAGATCGACTGGGACAAACGTTTTTCACGGATGCAGCAGCACAGCGGAGAACATATCGTATCGGGAATCGTTCATGCACGTTTTGGATATGATAATGTGGGATTCCATTTGAATGATGAGCTGTGCACTCTGGACTTAAGTGGTCCGCTCACGAAGGAGGAGCTTCGCGAGGTGGAAAATGCGGCAAATGAAGCGGTATTTGCAAATGTACCGGTTCAGATAAGTTATCCGTCCAAAGAAAAATTGAAGACGTTGGATTACCGCAGTAAGATAGAGATTGACGGACAGGTGCGTATCGTGACGATACCGGGATATGACGTGTGTGCCTGCTGTGCGCCGCACGTGAATTTTACCGGAGAGATCGGTCTTATCAAACTGGTGCAGAGTCAGAATTATAAAGGCGGTATCCGGATCACTATGCTGTGCGGAAGAAGGGCACTGAAGGATTATCAGCAGAAAGAAGAAAGCGTGAAGGCGATCATGGGAAGCCTTTCAGCGAAGGAAGAATTGATTGCTGAAGCAGTTGAACGCGTAAAAGAGGAATGTACACAGCTGAAGAGTGAACTTGCAGAGACAAGATATCAGATTCTTGAAGCACAGGCAGAAAAAATTCCGGAGGGACAGAAAAAGGTCTGTATTTTTGATAGCAAATTAAGTGGGAATGAACCACGTGAGCTTATGAACCTTGTACTGAAAAAAGGAACAGAAGTATGTGCGGTATTTGCAGGAAACGAAGAGAGTGGATACCGTTATGTGATCGGCAGTGAGACAGAGGATGTGCGCCCGTACAGCAAGATCCTCAAAGAACAGTTTGACGGAAGAGGCGGTGGAAAACCGGTCATGGTACAGGGTTCTGTAAATGGAAGTGAAGAGGCAATCCGAAAAGTTTTTGAGTAAGAGAAGGCGGAGATGAAGAATGCGAGACAGGAAAACAGGGAGAATTATCTGGTATTTGTTCAGTGCGGTTCTGATCAAATGGGGTGTGGAGATCGCAGTAGCGACATTTGCACTTTCCTGCGGTCTGCGCAGCAATATGGGAATTGGGGCAGTCTCTTCGATCATCACGATCCCAATGATTGTGTGGATCTACCGGAAAGATCAGGGACGCTATGAAAAGCAGCAGGAATCCTGGTGGAAATATAAAGCGGCTTCCCGATATGGAATGTGGCTTGTTATGCTCGTCGGTGCAGTGACTGCGTGTGTGGCGATGAATGATATCGTCATGCTGATGAATATGCAGAGGATCAGCCAGATTTATCAGAGCACAGAGCAGATCATTTACAGTGCACCGCGTTGGCTTCAGCTGGCGGGAGCCGGGATTCTGGCTCCGGTCGCAGAAGAGCTTGTTTACCGCGGGATGATCTACCGGCGGATGCGCGAGAGCCTTACCGCTGTGCAGGCAGGTGTGTTTGTATCCATTTTGTTCGGTGTCGGTCATGGAAATCTGCCACAGGGACTTTATGCAATGGTACTCGGACTTCTGCTTGCTTGCATTTATGAGAAATTCCGGAATATTGCAGCTCCGATTCTGTTCCATATTGTTGTGAATATTACGTCATTATTGCTTTCGTGGTATGGGGGCTTTGAATGGATTCTGGGAACAGAGGGAAAAGCAGTTGGAATTACTGTACTGGCTACGTTGATTACTGTTATAATTTATGTAAAAATAAAAAATATAAGACAAGAAATACGATAATTAACTGAAAAATACTGAAAAAGTTTACAAAATAAATAATATCTGACAATTTCTGTAAAATTAGGGGTTTACTTTTGCAGACAAATGCTGTATAGTGTTACATCATAAAAGCAACAACAAAACCGTTTTACAGAAAGGGCAGGTTATATGAGTGTAATACAACAAAATACAGAACAAGGCTTATACAGCCCTGATTTTGAGCATGACAACTGCGGTATCGGAGCTGTTGTGAACATCAAAGGGCAAAAGAGTCATGATACAGTCGCAAATGCGCTGAAAATCGTAGAAAATCTTGAACATAGAGCCGGCAAAGACGCCGAGGGTAAAACAGGAGACGGAGTAGGAATCTTGTTGCAGATATCGCACAAATTCTTTTCCAAAGCCTGTTCGACCCTCGGTTTTTCATTAGGCGGAGAACGGGAATACGGCGTCGGCGTATTCTTCTTCCCACAAAATGAGCTGAAACGGAACCAGGCAAAAAAGATGTTTGAGATCATCGTGGAAAAAGAGGGACTGGAACTCCTTGGATGGAGAACCGTGCCGACCGTTCCGGAAGTTCTCGGCCATAAGGCAAGAGAGTGTATGCCTTACATCATGCAGGCATTCATCAAAAAACCGGAGGATGTGGAAAAGGGAATCGCTTTCGACCGTCGTCTGTACGTCGTACGCCGTGTTTTCGAACAGAGCAACGACAACACCTACGTGCCATCCCTTTCCAGCCGTACCATCGTATACAAAGGTATGTTCCTCGTAGGACAGCTCCGCACCTTCTTCCGCGATCTGCAGGATGTCGATTATGAATCTGCAATCGCCATGGTGCATTCCCGGTTCAGCACGAACACGAACCCAAGCTGGGAGAGAGCCCATCCGAACCGTTTCATCGTACACAACGGCGAGATCAACACCATCCGCGGAAACGCCGACAAGATGCTGGCCCGTGAGGAGACGATGTCCTCCCCGATGCTGCAGGATGAACTGCACAAGGTTCTGCCGGTTGTCAACACCCAGGGTTCTGACTCTGCAATGCTCGACAACACACTCGAGTTCCTGACCATGAGCGGTATGGATCTTCCGCTGGCTGTCATGATCACGATCCCGGAGCCGTGGGCAAACAACGATACGATTTCCCAAGAGAAACGTGATTTCTATCAGTATTATGCAACGATGATGGAGCCGTGGGACGGACCGGCATCGATCCTGTTCTCCGACGGAGATGTGATGGGAGCAGTGCTCGACCGCAACGGTCTTCGTCCTTCCCGTTACTACATCACTAACGATGGATTTCTGATCCTCTCCTCTGAGGTCGGTGTTCTGGAAGTTCCGGAAGAAAAAATCGTCTTAAAAGAGCGTCTCCATCCGGGCAAGATGCTTCTCGTCAACACCGTACAGGGAAAAGTCTTAAACGATGAGGAAGTCAAAGAATATTACGCAAAGAAACAGCCGTACGGCGAATGGCTCGACAGTTATCTGGTACAGTTAAAGGATATCAAAATCCCGAATCTGCCGGTCGAAGAGTACACGAAAGAAGAGCGGATGCGCCTGCAGAAAGCGTTCGGCTACACCTACGAGGAGTACCGTTCCTCCATCGGAAAGATGGCATTAAACGGTGTCGAGGCAACCGCTTCGATGGGTATCGATACCCCGCTTGCCGTTCTCTCCTATGAGCATCAGCCGCTGTTCAACTATTTCAAACAGCTCTTTGCACAGGTAACGAACCCGCCGATCGACTGTATCCGTGAGGAGATCGTAACTTCCACAAGCGTTTACGTCGGACGTGACGGAAACCTGCTTGAGGAGGAGCCGAAGAACTGCCAGGTATTAAAGATCAACAATCCGATCCTGACCAATACCGATATGCTGAAGATCAAGAACATGAAAGTCGAAGGCTTCAAGGCAGTGACCGTTCCGATCACCTACTACAAGAGCGCACCGCTTGACCGTGCGATGGACCGCCTTTTCGTCGAGGTTGACCGTGCACACCGGGCAGGAGCCAACATCCTGATTCTCTCTGACCGCGGCGTCGATGAGAACCATGTGGCGATTCCATCCCTCCTGGCTGTATCTGCGGTTCATCAGCATCTGGTAAAAACGAAAAAGAGAACTTCTCTTGCGATTATTCTGGAGTCCGGCGAGCCGCGCGAGGTGCACCATTTCGCAACACTGCTCGGCTACGGTGCCTGCGCAATCAACCCGTATCTGGCACTCGACACGATCCATGAGCTGATCGAAGAGGGCATGATCAAGAAAGATTACTACGCAGCCGTTGAAGATTACAATCACGCAGTCATCTCTGGTATCGTAAAAATCGCAGCGAAGATGGGTATCTCCACGATCCAGTCGTATCAGGGTTCCCAGATCTTCGAGGCCATCGGTATCTCAGCAGATGTCATCGACAAATACTTCACCGATACGGTCAGCCGTGTCGGCGGTATTACCCTGGAAGACATTGCAAAAGATGTCGATGAGCGTCATTCCCAGGCATTCGATCCGCTGGAGCTGTCTACCGATCTGACACTGGACAGTATCGGCCGTCATAAATCGAGAAGCCAGGGCGAGGAGCACCGCTACAATCCGCGCACCATTCATACACTGCAGGAGTCCACAAGACGCGGCGACTACAAGATGTTCAAAGAGTACACAGCAATGGTCGACAGCGAGGAGAGCGGCTATCTGCGGAGCCTGATGGACTTCGATTATCCGGAGCAGGGCGTTCCGCTCGAAGAAGTTGAGAGCGTAGATTCTATCGTAAAACGATTCAAAACAGGTGCGATGTCCTACGGTTCTATTTCCCAGGAGGCACATGAGACACTGGCAATTGCCATGAACCGTCTGCATGGAAAATCCAACACTGGTGAGGGCGGTGAGAGTGATGACCGTCTCGAATCCCCGGAGAGATGCTCCGCGATCAAACAGGTAGCATCGGGAAGATTCGGCGTTACCAGCAAATACCTTGTCAGTGCAAAAGAGATCCAGATCAAGATGGCCCAGGGTGCAAAACCGGGCGAGGGCGGCCACTTACCGGCCGGAAAGGTTTACCCGTGGATTGCAAAAACACGTCACTCCACACCGGGTGTATCCCTGATTTCCCCGCCGCCGCACCACGACATCTACTCCATCGAGGACCTTGCACAGCTGATTTATGACCTGAAAAACTCGAATGTGAATGCAAGAATCTCCGTTAAACTGGTATCCGAAGCAGGTGTTGGTACTGTCGCAGCCGGTGTTGCAAAAGCCGGAGCACAGGTTATCCTGATTTCCGGATATGATGGAGGAACGGGAGCAGCACCGAGAAGTTCCATCCACAATGCAGGACTTCCATGGGAGTTAGGCCTTGCCGAGACCCATCAGACGCTGATCAAAAACGGCCTCCGCAACCGTGTCATGATCGAGACCGATGGTAAGCTGATGAGCGGCCGTGACGTTGTGATTGCAGCACTCCTTGGCGCCGAGGAATTCGGTTTTGCGACCGCACCGCTTGTAACGATGGGATGCGTTATGATGCGTGTCTGCAACCTCGATACCTGCCCGATGGGTATTGCAACCCAGAACCCGGAGCTGCGCAAACGTTTCCGCGGCAAACCGGAGTACGTCATCAACTTCATGCGCTTCATCGCAGAAGAGATGCGGGAATACATGGCAAAACTTGGCTTCCGCACCGTTGACGAGATGGTCGGCCGTTCCGACCTCTTAAAGAGAAATGATAAAGTGACGAACGAGCACGCAGACCGCGTAGACTTAAGCCAGATCCTGAACAATCCGTTTGCAAAAGCAGGCGAGAAGGTAACGTTCGATCCGAAAGATGTTTACGACTTCAAACTTGGCGCAACCCTGGATGAGAAGGTACTCTTAAAGAAATTCGGTCCGGCAATGGATAAGAAAGAGAAGAAGACCGTCAAAGTCGAGATCACCAACACCGATCGTACCGTGGGAACGATTCTTGGTGCCGAGATCACCAGAAAATTCGGCACCTCTCTGGAGCCGGATACGTACACCGTACAGTGTAAGGGTGCCGGCGGACAGAGCTTCGGAGCATTTATTCCAAAAGGACTGACCCTGGAACTTGAGGGCGATTCGAACGATTACTTCGGAAAAGGCCTCTCCGGCGGAAAACTGGTTGTCTACCCGCCGAAAGCAAGAAAGTATAAACCGGAAGAAAACATCATCGTCGGAAACGTTGCCCTCTACGGCGCAACGAGCGGTGAGGCGTACATCAACGGTATCGCAGGAGAGCGTTTCTGTGTCAGAAACTCCGGTGCTTACGCCGTTGTCGAGGGTGTCGGTGAGCATGGATGCGAGTATATGACCGGCGGCCGTGTCGTTGTCCTCGGCGCAACCGGAAAGAACTTTGCAGCCGGCATGAGCGGCGGTATCGCTTATGTCCTGGATGAAAAGAGCAACCTGTACCGCAATTTGAACAAGGAAATGATTTCGATTGAACTGGTAGAAAGCAAATACGATATTGCAGAGCTGAAAAACATGATTGAAAAACACGTCGCACACACCGGCTCTGAAAAAGGTAAAGAAATTCTCACACACTTTGACGAATATCTGCCGAAATTCAAGAAGATCATTCCGAATGACTATAAGCGCATGATGATGCTGAGTGCCCAGATGGAAGACAAGGGCCTTAGCAGCGAACAGGCACAGATTGAAGCATTTTACGAAAGCATGCGTAAGTAGGAGGAAGAAGAATTATGGGTAAGCCAACTGGATTTATGGAATATCAGCGCAAGACGGGAAACACCGTTGCCCCGATTGAGCGTATCAAAAACTTTAAGGAATTTCATCTGCAGCTCCCGAAAAAGGAGCAGCAGATGCAGGCTGCCCGCTGTATGGCATGCGGTGTACCGTTCTGCCAGGCGGGAACCATGATTGCGGGAATGGCCTCCGGCTGTCCGCTGCAGAACCTCGTTCCGGAGTGGAATGACCTTGTGTATCTTGGAAACTATGAGCAGGCATACCGCCGCCTCACCAAGACAAACTGTTTTCCGGAATTTACCTCCCGTGTCTGCCCGGCACTCTGCGAAGCAGCCTGTACATGCAACGTAAACGGAGACCCGGTCTGCACGAAGGAAAATGAACGCGCGATCATCGAAAACGCATGGGCAACCGGCCTGATTACGCCGCAGCCGCCGAAAGTGCGCACCGGAAAACGCGTTGCCGTTGTAGGAAGCGGTCCTTCCGGCCTTGCAGCAGCGATGCAGCTCAACCGCCGCGGCCATTCTGTTACGGTCTTTGAACGCCGCGACCGCGTGGGCGGACTTTTACGCTACGGTATTCCGAACATGAAACTCGATAAGAGCGTCATCGACCGCCGTGTGGATCTGATGAAGGCCGAGGGCATCGAGTTTGTGACGAATGCTGATATCGGAAAAGATGTAAAAGCTGACAAACTCTTAAAAGAATTTGACCGTGTCCTGCTCTGCTGCGGTGCGGCAAATCCAAGAGATATCAAGGCAGAGGGAAGAGATGCAAAGGGCATCTACTTTGCTGTCGATTTTCTGACTTCCGTAACGAAGAGTCTTCTGGATTCCAATTTTGAGGATCATGCCTACATCGATGCCAAGGGCAAGCACGTTGTTGTCATCGGAGGCGGCGACACCGGTAATGACTGTGTCGGAACTTCCATCCGTCTCGGTGCCAAATCTGTGACACAGCTTGAGATGATGCCGAAAGCACCGGATCAGCGTGCCGAGAACAATCCGTGGCCGGAGTGGCCGAAGATCTGCAAGACGGATTACGGCCAGGAAGAGGCAATCGCCGTATTCGGCCATGATCCGCGGATTTACCAGACAACCGTAACGGAATTTATCAAAAACAAAAAAGGTGAAGTCTGCCAGATCAAGACCGTAAAACTGACACCAAAAAAAGATGAGAAATCCGGCCGCATGATGATGGTTCCGGTTGAGGGAACCGAAGAGATTCTCCCGGCAGATCTCGTTCTTATTGCAGCAGGCTTTTTAGGATCTCAGAAATATGTGACCGATGCATTTAAAGTGGAAGTCAACCAGCGCACCAACGTGAAGACAGATGACGGAAAATACCAGACAACAAAAGAAAATGTCTTCACCGCAGGCGATATGCACCGCGGCCAGTCCCTGGTCGTATGGGCGATCCGCGAGGGACGCGAGGCAGCAAAGGCAGTCGATGAATCCCTGATGGGATACACGAATCTCTAAGTTTTTCTTGACAAAACACGCGAAAAACTGCTATAATATGCCCAAAACAAGGGTGTTTTTACGCAAGGTGTCTTTCTGCCCTGCCGCGTGAAAGCACCCTTTTCGTTTAGAATCGTCTTTGATAAAGGAGAGAATCGATATGGCAAAGTATACGAAGGAAGCGATCCTTCAGATGGCGGAGGAAGAAGATGTTGAATTTATCCGCCTGCAGTTTACCGATATGTTTGGAATGATGAAAAATATGGCCATCACCGCCGGACAGCTGGAAAAAGCCCTGAATAATCAGTGCGTTTTCGATGGCTCTTCGTTCGAAGGATTTGTCACCATCGAGGAAGCAGACATGTTTCTGCACCCGGATCTCGACACCTTTGCAATACTTCCGTGGCGTCCGCAGCAAGGAAAGGTTGCAAGATTGATCTGTGATGTGTATGATAGAGAGGGGAATCTTTATGCAAAGAGTTCCCGAACCATCCTTCAGAAGGTAATTTTCGAAGCGAAAGCGATGGGCTATGAGTTTGAAATCTCACCGGAGTGTGAATTTTTCCTGTTCCACACCGATGAGGACGGCGGAGCAACGAGTGTAACGCACGACAAAGGCGGTTATCTGGATCTGGGACCGCTGGACCTGGGAGAAAACGCGCGACGCGATATGGTGCTGACCCTCGAAGAAATGGGAATCGACGTTGAGTCTTCCTTCCACGAGGTAGCGGCAGGCCAGCACGAACTGGATTTCTGTCCGGCTGCAGCACTTCGGACGGCAGATCAGCTGATGACTGCCAAATTTGCTATCCGTACGATTGCAAAACGTCATGGCCTTCACGCAACCTTTATGCCAAAACCAAAAACCGGAGTTCACGGATCGGGTCTTCATCTTTCCTTCTCCCTGTTTCAGGAGGGAAAAGATGTGTTTGCCGACAAATCCGATGAATACGGGCTCAGCAAAGAGGCATATTACTTTATGGGCGGACTGATGAAACACATCAGCGGAATCGCAGCGATTACCAATCCGCTTGTAAATTCCTACAAACGTCTGACACCGGGATACGGTGCACCGATCTACGTGGCATGGTCTGCAAAGAACAGAAGCCCGCTGATCCGCATTCCGCTGACGGGAGACGGTATCATGGCCATTGAGCTTCGATGCCCGGATTCGGCAGCCAATCCGTACCTGGCACTTGCTGTCTGCATGGCAGCAGGACTTGACGGTATCAAACAGAAAATCGTTCCGCCGTCCCCGGTGGACCGCAATATTTCCGATCTGACAGAAGAAGAACGAAACGCGATGCAGATCACCCTTCTCCCGGGAAGCCTTGGAGAAGCGGTCGCAGAGTTAAAGAAAGACGATTTTCTGTGTCAGGTACTCGGCCAGGAATTTGTGGATGGATATATCAATGCCAAAGAAGAAGAGTGGCATGAGTATCTCCGCCAGGTATCCGACTGGGAGACCGAGAAATATCTGTACCGTATTTAGACGACGAAGGGGCCTGAAAATGCATGAGCAGCATAGTGATAGTACTTCCCAAAATAGAAGATGGAAAGCGCATCCGGGATATTCTGGCAAAAAGAGGATATGAAATCGATGCTGTCTGTTCGACAGCGGCAGCGGCGCTCGGAGAGATGAACAACTTAAACGGCGGTATCGTCATCTGCGGCTACAAGCTCCCGGATATGTTTTTTACGGATCTGAATGAGTGTATGCCGTCCGGCTTCCAGATGCTTCTGATTGCATCGAGCCGCGCATTAAGTGCGGTGGAGGGAACCGGAATCATGGCGGTTACGATGCCGCTTTCCGTGTACGAGCTGGTCAATACACTGGAGATGATGCTGCAGAGTACGGCACGGCGCAGAAAGAAAGAGCGGGCAAAGCCCAAGGTGCGCAGCGCCGAGGAACAGCACATCATCGATCGTGCAAAAAGCCTTCTGATCGAACGAAATCACATGACCGAGTCGGAGACCCATCGCTACATGCAGAAATGCAGCATGGACAGCGGCACCAATCTGGTTGAAACGGCACAGATGGTGCTGACGCTTTTGACAGAGTAAGAAAAAGTGAAAAGGAGCGACATAATAATGTTCAAAATCAATGACAATTATCTGAAATTGCCGGGAAGCTATCTGTTTTCCACCATTGCAAAAAAAGTTGCAGCTTACACCGAGGCAAATCCGGACGCGAAAATCATCCGTCTTGGAATCGGCGACGTAACCCAGCCGATCGCACCGGCGATCATTGAAAAGCTGCACGGAGCAGTGGATGAGATGGGACACGCAGAGACCTTCCACGGATATGCACCAGATCTTGGATATGCTTTCCTTCGCGATACCATCGCAAAAAATGATTATCAGGACAGAGGATGCGATATCTCATCTGATGAAATTTTTGTATCGGACGGCGCAAAATGCGACTGCAGCAACATTCAGGAGATCTTCAGCCTGGACAACAAGATCGCTGTATGCGACCCGGTTTATCCGGTTTATGTAGACTCCAACGTAATGGCAGGCCGTGCCGGTGACTACGACGCAGCAACCGAGCGTTTCACGAATGTGATTTACATGCCGTGTACCGCAGAAAACAACTTCACCCCGGATCTCCCGAAAGAAACCCCGGATCTGATTTATCTGTGCTTCCCGAACAACCCGACCGGCGCTATGGTTTCCAAAGCCGAGCTGCAGAAATGGGTTGATTATGCAAATAAAGTAGGAGCCATCATCCTGTATGATGCTGCATACGAGGCATATATCTCAGAAAAAGACATTCCGCATTCCATCTATGAGTGCGAGGGTGCAAGAACATGTGCCATCGAAATGCGCAGCTTCTCCAAGAACGCAGGCTTTACCGGTATGCGTCTTGGATTCACCGTTATCCCGAAAGACATCAAATCCGGCAATGTGACTCTGCACAGCCTGTGGGCACGCCGTCACGGAACGAAATACAACGGAGCTCCGTACATCATCCAGAGAGCCGGCGAGGCTGTTTACTCTCCGGAAGGAAAAGCACAGTTAAAAGAGCAGGTTGCTTACTACATGAAGAACGCAAAAGTCATCTACGACGGATTAAAGGGCGCAGGCTACACCGTATCCGGCGGCGTCAACGCTCCGTATATCTGGCTGAAAACACCGGGAAATATGACTTCCTGGGAGTTCTTTGATCACCTGCTTGCAGACGCAAATGTAGTCGGAACACCAGGATCAGGCTTTGGCCCGAGCGGAGAAGGCTACTTCCGTCTGACTGCATTCGGTACGTATGAGAATACAGTAGAGGCAGTGGAGAGAATCAAAAAACTGTAAATTGTGTGCGAAATACCAATAAAACGGAATTTCTGCGCAATTTTATAAACACACGAAAAAATAATTTTGTATAGATAAAATTCACGAAAAATGCATTAGAATTTATATAAAATCCGTAAAAATTAGGTGTTTACAAATGCAAAACTGCTGTGCTATAATGCACAGTATGAAAAAGGCAGTGAAGGAAACTCCGTATGCGGAATCTGACAGGAAGCCGATGTCACCGACTGAGAGCATCAGCATGGAGGAAACATACAATGGGGAACATTCCGGAGCCGGTCTGCTGAACATGAGATCCGAACAGGAAATTAAGTAGGCAGATCCGTGATACGCGTTAAGTATAAATGAGTGGGCGTTTTCCCCCGGAAAACCGGAGAGAAAAACGCAATGCGGGTGGTACCGCGGGAACATAAAATATCCCGTCCCGGAACAGTAGTTAAAAAACTGTTCCGGGACTTTTTTATTTGAAAAAGCAATCCGGGACAGGCGAGAAAGAGAGGAGAACAAGACATGGAATTTATGACAGGCGTAAAGAAAAAAGAAGACATCTCCGTAAAAACTCTGCTGGAGACACCGGAAGGCACAGAAGTAAAACTCGAAGGAGCCGTACACATCATCCGTGACATGGGCGAGGTTGCCTTTGTCATCTTAAGAAAGAGCGAGGGACTCGTTCAGTGTGTGTACGAAGAAGGAAGCGTTGACTTCCCGCTGAAAGATCTGAAAGAGGAATCGGCAGTTGCCGTAACCGGAACGGTCAAAAAAGAGGACCGCGCACCGGGCGGCGTCGAAGTCAGGCTGCAGACCATCACCGTTCTTTCCGAGCCGACCGAGCCAATGCCGCTCGCTGTCAACAAATGGAAAATGAACACCTCCCTTGAAGCAATGCTGAACATGCGGCCGATCGCTCTTCGAAACGTCAGAGAGCGTGCAAAATTCCGCATCCAGGAAGGCGTGGTACGGGGGTTCCGTGATTTCCTTCATTCCCAGGGATTCACCGAAATCCATACACCGAAGATCGGCGCGAAAGGCGCTGAGGGCGGCGCAAACATCTTCAAGCTGGAATATTTCCACCGCCCGGCTGTCCTGGCACAGAGCCCGCAGTTCTACAAACAGATGCTTGTCGGCGTGTTTGACCGTGTCTTTGAAGTCGGACCGGTTTTCCGTGCAGAGAAACACAACACGAAACGTCATCTGAACGAGTATACCAGCCTTGACTTTGAGATGGGCTACATCGAGGATTACACCGACATCATGGCAATGGAAACCGGATTTTTACAGTACATGGTGGAGCTTCTTAAAAAGGATTACGCAAAAGAGCTGGAGATCCTGAAAGTTATGCTTCCAAAGACAGAAGAAATCCCGACTGTACCGTTCACGAAAGCGAAAGAGCTGGTAGCCGAGAAATACAACCGAAAGATCCGCAACCCGTTCGACCTTGAGCCGGAGGAGGAGCTTCTGATCGGCCAGTATTTCAAAGAGGAGTACGACGCAGACTTCGTATTCGTCACCGAATATCCGTCGAAAAAGAGACCGTTCTATGCGATGGACGACCCGGAGGATAAGAGATACACAAAGAGCTTCGACCTGCTGTTCCACGGTCTGGAGATTACAACCGGAGGCCAGCGTATCCACGATTACAAGATGCTCTCTGAAAAGATCGCAGCCCGCGGCATGACAGAAGAGGGCATGGAGCAGTACTTGAGTGCTTTCAAACACGGTATGCCGCCGCACGGAGGTCTTGGCATCGGTCTGGAGCGTCTGACCATGAAGCTGATCGGTGAGGACAACGTCCGCGAGACAACGCTGTTCCCGCGTGATCTTACAAGACTGGAGCCGTAAGCGGATCCTGCCGGAAAACAGAAAAAAGGAGAACGAGTGAAATGGCAAATGTGATTTCAGATGAAACGATGGAATATGTCGGCATCCTGGCAAAGCTGGAATTAAAGGATGAGGAAAAAGAATCCGCACGGCAGGATATGCAGAAAATGCTGGATTATGTAGATAAATTAAACGAGCTCGACACCAGCAAGGTCGAGCCGATGACCCACATTTTCGAGATGGGAAATGTATTCCGCGAGGATGAAGTAACCAATGGCGACGACCGCGATGCAATGCTTGCCAATGCACCGGAAGTCAAAGAGGGCCAGTACAAGGTTCCGAAAACGGTAGAATAGCAGGAGGAGATTGATATGGAAATCAAAGATATGACAGCAGTACAGCTTTCTGCCGCAATCAAAGAAGGAAAGATCACTGTAGCGGACGCTGTAGAAGCGTCTCTTGCGGCAGTCAAAGCATCGGAAGAATCAATTCACGCATTCCTTCTTGTGGATGAAGAGGGTGCAAGAGCACGCGCGGCAGAAGTGCAGAAGAAAATTGACGCAGGAGAGCTCACCGGTCCGCTGGCCGGCGTTCCGATTGCGGTCAAGGACAACATCTGTACGAAAGGTCTTGCGACGACGTGTGCGTCAAAGATCCTGCAGAACTTTGTTCCGACGTACGATGCAGAGGTTATCACACGGCTCGAAGAGGCGGGAGCCGTTATCATTGGAAAGACGAACATGGATGAGTTTGCGATGGGAAGTACGACAGAGACTTCCGCGTACGGCGTGACGAAAAATCCATGGAACACCGAACACGTTCCAGGCGGTTCCTCCGGCGGTTCCTGCGCAGCCGTTGCAGCAGGAGAAGTACCGATAGCACTTGGCTCCGATACCGGCGGATCGATCCGTCAGCCGAGTTCCTTCTGCGGCGTAACCGGCATGAAACCGACGTACGGCACCGTTTCCCGTTACGGACTGATCGCTTATGGTTCCTCCCTTGACCAGATCGGACCGGTCGCAAAGGATGTGACAGACTGTGCAGCACTGCTGCAGACGGTTGCTTCGTATGATGCAAAAGATGCGACATCGATGAAACGCGACGATTACGATTTCATGAGCGCTTTAAAAGAAGATGTCTCCGATCTGAAAATCGGTATTCCGAGCAGCTGCTTCGGCGAAGGCCTGGATCCGCAGGTGAAGGAATCCATTTTAAAAGCTGCCGATGTCCTGAAGGCACGCGGGGCAGAAGTAGAGTATTTCGATCTCGACCTCATTGATTATGCCATTCCGGCTTACTACGTTATTGCATCCGCTGAGGCAAGCTCCAACTTGGAACGCTTCGACGGCGTGAAATACGGCTTCCGTGCCAAAGAGTACGAAGGACTCCACGATATGTATAAGAAAAGCCGTTCTGAGGGCTTCGGTCCGGAGGTGAAACGACGGATTATGCTGGGAAGCTTCGTCTTAAGCTCCGGTTACTACGATGCGTATTATCTGAAAGCACTGCGCACGAAAGCCCTGATTAAACAGGAATTTGACCGCGCATTTGAAAAATACGATATGATTTTAAGCCCGGCAGCACCATCGACCGCACCGCGTCTCGGGGAATCGCTTTCCGATCCGCTGCAGATGTATCTGGGCGATATTTACACCGTATCCGTCAACCTCGCCGGCCTTCCGGGTATCACCGTTCCGTGCGGTATGGATGACAAGGGGCTTCCGATCGGCATGCAGCTTATCGGAAACTGTTTCTCAGAGAAAAAACTGTTCCGTGCAGCGTACACCTATGAGCAGGCACGCGGTGCATTCGGGCAGCCAGAAAAATGGTAAGGAGGAAGCAAAACAATGTCAAAACAGTATGAAACCGTCATCGGACTTGAAGTACATGTGGAGCTTGCGACGAGAACAAAAATTTTCTGCGGCTGCTCTACCGCATTCGGCGGTGCGCCGAACACCCACACCTGCCCGGTCTGCACCGGTATGCCGGGATCCCTTCCGGTATTAAATAAGAAGGTTGTCGATTACGCCCTGCGCGTCGGACTGGCTGCAAACTGCAAAATCAACCAGCTCTGCAAATTTGACCGGAAGAACTATTTCTACCCGGACAACCCGCAGAACTATCAGATTTCCCAGCTGTATCTGCCAATCTGCCACGATGGATATGTCGAGATTGACACCGCAGCGGGAAAGAAGAAAATCGGCATTCATGAGATCCATATGGAAGAAGATGCCGGAAAACTGATCCACGATGAGTGGGAGGATTGCTCGCTCGTCGACTACAATCGAAGCGGCGTTCCGCTGATCGAGATTGTATCCGAGCCGGATATGCGCTCTGCGGAAGAGGTTATCGCTTATCTGGAAAAACTGCGTATGATGATTCAGTATCTCGGCGCATCCGACTGCAAACTGCAGGAGGGCTCGATGCGTGCCGATGTCAACCTTTCGGTCCGTGAGGTCGGAAGTGAGAAATTCGGAACACGTACCGAGATGAAGAACCTGAACTCTTTTAAGGCCATCGGAAGAGCGATCGAGGGAGAGCGTGCAAGACAGATCGAGCTGATCGAGGAAGGAAAAGCCGTTGTTCAGGAGACCCGTCGCTGGGACGACAACAAAGAGTATTCCTACGCGATGCGTTCGAAAGAGGATGCGAAGGATTACCGCTACTTCCCGGACCCGGATCTGCCGCCGGTGCACATTTCCGACGAGTGGATCGACCGCATTGTGAAATCCATGCCGGAATTCCAGCCGGAAAAACAGGCACGCTACGTGGAGCAGTACGGACTGCCGCAGTACGATGCGGGCATTCTGACCGGTTCCAAGAAGCTGTCCGATTTCTTTGAGGAGACGACGGCGCTCTGCGGCAAACCGAAAAAAGTGGCAAACTGGCTGATGGGCGAGACCTTACGTCTCTTAAAGGAGAACGGCCAGGAGCCGGAGGATCTGCAGTTTTCACCGAAGCATCTGGCATCCCTGATCGAACTGGCAGAAGCCGGATCGGTCAACAACCAGGTGGCAAAAGAGGTATTTGAGCAGATCTTTGCAGAGAATGTCGATCCGGAAGCATACGTCGAGGAACACGGACTGAAAACCGTAAACGACACCGGCCTTCTGGAAGAAACCGCGAGAAAAGTTCTGGAAAACAATCCTGGCCCGGTAGAACAGTACAAATCCGGAAAGACAAAAGTCCTCGGATTCCTGGTCGGCCAGGTCATGAAAGAAATGAAAGGCAAAGCCAACCCGGCAGCGGCAGGAGAGCTGCTGCAGAAGCTGCTGTCTGAATAAAGAAAACAAAATTGCACGAATGGAGGCCTGGAAATGGTCTCCATTTTTCTGCCCGAAAAATCAAAGAAAATGCATAATCTGCATCCTTTTGGGAAATTCTTTATAAAGAAACCGGAAGAGATAAAAAGACGATACAAAATCCGGAAAAAGGAGGTTTCTTTACATGAAAGGACTGGATTACACCGCACTCACCGTTGCAATCATCGGAGCCGTCAACTGGGGCTTGATCGGATTCTTCCGCCTCGACCTCGTCGCCCTGATCTTCGGAAACATGACGTGGCTGAGCCGCATCATCTACGCGGTTGTCGGCATCTGCGGCCTCTACCTGATCTCCGTCTACGGAAGAATTTCCGACCACGTACTGGGACAGGCGTAAGAACAGGAACTCTCTCATATACGCAGAGAAAGGCGGTATGAGAGGGTTTTCTTCTGCTGTTTTAGGAAGGACAAAACAAATATTGCGGCCCTCTGTATGGTTTTGAGCAGGGATATGGATCAGAAAAAGAAAAAATACCGGATGCTTCTGATGCAGCTTTCTTGTGCCGTTCTTCTGGCGAGTGATGCCGCAGCGTGGGAGTACTTTTTATTTGCCACGGCAGGATTTACCGGGCATGATGAAAAGTCTCATATCGTCTCATAAGTCCCGTTTTTAAGCGTTTTTTGTGCTTCAGTCTCAAATTTACCAAAGATTTACCAATATTTCTGGAGAGCCAGACTTGCAAAAAAATGAGCCAGAATGAGGAGATTAAAACATGAGCGAATTGAAACCAAGAATAACGGAAAACGGAATTGATTATATCCTTG
>OHXD01000336.1_pt1 | contig 17365 bp, 14 predicted proteins | sample 1579931 | NCBI WGS metagenome assembly OHXD01 (sample SAMEA3882513, study PRJEB24775) | human gut metagenome | biome: human-associated habitat; feature: intestine environment; material: feces | place: Netherlands | collected 2009/2010 | reverse complement strand
GGCTTCTCCAAGCTGTTTTCTACGCACCCGCCGACCTCGGATCGCATTGCGCGGCTGATGCAGATGGGGCAGGAGATGCGTCAGCAGGGCGTGCAGTCCGGATATTTGGCCGGTGGCTATGCCACGAGCGGCGTTGCGGCGGCGGATATTCGGCAAGGCGGACGTTCTGCGATGGCTGGTGCCGGTGGGCCGCAATTTGGAACGCAGTATGGATTCGCGCATGATTCGGGCGGCTCGGCTGGCAGATATTCTCGCGACTATTCGCAGCGGCCGCGTGGTTGAGTCTCCGTGATATTGCGGAAAATTGGTATCGCATGTCGGTCTGTGTCCGCATACGCATCCGTTGCGTGCTAAACTGAAGTTTCGTGCCCAAAAGGCACACCTTGCGGATGTAGTTCATCGGTAGAACGAAAGCTTCCCAAGCTTTAAAGGCGGGTTCGACTCCCGTCATCCGCTCCACTCAAAACCCTTGGAATCGTTGGAATTTCAAGGGTTTTTCTATTGTCGTAAAAGACCCGTGAAGCCAACTTCGCGTCGCGCAACTGTCGGTTGCGTCGCAAAATTTGGTTGCGAATCGCAATGCAACCGCAAGATGGTGGCGTGGAACGCGACGTTTGTGACAAGCTGCTGATGCTTTGCGACATGTTCGGTGTGACGTTGGATGATTTGGTCATGGGCGACGTGTGCGCGTCGGCGGGCCGTGGAGGTGCGGGACGCGTGGGGCTGTGTGGATGCGGGACGCATGGACTTGGCTGCCGATACGGCTGGTGTGGCAGCGTCGGATGGGGTGGTTGACTCTGCTGTTGGTGCGGTTCCGGGGGTAATCGGGTTCGCGGCATCGCAGGTTGCAGGAGTGTCCGATTCTGCAGAATCGGACACTCGTGGAGGGCGATGGGTAGGCTGGAGCCCGTGAACACGAACCAGAAGTCCCCCTCCGATTCCGGCGCAAACCACCCCACCGGCAACTCCTGCAATCCGCTACTCGGCCATGCCACATCACACGCGGCGACACTCATCGGCCTGTTCGCAATCGTCCTGTGGGGCTTCATGGCCGGCCTCGTGCGACTGGTCTCCGAATCGTTCGGCGCCACGCTCGGTTCGGCGCTCATCTACACCGTCGGTGGTGTCATGCTGTTCATTGTGCGCCGTCCGAAACCAATCCGCGAAGCGCCATGCAAGTACCTCATCGCAGGTGGACTCATGTTCATCGCATACGAGGCGTCAATCTCGCTGTCGATCGGCCTGGCCACAACGAACGCGCAATCCGTGGAAGTCAGCCTTGTCAACTACTTGTGGCCGACGCTGCTGGTGCTGATGACCGCAGCGGTATCGCACAAACGTGGTGCGGTCGCCAAAGCGATTCCTGGCGCGGTGATCGCAACCATCGGTGTGGCGATGGCGGTTGGCGGAGAAAGCCTTGATATGCAGGAAGCGGTCCACAATATCGCCAGTAACCCCCTACCGTATGTGCTCGCGTTTGTTGGCGCCTTTATTTGGGCGATTTATGCGACTTTTACGCCGTCGTTGTCCGGCGGTTACGACGGCACGACGATTTTCTTCTGCTGTGTGGCCGTTGTACTGTGGACCATCCATTTCGTTTCGGGAGACGGTTTGCCGGACACGGCGCCCGGCATCGGTGGATATGCTGCGCTGATTGCGTGCGCCGCTTCGATTTCGGGCGGCTACGCGTGCTGGGGATACGGCATGTTGCACGGCAGTATGGAAACGCTTGCGATTGGTTCGTACGCGACTCCGCTGTTTTCCACGGCTTCTAGCACGCTTCTGTTGGGCGTGGCGCTGGGCATGCCGTTCTGGATCGGTGTTGTGCTGGTGGTTGCCGGTTCTCTGATCAACGTGTGGTTTGCACGGTGCCCCTGAGTGTCGGTTTCTCCCGAATCGGACAACCTGGGGTGACCGGATGACGCGTGGGTGGCTGATTCGGGGGGATCGGACACTTGTTGGTGCGTGAGGAGGCGACATGTGGGGTAGTGGCGGCGCAGAGGAGCGCCGGGATGGCGCAGCGGTACGTAAGGGAAGTGACTGGGCAGGACAATGCCTTACGCCTCCACGCTAGCTTAGGTTTTTGCCGGCTGGTCGATGGTGACGAATTCGTGGCTTTGGGTTTTCAGGTCGTTGATGATGGCGGGCAGCGCGTTCACGTGTACCAGCCGAAACCGATTTAAACCGGCTCAAACCAGCCCGTTCAAATCCGCCTCGTCACATCACCTTGGTGGACTCCAGATTGCGGCTCACCCAGTTGTTCAACCGGATCACCGGCTTGCGCAACACCAATCCCAGCAGCAGCGAAGGAATCAGGAACAAGGCGAGATACACCATGTCAAGCAGGTACTCATTGTCGTATGATCCGGCCATCGCGGCGTGCATGGCATCGATGGCGTGCGGGAATGGTAGGAACGGGTAGAGCATTTGGAAGAACTTCGGCAGCGTCTCGATAGGGAACGTACCGCCCGAACCGGCGACCTGCATCACCAGCAGCACCACGGCCACGGCCTTGCCGATATCGCCGAACGACACGGTCAGCGTATACACGATATTCGAGAACACGAGCGCGGCAAGCCACCCCACGGCAAGGAACTGCAGCGCATGATTCGCCTGCACGCCAAGGAAATACGTGTCACCCAGGCAAACCAGTGTGCCCTGCAGCAACGCGAGCAGTGCGAAGATCGCGTACCGTCCGAAATACTCGTGGTCGAGGCGCAGTCCCCAACGTGAGGCGTTCCCCGGGCCGGACGGGCCGGCGATGCGCGGCAGCGTGTCGCCCAAGCCCAGCACATGCGCCTTCTCGCGGTCCGAAATCGTCACTTTCAGCATGGCGCACAGGATGATCGCACCCACCCAGATTGACAGGATCGTATAGAACGGCGCCATGGCCGAACCGTAGTTCGCGATCGGGTACACCGAGACGCGATGCAGTGCGACGGGCGCGGAAATCAGCGTGGACAGTGTGGACGCGTTGGCGGTGGCCAGTGCACGTAGTTCGTCCGATTCGCCCGAATCGGCGTCGTTGTCACCGTCGCCACCATCGCTGTTGCCGTCACCGGCGTTTCCGCCCGTCTCCAGCTTCGTGATCAGCTCCTTCACCGTCGCTGCCGACGAGTCGAGTTTCTTCGCGATCGCGCCGAGCGTGGAACGGATGGACGTCACATTCGTCCCCACATCGCCCGTCACATCGTCCAGACCGTCGGCGGTGCCGCTCAGCTGGGTGATCATGCTGTCGGTTTGGGAGATCAGCGTGCTGACTGTGGAGGCGAGCGCGTCGATTTTCGGCTTGACGTTCGTGGCGTAATCGTCGCGCACATTGCTGATCGACTGCTTCGCGGAGGTGATGCGGTTCAGGATCTCCTTGCGGGAGCGTTCCGCGGCTGCGGTATCCTGCGTGACCTGCGTGGAAGCGTCTTTCAGCTGCTGCGCGAGCTTCTGCGAATCGCCTTTGGCGGCTTCCAGCAGCGTGATCTCCCGGTCGATGGCTTCCAGCAGCGCCTGTTTCGCGGAATCACTGTCCGGTAGTTGTTCCACCGATTCGCGCATGTGGTTGAGGCTTGTGATGTACGTGTCGTACAGCGATTCGCCGCTGGAGATTTGTTCGCTCAACGTTGCCAACTGGCTGGCTGCGGTGTCTGAGCCCTTGCCGATCGCGTCGAACGCCTTGTTCACCTTGGCAGCTACTTGGTCGAACGCGCCTGACACCTGGTCGAGCGCGGTGTTCACCGAGGAGGTGACGTTCGCACCTGCAGAAGTGAGTGACGTGGCACCTGATTTGCCTTGCTTCAACGCGTTCTGGGCCTGTTTGCCCGCCTTGGTCGCCGAGGCGAGCAGTTTGCCCGTGGAATCCACGATGTCGTTCGCCGAGCCGAGCAGCTGCGAATACGACGTCACCTGCTGCGATGCGCCGCTCAGCGTATCCGCCGTGGTGGTGAGATTGCCGTTGAGGTTGCGCATGTATTCGGCCATTTGCGGGCTTTGCGAATAGTGTAGGATGCTTGAGGCCAGGTCGAGTCCGACTTGCGCAATCGTTTTGGCGAAGGTTTTGTCGATCGTGTTGACCACGGTTGTCGCGCCCTGATCGGTGATATGCGGGGCGATCGGGTTGATTTTCTCGTTTAGATAGTACTTGAGCTGCGCGTGTTTGATGTCGGGGGAGAACAGCGTCATCATGTCGGCGCTGAAACCTTTCGGAATTACGATCGCCGCATAGTATTCGCCGGATTTCACCCCGTCGATTGCCTTGTCGCTTTTCACGAACTGCCAGTCCAGCTGGTCGTTGGCGTGCAGTGTGCTGATGATGGTTTCGCCCACGTTGACGCGCACCGGTATGAGATCCGACTTGTAACCCTTGTCGTTATTGGCCACGGCGACCTTCAATGCCTTGGTGTTGCCGTAGGGGTCCCAGCTGGCCGCGATGTTGAACCAGGCGTACAGCGCCGGCACCACCACCAGGCCCATCGAGACGATCACGGCGATCACGTTGCGGGTGGCATGGCACATGTCCCGCTTGAAGATGCCCCAGATCATTTTCACTGTTCGTTCCCCTCCTCACGCAGACTCCTGCCAGCATTTCCGTCCGTGTTTCCAGCCGCATACTCAGCCGCATGTTCAGGCGCATGTCCGGCCGAACCACCATGCGCAGCCTCATACAGCCTCGTACGTACGGCATGCATCGGCTTGTAATGCATGCCCGGCCGGAACAGCAGGTTCTCGTGCAGGATCGCGCTGCGGAACTCTTCCGCACTCATCGCTTCCTCGCCCAGATAATTCGCATACCGTTCGCGCAGATACTCCACCACGATGAGATACGTGTCGATGGCGATGATCGAAATGATCCAACCGAGCAGCATGGCGAGCTTCATGCGCGTGATGAATAGCAATAGCAGGAACACGAACGGCAGTACCGCCAGCGCGAGGAATCCCCAACGCACCAGGCGCGGGTACAGGCGGAAGAAATGAATCGCCCGTCTGCGGGCGAGTTCGGGGAACTCCTCGGCGATCTGCTGCGCGGTCTCGGTGAGCCGCAACGGTTCCACCGTGCCTTCGTTATGTTCGGTGATCATCAGATCAGTGTCCGCCAGACGGTTGTCGAACAGGCGGTTGAGGTTCAACGCCAGCTTGCGGACCACCAAGCCGATGAACAGCGCCACAGGCAGATACCAGAACAGCGAGAGCATGTCGATCCAATAATGGTTGGCATACATGCCGCCGATCGGCCCGCGCATCGCGTTGATGCCGTAGGTGAACGGTAGGAACGGTTTCAGACGGCGGAAGAATTCCGGCATCATCTCGATGGGGTAGAGGCCTGCCGCGCCCGGAATCTGGATGATCACCAGAATCACGGCGACGGCCTTGCCGATATGCCGGAACGCCACGGCGAGCGCGTAAATGATGTTCACGTAGACGAACGAGGCGAAAATGCCGGCGAGGATGAACAGGAACGGATGCTCGCATTGGATGCCCAGCGCGAGATCGCCGATCGTGGCGATGATCGCCTGCAGGAATCCGACCGTGACGAACAGCAGCCAACGGCCCATATAGCCTTGGCGTGGCGTGTACATGCGGATCTTCTCATCGCGGTCCACTTCAAGCTTGTAGATCGCGACGAGCACGAATCCGCCGACCCACAGCGCAAGATTCGTGTAGAACGGCGTGACCGCGGAACCATAGTTTTTGACCGGGTAGAGGACCTGTTCGTCCAAATGCACCGGCTCGCCCACGAACGAGCCGACCTCGCTCGCGTCAAGTCCGAGCGCTTGGGAAAGCTGCTGGAACATCGCCGAACTGCTCAACGCGGCCACATCGGTGCGCGTGGTGTTGAGCTGTTTGGCGAGATTGGCGAGCTGTGTCTGCGTGCCAGCAATGGTGGTGTTCGTTTGGGTCACGGTGCGCGACAACTGGTCGAGCAGCCCGTTGCCCTGTTCCAGCGTGCTTTGCAGCGTGGTAAGCGTGCCGGACAGCGACCCATTGGCCAGGCTGAGTGTATCGAGCCCGGTGTTGAGATTCGGCATGACCGTGCCGGTGATGGTCGTGTGTGCGCTCGCCATCGACGCCGTGCCGTTCTTCGCCAGCGTGGTGACATCGTCGTTGAACCCGTTCGCGGTGTTCTTCCCCGCGTTGATCGCAGCCGTGGTGTCCTGATCGAAGGCGTCGATGCGCTGCTGCTGGAACGTCAGCTGTTTGCGGGCTTCGGCGAGCTGCGCGGAAAGATCCTTATACGTTTGGCTGTTCGGATCCAGCTGGCTGGCCTGCAACGCCTTCTCCACGCCGTCGAGCACATTGCCGGTGGTGGCGTTGACGTGATGCATGGTGCTGGACACTTGGTCGAGCGCGTCCTGCGTGGTGTTCAGTCCGCTGAGCACGGTGCCGGTGGCATTGCTCACGTTGACCTGCAGGCCGGACAGTTGCGTGCTGCCGTTGTCGAGCGCTCCGACCAGCGTGTTCGAGAATCGTTCGGTTTGTGTGCGCGTCTCGCTCAGCAAGTCGGACGCCTTGCCGACGGTGTCAAGCGAGTTGGTGATTTCCGAGGCGAGCGCGATGTTGGACTGTTTGGCCGAATCGATGGTGGTGAGGGCCTTGTCGAGCGTGGAGCGGGTGTCGCGCAGCTGCTGTTGGACGGTTTCGAGCTGGTTGATGGTGTCGGTCAGATCGTTGACGACGTCGCTTTGCGCGCTTTTCACGCTGCCGGTGGTTTCTCCCGCTGCCTCCTTCACTTCCTTTGCCACGGCGTCGGCCACGCTGGAAACGAAAGTGGTGTTGATCTGCTCGTCGATCGTGGTCGCGCCCGTATCGGTGATTTTCGGCGCGATCGCGTTCAGCTTTTCGTTGATGTAGTACGTGATCGACGGTCGGTCGCCTTTACCGGTGACGGTGCCGATTAGTCTGGAGCTGAAGTCTTCCGGCAGTACGATCGCCGCATAGTATTTGCCGGATTCCACGCCTTCGATGGCTTGCTGCTTGGGAACGAAACGCCAGCCGAGCTGATGGTTCTTCTTAAGCTGGTTGACGGTCTGCTGGCCAGCGTCGAGATGGCCGACCAGCGTGGAGGTTGTGCCCTTGTCCTCGTTCGCCACAGCGACTTGGATGTTGCCTGTGTTCGCGTACGGGTCCCAGTTGGCGAGGATATTGCACCATGCGTACAGTGATGGGATGATGGCCACACCCAGCGTGACGACGAGCGCCACGGGGTTCTTCAGAATGCGTTTCACGTCTCGAAGGAAGATGGCGAAAACCTGGTGCATCAAGCCTCCTCGCGGGTATTGGTCGCAACATCTACGTGCGGCGGCATGCCCGTGCGGGAACACCCGGTTGGGCTCTTCGTCGCGCGATCCGGTGGACATTCTATGACTTCCGATGGAACGATCGCAATGGTTTCGCCATGTTTATTGGTCGGTCCCGCAAGTGTCGGGATATGAGACGAAAACGCTCGGCATATGGCTCTAGTGGGGCGGGCGACCTGGATATGGAGCGGACGGTCGGGAAAACGGAAAGGAAAGATGGCGAATGTTGTCACATGACAAGTGGGATAGGGTTGGGCGATAATGGAGGCATGACTATTGCAACGCCGGAACGTTATGCGCAAATGCTGGACGCCGCACGCCGCGGCGGTTACGCCTATCCCGCGATCAATGTGACCAGCACGCAGACCCTGAACGCCGCACTCCAGGGTTTCGCCGAGGCGGAATCCGATGGCATCATCCAAGTCTCCGTAGGCGGCGCCGCCTACTTCTCCGGGCAACGCGTCAACGACCGCGTCACCGGCTCGCTTGCCTTCGCAGCCTTTGCGCACGAAGTCGCGGCGAAATACCCCAACATCACCATCGCCCTGCACACCGACCACTGCGCCAAACAGTATTTGGACGAATGGGTGCGCCTCTTGCTCGACCATGAAGTCGAACAGGTGAAGCACGGTCAGGAACCGACCTTCCAGTCACACATGTGGGACGGTTCCACAGTGCCGCTGGGTGAAAACCTCGACATCGCAGAAGAACTGCTCGACAAATCCCAAGCCGCGCACACCGTGCTGGAAATCGAAATCGGCGCGGTCGGTGGCGAAGAAGACGGGCACAGCGCCGAAATCAATGACAAACTGTATTCCACGCCCGCGCAAGGCATCACCGTCGCGCAACGACTCGGCCTCGGCGAGCGCGGACGCTACATGGCCGCCTTCACCTTCGGCAACGTGCACGGCGCATACAAACCGGGCGTGGTGAAACTGCGCCCCGAACTGCTCGACGAAATCCAGACCACGGTCGCGCTCGCGATCAAGGCCGGCGAAATGCCCGACCCCGCGCACTCGCTGGATGTCGCTCCCGGTAAACCGTTCGCCCTGGTGTTCCACGGCGGTTCCGGCTCCGCGCCGGAGGAGATCGCGCAGGCCGTGAGCTACGGCGTGGTGAAGATGAACATCGACACCGATACGCAGTACGCATTCAGCCGTGCGGTGGCCGGTCACATGTTCTCCAACTATGATTCGGTGCTCAAAATCGACGGTGAGGTGGGCAACAAGAAGCTGTACGATCCGCGATCCTGGGGTCGTGAAGCTGAATCCGCGATGGCCGCGCGTGTGGTCGAAGCATGCAAGCAGCTCGGCAGTGCCGGGCGCGCGCTGAACTAGCCAACGGTCTTTCGAACTGTTTTCGGGCGTTTTCTGGTCTGTTTTTCGGACCGGTTGCAATCCGATTACGGTCGGTCCAGAGCCGTGAGCATCCCTCAGACCCGGTAGAGGGTGAAGAGTAACCTTTGTAAGGCTTTAGGCGCAAGGCTTAAGGCAGAATCGCGTACGCACGGAGGTGCAACAACATGCCTGGAATTGTTTTGATCGGTGCCCAGTGGGGAGACGAGGGCAAAGGCAAGGCAACGGATCTGATCGGCACGAAGGTCGACTACGTCGCCCGTTTCAACGGCGGCAATAACGCTGGCCATACTGTGGTGGTCGGCGACGAATCGTATGCGCTGCATCTGCTGCCGTCCGGCATCATCAGCCCCAACACCACCCCTGTCATCGGCAACGGCGTCGTCGTCGATCCGGAAGTGCTGTTCCAGGAGATCGACGGCCTTGAAAGCCGTGGCGTGGACTGCTCCCGACTGCTGGTGAGCGAAAGCGCGCACATCATCGCCCCGTATCACCGCGTGCTCGACAAGGTGACCGAACGCTTCCTCGGCAAGCACAAGATCGGCACCACCGGCCGTGGCATCGGCCCGGCATACGCCGACAAGATCAACCGCGTGGGCATCCGCGTGCACGACCTGTTCAACGCGGAGCATCTGCATGACAAGGTCGAGGCCAGCCTGCATCAGAAGAACCAGATGCTCGTCAAGCTGTACAACCGTCGCCCGATCGACGTGGACGAGACCACCGACGAGCTGCTCAAGCTCGGCGAACGCCTGAAGCCGTACGTTGCCAACACCTCCCTGGTGCTCAACAAGGCGCTCGACGAGGGCAAGACCGTGCTGTTCGAAGGCGGCCAGGCCACCATGCTCGACGTGGACCACGGCACCTACCCGTTCGTGACTTCCTCCAACCCGACCGCCGGAGGCGCCTGCACCGGCACCGGCGTTGGCCCGACCAAGATCACCCGCGTGATCGGCGTCTCCAAGGCGTATGTGACCCGCGTGGGCGAAGGCCCGTTCCCGACCGAACTGTTCGGCGAGGACGGCGAATGGCTGCGCGCCCAAGGCCACGAGTACGGCGTGACCACCGGTCGCCCGCGTCGCTGCGGTTGGTTCGACGCGGTCGTCAACCGTTACGCGGCCCAGGTCAACGGCCTGACCGACATCGTGCTTACCAAGCTCGACGTGCTCACCGGCCTCAAGGAAATCCCGCTGTGCGTGGCGTACGACGTCAACGGCGAGCGTCGCGACGATATGCCGACCGACCAGGCCGAGTTCGCCGCCGCGAAGCCGATTTACGAGTCCATGCCGGGTTGGGACGAGGACATTTCCCAGGTCCATGACTTCAACGATCTGCCGAAGACCTGCCAGGATTACGTCAAGCGTCTTGAGGAACTGTCCGGCTGCCGCATTTCCGTGATCGGCACCGGCCCGCAGCGCGACCACATCATCCAGATCAACTCGCTGATCGACTGAAGCTGATTCGGCTGATTCGTCGATATGAACGTCGGCAACGAACGTCAATGACAAGTGCCGGTGGGCCTGTGCCTGCCGGCACTTTGCGTATGGTGCGTGCGATGGCGTTCGCGTATGACGCACACCGCATACACACCGACGGGGTGCGCGGCGGAGGAACGGAAAAGGGGAGTGCGATGACTGCAATGCCGCCTAACGACAGGTTCGACAGGTTTGACAGGTTCAGCAAACTGGTCCCGCGATTCGACCACCTGAAATGGAAGATGGCCGCTGCCGGCATTCTCGTCGGCCTGATTTCCGGCTTCCTCGTCGTCCTCTACCGTCTCGGCATCGAATACGGCACCGACACCGCGCGCTGGATCTACGCGCGCATCCGCGAAACCCCGTGGCTGGTCGCACCGTGGGCGGTCGCCGCAATCGCAGCCGCGCTCGCCATCGCATGGATGGTCAAAAAAGAGCCGATGGCCGGCGGCAGCGGCATTCCGCAAACCAACGGCGTGGTGATCTGCGGCCTGAAAATGCGATGGCAGACGATTCTGCCGGTTCGCTTCATCGGAGGCCTGCTCGGATCGCTCTTCGGCCTCTCGCTCGGCCGCGAAGGACCGTCCATCCAAATCGGCGCATCGGGCGCGCAGTTCCTATCGCACCGGCTGCGCGGCAAGAAACGTGAGGACATGCAGGAGCATTATCTGGTCACCGCCGGTGCCGCGGCCGGCCTGTCCGCCGCGTTCAGCGCACCGCTGTCCGGCATGATGTTCGCTTTGGAAGGGGTGCATCGCAGTTTTTCGCCCGCGATTCTGATGGGCGCCACCGCCGCGTCCCTGACCGCCGATTTCGTATCGAAATACTGTTTCGGCCTGCGTCCGGTGCTTGACTTCGGCACCATCGGCCAACTGCCGCTCGGCGAATACGGGTGGCTGATTCCGCTGGGATTGGTGGCCGGTTTGGTTGGTTCGCTGATGAACCGTTCGCTGCTCGGCTTCCAAACGCTGTACGGCAAGCTTCCCGCATGGAGCCGCCCTTTGATCGCGATCGCACTCGCGCTGCCAATCGGCATTTGGCTGCCTGACGTGCTCGGCGGCGGCTCGAACCTGATCGCCATGGCCGAGCATGCGCGCGTCGGCTTGGGCATGCTGTGCGTGCTGTTCGTGGCGAAAGTGCTGTTCACCTCCACCAGCTTCGGTTCAGGCGCTCCCGGCGGCATTTTCATGCCGATTCTCGCGGTTGGCTCACTCGCCGGCGGTATCTGCGGCGAGACGTTGCACCAGTTCGGCAACCTGCCGTCCGATTCCGTGGCGATTTTCTCGGTATGCGTGATGACGGGCACGCTGGCCGCGTCCGTGAAAACACCGATCACGTCGATTCTGCTGGCCGTGGAAATGTCCGGCACGTTGACGCACATGCTGCCGGTCGCCGCCGTCGCGTTCATCGCGCTGCTCGTCTCCGACCTGCTGCGTACGAAACCGATCTACGGCGAGCTGCTGGAACGGTACATGCGCGCGCAAGGCGGCACGACGGCAATCGCCAATCGCATCGACAACGGCATCATGGAACTGCCTGTGGAAATGGGCGCGACCGCGGACGGCAAGCTGATGCGTGACGTGCGCTGGCCGTACGGCTGTCTGGTGATTGGCCTGCGTCGCGGCGAACGGCAGATCGTGCCGCATGGCGATACGCGGCTGCGTGCCGGCGACTATCTGGTCGTGCTGTTCAGCGGCGAGGACGAAAGCGACGCACGGCATGCGATGCGGCGGCTGTGCGACGTGTCCGTCTGACGCGGCCTTACTGTCTTCCATAACCATTCGTAGACGTCTAGGGCCACCCGAAGTTATCCACAGTTATCCACCGAATCGGACATGTTCGATGTTTGGTTGCAATGCACGTGTAGACTCGTACAAGGTTAGGAAGACGGCACCTGCGGCCAGCTCGTTGCCGTATGGCTGGGGTGGAACGACGCTGTCCGCGGAAAGCCAAGTACAAGGGGAACGTGATGGAATCGCAAGAACAACGGGCGGCAGACTCGCCAAACGCGGGTGATGAGCCGAATCCCGCCACACAGTCGATCGACGTCGCCGAAGTGGCGCGCGCGGATGTGCGCCCGTCCGGTGCCGCCGCATCCAAGCATCCGCCGCAGATTCCGCTCGCGCCGATGAAACGCATGCAGGCGCGATTCAACCCTCTTGCCGATGGTCTGATGTATCTCGTGGTGTTCGTCGGCGGCTTCGTCGGCGTCGGTTTCCGTCGCGCCACGGACCTGCTGCTGCCGTCGGTGAACGGTTCGCCGTTCGTGGTGGGCACGTTCGTGTCGAATATGCTCGCCTGCTTCCTGTTTGCGATGCTGACCGAATACATGGCGACCGCGTCGTGGCTGCGCCGCAGGGTACGGCAGGTCGTCAGCCGTGGCGTCGGGCTTGGTTTGCTTGGCGGACTGTCGACGATGTCCGGCGTGATGTTGGAAACCATGGAAGGCATGCGCGAGCAGCGTTTCGGCAGCGCGCTCGGCTATCTTGCGGGAAGTTTCGCCGGCGGTCTGATCGCGGCCGCGGTTGGCGTGGCGCTGATGCAGGCGTTGCTGGCGCGCGGCACACGCAAGCGGGTCCGTAACGCGATCGCCGATGCCTCCACGGCTTCCGTATCCTCAATGTCCGATTCGGACGCGTACGGCATCGTGCAGGACGTCCAGATGACCGACACTGCAGTATCGGCTACGCAGAGTGTTACGCAGACGGTCCCCATGGCCGATTCGGGCGAATCGGACGTGCCGGCCGCGCAAAATGTGCAGAACAACGTGCCGGACGCGCAGGGCGTGCGCCACGTGAAGGTGGCGGATGCGGCGCATTCGGCCGCGCAGGCCGCGTTGGAGGCCGCGCAGGCGGCACAGCAGGCGGCCCAGGTCGCCCAGCAGGTCGCGCAGACCGGGCAGGTGCCGAAAATCGAATCGCAGCCGCAGCCATCGCAACCCGTCGCACCTCTGCCCAGCTTCGAACCCAAGCCGGTCACCGCGGAAATCCCGCTCGTCGCCGACCCGACCACAGGAGAGGTGCGCTGATGACCTGGATGATCTGCCTGTTCGGCGGCATCGGCGCCATGGCCCGTTATGTGCTTGACGTGTCGATCCAACGCAGCTGGAACCGTGACGGCAACCATAGCTTCCCCCTGGCCACGCTCGTCATCAACGGCGTCGCCTCCCTGTGCGCCGGCATCGCCATGATGTCGTACTATGCGCAGTCGGTGGATATGGGCACGGTAATGACGTTCGTTGTGGGGTTCCTCGGCGGATTCTCAACATTCTCGTCGGCGATCAACGAGGTGCTGTCGCTGATTCGCAAACGCCGTTTCGCCATGGCCCTGGGCTATGGCGCTGCCACGGTCGCGGTGCCGCTCGCCTGCGTGGCGCTCGGATTCGGCATCGCCATGCTGGGCGGCCACGCATAGCTGTCACCGGCTCAGCCTCGCGTAATTTTCACGTTACACGGGCGGTCATCGGGTAACGTTCAGGAAATCTGAGCGCAACCGCGCGAGCTGTTTCCTCTCCTACGTTGTGAAAACAACAAGAGAGGAAAAACCTATGACAGCCGTAACGTATCTCACACGGCATCGTCGACCGGGAATCGTCATACTCTGTTCGATTGTCGCCGTTCTCTCGATGCTTTTCGTACTCCCTCCCGCCATCGCGTCCGCAGCCGATTCCGGCGCGCAGGCCGTCGATGAATGCAATCCGACCGCCAGCAACGGCTGCGTCAACGGCATCCTGCAGGACGCCGACAAGAAGCCGATCGCCGACGTCACCATCACGCTGTCCGGCAAGGCAACGGCGGAAACCAAAACCGCTGCCGACGGCAAGTGGGCGTTTTCCGTTGCCGATGATGGCGATTACACCGTCACCATCGACGCATCCGTTGCGAAAGAGCACGGTCTGAAGGCAAGCAGCGCAACGGTGACGATCAGGAAAGCCAGCTTCGACAAGCAGCGCGGAGTCGTCCGTTTCGACCAAGCTGGCGATTCCGCCGGCAGCGGCACGTCCGGCACATCTGGATCGTCCGGCTCGGCAAACGGCACGAAAGGCGCGACCGGCACATCCGGATCGACGGCGGCCACGCAATCGCCAGTCAAAAAAGACGGCTCCAATGTCGGCAAACGCATCTGGCAGCAACTGTATTCCGGCATTATCTTCGGCCTGATGCTGGGCCTCATGTCCGTCGGCATGAACCTCGTCTACGGCACCACCGGCCTGCAGTCGTTCTCACACGGCGAACAGGTGACGCTCGGCGGCCTCATGGCATACGTCGGCACGCAGATGCTGCACATGCCGCTCATTGCCTCCGCCATCTTCGCCATCGTCATCGGCGCGCTGACCGGCTTCATCCAAAACGAAATCGTTTGGGGGCCGCTACGCAGACGCCACGTCGGCACCATGCAGCAGATGATCGTCACCATCGGCCTGTCCATGGCGTTGCAGTACACGTTCCAGTTCTTCTTCGGTGGCGACATCAAAGGCATCGTCAAATCGGTGCCGGACAGCTTCCAGCTCGGACCGATCACCACCGACATGCCGACGCTGGTCTCCGCGCTCATCGCCATCTGCGTGATCGTCGGCGTCACCCTGTTCCTCTACAAGACGCGACTCGGCCGCATCCGGTATCAACGTGGATCAGGTGGTCCGCGTGGTCTGGATCCTCTCGTGCGCGATGGCAGCCCTGTCCGGCGTGCTGCTCGGCGTCTACCTGAACGGCATCTCCTGGAACACCGGCGCGACCCTGATCCTGCTGATGTTCGCCGCGGTGACGCTCGGCGGCCTCGGCACCGCCAACGGCGCGTTGATCGGCTCGCTGGTCATCGGCATCGTGGCGGACATGAGCTCGCTCGTCATCCCCAACGATATGCGTTACGCCAGCGCGCTGGCAATCCTCATCATCGTTCTGCTGGTGCGCCCGCAGGGCATCTTCGGCAAGCAGCAAAGGGTGGGCTGATCCATGGACATCATGACAATCATCTCCAACGCGGCGGGCGAGCTGATCGCCCCGACCACGGCGGCATACGTACTCGCCGCCATCGGTTTGAACATTCACTTCGGCATGACGGGCCTTATGAACATGGGCCAGGCCGGTTTCATGCTCCTCGGCGCGTACGGATTCGCCATCACGCAGTCGATGGGCTGCAACCTGTTCGCCTCCGTATGCGCGGCGCTCGCGCTCGCGGTCATCTACGCGCTGCTGCTGGGCATTCCGACGCTGAAACTCGGACCCGACTATCTGGCCATGGTCACATTGGCCGCCGCGGAAATCATCCGCATCATCGGCAGATCGACGGCCATGACGAACTTCACCGGCGGTTCCGCAGGCATCTCGCCGCAGGACTTCACCGAGAAATTCGAATCGCTTTCGCCGCTGCCGGACGGTTCGACCACGTTCCTGCTGTGGACGTACAGCAACAACATCGCCAACTCCTGGTGGCTGCGCATCGTGGCATGGGTTTTGGTGGTGATCGCGGCGCTGCTGTGCTGGCGCTGGTTCCACTCGCCGTGGGGCCGCATGCTCAAGGGCATCCGCGAGGACGAGAACGCGATCCGTTCTCTCGGCAAGCCGGTGACGCGATACAAGATGGAATCGCTGATTCTGGGCGGCCTGTTTGGCGCGATCGCCGGCATCATCTTCGTCCTGCCGCGTTCCGTACAGCCCGATTCGCTCGGCCGCACCGTCACCTTCTACGTGTGGACGATTCTGCTGCTGGGCGGCGCGGCCACGATTCTCGGCCCGGTGCTTGGCTCCTGCGTGCTGTGGGTGCTGCTCACCTTCGTCAAGGAGGTCATGCGCAACACCGTTCCCGAAACCCTCATCTCTTCCAACCAGATCGAAGCCCTCGGCTGGGTGATCGTAGGCGTGGCGCTGATGTGCCTGGTGATCTTCAGACCACAAGGCCTGTTGGGCGACCGAAAGGAGTTGGCTTTCCATGCCTGAACCAACGAATTCTCCGACCACTGGCGTGCAGCCGGCCACGCAACCCGCAACCGGCGTGCAACCCGTATCCGGTGTGCAGCCCGGCGTACCATTCCAGGACCTCACCAAGTGGGCCACCAAAGCTCCGGAAGGCGAGACCCTCATCTCCACCGCCTATCGCGACAAAGTCACCGACGATCTGAAATTCGTCGAAAACAAGCCGGGTGTGCACAAGCCCGACCCGATCCTCGTGGCCGACAACGTGACCCGCAAATTCGGCGGCATGACCGCCGTGGACGTGAGCCACTTCGAAATCGAACGGCACGGCATCACCGCGCTGATCGGACCGAACGGCGCCGGCAAAACCACGTTCTTCAACCTGATGACCGGCTTCGATACGCCGAACACCGGCACCTGGCAGTTCGACGGCAAGGACATGGCCCACGTGCAGCCCGAAAAAGTGGCGCGCATGGGCATGGTCCGCACCTTCCAGCTGACCAAGGTGATGAGCCGTCTGACCGTGCTCGACAACATGCTCCTCGGTGCCCCCGTGCAGCCGGGCGAAGGCATGTTCCGCGCGCTGTTCCCCGGCATGTGGAGGAAGCAGGAGCAGGCGAACATCGAAAAAGCCGAGGCGCTGCTGGAACGCTTCCTGCTGATCAAAAAGAAGGACGATTACGCCGGCGCGCTTTCCGGCGGCCAACGCAAGCTGCTGGAAATGGCACGAGCGCTGATGTCCGACCCGAAACTGGTCATGCTGGACGAGCCGATGGCCGGCGTGAACCCCGCGCTGAAACAGTCGCTGCTCGACCACATCATGGCGTTGCGCGAGGAAGGCACCACAGTGCTGTTCGTCGAACACGACATCAACATGGTGAGACACATCGCCGACTGGGTCACCGTGATGGCGGAAGGCAAGATCGTGGCCGAAGGCCAACCGAAGAGCGTGATGAACGATCCGGCCGTGATCGACGCATACCTGGGCGCCCACGCGAACGTGGACCTGGGCGACGATTCCGTGCTGGAAGACCTGAAGGAGGCCTGAAATGAGCGACATCGCAAGCGTGGCCGACGAGCCGCTGACCCGCGCGCAGATCCACATGGGCGAGCCCGAAGGCGAACCGTTGCTCGACGCGGTCGATTTGGTGGCCGGATACATTCCCGGCGTGAACATCCTGAACGGCGCATCCCTGACCCTGCATGAAGGCGAGATCGTCGGCATCATCGGCCCGAACGGCGCAGGCAAATCCACCCTGCTCAAATCATTGTTCGGCCTGGTGCACATCCACTCCGGCAAGCTGCTGCTGAAAGGCGAGGACATCACCAACCTGCGC
>OHXD01000333.1_pt1 | contig 17449 bp, 17 predicted proteins | sample 1579931 | NCBI WGS metagenome assembly OHXD01 (sample SAMEA3882513, study PRJEB24775) | human gut metagenome | biome: human-associated habitat; feature: intestine environment; material: feces | place: Netherlands | collected 2009/2010 | reverse complement strand
CGTCTTGAATGGGGTGCGCAAAGTCGTACATCGGGTAGATGCACCACTTGTCGCCCTGACGGTGATGGTGCATGTAGCGGATGCGGTAAATGACGGGGTCGCGCATGTTGAAGTTGCCGGAGGCCAGGTCGATCTTGGCCCGCAGGGTGTACTTGCCCTCCGGGAACTCGCCGGCGCGCATGCGCGCGAACAGATCGAGGTTTTCCTCGATCGGGCGGTCGCGCCAGGGGCTGACGGCGGGGGTGTTCACATCGCCGCGGTATTCGCGGAACTGCTCCGGCGTCAGCTCGCACACATAGGCAAGCCCTTTTTTAATCAGCTCCACGGCGTATTCGTAATCCTTCTCGAAGTAGTCCGAGCCGAAGAAGAACCGGTCGCCCCAGTCAAAGCCGAGCCAGTGGATATCCTCCTGAATGGCCTCGACGAACTCGTTGTCCTCCTTGGAGGGGTTCGTGTCGTCCATGCGCAGGTTGCAGATGCCGCCGAATTTTTCGGCCGTTCCGAAATCGATGCACAAAGCCTTGCAGTGGCCGATGTGCAGGTAGCCGTTCGGCTCGGGCGGGAAACGGGTGTGGACGGTCTGACCGGCGAAGCGGCCGCCGGGCGCAAGATCCTCTTCGACAAAGGCTTCGATAAAGTTTTTGGTATCTTCCATAGTGTCATGTCAACTCCACATAAATTTGCGATGGGCAGAAAAATGTAAAAGTATTATACACGATTCGTTTTCTGTTTACAATATCGAAAAAGAAATATATAATTCAGACAGGATTGTAAGACAACGGAGGTGCGGATATATGTATGACCTGCTCATCATCGGCGGCGGCCCGGCGGGGCTGTCGGCGGCCATGACGGCGCGCAACCGGAATTTGACCGTGTGCGTGATCTGCGGCGGCGCGGCCGACAGCGCGCTGTATAAAGCCGGCCATGTCACAAATTACCCCGGTGTGCCGGATGTCTCCGGCCCCGCGCTGCTCGAGACCATGACGCAGCAGGCGCGCGATCTTGGCGCGGACATGCTGCGCGAGCGGGCGCTGTCGGCCATGCCGATGGGCAAAACGTTCGGCGTCTCGGCGGGCAAGGAATTTGTGGAGGGCAGGGCGCTTCTGCTTGCGACCGGCATTGTCCAGCGCGGCACGTTTCCCGGGGAAACGGCGTTTCTCGGCCGCGGCGTGAGCTACTGCGCTACCTGCGACGGCATGCTCTACCGCGGCAAGCGCGCGGCGGTCATCGGCCTGGCGGCGGACGCCCCGGCGGAGGCGGACTTCCTGCGTGAGATCGGCTGCGACGTGCAGTATTACGACGGAAAAAAGCACCGCTTTGAGATCCGCGGCGCCGAGCGGGCGGACACGCTCGTGGTTGACGGCGCGGCACAGCCGGCGGACGTCATCTTCGTCCTGCGCGCGGGCTTTGCGGCCGATACGCTTCTGCCCGGCCTTGCCACCGAAAAGGGCCACATCGTTGTGGATGAAGCATTTGCCGCGAGCATTCCCGGCGTTTTCGCGGCCGGGGACTGCACCGGCGCGCCCTATCAGATCCCGGCGGCGGTCGGCGAGGGCAACCGCGCGGCGCTTTCGGTCGTGCGCTGGCTCAGAAACGCTTGACAAACGACGCGGCAGGGCCTATAATTTTCCCATCCATTTGCGAAGAAGGGGAGGAGTAGTCTCCCGGCGGACGTCAGAGAGAAGGCGGTTGGTGCGAGCCTTTCGGATGCCGGAGATGAAGGTCGCCCCGGAGCAGCCGGCCTGAACGGAGTAGGGCGGCCGGGTTCTCCCGTTACAGAGACAAGAGTGTCACGCGCCTGCGTGGAATTCAGGTGGTACCGCGGTTTCGATCGCCCTGAAACAGTTCGTTTCGGGGCGATTTTTTTGCGCCCCGGCAATCTTAAAGGAGGAGAGCCATGAAAGAGCTTCCGAAGGTCTACGACCCCAAACAGGTCGAAAGCAAGATTTATGACATGTGGATGCGCGGCGGCTATTTTGCCGGCAAAGCCGATCCGGACAAAAAGCCGTTTTCCATCGTCATGCCGCCCCCGAACGTCACCGGCCAGCTGCACATGGGCCACGCGCTCGATGCGACGCTGCAGGACATCCTCACGCGCTATAAGCGCATGCAGGGCTATGCCGCCCTGTGGGTGCCCGGCACGGATCACGCTGGCATCGCCACGCAGATCAAGGTCGAGGAGATGCTGCGCAAGGAAGAGGGCCTGACCCGCTACGATCTCGGCCGCGAGGAATTCCTCAAGCGCGTCTGGGCGTGGAAAAAGCAGTACGGCAACCGCATCGTCGAGCAGCAGAAGTCGCTCGGCGTGTCCTGCGACTGGGACCGCAGCCGCTTCACCATGGACGAAGGCTGCTCGAAGGCCGTGCGCGAGACGTTCTGCGAGCTGTATGAAAAGGGCCTGATCTACAAAGGCAACCGCATCATCAACTGGTGTCCGCACTGCCGCACGGCCCTGTCCGACGCTGAGGTCGAATATAAGGATATGCCCGGCGCGTTCTGGTATATCCGCTACCCACTCAAGGACAGTGATGATTACCTCACCATCGCCACCACCCGGCCGGAGACCATGCTTGGCGACACCGGCATCGCGGTCAACCCGGCGGACGAGCGCTACCAGCACCTCGTCGGCAAGACGGCGATCCTGCCGCTCGTGGGCCGTGAGCTGCCCATCGTGGCCGACGATTACGTCGAGCTCGATTTCGGCACCGGCTGCGTCAAGATGACGCCCTGCCACGACCCGAACGACTACGAGGTCGGCCTGCGCCATAATCTCGAGCAGATCCTCATCTTCGACGAGGACGCCCGCGTCATCAACGGCGGCAAGTACAACGGCCTCGACCGCTACGAGGCGCGCAAGGCCATTCTGGCCGATCTCGAGGAGCAGGGCTACCTCATCAAGACCGAGCCTTATAATCATAATGTCGGCACGTGCTACCGCTGCGGCACGACGGTCGAGCCGATGACGAGCCCGCAGTGGTTCGTCAAGATGAAGCCGCTGGCCGAGCCCGCCATCGAGGCCGTGCGCGACGGGCGCATCAAGTTCGTGCCCGAGCGCTTCAGCAAGACCTATTATAACTGGATGGAGAATGTCCACGATTGGTGCATCTCCCGCCAGCTCTGGTGGGGCCACCAGATCCCGGCGTGGTACTGCGACGACTGCGGCCATGTCACCGTCTCGCGCAGCGAGTGCGAGGCCTGCCACAGCAAGAACATCCACCGCGACCCCGACGTGCTCGATACCTGGTTCAGCTCCGCACTCTGGCCGTTTTCCACGCTCGGCTGGCCGGATAAGGATTCCGAGGATCTGAAGTTCTGGTATCCGACGAGCGTCATGGTCACGGGCTACGACATCATCTTCTTCTGGGTCGCGCGCATGATCTTCTCCGGCCTGGAGCAGATGAAGGACATCCCGTTCCCGACGGTATTCATCCACGGTCTGGTGCGCGACGATAAGGGCCGCAAGATGTCCAAGTCACTCGGCAACGGCATCGACCCGCTCGAGATGGCCGACACCTACGGCGCCGACGCGCTGCGCTTCAACCTCATCACGGGCAACAGCCCCGGCAACGACATGCGCTTCTATGTTGAGAAGTGCGGCGCCATGCGCAACTTTGCCAACAAGCTCTGGAATGCTTCCCGCTTCGTGATGATGAACCTCACCATCGACAAAAACGAGCTGCCCGAGACGCTGGAGCTCGAGGACAAGTGGGTGCTCTCGAAGCTCAACACGCTCTCGAAGGAAGTGTGCGAGAACCTCGACAAGTACGAGATCGGCATCGCCGCGGCGAAGATCTACGACTTCATCTGGGACACGTACTGCGACTGGTATATCGAGCTCACGAAGCCCCGCCTCAACAGCGGCGACGAGGCCCGCGCCCGCAGTGCGCAGCAGGTGCTGCTGTATGTCCTGACGGACATTCTCAAGCTCCTGCACCCGTTCATGCCGTTCATCACCGAGGAGATCTGGCAGGCCCTGCCGCACGACGGCGAGGCGCTCATGATCGCCCGCTATCCGGAGTATACTGAGTCTCTCGCTTTCCCGGCCGAGGAGCGCGACTTTGAGATGGTCATGAACGCCATCCGCGCCGTGCGCAGCCGCCGCGCCGAGATGAACGTGCCGCCGAGCAGAAAGGCGCACCTGTTCATTACGACCGACCGGCAGGACGCTTTCCGCTCCGGCGAGATCTATATCACGAAGCTCGCCTACGCCGAGCAGATCACCATCAGCAGCGAGCAGCCGGCCGACGCCGAGAAGATGGTCTCCGTCGTCACGGAAGAGGCCAAGCTCTTCATGCCGATGGCCGAGCTGATCGACCTCGACAAAGAGCGCGCCCGTCTGGAAAAGGAGCTCGAAAAGGCCCGCAAGAACTACGAGGGCCAGATGCGCAAGCTCTCGAACGAGAACTTCGTCTCCCGCGCGCCGGAGGCCGTCGTGCAGACGGAGCGCGAGCGCGCCGAGAAGGCCAGGGCGCTCGTGGAAAATCTCGAGGCCAGCCTGAAAAACCTCGGCTGAGCGCCGCCATCCGACAAATTCGGCCCACGTCTCTGGGCTACAATAGCACCGTGTACGAAGGTTCGTACACGGTGCTTTTTCTTTTGATTTAGGAGGTACAAGCAGATGCGGATCATAACGCATGATGACGGCCGGTGCCTGACGCTGCGCCTGCTCGGCGAGCTGGATCACGCGGCGGCGCAGGAAGTCATGCCCGGCATTGAGGACGCCGTGGAGGAGTACCTGCCGCGCCGCTGCGTGCTCGACCTGTCCGGCCTGAGCTTTATGGACAGCTCCGGGATCGCGGTCATTCTCAAGACCGACCGCCTCCTGCGGCAGACAGGGGGCGCACTGGCGCTGTGCGGCGTGCCGCGGTAGGTGCGCCGGGTGCTGGACGTGGCCGGCCTGACCAATATCGTCCCGGTGCTCGAGGACCGGGCAAAGGAGTGTGAACAGTGTTGACGCAGAAAAATTACATGAAGCTGGAGTTTCCGGCGCGCAGCGTGAACGAGGGCTTTGCGCGCGCGGCGGTGGCGGCCTTCGCCGCGCAGCTCGACCCGACGCTTGCCGAGATCGGGGACATCAAGACCGCCGTGTCCGAGGCCGTAACGAATGCGGTCGTGCACGCCTATCCGGACAAGCTCGGCACGGTGCAGGTGCGCGTGCGCATCCTGCCGGACGAGCGGCTGGAGATCGCCGTCAAGGATCACGGCATCGGCATCGCCGACGTGGCGCAGGCGCGCACGCCGCTGTATACCACCGGCGGGGAAGAACGCAGCGGCATGGGCTTTACGATCATGGAGAGCTTCATGGACACGCTGCGGGTCAAGTCTGTGCCCGGCCGCGGCACGACCGTGACGATGTGCCGCCGCATCCGCCGCCGCGCATGATCGCCGAGGAGACGCGCGACCTGCTCCGGCGCGCCCAGGCTGGGGACGCCGCAGCGGCAGAGCAGATGGTCACGGAAAACACCGGCCTGATCTGGAGCGTGGCGCGGCGGTTTTTCGGCCGCGGCGTCGAGCCGGACGACCTGTACCAGCTCGGCTGTGTCGGCTTTCTGAAGGCCATGCAGGGCTTTGACGAGCAGTACGGCACGTGCTTTTCTACATACGCCGTCCCAAAGATCTCGGGCGAGATCCGGCGCTTTCTGCGCGATGACGGCGCGGTCAAGGTCAGCCGCAGCATCAAGGAGCGTGCGCAGGGCATCCGCACGGCGCGCACGCGCCTGGAGCCGACGCTCTCCGAGCTCGCGGCCGAGACCGGGCTCGAGCCCGAAGAGATCGCCGCCGCCGAGACGGCCACCGGCCCTACGGAGTCCCTGCAGAAGGAAAACGGGGAGACCGGCTTTACGCTCGAGCACACGCTTGGGGACTACGATCAGGAAGAGCGCATGGTCGAATACGCCGCCCTGCGTGAGGCGCTGCGCCAGCTCCCGGAGCGGGAGCGGCAGGTCATCGCCCTGCGGTTTTATCACGGCCTGACGCAGCAGCGCGCCGCCGGCATCCTGCATATCTCGCAGGTGCAGGTGTCGCGCCTGGAGCGACGCGCCGTGGAGCGCCTGCGCGAGTGGCTGGCCACCTAGGCAGCCGGAGATCTGTTCTCCGGCTGCTTTTTCATGTCCCGGGCTTGACGACACAAGATATATGATGCTATGATGATTCTAACCGGATATCTTGCGCCGATTTGGAGGGGCTGCCTGTGTACACGCCAAAAGAAATTGCGGAGAATTATCTTTCTACCTGCCGGGCCAAGGCGGCGCTGCCGCTGGGGCGGATGTTTCTGCTCGCCTGTCTGGCGGGGGCGTTCGTCGCGCTGGCAGGCGCCGCGTCCACGGCGGCCGCGGCCACGGTGGGCGATCCGTCGCTGGCAAAGCTCGTCTCCGGCTGTGTCTTTCCGGCCGGCCTCGCCATGGTCATCGTGGCCGGCAGCGAGCTGTTCACCGGCAACAATCTCATGATCATGGGCGTTTTGTCGCGCGTGATCTCTGCACGGCGGATGCTGCGCAACTGGGGCGTTGTCTATCTGGGCAATTTCGTGGGTGCGGTGCTCGTTGCGGCGCTCTGCGTGCTGGGGCATGTGTTCGCCGCGTTTGACGGCCGGCTGGCGGCGTCTGTGATCTCCATCGCGCAGGCGAAGGCGTCCCTGTCGTTCGGCGATGCGTTTGTGCGCGGGATCCTGTGCAACTTCCTTGTCTGCATCGCCGTCTGGATGGCCAGCGCGGCCAAGTCCGTCCCTGGCAAGATCCTGGCCGTGTTTTTCCCGATCATGACGTTCGTCGTCGCGGGCTTTGAGCACAGCGTGGCCGATATGTATTATCTCACTGCTGGGCTGCTGACCGCGGCGCAGACCAGCGCGGCGGCCGCGGGCCTGACGTGGGGCAGGGCGCTGCTGGGCAATCTCCTGCCGGTCACGCTCGGCAACCTTGTCGGCGGCGTGTTTCTGGTGGGCGTGAGCGGGTGGTATCTCTACCTGAAGCAGGGAAAAACTACAGTTATTTCTTAGACGGCATTGTTAATTTGTAGATAACTGGCATCTTGTCCAGAAACGGCGAGCAAAATTGTGTACGTTCCACAAAACAGAACAACATTTGTTGACGAATTCACCCGATTGTGCTACTATGATAACCGTTGAGATTTGGATATTTGAATAGATGCATTTCATTTTTTAATACCCATTTGCACATTTTTAATACCCCTCGAGGGGAGGAGCATCGTTTTGAAAAAAATATATGTCATGATCGGCAACTACGGCAGCGGCAAGAGTGAGCTTGCGCTGAATTTTGCTTTTAAAGCGGCTGAAACCGGAAAGACAGAACTCATTGACCTGGACCTGGTCAATACCTACTTCCGCCTGACGGAGCGCGGCAAGCTCGTGGAGCAGAAAGAGATTCGTCTCATCTCTCCGAACTATGCCTGCTCCGGCGTGGAGACGCTGTCCCTGCCGGCAGAGGTCGCTTCTGCATTTGCCATGAACTGGGACACCGTCGTGTTCGACGTCGGCGGTGACGCCGTCGGTTCCACGGCCCTCGGCCGCTATTATGAGGACTTTCAGGACTTCATGGCCATGGGCCCGGAGCAGCTGGAGGTCCTGAACGTGGTCAATATCCGCCGCCCGCTCGCCGGCACGGTGGACAAGATCATTGCTCTGCAGGAGCAGATGCAGATCCATTCCCACCTGAAGATCACGGGTATGATCAACAACACCAACCTTGCCACCATGACCACGCCGGCGGAGCTGCGCGACGGTTATGAGATGCTGCGCGAGGTCAGCGACCGGACAGGCGTCCCGGTCATGTACACGACCGGCAAGAAGGAGCTGCTCGACATTTTCCTTGCCGAGGGTCACGACCCGAAGTATATTGGCAAACCCGTCGCCATAGACATCATCATGAAGCGCGACTGGGAGAGCTATATCCACAGTCTGTCGGAGAAGAAACAGGCGTAACCCGCTCTTGCGGTTTACATAGGCAATTTCGCAAAACAGAACAGAAAAGAGGTAGCAAAAATGGTAAAGGTGACCATCAACGAGAATCTTTGCAAGGGTTGCGGTCTCTGTGTCAGAGCTTGCCCGAAGGGCGTTCTGGCGCTGGCGAAAGACAAACTCAACGCAAAGGGTTATCATCCGTCCGTCGTCGCGAATCCGGAGGCCTGCATCGGCTGCGCTTCCTGCGCGCGTACTTGCCCGGACGTGGTAATCAGCATTGTGAGAGATTAAGGAGGTACATCGAAAATGGCATTGACGCTTATGAAGGGTAGCGAAGCTATCGCTGAGGCTGCGATCCGTGCAGGCGCGCGTTACTTCTTCGGCTATCCGATCACTCCGCAGACGGAGATTCCTGAATACATGTCCGCACGTATGCCCGAAGTCGGCGGCTGCTTCCTGCAGGCCGAGAGCGAAGTTGCGGCTATCAACATGATCTACGGCGCAGCCGGTGCTGGTGCACGTGCGCTGACCTCTTCCTCCAGCCCCGGTGTCAGCCTGAAGCAGGAAGGCATTTCCTACTGCGCAGGCGCGCAGCTGCCGGCTGTCATCCTGAACGTCATGCGCGGCGGCCCCGGCCTCGGCAACATTCAGGCTTCTCAGGGCGACTACTTCCAGGCTGTCAAGGGCGGCGGCAACGGTGACTATCACCTGCTGACCTATGCTCCGGCATCCGTGCAGGAAGCGATCGACATCATGATGTACGCCTTCGACAAGGCTGAGAAGTACCGCATACCGGTCCTCTTCCTGGCTGACGGCATCATCGCTCAGATGATGGAGCCCGTGGAGATGCCCGAGATGGTCGACTACAAGATCGATCCCGAGAAGAAGCCCTGGGCCTGCACCGGCTGGAAACCGGGCGACGATCCGGCAAAGCGCGGCGTCATCAACTCCATCTACATCGATACCGAGACCCTGTCCGTCCACAACGACGAGCTGCAGGCCTGCTATCGTGAGATCACTGCCAACGAGCAGCAGTGGGAAGAGTACAACCTCGAGGGTGCTGAGTATGTCATCACCGCTTTCGGCACGGTTGCGCGTATTGCCAAGTCTGCAATCGTTGAGCTCAAGGAGCAGGGCATCAACGTTGGCCTGGTCCGCCCGATCACCGTTTGGCCGTTCCCGTACGACGCCGTCAAGAAGGCTGCGGAGCAGCCGGGCGTGAAGGCTGTGCTCGATGTCGAGCTGAACGAAGGCCAGATGCTCGAGGACGTCAAGCTCGCCATCAACGGCGCAAAGCCGGTCGACTTCTTTGGCCACCTCGGCAGCCAGATGCCGACCACCGAAGAGATCAAGGCGAAGATTATCAGCATGAAGGAGGGCAAGTAAATGTCTGTTGTTTTTGAAAAGACCAAGCTCCTCACGGACAAGCAGTTCCACTACTGCCCGGGCTGCAACCATGGCATTATCCACCGCCTGGTCGCTGAGGTCATTGATGAGATGAATCTGGACGGCAAAGTCATCGGCGTCGCGCCGGTCGGCTGCTCCGTTTTTGCTTATGATTACTTCAACTGCGATATGTACGAAGCCGCGCACGGCCGTGCACCCGCAGTTGCCACCGGCGCAAAGCGCGTCGTCGGCAAGGACACCCTCGTCTTCACCTATCAGGGCGACGGCGACCTGGCCTCCATCGGCACCGCTGAGATCGTTCACGCTGCGCACCGCGGCGAGAAGATCTCCACGATCTTTGTCAACAACGCGATCTACGGCATGACCGGCGGCCAGATGGCCCCGACCACGCTGGTTGGCCAGAAGACCACCACGAGCCCCTATGGCCGTGATGAGGACTGGTGCGGCGCACCTCTGAAGGTCTCCGAGATGCTCGCGGAAGTGCCGTGCTCCTACTACATCGAGCGCGTCGCTGTCAACAACACCCCGAACATCGTCAAGGCGAAGAAGGCCATTTCCAAGGCGTTCCATTATCAGATGGAAGGCAAGGGCTTCACGCTGGTCGAAGTCCTGTCCGCCTGCCCGACGAACTGGGGCCTGAGCCCGATCAAGGCGATGGAGTGGCTGGAAGAGAACATGATTCCGTACTACCCGCTCGGCGTTAAGAAGGACAAGGGGGCTGAATAATATGAAGAAAGAATATATTTTTGCTGGCTTTGGCGGTCAGGGCATGCTCCTGATCGGTAAGTTCCTGGCTATGGCCTGCATGCTCGACGGCAAGCACGTCTCCTGGCTGCCCTCTTACGGCCCTGAGATGCGCGGCGGCACGGCGAACTGCTCCGTCATCGTCTCCGACGATCCGGTCGCATCCCCGCTGGTCGACATGGCTGACTGCGTTGTGGCGATGAACCGTCCGTCTCTGGACAAGTTCGAGAGCCACGTCAAGCCGGGCGGCGTCCTCGTCATCAACAGCTCCATCATCGACCGCAAGGCCGAGCGTGATGACATCCAGGTCGTCTACTGCGACGCCAACGGCATTGCCGAGTCCGTCGGCAACCCGAAGGGCGCGAACGTTGCGATCCTCGGCGCTCTGATGGAGAAGGCTCCGGTCGTCTCCAACGAGATCCTTGGCGAAGCAATCCGCATCGAGCTTGGCGAGAAGAAGGCCAAGTTCCTCGAGGGCAACATGAAGGCGCTCGAGGCCGGCGAAGCCGCTGCGAGAGGCTAAACCGTACCGAACATAAAAAAGAACCGATTCATCCGAATCGGTTCTTTTTTTGCGCGTGTGCGCGCGAGATGCGCCTGCCTGTATTATTGCTTGTCTTTGGATTTGAAGCACATGGCCACGAGCAGACCGAAGAAAATGGCTGCGCAGATCCCGGCCGCACCGGCCTCAAAGCCGCCGGTGAACGCGCCGAGCACGCCCTTTTCGGCCACGGCATCGCGCACGCCTTTTGCCAGCAGGTTGCCGAAACCGGTCAGCGGTATGGTCGCCCCCGCGCCGGCCCATTTGGCGAACGGCCCATAGACGCCGACCGCGCCGAGCACCACGCCTGCCACAACATACAGCGTCAGGATACGTGCCGGGGTCAGCTTCGTCTTGTCGATCAGGATCTGACCGATCATGCATAGGACGGCGCCGACCAGAAATGCTTTTACATAGCCAAGGATCATGTGTTCACCTGCGTTTCGATCGCCACGGCGTGGCAGATTCCGGGGATGCTTTCGCCCTGCATGGATGCGGTGGGCGACATGAGCGCGCCGGTCGCCGCAAACAACAGCCGCCGGATCTGGCCGCCTGCCAGCAGCTTCAGCAGATGCCCCGCGAGCACGGCTGCGCTGCATCCGCAGCCGGAGCCGCCGGCGTGTACGTCCTGCCCCTCCAGGTCATAGATCAGCAGGCCGCAGTCCGTGTAGAGCCCCTCGAGCTCGATGCCGTCGTCCTGAAACAGCCGCGTCACGACCGTGTGCCCGATCTTGCCGAGGTCGCCGGTCACGATCAGGTCGTAGTAGTCCGGCGTGCGGCCGGTGTCGGCAAAGTGCGCCCTGAGCGTCTCATAGGCGGCGGGCGCCATGGCGGCGCCCATATTGTTCGCGTCCGTGATGCCCGCGTCGGCGATCTTCCCGGTCGTCACCATCGTCACACGCGGCCCGCTGCCGGCCGCGCCGAGGATGAGCGCGCCGGAGCCGGTGACGGTCCACTGCGCAGTCGGTGTGCGCACGCCGCCGTATTCCAGCGGGAACCGGTACTGCCGCTCGGCAGAGCAGAAGTGCGAGCTCGTGAGCGCGGCGGCGTGCTCGGCGTAGCCGCCGTCGATGAGCATGGCGGCCAGACTGAGCGATTCCGCCATCGTCGAGCACGCGCCATACAGGCCCAGATAGGGCACGCCGATGTCACGCATGGCATAGGCCGAGCCTACGCATTGGTTGAGCAGGTCACCGGAGAGCACATAGTCGAGCTGCTCCGGGGGCAGCCCGGCCTTCTGGCACACAAGGTCGAAGCACTGCCGCAGCATGGCGCTCTCGGCCTGCTCCCAGCTCTTTGTGCCGAAATAGGTGTCCTGACTGACGCTGTCAAAGCAATCGCGCAGCGGGCCCTCGCCCTCCTTTTTGCCTACGACGCTGGCGGAGGCAAGGATCACGGGCGGGGCGACAAACTGTACGGTCTGAGGTCCGATTCGTTTGGATTTCAAGCAATCACCTTCGACGCTAGCGTTTCCGTTTTTGCGGGAAATATGCGCGGCGCGGCCGCCCATCCGGGTGGCCGCGCGCCGGTTTATGTACCTTTGTATTTTCGCCGCGTCGCCATGCCGCCGCGGATGTGCCGCTCCGCCTTGTTGCGGTCCAGCAGCTGCCGGACCTGCTGATAGAGCGCGGGGTTGATCTTCTCCAGCCGCTCCGTCAGATCCTTGTGGACGGTCGATTTTGAAACGCCGAATTGTTTGGCGGCGGCGCGGACGGTGGTATTGTTGGCGAGAAGATATTCCGCAAGATCGCATGCGCGCGCTTCCATGTCCGTGTGCACTTACACCACTCCCCATATTTGCGTAATTCAGTATATGAATTTTTGCGGGGAATATGAGGCGGGCGCGGTGCCCGGAAGTTTTACACGTGCTTTACAAAGAGCTTGCATTCTCCCGTGGGGTGTGGTAAGCTGTCGAATGGTTTCCGGAATGCGGCGAAAGGGGGAGCGCCCTGGCGCCGCGCTCAACAGAAAATGATGACGAAACCAGATTGCGAGGGAGCCCGTGTTCCGGGCTGAGAGGATCCCAGAGAGGATCGACCGGCCAAATCCGTCCGCGGGGGCGGATTCTCAGCGTCTGCTGGTCATCAGGTATGGTATATGCAGCGCTGCATATGCCAATTTTTTATGCCTGCGGCCGACGGAAAGAAAAAATCTGGAGGGTATGTACATGAAAAAAGTAGTGGCAATGATGCTGTCTCTGGTCCTGGCGCTCGGCCTGATGGCCGGCTGCGGCCAGAAGGACGCCGGAACGGCCGGCGGCACGAAGACGATCGAGAGTCTGAAGATCGCGTTCTCCCCGTATGCGGACGCCGATCAGATCACGACGGCGACCGAACCGCTCGAGGCGCTGCTCAAGGCGAAGCTGCTGGAAAAGGGCTATGACGTTCAGAACATCGACATGACCGTCGGCACGAGCTACACCGCCGTGGGCGAGGCGCTCAGCGCCGGCAGCGCGGACATCGGCTTCATCTCTGGCGGCAACTATGTCCTGTTTTCCGATGACTGCGACGTGCTGCTGACGGCGCTGCGCTACGGCATCAACAAGGACTCCGACAACCCCGCCGACTGGAACGACGGCACCATCGAGGAAAACACGCAGGACATGACGACTTACTACCGCTCGATCATTCTGGCTGGCCCGAGCGCGAAGGGGCAGGAGCTGCTCAAGAAGGTCAACGCCGGTGAGGAACTGACGTGGGACGATCTCAACAGCGCGACCTGGTCCGTGCTCGCCCCGACGTCCGCGTCCGGCTACATCTACCCGAGCCTCTGGCTGCAGGAGCACTATGGCAAGACCATTGCCGATCTGGATCACGTGGTGCAGTCCGACTCGCACAGCACGTCGCTCGCGCGTCTGGCCACCGGTCAGGCTGACGTGATGGTCTCCTATGGCCATATCCGCATCAAGAACGCGCCCATCTGGCAGGAGAAGTTCGGCGGTACGGCGCCCATGGTCGAGCAGACGGGCATCATCGGTGTGACCGAGGGCATCTACAATGACATGATCGCCTACAGCAAGAACTCCGACCTCATGGCCGACGAGGATTTCCGCAAGGCGCTCGGCGAGGCGTTCATCGAGATTGCCCAGACCGACGAGGGCAAGGAGATCATCAGCGTCTTCAGCCAGGTCGGCTATACCTGGGGCAAGGATTCGGACTATGACGGCGAGCGTGACGCGCAGGCCATGCTCAAGTCCGCCGGAAAGTAAACCCATGCTGCTGGAAGCTGCACACATCAGCAAGCGCTTCGGCAGCCGGCCGCAAGTGCTGACGGACGTCTCCTTCGGCGTCGAGCCGGGGGAGTTCGTGTCCGTCATCGGCCCGTCCGGCGCCGGGAAGACGACGCTGTTTCGCATCCTCAACGGCACGCTGCCGTGCGACGGCGGGGAAGTGTGCATAGACGGGCAGCCGTTTTCCCGCGCGCGCGGCCGCGCCAAGCGCGCCGTGCAAAAGCGCATCGGCACGATCTATCAGGACTTTGCCCTCGTAGAGCCGGTCTCCTGCCGGCAGAACGTGCTCAATGCCTGCCTGCCGGACATGGCGCTGCCGGCGGCGCTGCTGGGCCTGTTTTCGCGCGCACAGATCGCGGAGGCCGAGCGGCTGCTCGCGCGCGTTGGTCTGGCGGACAAGTGCGATGAGCCGGTCTGCGATCTCTCCGGCGGGCAGAAGCAGCGCGTCGCCATCGCGCGCGCGCTCATGCGCAGGCCCGCGCTGCTGCTGGCGGACGAGCCGGTCGCCTCGCTCGATCCGGTCACTGGCCGGCAGATCCTTGCGCTGCTGCAGGATATTCAGCGCACGGAGGGCGTCGCCATCCTCATGAACAGTCATAATCTCGACCAGAGCCGGGCGGTCTCCACCCGGCTCCTTGGCCTGCACGCCGGGCGGATCGTGCTCGACAGCGTGCCTGCCGCCGTGACGGATGCCGACCTCGCGCGCATCTACGGCGGCGCGGAAAGCGAGGCCGCGCCATGACGCGCGCGCGCGGCAGGCGCTGGGCGCGGGCACTGGGTGTGCTCGCGCTGTTTGTGCTGGCGTTCTGGCTCACAGGGTGCGATCCCGCGGTGTTCTGGGCGCGGCGGGCGCACCTGCGCGACATTGTCTCGCAGCTCTTCCCGCCGGACTGGAGCTACCTGTCCGCGATCGTCGCGCCGCTGCTGGCCACGCTGCGCATGTCCGTCACCGGCACGGCGCTGGGCGTGCTGCTGGCGCTCATCCTCGCGCCGCTGTGCGCGGCCAACCTGCCGTGCCCGGCGCCGGTGCGCCGCATCCTGCGGTTTCTGGTGCAGGTGCTGCGCTCGTTCCCGGCGCTGATCCTTGCGCTGCTGGCGACATTCCTGTTCGGCCTCGGCACATTTTCCGGCACGGTCGCCATCACGCTTTTTACGCTGGCCGTCATGACGCGCATGACCTATGAGGACATCGAAACGCTGACGCTCGCGCCCTATCGCGCCCTGTGCGCCATGGGTGCGTCCCCGGCGCGGGCCTATGCGCGCGCCGTCGTGCCGGAGATCGCCTCTGGCTACCTGACCAACGCGCTCTACCTGCTCGAGACGAATGTGCGCCACAGCGCCATCCTCGGCTATGTCGGTGCGGGCGGCATTGGCCTGCTGCTCAATGAGAAGATCTCGTGGCGGGAGTATGGCCGCGTCGGTGCGATCCTTGTGTGCCTGTTCGTGACTGTCTGCTGCATCGAGTGGCTCAGCCACGTGCTCGGGCGCATCATCCGCGGCGAGCGCAGCATCCCGCGCGGGGCAAAGCGCGCGATCTGGGCGGCGGTGCTCGTGTGCGTCGTCGTCTGCACGGCGGGCATCGAAGCGCCGGATCTGGCGCACACGAGTAAAAGCGTGCTCGCGGCGATGGGCACGGGGCTGCTGCATCCGGACTGGAGCTTTTTCTTCGGCACCGGCAAGGACGGCCTCGGCTGGCTGCTGCTCGAGACGGTCGGCATCGCGCTGGCCGGTACGGGCCTCGGCGCGCTGCTCGCTTTGCCGCTGGCGTTTTTGAGCACACCGAAGCTGCTGCCGCGCCCGGTCGCGCTGCTGTTTCGGGTGCTGATCGTGGCGATCCGCTCCGTGCCGTTTCTGATCTACGGGCTGATTTTCATCCGTGTCTCCGGCCCGGGCGCGTTCACCGGTGTGCTGACGCTTGCGGTGTGCAGCATCGGCCTGCTCAGCAAGCGCTTCACCGAGGCGATCGAGTCGCTCGATTTTCGCGCTTACGACGCGCTGCGCGCCATGGGCGTCTCTCTGCTGCCGCGCATCCGCTATGCAGTGCTGCCGCAGCTCGGCCCGGCGTTTTCCTCGGCTGTGCTCTATCGGTTCGATGTCAACATCCGCGAGGCGTCCGTGCTCGGCCTTGTCGGTGCCGGCGGCATCGGCGCGCCGCTCATTTTCGCCATGAATCAGTACGCATGGAACGATGTCAGCGCTATCTTCCTCGGCTTTGTTCTGCTCGTCTGGCTTATCGACGTGGGCTCGGCCCGCCTGCGTACCCGGCGCACCGCGGCTGCCGCTCCCGGGAAATGAAGTTCGCGGCGGCCAACTGGTGGTTTGCACTGCGCCCGGCATTTTTTCAAATATTTTCAGTTTTTGTGATGAGAGTCCTGATTATGGGACTCTCTTCCTGCTATGATGGAGAAAACAGGCGGGCAGGCGACTCTGCAGCGCGAAAGGCAGCGGCTGCCGCCGGCGACGCCTGAGCAGCCGGTCAAATGGAAACGCTGTAAAAAATGTACATCATGATGGCTTTTGACTGGCTTACACCGCTGAATTGTGGTAATATTATGCTGATCCTTGCGGGAAACGGAGAATCACTATGCCAAAGTCACCGAATCAGAAACTGAAGTTACTGTACCTGATGGAGATCCTGCTGCAGCAGACGGACGAGCGCCACCCGATGACCGTGCCGGAGATGATCGCGCAGCTGGCCCAGCGCGGCGTGTCGGCCGAACGCAAGAGTATTTACGGCGATCTGGAGGCGCTGCGCACATTCGGCCTGGACATCGTGCAGACCAAGTCCAAGACGACCGGATACTATGTCGGCACGCGCGCATTCGAAACGCCGGAGCTCAAGCTGCTGGTCGACAGCGTGCAGTCGTCGAAATTCATCACGCACAAAAAGACGCTGGCCCTTATCAAAAAAATCGAAGGTCTTGCCAGCATCTATGATGCGCAGCTCCTGCAGCGGCAGGTCTATGTCCACGGCCGCGTCAAGAGCATGAACGAGAGCGTTTATTATAATGTCGACGAGATCTCCGACGCCATTTCCCGGGATCGGCAGATCCGTTTTCACTACTTTGAATACACCATCTCCAAGCAGCGCCGGTATCGGAAAGAGGGCGCGTTTTACGTCGTCAGCCCGCTGGCGCTGATGTGGGACAATGAAAATTACTATTTGCTGGCGTGGGATGCCAAGGCCGCTCTGCGCAAGCATTACCGCGTGGACAAGATGACGGATATCTCCGCGCTGGAGGTGCCGCGCGAGGGCGCGGCGGATGCGGCGCAGCTCGACCTGTCGGCGTATTCTCAAAAAGTGTTCAGCATGTTCAGCGGGGAAGAGCAGACGGTGCGGCTGCGCTTTGCCAACCATCTGGTCGGTGCGGTGCTCGACCGCTTCGGCAAGGACGTGATCGTGGTCGCCGATGGGCCGGAGCATTTCAAGGTCACGCTGAATGTGGTCACGAGCCCCAAGTTTTACGCCTGGCTGTTCGGCTTCGGCACCGAGGTGGAGATCCTCTCGCCGCCGTCGGCCCGGCAGGAGATGCAGCGTATGCTCACCGCCGCCGCGAAGCTGTATGCGGCAGATGGCAAAAAGTCAAGAATAAATTACAATAAACTTGTAAAG
>OHXD01000327.1_pt1 | contig 17602 bp, 18 predicted proteins | sample 1579931 | NCBI WGS metagenome assembly OHXD01 (sample SAMEA3882513, study PRJEB24775) | human gut metagenome | biome: human-associated habitat; feature: intestine environment; material: feces | place: Netherlands | collected 2009/2010 | reverse complement strand
CCGCACTTGAGACCGCCCGCGCCATGGGCGCGGCCATCGCATAAAACCGATACAGGAGGTATGTAACCATGAACAGCACCCTGACCCTCACCCAGGAATGGGACAAGACGTTCCCGCAAAACGCCGCCGTTGACCACTGCAAGGTCACGTTTCACAACCGCTTCGGCATCGAGCTCGCGGCCGATCTCTACAAGCCGAAGGGCGCGCAGGGCCCCTTCGCCGCCGTGGCCGTGAGCGGCCCGTTCGGCGCGGTGAAGGAGCAGAGCTCCGGCCTGTACGCGCAGGAGCTCGCCGCGCGCGGATTTCTGACCGTCGCCTTTGACCCGTCGTACACCGGCGAGAGCGGCGGTATGCCCCGCTATGTCGCATCGCCGGACATCAACACCGAGGACTTCTGCGCATCGGTGGACTTCCTTTCCGTTCAGGAGGATGTTGACCCGGAGCGCATCGGCATCCTCGGCATCTGCGGCTGGGGCGGCATGGCGCTCAACGCCGCCGCCATCGACACGCGCATCAAGGCCACCGTCACGTCCACGATGTACGACATGACCCGTGTGACCGCCAACGGCTACTTCGACGCCGACGACAATCCAGACGCCCGTTATGCCCTGCGCCAGGCACTCAATGCGCAGCGCACCGCCGACTACAAGGCCGGCACGTATCAGCGCGCGGGCGGCGTGGTCGACCCCGTGCCGGACGACGCGCCGTTTTTCGTCAAGGACTACCACGACTACTACAAGACCCCGCGCGGCTACCACCCGCGCTCGCTCAACTCCAACGACGGCTGGAACGTCACGTCCCCGCTGTCGCTACTCAACGCGAAGCTGCTCGCCTACGCCAATGAGATCCGCAGCGCCGTGCTCGTCATCCACGGCGACAAGGCGCACTCGTGCTACTTCAGCCGCGACGCCTTCGCCAAGCTCCAGGGCGACAACAAGGAGCTGCTGCTCATCCCCGGCGCCGTGCACACCGATCTCTACGACCGAATGGACATCATCCCGTTCGACCGCATCGAAGCATTTTACCGTCAGTATCTGAAATAAGGAGGTATCATCATGGTCAAACAGACTGCGGGCAGAGACGCCCTGCATGATTTTGCACCCAAATTTGCCGAGCTCAATGACGACGTGCTCTTCGGCGAGGTCTGGTCGCGCGAGGGGCAGCTGCCGCTCAAGCTGCGCTCGATCGTCACGATCACAGCGCTCATCAGCAAGGGCATCACGGACAGCTCCCTCACCTACCACCTCACGACCGCGAAGCAAAACGGCGTGACGAAGACCGAAATGGCCGAGATCCTCACGCACCTCGCCTTCTATGCCGGCTGGCCGAACGCCTGGGCCGCCTTCCGGCAGGCGAAGGAGGTCTACGCCGACGGCGGCGCGGACGCAAACGGCGGTCTCTTCGGCCTCGGCGAGCCGAACACGGCCTACGCGCAGTACTTCACCGGCGAGAGCTTCCTTAACCCGCTGACCGACCCGACGAAGACCGTTTTCCTCGCAAACGTCACCTTCTCCCCCGCCTGCCGCAACAACTGGCACATCCACCACGCGAAATCCGGCGGCGGCCAGCTGCTGCTGTGCACGGACGGTCTGGGCTGGTATCAGGAGGCGGGAAAGCCCGCGCAGGCCCTGCACCCCGGCGACGTGGTGACTATCCCGGCCGGGGTCAAGCACTGGCACGGCGCGCAGAAGGACTGCTGGTTCAGCCACATCGCCGTCGAGTGCCCCGGCGAGGAGACGAGCAACGAATGGTGCGAGCCCGTCACGGACGCGGAATACGCCGCACTCGACGCCGACTGTGCACAAAACCCGTGATTTTGGGCTTCCCGGCACACATTTTCTGCATACCGCCACTTGTTCTTCCCCCTACAACCGTGGTATGATATAGCATCCGCAAAACCCGGAGCGCTTTGCGCTCCGGGTTTTGCTTTTTGAAAGTTTGAAAGGGTGATAACATCATGATCCACGGTTTTCTCAAAGCCTGCACGGTCTCGCCTGCGCTGCGCGTGGCCGACTGCGCGTTCAACACACAGCAGACCATCGCCGCCATGCAGCGCGCGGCGTTGGACGGCGCGCAGCTGGCTGTGTTCCCCGAACTGGGGCTGACCGGCTACACGTGCGGCGACCTGTTTTTCCAGCAGCCGCTCCAGCGCGCCGCGGCCAAAGGGCTCGCCGCCGTGCTGGAGGCGAGCGCGGGGCTCGACCTTGTCGCGCTCGTGGGCCTACCTGTCGCGGTGGACGGCAAGCTCTATAACTGCGCCGCCGTCGTCTGCCACGGGAAGCTGCTGGGTCTGGTGCCGAAAACGCACCTGCCGAACTACGGCGAGTTTTACGAAAAGCGGCAGTTCAACCCCGCACCCGCCGGCGTGCGCACGCTGCGCTTTGCCGGGCAGGAAGTGCCGTTCGGCACGCAGCTGCTGTTTCGCTGCGCGGAGATGCCGGAGTTTTGCCTCGCGGCCGAGGTGTGCGAGGATCTGTGGGCCCCGCTGCCGCCGAGCACGCACCACGCGCTCGCGGGCGCGACCGTGATCGCAAACCTCTCGGCCAGCGACGAGACGATCGGCAAGGCCGACTACCGCCGCGCGCTCGTGTGCCAGCAGTCGGCGCGGCTGCTGTGCACGTATCTCTACGCCGACGCCGGCCACGGAGAATCCACGACCGACATGGTCTTTGCCGCGCACGACCTCATCTGCGAAAACGGCGCGCTGCTGGCGGAAGCGAAGCCCTTCGGCCCGGGCTGCGCCTGCACGGAGCTCGACCTCGGCCGCATGGTCAGCGAGCGCTGCCGCAGCACGACGTTCCAGCCCGAGAGCGCGGGATACGAGACGGTCGTGTTCCACCTGCCGCTGCGGGAGGTGCCGCTCACGCGGCCCGTCTCGCCGACACCGTTCGTCCCGGCCGACGATGCCGCCCGCGCCGAGCGCTGCGAGCTCATCCTCGCCATGCAGGCCGACGGGCTGGCCAAGCGCATTGCCCACGCGCACGCCAAGACCGCCGTCATCGGCATCTCCGGCGGGCTGGACAGCAGCCTTGCGCTGCTCGTGGCCGTGCGCGCGATGCAGCGGCTCGGCCGCCCGGCACAGGACGTGCTGGCCGTGACGATGCCGTGCTTCGGCACGACGCACCGCACGCGCTCGAACGCCGAGATTCTCTGCGAGGAGCTGGGCGTGACATTTCAGGAGATCCCGATCGCACGTACCGTCCACAGCCACTTTGCCGACATCGGGCAGGACGAAGCCGCGCTCGACGTGACGTATGAAAACTGTCAGGCGCGCGTGCGCACGCTCGAGCTCATGGACCTCGCCAACCGCACGGGCGGGCTCGTCGTCGGCACGGGCGATCTGAGCGAGCTGGCCCTCGGCTGGGCGACCTACAACGGCGACCACATGAGCATGTACGGCGTGAACGCCGACGTGCCGAAAACGCTCGTGCGCCACATCGTACGCTATGCCGCCGACGCGGCGGAAAACGAGGCCCTGCGCGCCGTGCTGCTCGACATTCTCGACACGCCGGTCAGTCCCGAGCTGCTGCCGGCGAACGAAAACGGCGAGATCGCCCAGCAGACGGAGTCGCTCGTCGGCCCGTATGAGCTGCACGATTTTTACCTCTACTACGTGCTGCGCTTCGGCTTCGGCCCGGCGAAGATCTACCGGCTGGCGCGCCATGCGCTCGGCGACCGGTACCCGGACGATGTGCTGCTGCACTGGCTGAAAAATTTCTACCGCCGCTTCTTTGCCCAGCAGTTCAAGCGCAGCTGCCTGCCCGACGGGCCGAAGATCGGATCGGTCACACTCAGCCCCCGCGGCGACTGGCGCATGCCCAGCGACGCCTGCGCCGCCGTGTGGCAGGCAGAGCTCGACCAGCTGGGATAAAAAGCACACAGCCCTGCACCATACCGGTGCGGGGCTTTTTACGCTCTTTCGCCTTATTCAAAAAAACTTTACATTTTTGCCCTTGACCTAAAGTCAGCTTCAGGGAGTAAGATGGCCATAAAGAACATGAAATGGAGGTAAGCAATATGAAATCTCTGATCCTTTACTATTCTTACCGCGGCAACACGCAGCGCATCGCCGAGCGCATCCACAGCGCCATCGGCGGCGACATCGCCCGCATCGACACCGTCGTACCCTACACCGGCTCATATGACGATGTGGTCGCGCAGGGCGAGCAGGAGGTCAAGCGCGGCTTCCTGCCGGAGCTCAAGGCGATGGACATCGACCTTGACCGCTACGACACGATCGTGCTCGGTACGCCCGTCTGGTGGTACACCTGCGCCCCGGCCACGCGCGCGTTCCTGACCGCGCACGACCTCGGTGGCAAGACCGTCTATCCCTTCGCCACGAACGGCGGCTGGCTTGGCCGCACGCTCAAGGACGTGGCGGCGCTGTGCCCGGGCGCGGACGTGAAACCGGGCCTCGACGTGCACTTCGACGACACGACCCTGCGCACGCCGGACAAGACCATTGATCGCTGGATCGCGGCCATCCACGACTGAGGAGGCATCGCCATGAAAAAGCTCATCCCCGTGCTGACCGGCGCGATCATGCTGCTGAGCCTCGCCGCCTGCGGCATCAGGACCGCAGCGCCCGAGGCCACCACGGCCCCCGCCGCTGCCGGCGGCAAGACGCTCGTCGTCTATTTCTCCGCGACCGGCAGCACGAAGACCGCGGCCGAGGCCATCGCCGCCGCGACAGGCGGCGATCTGCTGGAGCTCGAACCGGCCGAGCCGTACACGAGCGCCGACCTGGACTACAACAACGCCGACAGCCGCGTCTCACGCGAGCATGACGACGAGACCCTGCGCGACGTGGCGCTCAAGACCACGACCGCAGATAACTGGGCCGACTATGACACCGTCTACATCGGCTACCCGATCTGGTGGGGCATCGCCGCGTGGCCTGTGGACACGTTCGTCAAGGCCAATGACTTCACCGGCAAGACGGTCATTCCCTTCTGCACCTCCGCCAGCAGCAGCATCGGCGAGAGCGGCACGCAGCTCGCAGCGCTCGCCGGCACCGGCGACTGGCAGGAAGGCCAGCGCTTCCCCTCCGCCGTCACGCAGCAGGAAGTCACCGACTGGGTCAAGTCCCTCGGCAAATGACCGCGGCGGCACAAAATCGCATCCCCGGCCGACGGAAAAATCGTCGTCCGGGGATTTTTGCAAATCTTTATCTCATCTATACAAGGTTTTTTGTTATTTCCTTGCATTTTCGCCTGAAATATGCTATCTTTTCTCCTAGCGGCAGTGCCGGACTTCGGGACATTTCCTGCCGGCGCTGTACCGCCGCGGATCATGCGGCCGGGAAACTTTCAGAATCAGAAAGGATGACCCGATATGCAGCCCGAAATACTCGACGTCCTGTACCGGCTCGTTGGCGAGCACGGCTGGAACTGGGGTATGGCGCGCAATCTCATCAATCGCCAATTTGGCACCAACTACACGATCAAAGAACTGCAGCGGTTCTATCTCCGCCGTCCGCGGCCAAAACCTGACACGGTTTTCAAATAAATGTATAGTAAGAAATCCCCGGCGTCGGTATTCACCGCACGCCGGGGATTTCTTATTTCATTGTTTCGCCGGGGCGAAGTCTGCCGAGGCGCTCCAAACGCCGAACGATTGCGCCATTTGTGCGCTGAAACCGCGCCTGCATCTCCTCCATGGAACAGCCTACGTCAAACATCTGCATCAGGGCGGCTTCATCCGCCTCCGTCCACGGCTTGCCCGCATTGGGCAGTGGTGCAGACCGCTTCGGCCGGTCCGACACATACCGCAGCACGCAATGCAGCGCACGGATGATCTCCGGCCGGTTGCAGACACTGTCGGCCGGCAGGCACTCGCCCGTCAGTGGGTCGACGCCGTCCGCCAGTTCCGTCAGCAGTGCTTCTGCTTGCTTCAATTCCATCGTCATGCGCTAGCGCCCCCGCCATTCGTAGTCCGCGGGCAGCCGCCCATTTCGCTTACACTCCGCCATCCATCTGCACAATAATACTCCGCTGCAGCAAATTCCAGATAGCTCTCACGCAGCCGGACGACAATGTAATAAACGATTACCAAAAATAACGTAAACATATCGTTTCTCCTTTCACCCCGGTTTTTCCTCTGCGCCTTCATATTACCAGATCGCCAGTCCCATAAACAGGACTGTGCAGAGAGTGTGCAACGGAGTATGAAATAGAACAAATTTTTCGATTTATTTCATACCCTGTTGCATAGCGCCCACGAAAAATTTAAAACGAAAAAATCCTGTAATCTCAAAGATTACAGGATTTTCGTGGTGGAGATAAGCGGGATCGAACCGCTGACCTCTTGAATGCCATTCAAGCGCTCTCCCAGCTGAGCTATACCCCCACAGGCAAGGTGTATCATATCAGAAAACGACACGAATGTCAAGAACGTTTTTGCATTTCCGCGAAAAAATCTGCGCGGCGATTCGGCCGCCGCGCAGAGGGTTTCTTTCGCATTGTCTGTGCGCCCGCGCGCTCACGCCTCGCAGTCGCGGCGGACGATGTCCGCGATGGCGGCGGCCAGCTTCTTGTGCCCGTCGGGGTCGAGATGCTCGCCGTCGAGCGCGCTCATCTGCGTGACCGTGCCGGCGTCCAGAAACCGCAGGCCATACGCCTCGGCGATCATCTGATACTGCGCCGCCACGCCCTGCGAGACGGCGAGCGACTGCGCGTCATACTCCGGGTCGCGCTGCGGCGCGGCCGGGCCGAGCGGCGGCGGGGCCACGAGCAGGATCTTCGTCCACGCGGGCAGCATGCCGATTACGAGCCGCACGAGCTTGTCCATGCCGGCGCCCACGTCCTCGGCGGAGCGGGTCTTGTCGATCTTGCAGTCGTTCGTGCCGAGCATGAGGATGATGTACTGCACCGGGCCGTGGCTCTCGATGCTCAGCGGCAGCGTCTCGAGCGCGGAGCGCCCGTCGCGGTTGCTGTCCGGAAAGGCCGCTGTGCGGCCGATCAGGCCGTCCTCCGCAACGTAATACCCGTCGCCGAGCAGGGCCTGCAGCACGCCGGGGTAGCGAATGTCGCGCCCGTAGCGGTGCTTCCAGTCGGGCGTGAAGCCATAGGTGTTGCTGTCACCGAAGCAGAGGATCTCGATCACGCCGCGCACCTCACTTCAGGAAACCGCTGATGATCTGCTCCTCGGCTTCCTTTTCGGTCAGGCCGAGGGTCATGAGCTTGTTGAGCTGCTCGCCGGCGATCTTGCCGATGGCGGCCTCGTGGATGAGGCTGGCCTCGACGGAGTTGGCCGTGATCTCCGGACGTGCACCGACGGTGCCGCTGTCCATGATGATGGCGTCGCACTCCGAGTGACCGGCGCACTTGTTGTTGCCGCGGATGTTGGAGTTGAACATCTGGCTGGAGTGATCCTTGGCGACGGAGCGGGAGATGACGTTCGTGCTGGAATCATAGCCGTCGAGGTCAACGGAGAAGTTCGTCTCCGCGTGCTGATGGCCGTGCGTCATGATCTTTTCCTTGATGATGAGCGTAGCGCCGTCCGACAGGTGGGCCTGCGTGTCGCGGTATGTGGAGTCGATGCCCTTGATCTGGGTCGTCTCCATCTCCATGTAGGCGTTCTCGCCGAGGTCGACGATCGTCGTCGGGTTCATGACGTTCTCGCCGTTGCCGTCGCCCTCGCCGTAGTGCTTTTCTACATAGTGGACCTTGGAGTTTTCGCCCACATAGAAGGTGTGGACGCCGTCGTGCTTGGAGGTCTCGGACCCCTCGTTGTGGATGCCGCAGCCGGCGACGATGGTCACATCGCAGTCCTCGCCGATGTAAAAGTCATTGTAGACCATGTCCTTGAGGCCGGTCTGGGAAATGATGACCGGGATGTGCACGCTCTCGTTTTTCGTGCCGGGGGCGATGTAAATGTCGATGCCGGGCTTGTCTCCCTTCGTGACGATGTTGATGTGCGCGGTCGTGTTGCGGCCGGCGAGCTTGCCGTCGGCGCGGATGTTATAGGCACCCTCGGGGATGCCGTGGAGGTCGGCGACCTCTTCGAGCAGTTTTTTCTCAATTGCATCCATGGTGATTTCCTCCCTCAGACCTTGTCAGCCAGACGGCTGCACACGCTCGACGCCTGCATGAGCACGGGCATGATCTCATCCTTGCTGCCGATGGCGCGGATCTCGCCGTCGACGAGCACGACGATCTTGTCGGCCGTCTCGAGAATGCGCTCCTGATGCGAAATGATGAGGATGCTGCCGTGGATCGCCTCGTGCATCTTCTCGAACACGCTGATGAGGTTCTGGAAGCTCCAGAGGTCGATGCCGGCCTCGGGCTCGTCGAAGATGGACATCTTCGTGCCGCGGGCGAGCATGGTCGCGATCTCGATGCGCTTGAGCTCGCCGCCGGAGAGGCTGGCGTTCACTTCGCGGTTGACATAATCCCGCGCGCACAGGCCGACCTCGGACAGGTAGGTGCAGGCCTCGTTCGTCGAGAGCTTCTTGCCGGAGGCGATGCTGATGAGGTCAAAGACCGTGATGCCCTTGAAGCGCACCGGCTGCTGGAAAGCGAAGCTGATGCCGCGGCGGGCGCGCTCGGTGATGGACATGTTGGTGATGTCCTCCCCGTCGAGCAGGATCTGGCCGGAGGTCGGCTGCTCGATGCCGGCGATGAGTTTGGCCATGGTGGACTTGCCGCTGCCGTTCGGGCCGGTGATGACGACCATGCGTTCATCGACCGTGAGGCTCACGTCCTTGAGGATCTGGCGGACGCCGTCGTCCGTTTCGGCCTCAAAGCAAAGGTGTTTGAGTTCAAGCATAGGTTTCATTCCCTCTTCTCTTTGTTTCAAAAATCTTCGTCGTCAAATTTATCTGACAGGTCTTTCTTAAAAGACAGTTTGGATTCTTTGTGCCGGATGAGGCGGCCGATGTTGCTGCGGTGCTTGACCACGAGCAGAATGACGCAAAACAGGCTCAGCAGTGCCGGCAGCTTGCCGCAGGCGGCGAGCACGCCGATGGGCGCGATGAGCGCGCCGCAGATGCTGCCGAGCGACACATAGCGCGTGGCCCAGACGATGCCGACAAAAATCAGCAGCGAGACAAGGCCGGTCGGAAAGCTCACGATCAGCAGCATCGTCTCGGCGCAGAGCACGCCCTTGCCGCCGCGAAAGCCGTAAAACACCGGGTAGATGTGGCCGAGCATGACGCAAAAGCCCGCGAACACCTGCCCCGTGGACGCCGCGCCCTGCGTGCCCATGATGAGCCCGCCGGCCACGACGGCGATGACGGTCTTGAGCACGTCCGTGCCGATGACGATGGCGAGGCCGGGCGCGCCGAACGTGCGGAAGAAATTCGTCAGGCCGGCATTGCCGCTGCCGTAATCGCGCACGTCGCGGTGAAAAACGTATTTCGATGCGATGATCGCCCCGTTGAGCCCGCCGAGCAGGTAGGAGAAAACGGCGATGGCCGCGAGCAGGCCGGGGATCATTCCTGCTCCCCCTTCTGACGGATGACCATGCGGATGGGCGTGCCCTCCAGCCCGAACACGGCGCGGATCTGGTTTTCCAGATAGCGCTGGTAGGAAAAATGGAACAGCTCCCGACTGTTGCAGAACACGACGAAGCACGGCGGCTTGACGCCCGTCTGCGTCATGTAATAGATCTTCAGGCGGCGGCCCTTGTCCGTCGGCGGCTGGACGCGCGCCTGCGCGTCGGCGAGGACGTTGTTGAGCATGCCAGTGGTGATGCGCATGGCGCTCTGGTCGTTGACAAAGTTGATGAGCTCGAACAGCCGCTCGGTGCGCTGGCCGGTCAGGGCCGAGATGAACAGCACCGGCGCGTAGGACATGAAGCTCAGGTCGCGCAGGACGTCCTTGCGCATTTTTTCCATGGTGCCGGTCTCTTTGTCGACCAAGTCCCACTTGTTCACAACGATGATGGACGCCTTGCCCGCCTCGTGCGCGAGGCCGGCGATCTTCGTGTCCTGCTCCGTGACGCCGTCGCGCGCGTCGATCATGATCAGGCACACATCCGCGCGCTCGATGGCGAGCTTGGCGCGCATGACGGAGAATTTCTCAATGCGGTCGTCCACGCGGGACTTGCGCCGGATGCCGGCGGTATCGACAAAGATATACTTGCCGTATTTGTTCTCAAAGCGGGTGTCGACGCTGTCGCGCGTCGTGCCGGCGACGTTGCTGACGATGACGCGCTTTTCGCCGAGAATGAGGTTCACGAGCGAGGACTTGCCGACGTTCGGCTTGCCGATGACGGCGACGCGGGTGTAGTCCGCGTCCGCATCGTCCGCATCCGCGGGCGGGAAATGCTCCAGGCAGGCGTCGAGCAGGTCGCCCGTGCCGTGGCCGTGCACGGCGGACACGGCGATCGGGTCGCCGAGGCCGAGGGAGTAAAACTCATAGATGCCGGGGTCGACCGCGCCGGTGGAGTCCATCTTGTTGACGGCCAGCACGACGGGCTTTTTCGAGCGCAGGAGCATATTGGCCACTTCCTGATCGGCGGCGGTGACGCCGGTGCCGATCTCGGTGACGAGCACGACGACGTCGGCCGCGTCGATGGCGAGCTGCGCCTGCTCGCGCATGAAGAGCAGGATCTCATTGTCGGTGCTCGGCTCGATGCCGCCGGTATCGACGATATCGAACGTGCGGCCGCACCACTCGCACTCGGCATAGAGCCGGTCGCGCGTGACGCCGGGCGTGTCCTCCACGATGGACAGGCGGCGGCCGCAGAGCTTATTGAAGAGCATGGACTTGCCGACGTTCGGCCGGCCCACGATTGCAACCAGTGGTCTGGACATGATTATCCCTCCTTATGGGGATTGTATTTGTAGTATTCCGCGCCGTCGGTGCTGCCATTGCCCCGGTCGGGCAGGTGCACCTCCGGCAGGATGCCGAACATGGCGTCGCAGAGGGCGAAGCCGTCGGCGTCCACGGGGTAAATGGGCACGCCGAGCGCGGCGCTGGCCTGCTCGAGGGTAATGTCGTCGAGAAAGTCCAGCTCGTCGTGGCGCACCATGTTGTTCGAGATCAGCAGCCGCTCGCCGAGATCCTTCCCGCGCAGCTGCGCGATGAGGTCCTGCCCGGTGATGAGACCGGAGACATTGATGCTGCGGCCGAAGAAGTCATTTTCGATCGCGTAGACGCGTCCTTTTATTGTAGCATACTTTTCCTGCGCCGTACACAAAAGTTTTTCCAGAAACGGCGCTGCCGAAACACCCGCCGCCATGGAAAACGGCACGCCGTCCGGCGGATCGGACAGGCTCAGCGCCGAGCGAAACTCCGTCTGCTGCAGGCGCAGCATGCCGACGCCGTTTTCCAGCTGGGTGAATTCCTCGTAAAATTCCTCCGGCGGCAGCTCGCGCCCCGCTTTCAGATACAGCTCGTCGGCGCAGAAGAAGACGCGCGCGCCGAATTTTTTGACGCATTCGTCGCCGAAGGCGTTGACGAGGTCGAGCGTCTCGGCCGCGTGCTCGGGCGTGAACGGCGTGAGCGGGTAGAGCCCCTCGCGGAACTTCGTCAGCCCGACCGGCACGATCGACACGCTGTGCACCTGCGGATAGAGCGCCGCGAGGTCGTGCATCGTGCGCTGCAGCTGCGCGCCGTCGTTCAGGCCGGGGCAGCAGACGATCTGGCAGTTCATGGTGATGCCGCCGTCAGAAAAGCGCCGCATGATCTCGAGCGTTTTGCCCGCGCGGGGATTGCCGAGCAGGAACGAGCGCAGCTCCGGATCCGTCGCGTGCACGGAGACATTGATGGGGCTGATGTGCAGGTGGATGATGCGCTGCACCTCGCGCTCGGACAGATTCGTGAGCGTCATATAATTGCCCATGAGGAAACTCAGGCGCGCGTCGTCGTCCTTGAAATACAGCGTCGGGCGCATACCCGGCGGCATCTGGTCGATGAAGCAGAACACGCAGTGGTTGGCGCACGAGTGGGCGTTGTCCATGAGGTAGGTCTCAAAGTCCAGCCCCAGCTCGCCGCCGAGGGGCTTCGACACGTGCACGGTGTGCTCCGTCCCGTCCGGGCGGCGCAGGCACACCGCCAGCTCCGGGTCATAGGCGTAGTATTTATAGTCCAGCACATCGGTGATCGGGTTGCCGTTGATGGACACCAGCCGGTCGCCGGGATGGGCCGCGTGGCGCAGCGGGCTGTCGGGGTCGATGTGGCTGATCGTGCAGCGATGCATACGCCGCGCCTCCTTTGCTCGGGATTCCTTTGCTATGCGCCGGGAAACTCCGGCACATAGCAAAAGAAGAGGGGCAAGTGCTCCTCTTCTCAGCTTCTTTTAGTCGTCAACCTTGATGACGTCGCGTCCGTTGTACTTGCCGCAGGTCTTGCAGGCGTGATGGGGCATGACGAATGCGCCGCAGTTCGGGCACTTCACAACCGCGGGAGCGGTGAGCTTCCAGTGGGACGAACGACGCTTGTCACGTCTCTGTCGAGACACTTTTCCTTTCGGGACTGCCATGATGACACCTCCTCGTCAGTCGCTGTTATGAGCAGCTTCCTCTTCTTCGTCAGTTTTATTATCCAAAAGCTGCTCTAATACAGCCATTCTTGGATCGCGGGGTTTTTGACACCGGCACGGCCCGAGGTTCAGGTTCGCGCCGCAGCGGTCGCACAATCCGGCACAGTCGGGCTTGCACAGGCACTTGGTATCCATGCTGAGGATGAAGCTGGTGGAGAGCACCTCGTCCACATCGAGCCAGTCTCCGTCGAGCGTAAACACCTCAGGATCGTCGTCCTGCGCATCCGCCGTGATGTCGGCGTGCAGGTCGAGGTCGACCGTGCGCGGAAACTCCGCGCCGCAGCGGTCGCACACGCACAGCATCTCGGCGTGCAGTTTGCCCTGCAGCGTGAGGATGCCGGCCGTATTGACCACCTTGCCCTCGGCCGTGATCGGCGCGGTGTAGGCCCGGACGGAGGGAAAGTCGAGCAGGGCCGTGTCCAGCTCCTGCGCAAACGGAACACTGCCGCCGGGAATTTCTATGATTTCTCTCAGATTCAGCTTCATAGCGCACCTCGCACAATCGCTTTAGTATTATAGATGATATCCACCCCAATTGTCAACAGGAATTTGTGTTGACAATACGCTGAAAATCCGCGATAATCGTTGCGTGGAGATGGTGTGTGACATGAAAGAGATCCAGATACGCAAAAATGACGCCGGCCAGCGGCTCGACCGCTTCGTCGGCAAGGCCGTTCCCCTGCTGCCGGAATCGCTGCTGCAGAAATATATCCGCCTCAAGCGCATCAAGCGCAACGGCAAGGGCGCCAAGCGCGACGTGCGCTTGGTCGAGGGGGACGTGCTGCAATTATACATCAACGACGAGTTTTTTGAAAAGCCCACGGAGCACAACGCCTGGCTGAAGATCGCAACGCCGCGGCTCGACATCGTCTACGAGGACGAAAACATCCTGCTGGCGGACAAAAAGCCCGGCGTGCTGTGCCACAGTGCGGGCGAGTGGAGCTGGGACACGCTCATCTCGAACATCCAGGCCTACCTGCGCCAGACCGGCGAGTGGGACCCGAAGGCGGAAAATGCCTTCACCCCCGCGCTGTGCAACCGCATCGACCGCAACACCGGCGGCATCGTCATCGCGGCGAAAAATGCCGAGGCGCTGCGCATTTTGAACGACAAGATCCGCGGCCGCGAGATTGAAAAATCCTACCTCTGCGTCGTCTGCGGCCGGCCGAAGCCCGCCGAGGGCCGGCTGGAGGGGTATCTGTTCAAGGATGCGGTGAAAAACCAGGTCTACGTGACGAAAAAGCCGCAGCCCGGTGCCAAGACCGCCGTGACGGAATACCGCACGCTGTGCTCGGCCAGGGGGCTCTCGCTCGTCGAGTGCCGGCTGCTGACCGGCCGCACGCACCAGATCCGCGCGCAGATGGCCGCCGCCGGCTGCCCCCTGCTCGGCGACGGGAAGTACGGCCGCGAGCGCATCAACCGCACCTACGGCGAGACGGGGCAGATGCTCTACTCCTACAAGCTCACGTTCACGCTGCCGACGGACGCGGGCAGGCTCGAATACCTGCGCGGGCGGACGTTTCAGGTGCAGCGCGTGCCCTTCGCAGAAAAGTATTTCCCGGATTTCAAACTTTCATAAACGCACAGCGCCGGACGGGCTTCCGTCCGGCGCTGTCCAGCGTGTCAAAAAAGCCTCGCAGAGTTTGCCGCCCGCAGGCGGCAAAAAAGTGAAATCATTTTCTCTCGCGACATGCGCGTGAGAGAAAATACTGCTCAGGCTGCAAGTGTGGAATTTGTGCGCCGCAGGCACACAAATTATGCGCGCAGCAGACTGCAAGTCCTTTGTCGGAAACCCCTCCGGGTTTTCCGACAGTCTCCACAGCGCCGGACGGGCTTCCGTCCGGCGCTGTTTGTTTTTGTATCGCTCAGAGCCGATCCATGCGGAACGCCGCATAGACATCCCGGCGGGTAAAGCTGTCCGTGGGAACGAACCACGCCTCCGGCAGCGCGGTCACGTGATCCGCCGGGTGCGCCGCCTCGGAGACGAGGCCGTTTTCCCGGCACCAGGCCATCGCGCCGTCGTAAGCGCCGGCGCGGCCGGTCCGGCGCAGCTGCGCGACGCGGCGCGTGATGGTCTCCGCCTTCGGCGCAAGCAGCATCGCCAGCTCGCCCACCGTCATGGGATCGTCGAGCCGCAGGCGGTTATCGGAAAAGACGATCGCCCGCTGCTGTGCGAGCGCCGTCAGGCGGTCAAACAGCGGCTCGTCGCGGCCGACGTCCGCAAAGGGGCTCTCCGCCAGCAGCTCGCCCACCGGCACGACCTGATAGCCGTATTCCTGCAGCAGCGCCAGCTGCTCGCCGAGGGCGAAGGCCACCGGCGTGCGCTTGGCCATGTTGTAGCCGTCCTTCTGGAAAATGATCTGGCCGCAGAAAAAGTCCGGGTCTTTTTCCAGCGCCTTGCGCATCGGCTCGACCATCGCGTCGATCTCCGCCCGCAGCGCCGCCTCCGGGTCCGATTCCGTGGACGGGAGCCAGCCCGCGCCGTCAAACGACGCCGCCATGTACTGATAGCCCATGTGGTCATAGACATCGTAGCTCGTGAATCCGCCGGTCATCTTGTCCACATAGTGCGGCGGGCGCGCAAGCGTCATCGTATAGCCGTAGCGCGTCTGCATGAGCGTGTGCAGGCGGGTGAGATCCTCCACCGCGGTGTCAAAGCCGGGGAGATATTCGCGCGCGCCGTACACGAACGGCTTCTTGCCGAAAATGATGTGCCGGTAGCCGTGGTTCGTGATCTGGTGGCCCTCGGCGAGCATGCGGCGGATGAGGCGGTCGTTGTGCTCCGCGCCGCCCTGCTCGTCGCAGTGAATGTCCGGGTAATGGTCAAAGCGCACGCCGCCCCACGCGGCGCTGCCGAGCTTGCCGGCCTCGTCGGGGTAGTTGGCGCTCGTGTCGCCGATGACGTCGAAGCTGCCGCGCGCGCCGTACTGCGCCAGCGTGTCGAGCAGCACGTCCGTGAGCGTCCGGCCGTCGAACCGGTCCGGCGACGCGGGCAGACCCATCGGCCCGTCGTCAAACGTCATGGCGCAGATGCGCCGCGTCGTGTGCACGCGCTCGATGCGCCGGGTATAGCCGACATAGTGTTTTTCTGCGGGCGTGATGAGCTTCTTGACGATCTTTTTGCCCTGCTTTCCTACTTTAACGATCCAGGACATGATAGGTCTCCCCTTTCCAAGTGATATCCTGCAGGCAGCACTTTGCGGCAAAGAGCGCCCACTTGACATAGGCTGCCGCGCCGGCATGGGTGCGCCGGCGCTTGGTCAGCTGGCTCTCGGCGACATAGCGCGCCTTTCCGCGCCGCCCGTCCACGGCCGTCGCCCCGCGCAGCAGCGCCGCACGGACGGCCGGCAGCGTCAGCGCGTCGGCCTCCAGCGTCACGACGCCGTTGCCGATCTCCTCCGGCAGGTGCGCGTCGCTGCCGGCCGTGACCGGCTTTGCCGCGCGCTGCGCAAGCGCGCACGCCATGGCGTTGGCCTGCGGGTTTTTGCGGTCGGCCCGGCCGTTCCAGACCTCGATGCCGTCGAGCCGGTCGAGGTAGGCGTCGAGCCGCTGTGCATCGCTGCTGCGCTCGAACGGGTGCGCCATCACGGCGAGGCCGCCGCAGGCGTGCACGGCGTCGATCGCGGCGTCCAGCTCCCGTGCCTCGATCTGCTCGGTGACGAACAGGCCCAGCAGATGCCCCCGATCCGTCGAGAGCTCAATGCCGGGGATGAGCAGAAAATCCGGCGCGTTGCACGTCTCGGTCAGGGCGCGGTCATGATCGCACACGGCGATGCCCTGCAAGCCCCGTGCACGCGCGCACGCGACGATCTCGTCAAGGGCCATGCGCCCGTCCGGCGAGTGCTCGGAATGAATGTGCAGGTCGAGTTTGACCTCCATGGGCAGAAGCTCCTCTCTGCGCGGAAATCACCCGCGCGCAAACAGGCTGTTTTTCAGATAGACCCAGAACACGCGGTTGTCGCCCCGGCAGCGCAGGGCCTCCTTCGCCGTGAACAGGTCGGCAATGCTGCGCAGGAACACGCCGATGCGCCCGGCGCGCAGATAGTGCAGCGCGGCGAGCGTGTCATTGAGCAGAAAGCGCATACGCACGCCGGTCCGGTAATCCTGCGCGGCATAGGCCACCCGCTCCCCCGCCGCGGCGCGGGCATAGTGCGCCACAAGCGGGCTCTGGGCCGCCTCCGTCATCGGGAAGCTGCCCCAGACGCGGGGGTTGACCTCCAGCAGGCAGTCGCCCTTGAACTCCACCATGGCCATGCCCGTGAAGCCGAACGAGTGCAGCAGCCGGTACGCGCGGTCGATGAGCGCGGCGTCATAAAAGCTCTCGCAGCAGGTCGACGGGCCGCCGGTGATCGGGTACTCCCGAATGCGGCGGTGGCACAGCGCGCTGATCATACGGCCGTCCCGGTCCAGCAGCAGGCTCACGCCGATGCCCGGGCCGGCGATCTTGTCCTGCACGATGGGCGACGGATCATAGCGCTGCATGCGCGCGAGGATCTGCGCATACGCCTCCGGCGTGTCGGCGACGGCGTAGCGGTCGGCGGCCTTGAGGCCGAATTTTTCGCCGCAGTGCGGCTTGATGACAACGGGGTAGCGCTCCGGCGGCACACCGTCGTACTGCCGCGGTACGGGAATACCGAGGCTCTGCGCGCGCGCGTGCACCGTTTCCTTGTCATTGAGCGCGTCGAGCACAGGCCGGGGCGCGATGAGAAAATCCGCGATCCGGGCAAACCGCTCCCGCTGCGCGGCGACCGTGTTGAGCGTGACCGCGCCGACGCAAAACAGCACAGGGTGGTCATACGTCTCCAGCAGCGCCGCGAGCCGGTCCGCGTAGCCGTCGTCGGCCGCAGCGCCGTCGATCCACCGGAAGGCGGCGCAGCAGCGCGAGGATGCGACCGCCGGCACGGCGTGCACGTCGGCGCGCGTCTGCGTCACGATCACCTGATAGCCCGCGCGGTGCAGCGCGCGCACCGCCGCGATGGACGACCGGTATTTTCCGTCGGTCACGATGGCTGTTTTCATGTCCGCTCCCTCCCGCTCCTGGCGCGGAGCTGTCGATTTCACGCCCCTTATGATACCAAACCTGCGCAGAAAATACAAGACGGCGCAGCGGGCG
>OHXD01000311.1_pt1 | contig 18186 bp, 8 predicted proteins | sample 1579931 | NCBI WGS metagenome assembly OHXD01 (sample SAMEA3882513, study PRJEB24775) | human gut metagenome | biome: human-associated habitat; feature: intestine environment; material: feces | place: Netherlands | collected 2009/2010 | reverse complement strand
CTACACAATGGGTCATTTCATCGAAGCGGCCGTCGCCCACTACGAGGTCACCGGCTCCAAGCGTGCCCTGGACATCGCCGAGCGCGTCGCGAACTGCATCGACCGCAACTTCGGTGACGGTGAAGGCCAGGTGCATGGCCCCGACGGACATCCGGAAATCGAATTGGCCCTGGCTCGCCTGTATGAGGCCACCGGCGAGCGTCGTTGGCTCGATCTGGCCGCATGGTTCATCCGCGTGCGCGGCACCGACCCGGAGTTCTTCGACGAGCAGGACAAGGCTGGCGGCCCGCAGTTCTACACCGATCTGCACATGCCGCTGAACTACTTCGTGCAGGACGAGCCGATCCTTGACAAGCAGAAGGCCGAAGGCCATGCCGTTCGCCTGCTGTACTTGGCCGTCGCGGTTTCCAAGGTCGGTCGTCTGCTGGGCGACCAGAAGATGCTCGATACCGCCGAGCGCCTGTGGGACAACATCGTCAAGCATCGCATGTACATCACCGGTGCGGTCGGTTCCTGCCAGGTCGGCGAATCCTTCAGCTTCGACGACGATCTGCCGAACGATCTGGTGTACGGCGAGACCTGTGCTTCCGTCGCCATGATGTTCTACGGCAAGTCCCTGATGGAGACCAAGCCGCGCGGCTCCGTGGCCGACGTGATGGAACAGGAGCTCTTCAACGGCGTGCTCTCCGGCGAACAGCTGGACGGAACCCGCTACTTCTACGTCAACCCGCTGGAAGCGGATCCCGAGGCTTCGAAGGGCAACCCGACCAAGCATCACATTCTCACCCGCCGTGCCGGATGGTTTGACTGCGCCTGCTGCCCGGCCAACCTGGGTCGTCTGATCGCTTCCCTCGATCAGTATCTGTACACGGTTTCCGACGATGGCAAGACGGTGTATGCGCACCAGTTCGTAGCCAACAAGACGGAGTTCGAGGATGACTTCACCATCGAACAGACCCAGACCGGCGACGAATACCCCTGGAGCGGCGACATCACCTTCCATGTGTCCAACCCGAACGGCCTGAATAAGAAGGTTGCCGTGCGCATCCCGCAGTGGTCCAAGGACTACACGCTGGAAGTCAACGGTAAGCCGGCCGATCTTCCGGTGGCCGACGGTTTCGTGACGGTGGACGCTTCCGCCGCCGAGACTGAAATCCATCTGGTGCTCGACATGTCCGTGCGTCGCGTGCGCGCTTCCCTGCGCGTGCGTGCCGACATCGGCAAGCTGGCTGTGGCCCGTGGCCCGATCGTGTTCTGCATGGAACAGGTCGACAACGAAGGCCCGCTGTGGCTGGACGGCATGAGCGCCGACGCCGAGGTGTCTGAAGCCTATGAGCCTGATTTACTGGAAGGCGTCGAAGTGCTCAAGGTCAAGGGCAGCCGTCTCGAATCCCCGAGCGACGACCAGTACCAGAACGTGGCCGAGCCACTCGCCGAGCGCGAGGAAACCCTCACCATGATTCCGTACTACGCCTGGTGCAACCGCGAGGAAGGCCAGATGCAGGTCTGGATTCGCGAAACCAAGTAGCACATCGTCGTTGTCTGTGGCAATGTCATAGACAATAACCTAACGCAGTGGGGCCGGTTCTTTTCGGAACAAACCGAAAAGAACCGGCCCCACTGCGTTGCGGTCCTACCGTTCCCGCTTGAGTTACGAGATTGAGTTACGGCTCCGTTGCGTACTGTCCTATTGTGCATCATCGACGGCGCCTGAATCATCATCGATGATGCCTTCCTGCATTCTTGACAGGCAGGCATCATCTCCTATTCCCGGACGAGTGACGTGCCAACGCCATTTCCCAAGCTTTCCGGCTCACAGCGATGGGAGTGCATCCGCACAATAGCGTGGCTCCAGCCGCCATGATGGCCGCATTGCGCGCATCATGCAAGTCACTTGGATCAGGAGCCGGCTCGGGAATGCTCACACGATGCCCCGAGACCAGCAGACGCTGCGTGTTGATGCCATACGGTGTGCAGGTCATCAATGTGACGCGATCCTCTCCTTTGCGGATCTTCAGTTTGCTAACGTCGCTTGGATCGATCACGCTGATGTTGTCCACCTCATAGCCGAGCGTCTCGTTCATGATCTCGATGTAGAAGAAATCGCCCTTTTTCATCTCGTCAAGACGTGTGAACATCAAGGCTGTCACAAGACCACGGTGCCCGGTGATGACGGAATGAGTCGATTTTCCTCCCACCGGCAGCGAGGTTCCGTACAAATGCCCTGAGCCGGAAGCAAGCGACTCTTCTGACGTTCCATGATAGATGGGTAGATTCACGGAGATTCTTGGAATTCTGATGGCGCCCATCACACCATTGCCTGCGTCAAGCAGGGACTGGTATTCCGCATCATTGGTTGCCGCGGAATCTTCTTTCTGGCTTGTTGCGCCACTTTGCAGGGAGGCAAAGGGGTCTTTGGCCTCTCCTAATACCGATTGTCCCGAGGATGCGAGCCTCGCATTGTACTCCTTGGCTTGTTTGAACTCGTTTTCCGCGTCGGGATAGGGCCATCCCGCCACATGCTCAGCGACGGTGCTGGTCGTGTTTGCAAGTTGTCTGCCGTTTTCCCATTGCAGGGCGATGGGAAAACCGGCAATGCCGATTCCCGCGACGAGCAATGCCGTCGTCACTATTTTGAGCATGGCTCGACGGCATTGCATGGCGTGGTATGCCGTTGTGATGCTGTGCAGATCTATCGCCGCGTCGAAAGAGGGCGGCGCTGAAGCTCGTCTATGAAACGAACGCACGGCTATGGCCTTTCTGCTATCGGCGATTGTTGTCTGATTCACCCTGTGGAACGTCTGGACGATTGGGAGCCACTGCAGAATCATGCATTGATTCCCAATGGGTTCCACATATGTACACCGATAATACTAAAGATGAAAAAATTCCCCCTTATGATATGTAAGAAGGAAACATTTCCGGTCTAAAAAAAAACAGAGGAAGAACTTTTGTTCTGAATTAGAGTCCTATGTAGGAAATGTTTTTTTAACCACGGCATTGCTGCTGTCAGGGAACAGATCCGGTCAAAGATTGATGGGATCGTAATCAGGAACGAAAGAGCCGATATGCAGACTCAGAAACCGATGCAACGTTTGGCAAGACGCATAAGGACCCTTGTCGGCTGCGTCGCGCTGTGTGGGCTGGCGGTCGTGAGCATCACGGCAGCCCTTCCTGGAGGTGTGGCATCTTCCGCCTCGGCATATGCGGATGACTCGATTCCGGCGCAGACGGCTAAGGCCGTCGAACGGCATGTTATTGTCAGTGACGGCAATTTTGAGACGCTGCGCGATGCTATAGGACAGGCTTTGCCCAGCGTGACGACGGTCGTCGAACTGAGCGGCGACTATGAGGCGCCGACGTCTTTCGATAAGAGCTACATCACGATTCCTGACAAGGCGGATGTCAGAATCAGTGTGCCGGACGGAAGCAATGCCTCGCTGCGTCGCGCGGAAGGCAGCGTTTCTACATATACGTTGTTCTCCTTGAAGGACAATGAGTCCTCGTTGGCTATCTCCGGTGATTTCACATACCATGACAGCTTCACCATGGCCTATGTCGGCAAGGGGTGCTCGCTCACTATCAATGGCGGCACCTTCAGTAACAATTCGGCGACCGGCAACGGTGGTTTGATTTACGCCAATGGCGGCACGTTGACCATCAATGGCGGTACTTTCACCGGCAACTCCACCTCCAATGGCAATGGCGGCGCAATCTACGCCAACAACACCACGACGACCATCAATGGCGGTACTTTCACCAGCAACTCTGCGACCGGCAATGGCAACCATACCGGTGGTGGCGGCGCAATCTACGCTAACAATGGCACGTTGGCCGTTACCGGTGCCAACGTGATGTTCTCCAACAACACGGCCACCTGCAAGACAGGCACATACAGCATCGGTGGCGGCGCGATCTACGCGTTTGATGCCACGATGTCGATCAGCAACGGCGCGCAGTTCACCAACAACAAGGCGATAACGGGCGGACGTCTGGGCGGTGGCGGCGCAATCTGGGTCAAGGGAAGCCTGACCATTGGCGGCGCGACGTTCTCCAATAATTCGCATGATCCGGTAGGGGGCTGGCATTTCGGTGGCGGCGCGATCTTCATGTCCGGTTTGACGGTGGACGGCTCCAGCAAGAACCAGACCAAGAGCACACTGACCATCATCAAGGCCACCTTCACCGGTAATGAGGCGAAGAACACCTTCGATTTGGGCGGCGGCCAGTATGGCGATGGCGGCGCGGTCTTCCTCGGCTGGAACAGCACGATGATTCTGCAAGGTCAGCAGGGTGAAATCTCGTTCACCGACAACAAGGCGGCACGACTCGGCGGAGCCGTATATACCGAAGAGGACACCGTCACCTATATGGCGCAATCCTTCATGAGCAACAACACGACCGGACACTTCGGCGGCGGCCTGTGGCTGTGCCCGTCCGGCCAAGGCATCTCCTCCAAGGGAAACTCCGTGATCGCGGTCAACAATACGGCGAATCTCGAAGACGATAGGTATGCGAATGGCACGCTAGCTTCCCTTGATTCGAGGAAGGCTCCCATCAGTGGCGCGGCCGGTGATGATTTCGCCATCATGTCCCCGACCAAACCGGGTATCAGCAACTCGTACGAACTGTCGAGCACCGGCTGGGGCAACGACGAAAACACGCAGGTAGTGCACTGGTACCAGGATGGCACGCTCACCAAATACACGGACGGCTTGAGTATCGACAGCCTTCTCAATGATGCTGACCATGACAACAAAGGACTGTCGGTGGCATCGAATTCCACCCGCTATGCCAGTGGCACCGAGGAATACTCGTCTGGCATCATCAGTTCCAAGAACACTTCCGGCATCAAGGACGCAAATGGTGTAGTCCAATGCTCTGGCAATACGGCAGACTGCGTGCAAAGCGTCGGTGTCACGTTGAAGGCGACTATGGATACCGCCACGGCACAGAGCTACGAGCAGAAGGCAGCCGTGGTGTTCACGGGCAACCATTCGGATAACGCAGGTGGCGCTTTCGGCTCCAACGGCGCCGTCGTGTTCGCTTCACCCTACAACGCCGCTTGGCGCAAGGTGAGCACGCAGGATCTCCAGAGCAGCCAGAGCACTAAGTCAGGCGATTCAAGCGATCCTCAGGCATTGGCGGGATCCGAGTGGACACTGATCATCAAGCAGTCGCAGATTTCCACCAACAGTGCGCAAGGCCAGAATGCGTACATGACCTCAAACGGCAAACCGACTCCGTATTTCTCCGAGGCCATCAACACGGCGAACTGTAACCGTGATAAAACTTCGTGCTGGGCGTTGTCTGATAGCAACGACCCCGATCCGACTTGGACGCTGACTATCAAGGATAATAGCGGTTACGACGAGAACTCTGCCGACGGTGAATTCAACCTCTCCAATCTTGCAGGCGGCACGTTCACGCTGACGGAGACCGAAGCGCCAAAAGGCTATTACATATCGACGAAAACCTATACGTTCACCACCGGCGACACGGTCAAAGGATTCCCTAATATTCAGGTCGATGGAAAAGACCTGTCGAAGTCGTCGACGGGTGTTCCGCAGATCGGCGATGACGCGATACCGACTTCCATCGCATGGAACAAGGTCGATTTGCAATCGAAGAGCAAAATCGACGGATCCGTCTGGCAGTTGCTGAAGAAGAGCGGCGATGCCTACACGGCCGTCGATGGATACAAGGAGGTCAAGGACTGCACGTCCGGCGATTGCGCGACTTCCACGGATAAAGACGCTACGGCAGGTGGATTCCGTTTGGACGGTCTGACCGCGGGTGAATACCAGCTCAAGGAGACCACCGTGCCGACGGGTTATGTCGATACGGATGAGGTGAAAGCCAGGACGTACGACTTCGTCATCCCCGACTCGACCAGCCAGACAGCCACCCCTGACACCAACAACGTCACCTTGATCGACGGCGTGTACGTGGTGCTGTTGAAGGACGGCAGCACTTCCAAATTCGACGCTGCCAGTAAGACCAACGTCGTCGGCAACGACCGTAAGACCGGTTCCGTGGTATGGAACAAGGTGAGCGCCGAGGACGCGGACAAGAAGCTTTCCGGCTCCGAATGGCAACTGCAAATCAAGAACGGTGACGACTGGATCGCGTTGTCGTACAACGCGGTTGCGGCCGGCTCCGTCAAATGGCAGCAGCCTTCCGGCACGGCATTGCCCACCACCATCACCGATTGCGCCGCACAAGGATGCCGGGGAGCCGACGCGGATGCCGACAGTGGAGCGTTCAAGCTGTCGGGACTCGGCTGGGGAACCTACCGTCTGATCGAGACCAAGGCCCCGTCTGGATTCGTGCTCCCCGACAAGAAGACCACATGGTACGAGTTCACCATCGATGCGGAACACGCCGGCGATACGGCCATCGCCCTGCACCCGTCCACCGGCGACGGGTCGAGCGCTTCGGCCCTGCTGACCCCCGCCAGGACCGACGACGGCCAGGGACAGCGTTCCAACGCCATCGCCAACGTGCCCGTGGCGGCCCAGTTGCCGCTCACCGGCGGCCGGACCGATCTCGCATGGCTGCTGGGCGGATTGGCCATCTGCCTGCTCGCGCTGTTGGGCAATGCCCTGTACAGGCGCATGGCCGGCGGCGGATCCGATAGTCGTCTCGCCTCGTGAGCAATCGACCGACGATTCTTACCCCTCGAAGAAGTAACAACAAGAAAAGAAAGGTAGAGAGACCATGTCATTGAAGAAGGTCTTTTCCACTATCGCCGCGGCAGCGATCGCCGTGGGCGGTCTGGCAATAGGAGCCAGCGCCGCGTCGGCCGACGAGGCCACATTCGGCACCGCCATCACGCTGACCGCCTCGGACAAATCGCAGCTGGAGGGCCACACGTTCTCCGCGATCAGGCTCGCGGACTATGCGTCCGACACGGACGGCTACGTGTCCGTGACCACGGTCAAGGACAACGAGAGTGTGTACAACAAGATCGTTGCAGCGGCCACGGCGTCGAACGGTGACGAGGCTCTGCCCGAGGGCATCGACCCGGTCGCCTACATCAGCGGCGCGTCTACCATGGGCGCGCTGACGGATGACGACCAGAATGCTGGTCAGGACAACAGCACGTCCTCCAAGCCGTGGACCGGTTCCGTGCGCACGTTCGTCAACGACCTGACCAATGACGACACACTGAAGAACGCCGCGACCGCTGTGACGTTGGGCGAAATCACTGAATCTGACGAGAATGGGTACTCCGCTACCCTGAACATGGAGACGGCGGGCCTGTACCTGATCTTCGACACCACCGATGCCGAGGAGACCGCCAAGGGGCAGGACGTGAACGCCATCCCGATGCTCGTCGGCACCGACATCATGGGTGCCAGCAACAGGTTCGTGGACGAGAACGGCGACGAAACCGCCCAGTGGCCGGCCACGTACATGGGCACGGTGGCCGTCAAGAACCAGACCACCACGGTGAGCAAGACCGTGAACGGCGAGGAACAGATCAGCGCGTCCATCGGCGATACGGTGCACTACCAGTTCTCGGCCCCGCTGCCCACCACCACCGGTTTCAGTGCCTCGAACCCGTACACGTTCAAGCTCACCGACACCCCGGGCGTCGGTCAGGAGATTGATATGTATACCGGCAACACCAACTCGTACGGCAACAGCACGTTCACCGTGTTCATCGATATGAACGAGAACGGCCAGTTTGATGATGGTGATGTGCGCCTGCCTCGTGTGAGCACAAACGACACCACCGGCAAGGGCTTCACGTTTACGGATGGGAACGGCACAGGCCTCGCAAACTATGAGGGTGCCCACTTCACTGGAAACAACACCAGCCAGTTCGTGATCGACCTGTCCAAGTTCGTCAGTTCCGACGACTACCAGACCAGTGATTACGCAGGTAAGAACGTCGTGGTCAAGTACAATGCGACGATCACCGCTAATGCTCAGAATGGCAAGGTGCCGAACAAGGTCGAGGTCAATTCGCAGAACGCGAAGGCCGAAGACTCCACCAAGATCACCTACGGCGGCTTCTCCTTCACGAAGACCGACGCGGCCGGCAACGATCTGACCGGTGCCAAGTTCGCCATCAAGAACTCCGACAACAAGTACCTCAAGTGGGAGAACGGCGTGTGGAAGACCGTCGACACCGCTGATGCCTCCGCTCGCGGCGGCGATGTAGACGAGAACGGCGAGGAGACCGCGAAGTTCACCTACACCGGTCTCGCCGACGGCACCTACACCGTCGAGGAGACCCAGGCCCCGACCGGTTATCTTTCCTCCGCGAAGGTCACGTTCAAGGTGACCATCAAGAACGGCAAGGCCGTGCACTTCGACGAGACCGATCTCGTCAACGGCAACAACGACAAGGGCTCTGCCGATGGTACGGATGAAATCACCGGTTACAAGGTGAAGAACTACAAGAGCATCAGCCAGCTGCCGCTCACCGGTGGCGCGGGCATCGCCCTGTTCACCATCGTCGGCCTGCTGCTCGTCGGCGCCGGCGTGACCGTCCACATGAAGAACCGCAACGGAAACCGCGCAGCACTCGTCTGAGCGGTTCAACCAACCACCAAGCCGTTCCATCATTGCAATGACCGGCTGAAATAATCCGTGCCTCCCACCTTCCGTGGGAGGCACTTCCTCCCACTTTCCTTCGTCCGGAACCCGCCAATCTCTCGAAGATGAGGACACATCGTGAAATACGATGCCGGACCACCCCACGAATTGCTTGGGACACCGACGTCCGCGTCCCAAAAAAGAAATAAAAGGAGTAGCAATGAAGATACGCAAACCATTGGCGGCGGCGCTGGCAACGGCCACAATGGCCGCGCTGGCTGTCACCGGTGGTGTGTCGACGGCTTCCGCGGCCATTGACAACGCCTCGGTCACGGTACATCTTGACCAGACCGGCTGCACGCAGAACACCAACAACACCGATTGCCAGATCACCCATGGCTCGACAGGCTTCCTGTACGGCCTCACCGATGACGGCATCTCCAGCGACACCACGCTCAACGGTTTGAGCCTGACCGAGAACAGCGTGCACGTCGGCAAGTCCCCCAGCGGCGTGCAGCATCCGAACGGCGACGTGCTGAACACCACCGACCAGTGGAAGCGCAATGGTGGCGGCGAGATCCAGGTCTACATGAAGGAAGCCTACAAGAACTTCCCGTATGTGGCCTATGGCGACGGTGGCATGGACGGCGATTACGTGCCGAAGCTCAAGGCCATGGTCGAGGAGTTCAACACCAAGTTCCCCCAGTACAAGGACGATGTCGTCTGGATTCCGTTCAACGAGCCGAACATCAATGATGCGAACTACTGGAATCTGGCCAGCAAGGAGAGCGTGCAGAAGACGTTCTTCGAGGATTGGGACAAGGCCGTGGAGGCCATCCGCTCGGTGTACCCGAAGGCTCGTATCGGCGGAGTGAACTTCGACCACTACGACAACTCCTTCTACAAGAAGTTCATCCAGCACGCCAAGGGAAGCGGCACCGTGCCCGATGTGGTCACGTGGCACGAACTCGCGGACGGATTCGGCAGCTATCTGAACCACTTCCAGCAGTGGAAGGCCATTGAGAAGGAAGTGCTCTCCGATTACACCCCGCCAGCAGGCACTGCGTTGCAGAAGGGCCAGACCATCAAGGTCAGCATCAACGAATACGCGTGGAAAGACCAGAACGGTAAGGCCATCGAACAGGTCAAGCCGGGCCGGCTGCAGTACGTCACCCGCTTCGAGAAGACCGGCGCCCAGGGCGCTCTGCCGTACTGGTACCCGGCCGGCGATCTCGACTGGCTGGTCACCAAGAACAACCAGGTGACCGGCTCCTACTGGCTGTACTACTGGTACGGTCTGATGAAGGGCGATCTGCTCAAGGTCGATCTCGCCAAGGAAAACGGCAAACCGCAGGTGCTCGCCTCCTATGACAAGAGCAGCAACCAGACCCAGATTCTGCTTGGCGGCGCCAATGATTCCACGTACTCCACGACGGTGAACCTGAGCGCTTTGTCCGACAAGTATCCGAACGGCGCGCATGTGACGGTCTATGCGACCGACGCCACCGCCCCGGCCGACCTGAACAATGTCGCGACCAGTGTTCCGGCCGCTTCCGACGGCCCTTACGTGGTGGCCGATCAGGACCTGACCATTACCGATGGCCAGGCCAGCCTGCCGCTCACCAACCTCAAGGGCGACAGCGCCTACTATGCCATCGTCACGCCGGCGACCTCCCAAGGCAAGGTCTCCAAGGACACCGTCGAAGCCGAATACGCCCGTCGTAGCGGCACCGGCACGGTGAACTACGGCAATGCCGCCGGATACTCTGGCACCGGCTATGTCTCCGGCACGGACGGCACCGCCTCCAGCGATTTCTTCGTAACCTCCACGAAGGACGGCTACAACGAGGTGACGCTCCGTTACAGCGCCCCGAAGGCCGATGGCCAGAACGCGAAGCGCACCGTCACGCTGAAGGTCAATCCGAACGAGAGCTCCGCCAGGAACGATTCGCAGGAACTGACGCTTGAGCTGCCGGAAACCAAGGATGCCAACACCTGGCAGACCGCCAAGGTTCGCGTCTACATGCCGCTGGGACTCAACCAGATCAAGGTGGAAGGCTACGGCACCCAGGGCGTGCTCATCGATTCGTTGAGCACTTCCTCCGCGGACGACTCCTCCGTGACCCGTTACGAAGCCGAGGACAAAACGAACAACACGCTCAACGGCAGCTCCAGGGTCAGTGCCGATAGCAAGGCCTCGAACGGCAACATTGTCGGCAATGTCGGCAACGGCGCAAACAACTGGCTGCAGTTCAACAAGGTGACCGTTCCGGAGGACGGTAATTACACGCTGACCATCGGCTACGCCCAGTGGGAATACACGGCAAGCAATAAATGGCAAATCGTGAACCGGTGGGCGGATATGTCCGTGAACGGCGAGACCTCGAAGCATCTGGTATTCGCCAACACCCGTGGCTGGAGCAACTTCTGGACCACTTCGGTTCGTGTGAACCTCAAGAAGGGCGAGAACACCATCCGCTTCGGCAACGCGAACACGGGCACAGCATCGGAAAGCGGCAAGGCCAGCGGCTGGGCGCCGAACTTCGACTACATCCAGGTGGCGCCCACCACTGACGGCGTCGAATATGCGGACGATTCCACGGAATCCTATCTGTACTACGTGGACGCCGGCGCGCGTGGAACCAATCCGACCACGTCGGCCGCGTACGATGCCGCGGTACGTGCCGCGCAGCAGGCGAAATCCGCGCTGCTCAACACCAAGCCGGATCAGCAGACCAATGGCAAGTGGGGTGCGTCCACCGCGGTGAAGGTGGGTACGCTTACCGGCAAGGCGGACAACACCGTGCTCAACGCCACCGGAAAGTCGATGGGCTACCGGTTCACGCTGCCTGCTGGCACGTACAAGCTCACCGCCGGCCTTGGCGGCATCGGCAAGGCGGGCGTGTACAGCCAGAAGGTCTCCTGGACGGGTGGTTCGCAATCCGGCAATCCGGTAACGGTTTCCGCAACGGACGCCGATCCGGTGACCGGCGAGGTTGCCTTCACGCTGAGCAAGCAGACGACGGTGACGTACACGGTCACCCGCACCAGCGGCGTGAACCCGACGTTGTCGTGGATCGCGGTGCAGCAGGCGAACTGACCGTTTTCCGTGCGGTAGGGGAGTCGAAGCAACGGGCGTGACATAGGCGGTTGATGAGACTCCCTCATAGGCGGGGCTGGTTCTTCGGGAATCGGCCCCGCTCCTGTATTCGAGGCAAACGTTGACGGAAACGTTTCCGTCAGCTTGGACATGTCCCGCATTCCTGTGTCAACCAACTTACAGTGAAATGTTGTATATGGAAAAACGCCGAGTTCCGTTACGCACAGCTGCGGTGTGCGGTCATCGGCAAAATACAACACAGGAGTGAAATATGCAGACTGCCCAAAGCAGCGCCGCCTCGTACGTAGATCCAGATACGCTATCCCCGGAAACAGGGGAGCCGTTTTCCAAGGCCACCACAGCCCGGTATCTTGTGGCCTTCGTCATCTTCGCCATCCTTAACTGCGCTGCATTCGTACTGAACGGCAACACCTTGATGCCGCAGCACCTGAGGGACATCGGCTACAGCGAAACCGAAGCCACCACCGCACTCGGCACCATCACCTCGCTGACCGCAATCGTCGGTCTGCTCTCCGGCTACATCTGGGGCGCATTCTCCGATCACACGCGTTCCCGCTTCGGCAAGCGTACGCCTTGGATCTTCGCTGGTTCCATCGTGGCCGGCATCGGCCTGTATCTGCTGGGCACCTTCGGCGACGTTCCAAGCCTGACCGCCAGCTACATGCTGAACAACCTGGGCCAGGGCGCTATCCAGACGCCGATGTTCGCCATCCTCGCCGATCGCGTGCCGAAGTCCGTGCGCGGCACACTGTCCGCCGGCCTGGGCGCGACCGCGCTGGGCACTCCGGTGGGCCAGTTCCTGAGCTCTCTGTTCCTGGGCCAGCCGTATCAGAACATGGGCTTCGTCGTCGGCGCCCTGATGATCGCCGCCTCCGGTATTATTCCGCTGCTGATCCTGCCGCGTGAACGCAGCTCCAAGGACGACGGCGACGGCAAGAGTGGTGCCGAGGCCGCCAAGGAAGCGTTGGAGAACCTGCTGCCGCCGAAGCTCAAGGGCGCGCATGACTTCTACAAGGCCTGCGGCGGCCGTCTGCTCATGATGGCCAGCTACGCCATGATCTCCCAGTACACGCTGTACATCTTCGAAAACTATGTTGGTCTGACCGTTCAGGAAGCCGCCAAGGCAATGGGTACGCTGTCCGCCGTCACCTTCGTCGTGTCCCTGATCGGTCTGGCCGTCTCCGGCCCGCTGTCCGACAAGATCAAGGCACGTAAGACGCCGATCGCAATCGCCTGCGTACTGTTCATCATCGGCACGCTGTGCCCGGTGATGTTCCGCAGCGTCAACGGTGTGTTGCTGTACGCCGCGTTCGCGGGCCTCGGCTACGGCGTGTACATCGCCGTCGACGGCGCTCTGAACGTCGATGTGATTCCTGAGGAGGCGCAGCACAACCGCACCGGCGGCAAGTATATCGGCTTTGGCAACCTCGCCAACACTTGCGGGCAGGTGCTGGCTCCGGCCACCACCGCCATGCTCGTCGCAGTGACCGGATCCTACTACACCGCGTTCATCGTTTCCGCGTTGTGCGCGTTGGCCGGCGTCTCGCTGATCCTGTGGATCAAGAGCGTGAAGTGATCGTCCACATGGCATAAGGAAGGCCGGTTCCCCGTGGGGAGCCGGCTTGTTCTGTTTAGTGTGATTTCGTAAGGTGAGGAATCGCACTAAACGTCACGCCTGCTTCTTCCTCAGCATGATCGCAGCGCCAAGCAGCAGTGCCGCTGCGCCCGCGATTGCGATGACGGTGATCGGCGCGCCGGTGTCGGCGGTTTCGGAACCGTTCGTCGCGCCACTGCCGTCGGTCTTGGTGTCGTTCTTGGAATCGGCGGGCTTCGTCGGCTGGCACGGGGTCACGGGTTCGGTGGCATCCTTTTCGAATACGGCCTGGACGGAGACGCTGCCGTCAGGCATGGTGAAGGCGTTGTTCTCAATGGTGACATCGCCCTTGAGCACCTTCCATTCCTTGAAGTGGTAGCCCTTGTTCGCGGTGGCCGTCAGCGTGACCTTGCTGCCCTTGGCCGCGCGCTCGACATCCGCGGAGGCGGAGCCGCCTTCGGTCGCGGAGACGTTCACGGCGTACTGCGTATTGCGCACGCGCCACAGCTGGGTACCGTAGAACGGGTTCGCGGTGCCGACCACCATGTAGTCGTCGGTGTCGCAGAAGATGCGCAGACCGTGGTTGAACGGGTCGCCGAAGCCGTTGTCGGTAACGGTGCCGACGGTCACGCCCTCATTCGCGGCGGAACGGTCGGTGATCTCGAACAGGTTGAAGCCGCGCTTGGACTTGGCCAGGTACGGCAGGGACTTGGCGTAGGCCTTGAGGTTGGCCTTGCTGGTCAGCTTGACCAGCATCTCGTACAGGCCCTTGAACTTGTCGGGAATGATGTCGGCGATGCTGAAGAACGCGTCCGTGACTTCGCCGTAGTTGTTGGCGAAATCGGCGGAGCCCTTGTCGGACAGCTGGGAGCCGAGGTTGTCCAGCTCGTTGTTGATGTCGAAGAGCTGCGAGGCCTCATCGGAGGAGCCGGAGGCTGCCAGGCTGCCCGGAACGATGCTGCCGTCCTTGATGCCGTCGACCAGTTCCTTGGTCTGGGCGGCGGTCAGGCTGATCGGCTTGGCGGACGAGACGGACTTGGCGTCGGTGGTCTGCGGCTGCGCGGCGGAGGCGTCCTTGCCGGCCTGGATGCGGGCCCAGTCGACCAGCGCCTCCGGATTGTCGGTGGACGGCATGGTCTGGGTGGTCACCTTGGCGTTCTGATCGTTGCTCTGCGTGGCGATGGCGGAAGCCGGGTCGGTCGGGCCCATGCCCCACAGCAGGCGCAGGAACACGCGCAGGTAGTGGACGGTGTTGTTCCAATCCTTCTCGTTCATGTTGAGAATGTCACCGTTGGTGAACTGTGCGATCGGTTCCAGCAAGGTGGTGGTGTTCATGGTGGACAGGTACATCTTGCCCTCGTGAACGGTGGTCTGCCAGGTGTACTGGTTCATGTGGTTGTCGTAGCCGCTGCCCAGACCGGTGGAACCGCCCTTCGGGAAGGTGTCGTTCTTGTCGCCCACGAGCATCTCGACGTTCTCGTTCTTGTCCATGCGGTATAGGTTGACGGACTGTTCGAGGTTGGTGGCTTGGGTTACGAAGTTGCTTTTGGTGACGAAGCCCTGCAGTGCGCTGGACACGTCGTTGTAGTCGCCGATGTACAAGTGGTCGCCGTAGACCTGCAGGGTGCAGGCGCCGGCGCTCACACGGCTTTTGTCAAGACCGTAGTAGTACTTGGCGCCCTTGGCGGTGTCGCCTACGAGCGGACGCCAGGTCCAATCGGCCTTGTTGGTGGAATCGCCCTTGTTCTCGCCCACGTAAATGGCGAAGGAGCGCATGGTTCCGGTCTCTTCGTTCAGGGTGCTGGTGTCGCCGGTGCAGACCACGACGTACAGCTTGCCGTTGAACTCCTGCACCTGATAGATACCGCCGCCGCCGTTGACATCCTGTCGGTGGATGGCGGGCAGGTTGTCGAAGCTCGCCATGTCGGCGATCACTTTGTAGGAGTTCGGATCGGACGGGGTCTTGGATGCCACAAGCAGCGCCTTGCCCTTGCCGTCCGCGGTCGGCTTGAGGTCGCCGGCGATCAGCGTATTGCCGAAGGAGCCGATGGCACGGGTGGAGGTGAACACGTTGCCCTTGACCAGGGAACGGAAGCCATCCACGTCGACGCTGTCATACACCTTGGTGAGCTTGTCGTTGTTGGCCGGGTCGACTTCGTAGATGCACGGGAATCCGTTTTGATAGGCCATGGCGGTCTGGATCTCCTGCTGGGTGAGATCCTTGTTGTTGGTGTCCATGACCATGCCCTCGAAGTACAGCTTGCCGTTCATCTTGAAGGCGCTGCGGAAGGTCGGGATCACGCCCTTGCCTCCGTCGATGCCGGTGCTCTTGGACATGAGGATCTTGGTCTTGCCGGTCTTCACATTGAACTTGAACAGCATGCCGCCGGCGCTCTTGCCGTCGGGTTCGCCAAGGTACATGTTGCCCGCGTACATGGTCTGGATGAGTGCGGTGGCCTGCTTGGAGGTCAGGCCGAGGCTTGTCATATCGCGGTTCAGAATGGCCTGCACGCCGAGGCCGCCGTACATGGTGCCGATGTAGACCCAGTCGCCGGAGGATGCTGCCGCATAGCTGTAGGACTGGCCGCGGTCGCCGTTGCCGGTGGTGCTCAGGCCGGCGGTATAGGGGGCGATGGTGCCGTCGCGGTGTAATCGACCACGCCATCGGCCTGGCTCAGGCCCTGATCGGCGTGGCTGACCTTTTCGAAGGTCATGCCGTTATCGTTCTGGGAATTGTAGGTGTATTGGGGAGTCAGGCCGCCATGGCGGTGGCCGGGATTCCGGCGAGAGCCGTTGCGCAAGCGACGATTGCGCCAAGGCATGCGATTGCCTTGTTTCTCATCTATTTCTCCTGTCTTCGCGCGACGTGGAAAACGTCATTGATGGGGGCATCTAGGGGGCTGCCCGCCGTAAGCGGCGGGAGTCATAAAAGCGTGTATTGCAAGAGCCTCCAATAGGCAACCATATCGATAAATATTGACAAGTTGTTATGGCATATGTTGCACAATGGCAGACGAATATGCTATGACGCACTTCGATTCCGCCATTGCATTGGTGGTACGCAAAGGGGTGTTGGCTGAGCGTATCGGGGGATGGGGCGGAAGCGCTTAAGTATGGGCGGGAACGCTATACTGTACCAAGGCAGGATTTTTATTAAAGATGGGTTAGATAACGATATGACTGCAAAGAAGCGCATCCTTGCGTTCGAAATCGGAACGTTCTTCACCCGATACGTGGTGTTCGAGGACGGGCGCATGGGCATTCCGGGTACTATCGCGACTCCGGTCGACGGCGAGGAGCCCTTCTACCAGGCGCTCGCGCATATTGTTTCCAAGCAGCGTGCCCCTCTTGACGGCATCGCCATAAGCGTGCCCGGCTTCATCGACACGGAGAAGCAGGTCGCCGTTACCGCCGGCGCGCTAAGCATACTGTACGGCCATGAAATCGGCAGAAAACTGCAGGGCTATCTTGACGACCCGATCCCCACATGGATGGAGAACGACGCCAACTGCGCGGCAATGGCGGAGAAGCTGAGCGGCAACGCCGTCAAACTCGACGATTTTGCGCTGATCACCATCGACAGCGGTGTGGGCGGTGCGTTGTTCCTGGACGGCAGGATCCGCCGAGGCAAGGATTGGCGTGCAGGCGAGCTGGGCATGATGATCCCGAACTATGAGACCGGTGGATTCCACACCATGCAGGATTACCTGTCGACCATCGTGCTGGCGGAGGAGTACGCCAAGGAATTCGACGTGCCGACAGGCTCCATCGTGCCGGCCACCCTGTTCCATCGTCTCGATGAGCCGCGTGTGCGCAAGATCGTGGACCGGTGGATCGACTATCTTGCCATCGGCATTTTCAACATCGTCGCCGTGGCCGACCCCGAATGCGTGCTGCTGGGCGGTGGCATCTGCCGTGAACAGCAATTGCTGCCGCTGGTCAATGCGGCGCTCGACAAGATCCCGCAGTGGAGCGATTTCCACACGGTTGTCAAGCGCTGCCGGCACACCAACAACGCCGGTCTGATCGGAGCCTACTACGCCTTCGAAACCGAGGTCGAAGGCATGGAGAAGGTGCCGATCCGCTAGTCGCGGATGCTTCCGATACGAAAATCGGCGGGTCCGCTTCCCGTGAACGGCCCCGCCGATGGCGAATATGCACAAGAGCGGTGGGCGGTCGATATCGATCTTCCGCTGTAATGCTCTGCTGATCTTCGGGGTCAGAGCTACTGCCGTGCCGACAAGGTAAGCGGCAGCAGGCAGGATTCGTTCTTCGGGTCGTGCTCCGAGGGGTCGCGGAAGCCCTGCCATTCGCTATCGGGGAAGATGATGTCGGAGATGCTCATCCATTGCTCCAGCAGATTCATCGAATTGTCACCCAGCCAACGGTACTGCAGACCGTCCATGGCGCTCATCGCCAGGGTGTACAGGTCGTAGAACCGTTCCTCGTCCACGTCCGGCGGCAGCAGCCAGTTCATCGAGCAAATCATCTCCCATTGGCGCAAATGGCGGCCGATGAAGAAATCGTGGGCCGGGTGCGAGGGGTTCAGCGCCTCGCCGTTCAGCACCGAATACAGCTGCACGAGCTCGGGGCGCTGCAGATTGTACAGCACGATGTTCAGGCAATAGCGCGGGTAGTAGTAGACGCGGTGCCCGTCGGCGTCGACGATGGCGGCCGTCACCGCGTTGTATTCGTCGGCATCGATGGTGTCGTAGCATTCCGACAGCACCATGTTGAGCAGATCGTCCTTCGAGGAGATGTAATGGTACAACGCCGCCTCGGTGATGCCCAGCTCGTCGGAGATGTTCTGCAACGACATGCCCCAGAACCCCTTGGTGGCGATGATTTTGACGGCGGCCTGCAGGATTTGCAGGTGGCGTTCCTCCTGACTCATACGCTTGCGTTTGACGAAGGTCTTGTC
>OHXD01000288.1_pt1 | contig 18718 bp, 16 predicted proteins | sample 1579931 | NCBI WGS metagenome assembly OHXD01 (sample SAMEA3882513, study PRJEB24775) | human gut metagenome | biome: human-associated habitat; feature: intestine environment; material: feces | place: Netherlands | collected 2009/2010 | reverse complement strand
GAGCGTGGTCGAGATCAACAAGCTGCTCAAGCAGTTCGAGCTCATGCAGCAGCTCGTGCGCCAGATGTCCGGAAACAGCAAGGCCATGAAGCGCATGAAGCGCGGCGGCCGCGGAGGACTCGGCGGGCTGGGCAATCTGTTCGGCGGCGGCGGCCGTCCGTACGGATTCTGAAACCGATTCCATGCTCCCGCAGGGAGCTGGAGATACAGAGAACTTTGATGGAGGTGAAGATACATGGTCAAGATCAGACTTCGCAGAATGGGCGCCAAGAAGGCCCCCTACTACCGCATCGTGGTGGCGGACTCCCGTTTCGCACGCGACGGCAGATGCATTGAGGAGATCGGCACGTACGATCCGCTGAGCACGGATAAGAAGATCGTCGTCGACGCCGAGCGCGCCAACTACTGGCTCGCCAACGGTGCACAGCCGACGGATACCGTTCGTGTGCTGCTCAAGAAAGCCATCGCAGCGGAATAAGGAGAGACCCCAAAGATGAAAGAGCTTCTGACCTATATTGTGCAGAACCTCGTGGAAAAACCGGACGAGGTCTCTGTGACCGAGCGCGAGGCCAACGGCGAGACCGTGTTTGAAGTGCGCGTCGCCGACGGCGATATGGGCAAGGTCATCGGCCGTCAGGGCCGGATCGTCAAAGAGATCCGCATCCTGATGAAGGCCGTCGCCCAGAGAAAGGGCAAGAAAGTCTCCGTGGAGATCATGGATTGACGCAGGAAACGCGCTGCACCCGTGCAGTGCGTTTTTTGCACCTACACCCAAAAAGGGGGACAACCAACGATGCAAAAACCGTATCTGGAGGCAGGAAAGATCGTCAACACGCACGGCGTGCGCGGCGAGGTGCGCATCCAGCCGTGGGCGGATGACGCGGCGTTCCTGCTCGGCTTCCGGACGTTTTATATCGACGGCGCGCCCGTGCCCGTCGCGCACAGCCGCGTGCACAAGGGCATGCTCGTCGTGAAGTTTCAGGGCGTGGACGATGTCAACGCCGCCATGACGATGAAAAACCGCGTCGTGTCCATCGCGCGCGCGGACGTCACGCTGCCCGACGGGCAGTATTTCCAGCAGGACCTGCTCGGCATCGCCGTCGAGACCGACACGGGCGAGACCCTCGGCACGCTGCGCGAGATCCTGGACCTGCCGCGCGGCAGCGTCTACGTCGTGCAGGGCGACCGCGAGGTGCTCATCCCCGACCGGCCGGAGTTCGTGCGCAGCATCGACCCCGCCGCCGGGCGCATGGTCGTGCACCTGATCGAAGGGATGTGAGCGCGTGCGCATCGACATTCTCACCCTCTTTCCCGACACGATGCGCGCCATGCTCGGCGAGAGCATCCTCGGCCGGGCGCAGGCGCGCGGCCTGCTCGATATCCGCTGCCACCAGATCCGCGACTATACCGAAAACCGGCAAAAGCAGGTCGACGACTATCCCTACGGCGGCGGCTGGGGGCAGGTCATGATGGCGCAGCCGCTCAAAAGCTGCCTCGACGCCGCGCTCGCGGACAGCACCGTGCCCAAAGCGCGCCGCCGCGTCATTTACCTCTCCCCGCAGGGGGCGACGTTCACGCAGGCGAAGGCCCGCCAGCTCAAGGCCGACTATGACCAGCTCGTGCTCGTCTGCGGCCACTATGAGGGCGTGGATGAGCGCTTCATCGAGGCGTGTGTGGACGAGGAGCTGTCCATCGGCGACTTTGTGCTTACGGGCGGCGAGCTCGGCGCTATGGTCGTCACGGACTGCGTCTGCCGCATGGTGCCGGGCGTCCTGTCGGACACCGAGTGCTACACCGGCGAGAGCCATTGGGCCGGCCGGCTCGAGTACCCGCAGTACACCCGCCCCGAGACGTGGGAGGGCCGCACCGTGCCGGAGGTGCTGCGCGGCGGCAACCACGCGGAAATTGAAGCCTGGCGCACGCGCCAGAGTCTGGAGCGCACGCTCACAAAGCGGCCCGATCTCTTTCAGCAGACGCCCCCGACGCCGGACGAGCAGCGCCTGCTCGATAAGATCCGGCGCGACCGCAGCCGCCCGCAGCTTGTAGAGCCGCCCGTCTGCCGCCCGGCGGCGGAGGACGACCTCCCGGCCATCCTCGCCATCGTGCAGCAGGCGCGCAATTACCTGCGCCGCCACCGCGTCGACCAGTGGCAGGGCGCATACCCGAACGAGGACACCTTCCGCGCCGACATCGCGGCCGGCACGTGCCATGTGCTCACGTATCAGGGTGCGGTCGCCGCCGTGTTCACGCTCACCTTCGCGCCCGAGCCTGCTTATGACGCGCTCACGGACGGGCGCTGGCGCTCGGACCGTGACCACGCCGCCGTGCTGCACCGCAACGCCGTCAGCGCCGATTGGCGCGGTACGGGCCTGTCCGACCTGCTCATGCAGGAGGTCGAGCGGCTCGCGCGTGAAAGCGGCGCGCACGCCGTGCGCGTCGATACGCACCGGCACAACGGCGCGCAGAAAAAGCTCCTCGAGCGCCACGGCTACCGCTTCTGCGGCAACATCCTCTGCGATGAGCCGGGGCGCGACCCGCGCCGTCAGGCGTTTGAAAAGCTGCTGAAGTGAGGGCCTGCGTATGAATCTGACAAATCTCGCGGACATCCGCGCGCTGCTCGCGCGGCACGATTTCCGCTTTTCCAAGTCCCTGGGGCAGAACTTTCTCACCGCCGCGTGGGTGCCGGCCGACATTGCCGACGCCTCCGGCGCGGACGCGCGCACCGGCGTGCTCGAGGTCGGCCCGGGTATCGGCTGCCTGACCGAGCAGCTCGCGCAGCGCGCCGGGAAGGTCGTCTCCGTCGAGCTCGACGAGCGCCTGCGCCCCGTGCTGGCCGAGACGCTTGCGGGGTATGAAAACGTGGAGCTCGTCTTTGGCGACGTGCTCGCGCTCGACCTGCCGCAGCTGGTGGCCGAGCGCTTCGCCGGCCTGCGCCCCGTCGTGTGCGCGAACCTGCCGTATAACGTCACGTCGCCGCTGCTCACGGCGTTTCTCACCGCCGGCTGCTTCGACACCGTCACCGTCATGATCCAGCGTGAGGTCGCGCGCCGCCTGTGCGCCCGGCCCGGCACGGCGGATTACGGCGCGCTGACCGTGTTCGTCCAGTGGCACGCCGAGCCGGAGCTGCTCTTCGACGTGCCGCCGCACTGCTTTGTCCCCGCGCCGAAGGTCACGAGCACCGTCGTGCGCCTGCGCGTGCGCAAGTCCCCGCCCGTTGCGGTGCAGGATGAAAAGCTGCTGTTCACCGTCGTGCGCGCGGCGTTCAATCAGCGCCGCAAGACGCTCGTCAACGCGCTCTCGGCCGGCGTGCCCGGCTGTGACAAGGCGCGCGCCGCCGCGGCCGTCGCCGCCTGCGGGCTCGATGCGCGTGTGCGCGGCGAGACGCTCAGCCTGGCCCGGTTCGCCGCTTTGAGCGACGCGCTCGGCAGCGAGCTCGGCAACGACGCAGGTTGACATAACGAAATGAAACAGGCCGCTCCATATCCGGAACGGCCTGTTTTCTATGCATTTATGTTGATTTATAGTTTACATAATGCAATGCGTAGAACGCACAGCACACAACCGGCAGCGATGTTGGAAAGCGGGAAAGCCCGAGGGGGCAACGCCCGCCTCGGGTGAGATCATGCATCGCCTTTGGCGCTGTCTTCTCCTTGCCGAGAGGGTGCTGAGCGCAGCGAAGCGGATGCGGTGGAAAGGTTCTTTCACTGCCGGTGCCGCCGGTGTTGCCCATCCATCCCCGCATACCGTCCGCCATCCCCGCATACGCTGGTAGCAAACCAGAACCGGGAGGGGAGCCTATGCCATACGAGGACAAGAAGGCCGCGCCGCAGCGCCGGCCGCACGCGGTCACGCTCGACGAGCGCAGCCATCTGACCGTCACGGGCGTGGACGAGGTCGTGCGCTTCGACGACACGGAGGTCTCCATGCGCACGTCGCGCGGGATGCTCACCGTGCACGGGGAGGGGCTGCGCGTCGGCCGCCTTGCGATCGACACGGGGGAGCTGGCCATCGACGGCGCGTTTGACGCGCTCGACTACACGGAGGAGACGGCGTCCGGCGGCGGCTTCTGGTCGCGCCTGTTCGGCGGATGAGCCTGCACCCGCTCGCCCAGCTCGGGCAGGTGGCGCTGGCGCTGGGGCTCGGCGCGGCGCTCGGGCTGCTGTTCGATGTGCTGCGCGTGCCGCGCCGCCATGCGCGCCGGGCCTTTCTCCGCGCGGTGCTCGACGCCGTGTTCTGCCTGGCAGTGGGGCTGACGGTGTTCGCCTTCGGCATGGCGGCCGGCTCGGGGCAGGTGCGCCTGTTCATGTTTCTCGCCATCGCGGCCGGCTGGACGGGCTACTTTGCCTGGGTCAGCGGACAGGTTCTGCCGCCGCTGGAGCAATTTTCCCGCCGCTGCGCGCAAAAAACGCGCCAATTTGCCGCCCCCGGACAGAAATTTGCAAAAAAAGTTTGGTTTTTTGCAAAAAAACGCTTCCAAAATCGCCGCAGATGTTTTAGAATAGACTGCATTACTGGAAGCAGATACGATCCGGGGGGAGGTTCTGCAGACTGTGAAATTCAAAAAGGCAAGCATCTTTACAACGCTGGTCATCGCGGTGCTGATGGTGTACGCGCTCATCAGCCTGTTTGTGGTGCACCGGCAGACCCGGCAGCTTCAGGATCGCGCGGCGACGCTGCAGCAGCAGGTGTCCGAAATGACCCAGGCCAACGCCGAGCTGCAATATCAGATCGACCACAGCGAGGACGACGACATGATCGAGTCGGTCGCGCGCGAAAAGCTCGGTCTGGTCAAGCCCGGTGAAAAGATTTTTTACGACACGAGTGATTGAGCAAGGAGAAACGAACCGTATGCAGGTGGAAGTCGGAGCAGTTGTGGAGGGTACCGTCACCGGTATCACGAAGTTTGGCGCGTTTGTGAGCCTGCCGGACGGCAGGAGCGGTCTGGTGCACATATCCGAGATCGCCAACACCTACGTCAACGACGTCAACGAGTTTTTGAAGCTGGGTGATAAGGTGAAGGTGCGCGTGCTGGCCGTGACGCCGGATGGGAAGATCAATCTGTCCATCAAGAAGGCAGAGCCCGCGCCCGAGCGTCCGAACAACCGCCCGATGCACGGCGGCCGTCCGGGCGGCAACCGCCCGAATAATAACGGCGGCGCACCGCGCGCCGCGCGCCCGAACAACCGTTCGGCCCAGCCGGCGGGACAGGTCAGCGGCCCGAGCGGGGACGCTGCGTTTGAAGACCGGCTCAAGCAGTTCATGCAGGAGTCGGACAGCCGCATGGCCGGCAACCGTCTCTATAACGACCGTTCGCGCGGCCGCCGCCGCGGCAGCGGCCGCGGATAAAACCAAAGACGGCATCAGGCCCCACTGCGTTTGCAGTGGGGCCTTTTTCCGGAGGAAGGAGCCCATCATGCAGGTCTACTTGAGTGAACACATCGCGCCGTCGGCCTATGCCCGGCTCGCGCGCCATTTTGAGATCGTGGACAATTTCGACCACCCCGAGCAGCTCGCCGCCATGATCATCCGCCGCGCGGTCGTGCCGCGCGCGGTCATCGCGCGCGCGCCGAACCTGAAGGTCATCGCCATGCACGGCGTCAGCCGCGACACGATCGACACCGCTGCCGCCGCCGAGTACGGCGTGCCCGTGCCGAATGTGCCGGGCCTCGGCGCGCCGGCCGTCGCGGAGCTGGCCGTGGCGGATCTGCTGGCGCTCAACCGGCAGCTGAAATTTGTCAACAACGGCCTGTGCGCCGGCCGCTTCGACCACTTCGGCGCGGAGGAGTTTGTGTGCCACGAGATGACCGGCCGCACGCTCGGCCTCGTCGGCACGGGCAACATCGCCCACCGCGTGGCGGACATCCTGCGCGCGGCGTTCGACGTGCGCGTCCTGTGCTGGAATCCGCGGCGCACGGCCGCCGAGTGCGCCGCCTGGGGCTATGAGCAGGTGGCGACGCTGCCGGAGCTCTTCCGCCGTTCGGACTTCGTGAACGTGAGCATCACGCTCTGCGATGCCACGCGCGATCTCATCAACGCGCCGGTGTTTGCCGCCGCGAATCCGGACCTGCTGCTCGTCAATACTTCGCGCGGCGGCATCGTCAACGAGCGCGATCTCTATGTCGCCCTCACCACGGGGCAGATCCGCGCCGCGGCGAGCGACGTGTTCGTGCACGAGCCCCCGGCGTGTGATGACCCGCTCATCCACCTGGATAATTTCATCGCCACGTTCCACATCGGCGGCAGCACGTATGAGTCGCTCGAGCGCGTGAGCAACCGCGCCGTGGACTACGTGTTCGAATATACCGGCGTGCCCGAGCAGAAGGAAGTCATAGGATCCTGACGGGGTCTCCCCGGTGTAAGGGCCGCGGCAGAAAGCCCCGGAGCATTTCTGCTCCGGGGCTGCTGCAAACCAGATCAGTCGATCGGCATGGTCAGAGAGTTTGCGATCTCCTGCACGATTTCCTGTGCTTCGTACTCCTTGCAGATGCCGAGAATTTTCGCAGTCAGTTCCAGAGCGCCATACAACATAGTCCGTTTACCCCTTTCGTCAGATTTCCAATGCCGCCGCACACATTCGGCGACACCGGATGGTTGATATTACCGGTTACAAGGCCACAATACCCGAAAAACAGGAAAAACGCAACGGACAAATAACGAAGAATGTAACGTTTAGCTGAAATTCGCAACCGTTTGTCATTTTTCCCGTACCACCGGCGGCTGCAGCCGTTTTCTGTGCGCTTCGATGCTGCGGGCTGCGTAGGGCACGCGGGAAGCATCCGTTTTTCTGACAGAAAAACCCCGGAGCCGAAGCTCCGGGGTTTTCATATGTTCGCAAATTACATGGCGAGCCAGTTCGGCAGCGCATCGGAGATCGCATCAACGATCGCCTTCGCCTTGTCCTCACCGCACTTGCCGAGGATATCGGAAGCGATGCCAAGACCAGTCTGAATAAGACCCATGTTACTTTACCCCTTTCGTAAGATTTCCAACGCCGTCCCACACAATAGACGACATCGGATGGTTGGTATTGCCGGTTACAAGTGCATTATATGCAAGAAACGGCCAAAACTCAATGGACACATACCAACGATGTGTAACAAATTGATTGAATTTGTCATGAACTTTGATGTCAAATTGTTGTCAAATGCAATTGCCGTTCTGCTGCTCGCTTTTTCGACTCCGATATGGATACCTGCGCGCTAGTTGCCGGGCTTCGCGGCCAAAATCGGCGTTATGGAAACCGTTTTTCCACATTGCCAACAGACTTTTCAACATAAATGCGGTGCAATTAACGATGTTATGTAAACAAGCCACCGTTTCCCATGGCCTTTCCCGGCCCTCCGCGGCGGCTCTGCCGGCCGGGCACACCTGTCCGCCGCAGCCGCACATTTTTGCCTGCCCGCGCCGTCCCGCACCGCGCGCTCCGCCCGCTCCGTCTGCCCGCGCTGCCCGCATCGCACCATCCTGCACCGTCCCGCCCTGCACCGCGCCGCGCGCGTCCCGCACCATCCCGCACCGCGCGCAAAAAGCCCCGGGAGCGTTCGCTCCCGGGGCGGGGTGCTATGGGGCGGCAGTGCCGGCTCACGCGCCGATGAGCTGGCAGTAGCGCATGATGATGGTGGCCGTCTGCGCGCGCGTGGCGCTGCCATTCGGGTCGAGGTAGTCCAGGCCGTTGTCGTGCGCATTGCCCTGGATGAGGCCATTGCCGACGGCCCAGGACATCGCGGCGTAGGCCCAGTTGGCCACACTGCCGGCATCGGGGAAGGCGCTGATCGGCGCGGCGTTCCCGGTGAATTCCGGCGCGTACTTGACCGTGTACCGGTACAGGAACGTGACCAGCTGCTGGCGCGTGATGGCGGCGTTGGGCGTGAACATAGTCGCGCTCGTGCCGGAAGTGACGTCGTTGCAGTACGCCCAGGCGACGGCGTTGTAGTACCACGCGCCGGGGGCGACGTCGGTGAACGGCAGGTAGTAGTAGCTGTAGTCGGTCTGATTGCCGGAGAGGTTATAGAGGATCTTCACGATCTGTGCGCGCGTGCAGGCCGTGTCCGGCGAGAACGTGCCCGCGCCGACGCCGCTCATCAGCCTGTTGCGCACGCAGTAGTCGATGCCCTTGTGCGCCCAGTAGTCTGGCCCGGCCACATCGTGCAGGCCGTAGCTCGGGCAGCTCGGGCCGCCGGTGCAGGTGCTCGCGCCCGTGGCGGGGATGGCCTCCGTCCGGGTCTGGCCGCAGACGGTGCAGGTGTAGGTGCGCACGCCGGGCGTGGTCTCAGTCGGGGCGGTGGTCACAGTGCCGCCGTCCCACTTGTGGCCGGCCGCGTCGGTCAGGTTGCGCCGTTCGGTCGCGCCGCAGCCGCTGCAGGTGTAGAGGTCATAGCCGCCGTCCGTGCACGTCGGGGCGACGTTCTTGGTGAACTGATAGTCGTGCGCGCCCGTGGCGGGGATGGCCTCCGTCCGGGTCTGGTCGCAGCCGCGGCAGGTGAAGGTGCGCACGCCGGGCGTGGTCTCGGTCGGCGCGGTGGTCACGGTGCCGCCGTCCCAGTCGTGCGCGCCGGTGGGCGGGAGCTCTCTGGTCGAGACAACCTCACCGCAGTTGGAGCAGATGGTGTCGACGCGGCCGGCCTCGCCGCAGGTGGCGGGCACGGTGCGCTCCGTCGTGCCGTAGTCGGTGTGCAGGCACGCGCCCTTGTCGCTGACGGTGTAGCCCTGCCACTTGCCGTCGGCGTCGAGCGTCCAGCGGACGGTGTCAAACGTGCCGCTGCCGTCCCCGGCGGCCTGCGCCGCGGCGGGCAGCAGCCCCAGCGTCAGGCACAGCGCGAGCAGCAGCGTGCAGATCCGTTTTTTCATAAGCTTCCCTCCCCGGGCGGCCGCAGCCGCCCGATGCTGCCTCCACTATACAGGATGTGCGGGCAGAAAACAAGCACCCGCGCCGAAACAAAAGAGCGGGCGTCCCCGCCGGGGACGCCCGTTAAAATGCTGTGCGCCGCTCAGCCGATGCCGAGCACTTTGGTGCACATGCGCTGCAGGAGCGCCGCGGTCTCGGCGCGCGTCGTGCCCGCGCCCGGCCGCAGCCACACCTGACCGCTGCTGTCCTGCGTGCCGCCGAACAGGCCGAGCGCCACTGCGTCGGCCATGCCGGCGCGCGCCCAGCCGGAGACGCTGCCGCCGTCGGCGAAGCCGGACAGGTCATCCGGCGTCCACGTGCGCTCCACGCCGCAGACTTTCGTCAGATAGCGCATGAGGATGACGGCAACCTGCTCGCGCGTCACGGTGTTATTCGGTGCGAAGGTCGTGGGCGACATGCCGTCCACAACGCCGGTCTTGTACGCCCAGGCGACCGCGTCCCGGTACCAGCCGGACGCGGCGTCCGTAAACGGCACGGCCACATCGCTCACGTCGGGCTTGCCCTCGAAATTATACAGCACCTGCACGAGCTGCGCGCGCGTCGTCACGGTGTTGGGCGAGAAGATCGTGTCGCTCATGCCGGACATGAGACCGTGCCGCACGCAGTATTCGATGCTGGGGTAGGCCCAGCCGTTGGGGTCGAGATCGGTGAAGCGATCCATCGGATCGGTCATATCGACGGTCGTGCGCCACAGCTGCGTGCCCATGAAGGGGTTGGCCGTGCCGATGACCATCCAGCCCTGCTCGTCGTTCACGGCGAAGGCGCGCAGGCCGTGGTTGAACGGATCGCCGAAGCCGTCGCGCGTGAGCGTGTCGAGCGTGAGCTTCCCGTTCTCGGACGTGATGGTGTACAGACCGAAGCCGCGCGTGGCGGTCGAGAGCTTGTTGAGGCAGATGACGAGATCCTTCATGTTCTCCAGCTCCGTGATGCGCACGAGCGCGTCATAGAGCTTCTTGAGCGCCTCGGGCAGCTTGTCGCTGATGCCGGAGTAGAGGTCGCAGGCCTGCTGATAGATGTCCACGAAGCCCGCGATGTCGTTCGTCTCCACGAGGTCGGTCAGCTTGGCGAGCAGGCTGTTGAGCCGGCGCAGGCTGCCGAGCGTGGACACGCTGTAGGCCGCAGCGTAAGCGCCGTCGTCGATGCCCTGGCGCAGCGTGTCATACTGCGCGTCCGTGAGCGAGAAGGTCTCGGGGCTGTCCGCCTCTTCGTTCACCGCGTCGACCGCGGCGTCGATGGCGGCGTCGGTGTCGGCGTCGGCGGCGAGCAGCGTGCCGTCGCCGTTCTTATCCTGATTCAGCAGCAGCTTGAGCAGCACCTTGAGGTAGCCGATCTGGCTGGCCCACTCGTCGCGCGACATGTGCAGCAGGTCGCCGTTGGTGAACTGGCCGAGCGGCTCGAGCAGGGAGCTGGTGTCGAACGTGCCGAGAAAGAGCTTGCCGTCAAACACCTTGGACTGCCAGAAGTACTGGTTTTCATAGTCGCCGAAGCCGGAGCGCTGGCACAGGATGCCGCCGGCCGGGAACATCTCCGTCGGCTCGCCGACGACGAGCTCCATCTGCTCGGTGCCGTCCGCGCCGATGGACATACGGTAGAGGTTCACCGACTGCTCAAGGTTGCGCGCGAGGAAGCCGAAGTCCTGGCTGAACATGAGCTCCTCGAGCGGGATCTCCTCGTCGTTGTATTCGCCGATGTAGAGATAGCCGTCATAGATGCACAGGTTGCAGGCCGCGGCGCGGGTGCGCGCCGGGTCGATGCCGAAGGTGTACTTCGCACCGTCGGCCTGGTCGCCGACGACCGGCGTCCACGTCCAGGCGTCGGGGTCGTTCCAGTCGCCGGAGCAGTCGCCGCGCACGATGGCGAACGAGCGCATATTGTCGCCCACGCGCGTGGCGGGCGTGCCGGTGCACATGGCGACGTAGAGGCTGCCGTTGTACTCGACGATCTCCCAGATGCCGCCGCCGTAGACACTGTCTTTGTAGTGCACGGCGGGGTAGTTATAGAGGTCGGACTGCGTAGCGATCTTCGTGAAGCCCTGCGACGGGTTGTCGCTGATGAGCAGGTATCCGCCGTCGACGCCGACGTTGCTGATGACGAGCTTGCCGTCATAGACCGCCATGCCGCGGATGCCGGTGCAGACGCCGGCCTTATACGCCTGCGCGTATTCCTGCATGTTCGACAGGCCCTGATAGACGCACGTGATGCTGTCGTCGCTCGGATCGATCTCATAGATGCTCGGCAGGCCGCCGCGGCCGTTGGTGTTGACGCTGCCGCAGAAATAGAGCTTATCCTTGTAGCGGATGGCGTTGCGGAACAGCGGGGCGATGCCGTTGAGCGACTTGGACATGAGCAGGGTCATCTCGCCGGTGTGTACGTTGACCTTCACGAGCACGCCGCCGGAGTTGCCGCCGTCCTCCTGCCCATAGAAGAACGTGCCGTTGAAGATGGCGTTGAGCTCGGCGCGCATGGTCTCCTCGTCGAACTTGTGGCCCATGACGGTGTCCATCGCCGAGAGGGTGTTGCCCATGGCGGCGTAGCACGTGCCGACATAGACATAGTCGCCGTAGGCCATGGCGGCCCAGGCGTAGCTCTGGCCGCGGTCGCCCTGACCGTCCGCTCCGGTGACCGTGCCGGTCACGGCCACCGTGCCGTTGCCGGTGTAGTCGACCAGGCCGTCCGGCTGGCCGGTCGCCTTGTCCGCGTGCGAGATCTTGCCGAAGGTGTAGTCTCCGGCGTCGTAAGTGTAGGGAGTCTCGGACTGCGCGGTGTCCGCCGCCAGTGCCGGGACCATCAGGCTCATGACCATGGCTGCGATCAGCAGCAGGGTCAGAAGCTTGCGTGTTCTCTGCTTCATCGTTACGCTCCTTTCCGAATGTTACAAGATACTTGAAATTTCCAAAGCATTCTGTGACAATATTGTAACATTTTTGTGGGGAATGTCAATGCAATTTTTCCGTTTTTTTGTATCAAATGTGCGTATCCGTGCAAGCGTACTCCTTTTTTCTTCAATTAACCGCCTTTTATTTCCTGCTTTGTTGCAAAACTGTGAAGTGTGCACGCAGCAACAACAAAACCGGCGTCCAAAAAACAGGACGCCGGTTCGGTATCAGGCAGCAATGCACGCACGCGCGCTCCAGCCGTTTGCTCAAAGCTCCGGCATGGGCTCGTTCCAGACATTCAGTCTGCGGCAGAACCGTGCGATCATGACCGCCATCTGCTCGCGCGTGGCGCTGCTCTGCGGCTCAAGGCGCAGGCCGCCCGGGCCCGGAATGCCTTTGATCAGCCCCAGATCGCACGCCCAGTTCATGGCCGTGCGCGCATAGTAGGAGATTTGCTCACGATCCTGAAACGGGAAGAGCGCATCCCACATATAGGGGGTGTATCTGTCGAGCACCCGATCCGCAAACCTGGCCAGGAACACCGCGACCTGCTCGCGCGTGACGGGCGTGTCCGGTGCGAAGGTCGTCTCGCTCACGCCGGACGTCACGCCGGTCTGGTACGCCCAGAGCACCGCGGTCTTGTACCAGTCGGCCGTGAGATCGGTAAACGGCGTCTCGCCGCTGACCTCCGGCGCGCCCGCAAGCCGATAGAGGATCTGCACGAGCTGTGCGCGCGTGGTCAGCGTCTTCGGTTCAAACCGGCCGCCGCCGACACCGGCCATGAGCTCATAGTCGACGCAGTACTGGATGTCCTCATACGCCCAGCTGTTGGGGGCAACGTCGTCAAAGCGCTCGCTCACGGGCACCCGCGGGGCAAGCTTGGGGATCTCCTCGGTGCGCGTGGCATTGCAGCCGTAGGTCCTGCAGGTATAGGTGCGCACGCCGGTCGTGGTCTCCGTCGGCAGCGTCGTCACACGGCCGATGCCCCAGTAGTGGCCGCGGGCGGGGAGTGTCATTTCCTCCGTGTGACCGCAGCCGTCGTCGGTGCAGGTGCGGGTGCGCTTGCCCTCGGTCGTGCAGTTCGGGTCCGTGCCCGTCCAGGAACCGTAGTGGTGGATGGGCGCGTTGAAGTTCACGGTCACGCCCTCCGGCAGCGCGTTCTCGCCCTTGGTCAGCTGGGCCCACTCGGCCTCGGTTCCGCTGTAGTCGATGGCCGTGAGCGCGGTGCAGCCGGTGAAGGCGCCCGCGCCGATGCTCGTGACGCTCTTCGGGATGAGCACGCTCGTCAGCGCGGCGCAGCCGGCGAAAGCAAAGTCGCCGATCGTCTTCAGGCCGTCCGGCAGCTGAACGTCCGTCAGGCTCAGGCAGCTGGTGAAGGCCTGCGCCTCAATGGTGGTGAGGCTCGCCGGGAACGTGACCGCCGTCAGCCCCTGACAGTAACGGAACGCGCCCGTCTTGACGGTCTGCACCAAGTCGAGGATCTCATAAGCCGTGCACCTGTTCGGCGCGGCCAGCATCTGCCTGCCGTCTATGGAGATGAGGCCGCCGTTGTAGGTCCGGAGATACCGGCTGCCGATGGCCTCAAAGGAGACGAGGTTGACGCAGCGGGCCAGCACATTCTCGGCGACGCCGCGGATCTCATACCCGAGGTCAACGTGCGTGACGGCGGTCCAGTCGCCGTTCCAGCAGTCGGCCGTGGCAACGCCGCTGCCGTAGAAGGCGAGCGTTGTGCCGTCGCTTTCCAGCTCGGTTCTCACAGCGTCTGCCGCGAAGGCCGCCGGCACGAGCGCGAGCATCAGGCTCAGCACAAGCAGGATGCTCAGAAGTTTCTTTCTCATACCATTTCTCCTTTTTTCAACAAAGTGGGTATAAAAAGAATACCATCCCCACCCCGGAAATGGCAAGCCTTTTTGCACAACTTTTTGCTTATTGTACAGGATTTTTTTGTGCAATGCAAGACCGGCGCTCCCAAATGGGAGCGCCGGTCTTGTAAAAAATATGCGTATGTGCTTATGCCTCGAGCTGCTGCGTGACCCATGTGATCTGCGCCTCGACGCTCGGCACGGACGTGCCGCCGTAAGACACGCGCCGCGTGACGCAGTTGGTGAGGTCGATGGCATCGTACACGCCGTCGTCAAAGTGCTCACTGAAGGTCTGAAACGTCTCGAGCGGCAGTTTTTCGAGCACGGTGTCATGCGCGATGCAGTACGCCACGAGCTCGCCGGAGATCTTGTACGCACTGCGGAACGGCAGCCCCTTCGTGACGAGATAGTCCGCGAGGTCGGTCGCGTTGAGGAAGCCCGTCTGCGCCGCGTGGAGCATCTTGTCGGCGCGCACGGTCATGGTGGCGAGCATCGGCGCCATGACGCGCAGGCACATCTTCACGGTGTCCACCGCGTCGAACACGGCCTCCTTGTCCTCCTGCATGTCTTTGTTATACGCCAGCGGCAGGCCCTTGAGCGCCGTGAGCATGGCGATGAGGTCGCCGTAGACGCGGCCGGTCTTGCCGCGCACGAGCTCGGCCATGTCGGGGTTTTTCTTCTGCGGCATGATCGACGAGCCGGTCGTGTAGCTGTCCGAGAGCTGCACGAACTGAAACTCCCAGCTCGACCAGAGCACGAGCTCCTCGCTCAGGCGCGAGAGGTGCATCATCTCGATCGCGCAGGCATCGAGCAGCTCGACGCAGAAGTCCCGGTCGGACACGCCGTCGAGACTGTTGCGCGCCACGTCGTCAAAGCCGAGCTGCTTGGCCTCAAAAAACCGGTCGGTATCATACGTCGTGCCGGCGAGGGCGCAGCAGCCGATGGGCGAGACGTTCATGCGCCTGACGGCATCCTGCATGCGGTCGATATCGCGCAGGAGCATCATGGCATAGGCCATCAGGTGGTGGCCGAAGGTGATGGGCTGCGCGCGCTGCAGGTGCGTGTAGCCGGGCAGAATGTCGCCCTTGTGCGCCCCGGCCTGCTCCACGAGCGCCGCGAGCACGTCCTTTGTGAGCGCGATGATCTCGCTCGTTTCGTTGCGCAGGTACATGCGCAGGTCGAGCGCGACCTGATCGTTGCGCGAGCGGGCGGTGTGCAGCTTCTTGCCGAGGTCGCCGATGCGCGCGGTGAGCACCTGCTCGACGAACATATGGATGTCCTCGCACGCGGGGTCGAACGCGAGCGCGCCGCTGTCGAGATCGTCGAGGATGCCCTGCAGCGCGTCGATGATGGCATCGGCATCCGCCTGCGGGAGGATGTGCTGCGCACCGAGCATCGCCGCGTGCGCCATGCTGCCCGTGATGTCCTCGCGGTACATCCGGCTGTCGAAGCGGATGGAGGAGTTGAAATCGTCCGCGACCGGATCGGTCACGCCGGCCGTGCGGCCCGCCCACATTTTTGCCATGGTGATGGTCTCCCTTCGTCAGTTGTCCCCGCGCCGGGAGACCCGGCGCGGGGAGAAAATCATTTCTATATATCTATTGTACCGCTTACATGCTCTTGCCGTCAACCTTTGCCTGCACGGCGATCGGCAGACCGTAGAGCTGGATGAACCCGGCGGCGTCCGCCTGGTTGTAGTCGCTCTCGCCGAAGGTGGCGATCTCCTCGGAGTACAGGGAGTACGGGCTCCAGACGCCGGCGTTGATCATGTTGCCCTTGTAGAGCTTGAGCCGCACCGTGCCGGTGACGTGCTCCTGCGTCTTGGTCACGAACGCGCTGAGCGCCTCGCGCAGCGGCGTGAACCACTGGCCGTTGTACACCAGTTCGCCGAAGGTCACGGCGAGCTTCTGCTTCTCGTGCATGGTCATCTTGTCGAGGCAGAGCGTCTCGAGCACGCTGTGCGCCTTGTAGAGGATCGTGCCGCCCGGCGTCTCATACACGCCGCGGCACTTCATGCCGACGAGCCGGTTCTCCACGATGTCCAGAATGCCGATGCCGTTGGCGCCGCCGATGGCGTTGAGCTTGAGGATGATGTCCTTGGCGCTCATCTTCTCACCGTCGAGCGCGACGGGCTTGCCCTGCTCAAAGTCGAGCGTGACGTAGGTCGGGGCGTCCGGCGCGTCGATGGGGCTGACGCCCATCTCGAGGAAGCCCGGCTTCTCGTACTGCGGCTCGTTGCCCGGATCTTCGAGGTCGAGACCCTCGTGGCTCAGGTGCCAGAGGTTCTTGTCCTTGGAGTAGTTCGTCTCGCGGTTGATCTTCAGGGGCACGTTGTGCGCCTCGGCGTAGGCGATCTCTTCCTCACGCGACTTGATGTCCCACTCCCGCCACGGGGCGATGATGGGCATATCGGGCGCGAAGTGCTTGATGGCCAGCTCGAACCGGACCTGATCGTTGCCCTTGCCGGTGCAGCCGTGGGCGATGGCGTCGGCGCCCTCTTTCTGGGCGATCTCGACGAGGCCCTTGGCGATGCACGGCCGCGCGTGGCTCGTGCCGAGCAGGTACTCCTCGTACGCGGCGCCGGCCTGCATGGTCGGGATGATGTAATCGTCAACGTACTCGTCCGTCAGGTCGAGCACGTAGAGCTTCGACGCGCCGGTCTTGATGGCCTTCTCTTCGAGGCCGTCGAGCTCGCCGGCCTGGCCGACGTTGCCGGACACGGCGATGACTTCGCAGTTATTGTAGTTTTCCTTCAGCCAGGGGATGATGATGGACGTATCCAGACCGCCGGAGTAAGCAAGGACGACTTTTTTGATATCTTCTTTTTTCATCATGGTTGCCTCCATTGATTATTCATTCATAAGATGTGCATATTATTCACCTTTTTCGCGCAAATGTCAACCCTCTTTTTGAATAAAATTCACGCGAGAAACGCTTTTCTTTCGGTGATATGCACAAAAGCGCGAAAGATATGCGAAAAACGCCGCCGCTCCGGCATTCAGAGCGGCGGCAGAATATGCAGTTATGCACACATTTTTGAATATTGATCTCAGGAAAGCTCCCGGCGCAGCGCGTCGATCTCCTCGCTCCAGAGCGATCCCGCCGCGTCCGGCGGCCAGTGCAGCGCCTGCGCGCTGCTGCCGAGCGCGACGTGGTCGGGCAGCGCGGCCGGCCGCCGGAACAGGCAGCGCGTGAGCGCCGCCATGGCGCGCAGGATGTCGGCATCCGCGGCCGCGTCGCCGAAGGCGGCGCGGGCCAGCCGCAGGATGCGCCGCGGGTGCGCGCCGCAGCGGACAAGATGGTAAAAGCAGAAGTCCGTCAGCGCGCACGAGACGCCGGCGCAGTCGGCGTCGGGCGCGGAGAGCGCGGCGCGCAGCTCCGCACGCAGGGGCTCCTCGGCGCGCTCGGCCTCGGCCGCGATGAGCCAGCGCACGAGCGTGCGCGGCACGGCGGCGTTGACGCCGTAGGCCTCCGGCGCGCAGACGGCCTCGCCCAGCAGCAGGGCCGTGAAGTCGGGCGCGGCGAGCGGGAGCGCCGCGTGCGTGCGCGCGAGCCCCGCGCGGTCGGCATTCGGCCGCACGGACACGCCCAGCGCCTTACACAGGCGCAGCACGCGCGCCCGGTCGCCCCCCGGCTGCGTGACGGCGAGGACATCGTGCCGCGCGCACACGAGCAGGGCGAGCACGCTGTCGAGATCGTCCGTCACGGGCAGCAGCGCCGCCCGGCTGCCGGTGTGCAGCAGGCGCTTGCGCAGGCCGTGCGCCTGGATGGAAAGCATGAGCTCTGCGCGCTTGCGGCGCAGGGCTGCATCGTCCGGCACAAACGGGTGCGGCGACATCGCGCGGCTGAGCGCCGTCGGGCGCAGCGGCATGGAAAACGGCACGGCGCGCGCCCCCGCCCCCTCGGGCACGAAGGTCGTGTTGCGCCGGCGCTCGGCCGAGAGCGTCAGCAGGTCGAGCTCCGTCACGAGCAGGCCGGGCTCGGGCGCGAACGGCGCGTGCTCGGCGAGGATGTCCCCGTTTTCCGCGATGAGGTGGTGCGCGGAAAAGACGGCGCGCGCGCTCGACTCGTCCGGCCCGGCGTTGGCGTAGACATAGCCGCAGAGGCCGCGCGCGCTGGCCGCGCGCAGCAGCGTGCGGCGGCGGGCTGGCTTGCCGGCCGCCTCGGGCGAGGCCGAGCAGTTTGCGATCACGGTCGCCCCGGCGAGGCACAGCCGCACCGACGGCGGCACCGGCGCCCACACGTCCTCGCACAGCTCCACGCCGAGGCGAAACGCCGGCATCTGCGCGCAGGCAAACACCAGCCCCGTGCCGAACGGCACGTCCGCCCCACCGACGGGCACGCTGCCCGGCCCATGGTACGCCGCCGCGGAGGCAAAGCAGCGCTTTTCCGCGAACACGTCGTAGTTCGGCAGCCACGTCTTCGGCACGACGCCGAGGATGCGCCCGCGGTGCAGCACGGCCGCGCAGTTGTAGAGCTTGCCCCCGGCGCGCAGGGGCACGCCGAGCACGACGACGGGGTCGCAGTTTTGCGTGTGCGCGCAGATGTTCAGCAGCGCTTCTTCGGCTGCATCGAGCAGCAGCGCGGACAAAAACAGGTCGCCGCACGTATAGCCGGTCACGCACAGCTCCGGCAGCACGAGCAGCGCGGCACGCGCCCGGTGCGCCTGGTCGATGCGCGCGCAGACCGCCGCCGCATTGCGCCGGGGGGCTGCCACGGCCACGGGGATGGACGCCGCCGCCGCGCGCAGGAAACCGTCTTGCATGGTCATTCCTCCCTTTTGGGTCAGTATGCCCAAAAAGCGCACAAAAAGCCCCGCGCCCACTTTTCAACCGCCCCGCCGCGCGGTATAATACAATATAATATGTGTGCCAGTGACGGACACGACACCACACGATCATCATCCCGCAAGGAGGTTTTCCATATGACCGACCAGACGCTTACGACCGGGCGCTCCCTTTCCGAATTCACCGCGCAGCTCGCCTCCGCGCAGCCCGCACCGGGCGGCGGGGGCGCGGCCGCGCTCGCCGGGGCGCTGGCGGCGAGCCTGGCCGCGATGGCCGCGAACGTGACGG
>OHXD01000213.1_pt1 | contig 22089 bp, 18 predicted proteins | sample 1579931 | NCBI WGS metagenome assembly OHXD01 (sample SAMEA3882513, study PRJEB24775) | human gut metagenome | biome: human-associated habitat; feature: intestine environment; material: feces | place: Netherlands | collected 2009/2010 | reverse complement strand
CCGGCCGGGGCGGCGGTTTTCTGATCTTCAGTTGGTATGCGGCTGCAGCGCGCGGCGCGTGACGCGCAGCAGCGTCGGCAGCAGCAGCGCGAGCACGATACCTTTGCCCGCGCAGATGGCCAGCCGCAGCGGCAGCGTGCCGAACACGAACACCGGCGAATAGTACCCGTAGATGAGGCTGTCGAGATACAGCGACCCGGTGTTGAGCACCGTGATGCCCAGCTCACCGAGCACGGCCAGCAGCGCGAGCTGCCGCGGCGTGCAATCGTAACCGTAACGCGCCGACACCGCGCCCACGCACAGCCCCAGCAGCACATACGGCGCGATCCAGAGCGCGGTCGTGGCGCTCACGCCGTAGCGCAGCAGCTGGTACAGCAGCGTACCCACCCCGCCGATGGCCAGCCCGTCGACCGGGCCGAGCAGCAGCGCACCGAGAAACACCGGCAGCGCCTCGACGGTAATCTTCAGGTTGCCGGTGCTGATCGACACCAGCCCCAGCACCGTGACCATGGCGGCAAACATTGCGTCCGCCGCGAGGCGGCGGGCGGTCCATTTCGTATGCATTTGCAAGACTCCTTTCGTGACAGTTGCCACAGCGGGGGTCTTCCCTTGGTGGCAGCGGAAGCGGCAACAGCACCGCGGGGCGCGCGGCCCCTTCGTCGCCGGACAACTTCCCATCCCGGCGCACTTGACGCGCTGTTCCTACTCTGTCCAATGCATTGCTCAGATTTCCGTGTGCATCATAGCACACGCGGCCCGGCTTTGCAAGCCGCAAAAAAGGACGCCCGGGTGGGCGTCCCTTTCTGCCTTATGTCTTACTTTTTCTCGCGTGTCAGGCGGCGCGTGAGCTCTTCGACCAGCCCGTCCACCAGCTCCTGATGGTCGGCCAGGTTCAGCTCGGCCTCGCGCACGATCGTGTAGCCGAACACGTCGTCGTCCATGATCTTGGCATACGACAGCAGCTCCGCCTGCATGCAGCGGATGGCCGCCATGCTCAGATGCACGGCCGCGAGCGCGCTGCACGCGGTCAGGTCGTCGCCCTTGTCCACGACCTCCTTCATGAGCTCGATGCAGCGGCACATGATGTACACGATCTCGTTCGGAATGTCGCTCGCAACGCGCAGCGCGCTGTCGAGATCAGTGCGCGTGACGTTCTCCTCGACTCTGCGGCGGTCGAGCGGCTCGCGCGCGCGCAGCTCCTCGTCGATCTGAAAGACCATGTAGTCGGTCATCTGGCGCAGCTCCTCGGCCGTTTTCTGCAGCGACGCGTCGTCCGAGCGCAGCGCGCGCACGGCCAGCGACCCCATCGCCGCCGCCAGCGCCGACACGACCGCGCCGACACTGCCCGCCTGCGGCAGGCCGTCCGGGTCCGCCACCGCAGCCACATAGTCCTTGACCGGCATGGCGCCGAAGGTCTGCTTCGGCTTGTGCTCCCCAACGGAGACCACGTGGTCGCCGTCCGCCGTGTGGATCAGGATCTTTTTCTTCTCTTCCGCCATAAGTGCCTCCATTCCCCGCGCGCATAGCCGCGCGCAGATATACACACATTATTATAATAGGAATATAGCACGACAGACGGCACATTGTCAAGATTGCGACGGCCGTTCGTTTGTGGAAAAGGCCATATTCTGCACAAAAATCGTCCGGTTTTTTCGTCAAATTTCGTCACACGCAAGTGCAATTCCGGCATTTATCTTTGCACCGCTTTCTGATATAGTGAGAGGTAAGCGCAAAAATATCACAGAGGGAGCGTGAAGCGTTTTGGGGATCAACAATGTGATCTCTCTGCTTGGCGGCGTGGCCCTGTTCCTGTTCGGCATGACGCTCATGGGCGACGGGCTGAAGAAAGTGGCCGGCAACAAGCTCGAGATCATACTCTATAAACTCACGAGCACCCTGCTCAAGGGCGTCCTGCTCGGCACGGGTGTCACCGCCGTGATCCAGTCGTCCTCGGCCACGTCCGTCATGGTCGTCGGCTTCGTCAACTCCGGCATGATGCAGGTGCGCCAGGCCATCGGCATCGTGCTCGGCTCCATCCTCGGCACGAGCATCACAGGCTGGATCCTCTGCCTGTCGGACATCAGCGGCTCCGGCTGGGTGTCGCTGCTGAGCACCGCGACGCTCACGGGCGTCGTCGCCGTGGTCGGCATCGTGCTGCGCATGTTCTGCAAGGACCTGGCCAAACACCACATCGGCGACATTCTGCTCGGCTTCGCCGTGCTCATGTACGGCATGTCCTCCATGAGCGGCGCCGTGGCCCCGCTCAAGGACAGCGCCGCGTTCATCGAGCTGCTGACCCGCTTTTCCAACCCGCTGCTCGGTGTGCTCGTCGGCACGGTGTTCACCTGCATCCTGCAGAGCGCGTCGGCCGCCGTCGGCATTCTGCAGGCGCTGGCCATCACGGGCACGATCACATTCTCCGTGGCCTTCCCCATCACGCTCGGCATCGCCATCGGCGCGGCCGTGCCGGTGCTGCTGTCCTCCCTCGGCGCAAGCGTCAAGGGCAAGCGCACCGCCTATGTCTACCTGCTCATCGACGTCATCGGCGCGGTCGTCTGGGGCGTCGTGTTCTACGCGGTCAACGCAGCCGTGCACTTCCCGTTTACGGACACGACCATGACCACCGTGAGCATCGCCCTGCTCAACACGATCTTCCGCTTTGCGACCGTGCTGCTGCTCACGCCGATGATTCCCCTGCTGGAAAAGCTCGTCTCGTTCCTGTTCCCGGACAAAGCGTCCACCGGCGCGCTCGCCGACATCGACCGGCTCGAGGAGCGCTTTCTCGCGCACCCGGCGCTGGCCATCGAGCAGAGCCGCCTGGCCATCGACTCCATGGCCCGTCAAGCGCAGGACAACATCCTGTCCGCGTTCTCCCTGCTCGACAAGTTCAGTGACGAGCAGTTCGCCGCCCTGCAGGAAAACGAGGAAGCCATCGACCACTACGAGGACAAGCTCGGCACCTACCTCATCAAAATCACGAGCAAGGAGCTCACGCCGCGCCAGACGGCCGACGTGTCGAAGTACCTGCACACGATCAGCGACCTCGAGCGCATCAGCGACCACTCGCTCAACATCGGCGAGACGGCGCAGGAGCTCTACACGAAGAAGATCGTCTTTTCGCCCACCGGCGCGCGCGAGCTCAAGGTCATGCTCGCGGCCGTGACGCGCATCCTCGAGATTACGATCAACGCCTTCCTCGACAACGACGTCGCCGCGGCCTACCGCGTCGAGCCGCTCGAGGAGCTCATCGACAACCTCTGCGACGAGATGAAGCTGCACCACATCGACCGCCTGCAGACCGGCGAGTGCACGCTCAACCACGGCTTCGCGTTCAACGACCTGCTCACCAACTGCGAGCGCGTGTCCGACCACTGCTCGAACATCGCCGTCGCCATGATCGAGCTCGAGTCCGACTCGTTCGACACCCACGAATATATCAACAGCGTCATGGCCATGCACTCGCACAGCTTTGACGAATACTACTCCGAATACAGCAAAGAATTCCAGATTTAATGCATATATCCGCCGCCTATCCATTTGTAAAAATGGCCGGGCGGCGGTTTTTTGCCCCCGTCGTCCGGCAAATGTCCCAATTTCGCGTGGTCAGGTATGTACATGCTGCACAAGGCATTTTTCCCTCGCTGGGCGTGTTTTTTCAAATTCCACAAATCGCAGTGAATTTTTCATGAATGCCTTGCATATTTATTCGCGTGGTAGTATATTAACCTTATATAAATGGATTTTTATCCGCTTGTGAGGGACGAGATATGCATAACGAAAAAACGACCATTTTCATCGACGGCAGCTCCGGCACGGCCGGCCTGCGCATTTACGACCGGCTGGCCCAGCGCGAAGATATTGACCTGCTGACCCTGCCGCCCGAGCTGCACCACGACATTAAAGCCCAGCGCGAGCTCATCAACCGCGCGGACATCGCGTTTTTGTGCCTGCCGGACGCGGCGGCGATCACGGCGGCAGATCTGGTCGAGAACCCGGACACGGTCGTGCTCGACACCTCGACCGCGCACCGCACGGCCCCCGGCTGGACGTACGGCTTCCCGGAGCTGTCGCCCGAGCGCGAGGCCGCGATCCGTACCGCCAAGCGCATCGCCGTGCCCGGCTGCCACGCCAGCGGCTTCATCGTGCTGGTCTACCCGCTCGTCGAGGCGGGCATCCTGCCGCCGGACGCCCTGCTGACGTGCTACTCGCTCACGGGCTACAGCGGCGGCGGCAAGAAGATGATCGCCGAGTATGAGGCGGACACCCTCGACCCCCTGTACGTTGCCCCCCGGCAGTACGGTCTTGCGCAGCAGCACAAGCACCTGCGCGAGATGTGCGCCATCCCGGGCCTGACGCACGCGCCGGTGTTTGCGCCGATCGTGGCGAATTTCTACAGCGGCATGGAGACGAGTGTCGCGCTCTTCGCCTCCCAGCTCTGCCCCGGCAAGACGGCCGAAGATATCAAGGCCGCCTACGCCGCAAAATATACCGGCCCTGTCGTGACCTACCGCGACCCCGCGTGTGACGACGGCTTCCTGTCCGCCGCCGCCATGTCCGGCAAGGACAGCATGGTCGTGTCCGTCTCCGGCAATGACGAGCGCATCCTGCTCACATCCGTGTTCGACAACCTCGGCAAGGGCGCGTCCGGCGCCGCGCTCGAGTGCCTGAACCTCGTCATGGGCAGGGAAAAGGGCTTCGGCCTCGATCTGTAAGGAGGAACGAACGATGAAGCAAGTCACCGGCGGCGTGTGCGCCGCACAGGGTTTTTCCGCCGCAGGCATCCACTGCGGCATCCGCAGAAATCAGTCCAAGCGCGACCTCGCGCTCATCTACAGCGCCGTCCCGGCCAGCGCCGCGGCGGTCTATACATCGAACCTCGTCAAGGGCGCGCCCCTGACCGTGACGAAGGCGCACCTGGCTGACGGCAAGGCCCAGGCCGTGATCTGCAACAGCGGCAACGCCAACACCTGCAACGCTGACGGCGTCGCCGTCGCCGAGGAGATGAGCGCGCTCACGGCGGCGCAGCTGCACATCGCGCCGCAGGACGTCATCGTCGCGTCCACGGGCGTGATCGGCCAGCCGCTCGATCTCACGCCCATCCGCTCCGGCCTGCCGCAGCTCGCCGCCGCGCTCGGCGACCACTCCGACCAGGCGGCCGAGGGCATCATGACCACCGACACGCACCCGAAGGAGATCGCCGTGCAGTTCACCGCCGGCGGCAGGACCTGCACGATCGGCGGCATCGCCAAGGGCTCGGGCATGATCCACCCGAACCTTGCGACCATGCTCGTCTTCCTCACGACGGACTGCGCCGTCAGCCCCGCCATGCTGCAGGCCGCGCTCTCCGGCGACGTGCAGGACACGTTCAACATGGTCAGCATCGACGGCGACACGTCCACGAACGACATGGTCGCCGTGCTGGCAAACGGCCTCGCCGGCAATGCTGAGATCACCGCGCCCGGCGCGGACTTCACGGCGTTTTGCAGCGCGCTCAACAGCGTGACCGTCTGGCTCTGCCGCCAGATCGCGGGCGACGGCGAGGGCGCGACGCGCCTGCTCGAGTGCTGCGTCACCGGTGCTGCTGACCACGGCACCGCGAAAACCGTGGCCAAGAGCATCATCTGCTCGTCGCTCGTCAAGGCCGCCATGTTCGGCGCGGACGCCAACTGGGGCCGCGTGCTGTGCGCCATCGGCTACAGCGGCGCTCCTGTAAACGTGCACAAGGTGGACGTTGCCTTCCGCTCGGCGGCCGGCACGGTGCGCGTGTGCGTCGACGGCGCGGGCATCCCGTTTTCCGAGGAGGAAGCCAAAAAGGTCCTGCTCGAAAAGGAGATCGAGATCCTCGTCGACCTCAAGTCCGGCGACGAGGGCGCGACCGCCTGGGGCTGCGACCTGACGTATGACTATGTGAAGATCAACGGCGACTACCGCACCTGAACCGGGAGGAACACCATCATGGACATTACGAATCCGCAGCGCGCGAAGGTACTCGTTCACGCGCTGCCCTACATACAGGAATACAGCGGCAAGATCGTCGTCATCAAATACGGCGGCAACGCCATGATCAGCGCCAAGCTCAAAGACTCCGTCATGCGCGACATCGTGCTGCTGTCGCTCATTGGGGTGAAGGTCGTGCTCGTGCACGGCGGCGGGCCCGAGATCACGGAAACGCTCGAAAAACTCGGCAAGCAGACGCAGTTTGTCGACGGCCTGCGCGTCACGGACGCGGAGACGGCCGACGTCGTGCAGATGGTCCTCGCCGGGAAGATCAACAAGACGCTCGTCAACCTCATCGGCCACAAGGGCGGCCGGGCGATCGGCCTGTCCGGCATCGACGGGCAGATGATCCAGGCGCGATGAGCGCCTCGGCTACGTGGGCGAGATCACGAAGGTCGACGTGCGCCCCATCCTCGACGTGATCGACAAGGGCTACATCCCCGTCGTGTCCACCGTCGGGTGCGACACGCAGGGCCACGTCTACAACATCAACGCCGACACGGCGGCCGCACGCATCGCGGGTGAGCTGGGGGCCGAGAGCCTCATCGCCATGACCGACATCAGCGGCATCCTGCGCGACAAGGACGACCCCTCCACGCTCATCCCCGTCATCCACACGGCGGACGCGCTGCAGCTCATCGAGTCCGGCGTCATCAACGGCGGCATGCTGCCGAAAGTGACCTGCTGCATCGACGCCATCCGCTGGGGCGTGCACCGCGTCTTTATCATCGACGGCCGCGTGCCGCACGCCATCCTGATCGAAATGCTGACAAACGAAGGCATCGGCACCATGTTCGTTGCCGGGCAAGGAGGAAAAACAGATGAACATTCCGCAACTTGACAGTACCTATATCGCCAACACTTACGCCCGCTTCCCCGTGACGATCGCGCGCGGCAAGGGCTCGCTCGTCTGGGACGCGGACGACAAGGTCTATATCGACATGGCGACGGGCATCGCCGTCAACAGCTTCGGCATTGCCGACCCCGCGTGGATCCGCGCCGTGACCGAGCAGCTGTGCACCGTGCAGCACGCATCCAATCTCTACTACACCGCGCCCGACGCGCAGCTGGCGCAGCTGCTGTGCGAGAAGACCGGCATGAAGAAGGTCTTCTTCTCCAACTCCGGCGCGGAGGCCAACGAGTGCGCCATCAAGGCCGCGCGCAAGTACGCCGCCGACCACAAAGGCCCGGAGTACCACACCATCATCACGCTCAAAAACAGCTTCCACGGCCGCACGATCACAACGCTCGCCGCGACCGGGCAGGACGTGTTCCACCACGACTTTCTGCCGCTGACGGAGGGCTTTGCCTACGCCGAGGCGAATAACCTCGACGATCTCAAGGCGCAGGTCGCCGCGCACAAGTGCGCCGCCATCATGATGGAGGTCGTGCAGGGCGAGGGCGGCGTCATCCCGCTGACGCAGGAATTTGTCAAAGGCGCAGCCCAGCTCGCCGCCGAGCAGGACCTGCTGCTCATCTGCGACGAGGTGCAGATCGGCAACGGCCGCAGCGGCAAGCTCTACGGCTACATGCACTACGGCATCACGCCGGACATCATCTCCACGGCCAAGGGCCTCGGCGGCGGCCTGCCGCTGGGCGCGACGCTGCTCGGCGAGAAGGCGCAGGACGTGCTCACCCCCGGCAGCCACGGCTCTACCTTCGGCGGCAACCCCGTCTGCTGCGCCGGCGCGCTGAGCATTCTGCACCGGCTCGACGGCCCGCTGCTGCAGTCCGTGCAGGAAAAGTCCGACTTCATCGTCAAGGCTCTCACCGGCGCCAAGGGCGTCAGAAGCGTCACGGGCCTGGGCCTGATGCTCGGCGTGGAGACCGAGCGCCCGGTCAAGGACGTCATCAGTGAATGCATGGCGCGCGGCGTGCTCGTCATCTCGGCAAAGAACAAGGTGCGCCTGCTGCCGGCGCTCAACATCCCCATGGCGCAGCTCGAGCAGGCGGTCAGCGTGCTCAAAGACGTCTGCGCCGGAGAATAAGGAGGGACACCGTCATGAATCTCAAAGGCAACGATTTTCTCAAGCTGCTCGACTACACCCCCGAGCAGATCGACTATCTGCTCCGGCTCGCCGCCCAGCTCAAGGCCGAGAAAAAGGCCGGCATCCCGCACCGCCTGTGCGAGGGCAAAAACGTCGCGCTCATCTTTGAAAAGACGAGCACGCGCACGCGCAGCAGCTTCGAGGTCGCGGCGCACGATCTGGGCATGGGCAGCACGTATCTCGACTCCACCGGCTCGCAGATCGGCAAGAAGGAAAGCATCGCCGACACGGCGCGCGTGCTCTCGGGCATGTTCGACGGCATCGAGTACCGCGGCTTCGGCCAGTGCATCGTCGAGGAACTGGCGCAGTACGCCTCCGTCCCGGTCTGGAACGGCCTGACGGACGAGTTCCACCCGACGCAGATCCTCGCGGACTTTCTGACCATCCGGGAGCACTTCGGCTCGCTGGAGAACATCCACCTCGTCTACATGGGCGATGCGCGCTTCAACATGGGCAACTCCCTCATGGTCGGCTGCGCGAAGATGGGCATGCACTTCACGGCCTGCGCACCCGAGGGCTACTTCCCCGATGCGCAGCTCGTCGCCGAGTGTCAGGCCATCGCGGCGCAGACGGGCGCGACGCTCGACTTCATCTCCGACCCCGCCGCGGCCGTGCAGGGCGCGAACGTGATCTATACCGACATCTGGGTCTCCATGGGCGAACCCGAGAGCGTCTGGGCCGAGCGCATTGCCGCGCTCGCACCGTATCAGGTCAACGCGGCGCTCATGGCCAAGGCCGACCCCAACGCCATCTTCATGCACTGCCTGCCGGCGTATCACGACAAAAAGACCGCCATCGGCAACGAAATGTGCACGCGCTTCGGCCGCGAGGCGATGGAGGTCACGGACGATGTGTTTGAAAGCGCGCAGTCGGTCGTGTTCCAGGAGGCCGAAAACCGCATGCACACCATCAAGGCCGTCATGGCGGCGACGCTTGCGGAGATCGAGCTATGAAGCGCTATCTCGTACTCGAAAACGGCGAGGTCTTTGCGGGCCTCGCTTTCGGCGCACCGTGCGACACGGTGGGCGAGCTGGTGTTCACCACCGGCATGAACGGCTACATCGAGACGCTCACCGACCCGAGCTACTGCGGCCAGATCGTGCTGCAGACGTTCCCGCTCATCGGCAACTACGGCATCATCCCGGCCGATTTTGAGGGCAAGTGCTGCGTGCGCGGCTATGTCGTGCGCGAGCAGTGCCAAACGCCGTCGAACTTCCGGTGCGAGGAAACGCTCGACGCATTTTTGAAAGCCAACAACATCCCCGGCATCGCCGGCATCGACACCCGCGCCGTCACGCGCATCCTGCGCGAGGCCGGCACGATGAACGCTGCCATCTGCGACACGGTGCCGGACGATCTTGCGCCCCTGCGCGCCTACCGCATCACGGACCCCGTGCCGCAGGTGACGACGCCGGAGCCCTACACCCTCCAGCCGGAGGGGAGCGTGCTGCACCGCGTGGCGCTCATCGACTACGGCGCGAAGCGCAACATCGCGCGCGAGCTCTGCCGCCGCGGCTGCGCCGTGACGGTGCTGCCCTGCTCTGCCAAAGCGAAGGACATCCTCGCCGCCGGGTATGACGGCGTCATGCTCTCCAATGGCCCCGGCGACCCGACGGACAACGTCGACCAGATCGCGGAGATCGCCAAACTCTTCGGCCGCATCCCGATGTTCGGCATCTGCCTCGGCCACCAGCTCATGGCGCTGGCGCAGGGCGGCAGCACCGTGAAGCTCAAATACGGCCACCGCGGCGTGAACCAGCCGGCGCGCGACGTGTGCGGCACGCGCACGTTCCTCACCAGCCAGAACCACGGCTACGCCGTCGTGCCCGAGAGCGTGAAGACCGGCGTCATCCGCTACATCAACGCCAACGACGGCACGTGTGAGGGCGTGGACTACCCCGACCTGCGGGCCTTTTCCGTGCAGTTTCACCCCGAGGCGTGCTCGGGCCCGCACGACACGGCCTTTCTCTTCGACCGATTCTGTGACCTGATGGGAGGTGCGCACCATGCCGATTGATTCCAGCATCCGCAAAGTCATGGTCATCGGCTCTGGCCCGATCGTGATCGGTCAGGCGGCGGAGTTTGACTATGCCGGCGCGCAGGCGTGCCGCGTGCTGCACGACGCGGGCGTGAACGTCGTGCTCGTCAACTCCAACCCCGCGACGATCATGACCGACAAGGCCCTCGCGGATGAGATTTATCTCGAGCCGCTCACGCTGACCTCCGTCAAGCGCATCATTGAAAAGGAGCAGCCGGACAGTCTTCTCGCCGGTCTCGGCGGCCAGACGGGCCTGACGCTGGCGATGGAGCTCGACAAGGAGGGCTTTTTGCAGCAGCACAACGTCCGCCTCATCGGCACGAACGCCAAAGCCATCGACAAGGCCGAGGACCGCGAGCTCTTCAAGGAGACCATGGCCGCCATCGGCGAGCCGACCATCCCCTCCGGCATCGCCAACACCGTGGCGGAGGCGCTCGCCGTAGCAGACCGCATCGGCTACCCCGTCATCATCCGCCCGGCGTTCACGCTCGGCGGCGCGGGCGGCGGCGTGGCCTACAGCCCGGAGGAGCTCTCCTCCGCTGCGCAGACCGGCCTCGACGCGTCCCCGATCACGCAGATCCTCGTCGAGCGCTACATCTACGGCTGGAAAGAGATCGAGTTTGAGACCATGCGCGACGGCGTAGGCAACGTCATCGCCGTGTGCAGCATGGAAAACTTCGACCCCGTCGGCGTGCACACCGGCGACAGCATCGTCGTCGCCCCGGCGCTGACGCTCTCGGACAAGGAGTTTCAGATGCTGCGCAGCGCGGCGCTGAACATCATCTCCGCGCTCGATATCGTCGGCGGCTGCAACTGCCAGTTCGCGCTCAACCCCGACAGCTTTGAGTACGCCGTCATCGAGGTCAACCCCCGCGTGTCGCGCTCGTCGGCGCTCGCGTCGAAGGCGACCGGCTACCCGATCGCCAAGATCACGACGAAGATCGCCCTCGGCTACACGCTCGATGAAATTCAAAACGACATCACCGGCAAGACCTGCGCCTGCTTCGAGCCCGCGCTGGACTACGTCGTCGTGAAGTTCCCCAAGTGGCCGTTTGACAAGTTCGTCGGCGCGTCCCGCCGCCTCGGCACGCAGATGAAAGCCACCGGCGAGGTCATGGCCATCGGCACGAACTTTGAAAGCGCGCTGCTCAAGGCCGTGCGCGGCGCCGAGATCCATCTCGACACGCTGCACGCCAAACCGCTGTCTGACCGCCCGGTGCGCGACCGGCTCGCCGACTGCGACGATCACCGCCTGTTCACCGTCTTTGAGGCGCTGTGCAGCGGCGTGTCCATCGACGAGATCCACGACATCACCCGCATCGACCGCTGGTTTTTGTCCCGGCTGCAAAACCTCGTGGACTACGAGGCGAGCATTCAAAACGGCCTGACGCCGGAGCTTTATCAGCGTGGCAAGTACCTCGGCTATCCGGACGCGGCGCTGCGCCGCCTGTCCGGCAGCGAGACGCTGCCCCCCTTCCGCGCGGGCTACAAGATGGTCGACACCTGCGCCGCCGAGTTCGACGCGCAGACGCCGTATTTCTACGCCAGCGCGGACACGCGCTGCGAGGCGCGCACCTTCCCGCGCAGCGGCAAGCCCGTCGTCATGGTGCTCGGCTCCGGGCCGATCCGTATCGGCCAGGGCATCGAGTTTGACTATTCGTCCGTCCACTGCGTGTGGACGCTCAAGGCCATGGGCTATGACGTCGTCATCGTCAACAACAACCCCGAGACCGTCTCCACGGACTACGACACCGCCGACCGGCTGTATTTCGAGCCGCTCACGGCTGAGGACGTGCTGCAGATCATCGACGTGGAGCAGCCCGTCGGCGTCGTAGTCGCCTTCGGCGGCCAGACCGCCATCGCGCTCACGCAGACGCTCGACCGCCACGGCATCCGCATCCTCGGCACATCGGCCGAGGGAATCGACATCGCCGAGGACCGCGAGCGGTTTGACGAGCTGCTCGAGCGCTTCCACATCTCCCGCCCGAAGGGCATGGGCGTGCAGACGCTGCCCGAGGCCCTGCACGCCGCGCAGACGCTCGGCTACCCCGTGCTGCTGCGCCCGTCGTACGTCATCGGCGGCCAGAACATGAAGATCGTCCACGACGACGCCGAGGTCACGACGTATATGCAGCGCATCCTCGCGCAGGGCATCGACAACCCCGTGCTCGTGGACAAGTACATGATGGGCACGGAGCTGGAGGTGGACGTCATCTCCGACGGCACGGACGTGCTCATTCCCGGCATCATGGAGCACATCCATCGCCGTCTACCCGCCGTACAACCTCAACGACATGATGACGGACAAGATCGTCGACAGCTCGCGCAAGCTCGCCCTCGCGCTCGGCACGAAGGGGCTTGTGAACATCCAGTACCTCATCTGGGAAAACGAGCTCTACGTCATCGAGGTCAACCCCCGCGCCTCGCGCACCGTGCCGTACATCAGCAAGGTCACGGGCGTGCCGATGGTGGACGTGGCATCGCGCGTCATGCTCGGCGCGCCGCTGGCTGGCCTCGGCTACGGCACCGGCCTGCACCCCATCCCGCCGTATTACGCGGTCAAGGTGCCGGTGTTCTCGTTTGAAAAGCTCGGCGACGTCAACGCCTACCTCGGCCCGGAGATGAAGTCCACGGGCGAGGTGCTCGGCCTCGGCAAGACGATGCAGGAGGCGCTGTTCAAGGGCCTGACCTCGGCCGGCATGGTCGTCGGCCAGCACCCGGACGGCCGCCACGGCGTGTTCGTGAGCGTGGACACGCACGACCTCGGCGAGATCGTGTCGCTGGCCAAGAAGCTCGACGACCTGCACTTCGCCCTCTACGCGACCGAGGAGACCGCCGCCGCCATCGCGCGCCTCGGCATCGACGTCGTGACCGTGGACGGCATCCGCGAGAGCGACCACGCCTTCGCCCTGCTCGAGAGCGGCTGTATCGACTACATCGTCTACACCGGCGCGCTCAAGGACGCGACCATGGACGATTACATCGCCCTGCACCGCCGCGCGCTGCAGCTCGGCATCCCGTGCTTCACCTCGCTCGACACGGCCAACGCCCTGGCGGACATCATCGCCAGCCGCTACAACGAGCGCAACACCGAGCTCGTGGACATCAACCACATGCGCACCGAGCGCCAGAGCCTGAAGTTTGCGAAAATGCAGGCCACCGGCGACGACTATATCTACGTCGAGAACTTTGACGGACACATCACCTGCCCCGAGTCGCTGTGCATCCCGCTCTGCTCGCGCCACCGCGGCATCGGCGGCTACGGCATCGTGCTCATCGAGCATAGCGACGTGGCCGACGCGAAAATGCGCGTCTTCAACCGCGACGGCAGCGCCGGCGGCATGGGCGGCAACGCCATCCGCTGCGTGGCCAAGTACCTGTACGACAACGGCATCGTGCCGCGCGACGATCTCACGATCGAGGCCGGCGGCACCGTGCACCGGCTGCACCTGTACACGCGCTTCGGCACGGTCGGCCTCGTGACGGTCGACATGGGCAAGCCCGCGTTTGAGCCCGCCAATGTGCCCGTGATGCTCGAGGGCGAGCGCGTGATCGACCGGCCGGTGACGATCGCCGGCGGGGAGTACCGCATCACGTGCCTCTCGATGGGCAACCCCCACTGCGTCGTCTTTGCCGATCGCGTGGATGAGGTGGACGTCGCGCACCTCGGCCCGCAGTTTGAGCACGCGGACATCTTCCCCGCGCGCACGAACACGGAGTTCATCCGCGTCGTCAACCGCACGACGATCAAGATGCGCGTCTGGGAGCGCGGCAACGGCGAGACCCGCGCCTGCGGCACCGGCGCGTGCGCGGCCGTGGTGGCCGCCACGGAAAACGGCCTGTGCCCGAAGGGCGAGCCCATCACCGTCAAGGTCAGCGGCGGCGACCTGATCGTCACCTACGACGACGACGGCGTGCGTCTGACCGGCAACGCCGAGCTCGCCTTCACCGGCGTGACCACGTACTGAGACCTCAAAAGCAAAAAATCACCCGCATCCGGGTCGGATGCGGGTGATTTTTTCTGCCGGCCGCTCAGCCGCGCATGGCGGCGGCGAAGGCGTCGATGCGCGCGATGTCGAGTTTCGGCTCGGCATACTGCGCGCGGTACTGCGGCGATGTCATCAGCGCGCCGAAGAGCTGCTTGTAGGCATAGCTCATCTTCTCGTACTGCATCTTGCCGCCAAGAATGTCCTTCGCGGCCGCGTGCGCAAGCAGCTCCGGCGAGAAGAAGTGCTCCAGATACCCCTCCGTGCCGGGCGTGGTGTAGCAGCACAGGTACACCCCGAGGCGCTTGCCCATGAGCGTCTTTTCGTTCCGGCGCAGGAAGTGCCGGATGTGCTTATCGAGCTTGAACATGTACACGCAGCTGCCGATGATGACCGTGTCGTACCCGTCGAGCGTGATACCGCGCTCGCGGATGTTGCGCACCGTCACGTCGCCGCCGACGGCGCTTTTGAGCATATAGGCGATCTCCTCCGTCGCGCCGTAGCGCGAGGCGAACAGGATCAGCGTTTTCATGCAGTGACCTCCTTTGTCCGCCCTGCCGGGCGGCCCCTTCTTTATGTAAGAGTATAGGAAGCCGCCGCGCCGCTGTCAAGCGCTGCGCGCGATTTTTTTACCCGACCGGCACGGGCTCGCCCTGTTTCGGCGCCGGCTCTCTGCGCCGCGCCTTGGGGATGTTGATCGTCAGGATGAGCGCTTCGTCCGTCTCCTGCCGGTGCATGCCGGCGTCGATGCCGCCCTGCTTCATGAGGTCGAGGCTGTGCGAGATCGTGTTGAGAAACACGCGCACGTCCTTGAGGATGAAGGTCTTCTGCTGCTCGCTCTCGGGCGCGGTCTTGGCCTCGAGCAGGCGCTCGATGTAGGCGTCCGTCGCGGCGACGTTCAGGTCGCGGCTGAGGATATAGGCCAGCGCCTCGCGCTGCTCGGCCGGCGTCTCAAGGCGCAGCAGCGCGCGGCCGTGCCGCTCGGTGAGTCCGGCGTTGCGCATGGCGTTGAGCACATCCTCCGGCAGGCGCAGCAGGCGGAGCTTGTTCGCCACGGCCGACTGCGACTTGCCCAGCCGCCGCGCGCACTCCTCCTGGCTTAGGCCGAAGAGCCGGATGAGCTGCGCGATGCCGCGCGCCTCCTCGAGAAAGTCCAGGTCGTTGCGCTGGAGATTTTCCACCAGCGCGATGAAGCTCGCCTCCTCGAGATCCAGCTCCATGATGATGCACGGCACCTCATGGAGCCCCGCCATGCGCGCGGCGCGCAGGCGGCGCTCCCCGGCCACGAGCTCATACCCGCCCTGCCGCGGCCGCACGGTCAGCGGGCTGAGCACGCCGTACTCGGCGATGCTGCGCGAGAGCTCCTCGAGCTGCGCCGGGGAAAAATTCTGCCGCGGCTGGACCGCGCTCGGCGCGATCGCGTCCACTGCCAGATACACGATGCTGCCGCGGGCCGCGCGGCTGCGATGGTTGGAAAACTGCATAGCACACCCTCCATATCTTGTGTTTTACAACACAAAAATAATCCACATATTGCGCAAAACGCGGCGAAATCGGGCGCGCGCAGAAAAAAAGAGGGCGGACTGAAAACAGTCCGCCAAAAACAGGGTCGTGGGATAAAGATATGAGCCGTGGCTTCCAAACTGCGGAAGTCAATTGGATAAGCTGTAATGGTATTGTAGCGCCGGGCGCGCAAAATGTAAAGAGCGAACGGTGTCGGTCGGACACTTGTTTTGTCGGCGGCGGAATCTTTTTTCGCGCGCCGGGGCATACTGACCGGGAGTACACAGCAAAGGAGATGGAAGCATATGCAGGTGATCGACCGCATCGCGCTGATCCTCGCGATCATCGGCGGGCTCAACTGGGGCAGCATCGGTCTGTTCCGGTTCGATCTCGTGGCGTGGATCTGCGGCGGGCAGGCCTCCGTGGTCGCCCGCGTGATCTACACGCTCGTGGGTCTGGCCGCGATCTGGTGCATTTCCCTGCTCTTCCGCGGCCGCGACGAAATCGACGGCGACACGGAGGAGGCATAATGCCCCGGCAGCAAAAAAACGGCATGGCCGACGCCATGCTGTTTTTTTCTCCAACGAGAACCGCTTCGCTGGGTTCTCGTGAATATGTTTATCCAAGTCTCTGCATCGCCAGTGCGCTGCTGCCCGGGAAGCGGTCAAACGCATCGAGCGGCGGCAGATACGCTTCCAGCGCGTGCACCAGCTCGCCGCCGAGCAGGCCGCCGAGCGTGTTGAGCATCAGGTCGTCCACGTCGCACAGGCGGTACGAGCCGCGGAACACGAAAAACAACCCCGTGAGCTGCCCAAGCTCAATGAACGCCGAAAACGCGAGCGACGCGAGCGCGACCTTGCCGAGATCCAGCCCGCAGACATAGCGCAGGTACATACCAAACGGCAGCAGCATCAAAATGTTGCACACGACCTGCAGCACCGTGCGGTCAAAAAGCGCCGGCAGATACGTGCGCGCATCGGAGAGCACGAGCGGCGTCTCGCGCAGGAAATCGGCCACGAACTGAAACGGCACGAGCTGGATCTCATACCCGCTCAGCCGCGCCGCCTGCGCCGCATCCGGCAGCGGGAAGAACACGAGCGCCAGCACGCACAGCACGTAAAACAAAAACAGACCGCCGAACACGGTGCGCACCCAGTTGAAGCAGCGCGCACGCACCTGCCGGTCGAAAAACGGCACGGCCACCAGCGCCGCGATGAGCGGAAACGCATAGCCCGCCAGCCGGATACTGCCCAGAAGATTTGTCATGATCCTTGCCTCCCATCGGGGCGCTCCCGCCCCGGTTTCTGGCATCAGTATAGCCCCGGACGGCATCACATCGCCATCGTTTTGGCTTACAGTTGGCTTACATCTTCGTAAGGCAGCGCGCAGGGCGCAAAAAACCGGGCGCGTCCATTCAGACGCGCCCGGCCGTGCGGACGGATATTTTTCCTCAGGCGACGAGGAAGAACTTCACGAGGAAGATCACCGAGATGACATACGTCAGCACCGAGACCTCCTTGCCCTTGCCCGTGCAGAGCTTGAGCACGGAATAGCTGATGAGACCCAGACCGATGCCGTGGCCGATCGAGCCGGAGATCGGCATGGAGATGAGCATGATGGCTACCGGCAGGCTCTGATAGATATCGTCAAAGTCGATCTTCTTGAGACCGCCGAGCATGAGCAGGCCGACGTAGATGAGCGCGGAGCTCGTCGCAGCGGCGGGGATGATGGCGGCGATGGGCGCGAGGAACATGCTCGCAAGGAAGAGCACGCCGGTCGTCAGAGCGGTCAGGCCCGTGCGGCCGCCGGCCTCGACGCCGGAGGCGGACTCGACGAACGTCGTGACGGTGGACGTGCCGGTGCACGCGCCCGCGACGGTGCCGACGGCGTCGGCCAGCAGCGCCTCGCGCATGCGCGGCATGTTGCCGTCCTTGTCGACCATGCCGGCGCGGCTCGCCGTGCCGACGAGCGTGCCGATGGTGTCGAACATGTCAATGATGCAGAACGTGATGACGAGCGTCACGACCGTGAACCAGCCGATCTCGCCGAGGGCGGCAAAGTCGAACTTGAACAGGGTCGTCTCGGCCATGTCGCCGAACGCAGGCACGAACGACGCGCCCTTGAGCGACGCAAACGGGTTCGTGTGCAGGAAGATGGCCTCGCCCGCCCAGTAGATGCCGGACGCGCAGAGCATGCCCAGCAGCACGGAGCCCTTGATCTTCTTGTGCGCGAACAGCACGATCAGGAACAGGCCCACGAACATGGTCACGACCGTGAGCACCATCTGCGGGTAGCCGTCGCCCATGTTGGCCTTGGCAAGGCTGGGCGTGAGCGCGCCGAAGAAATCGCGCATGACGTAAAACGGGCCGCCGTCGCTCGAGTACACACCGGCGTTGGAGCCGATGCCAATGTTGAGCAGCATGAGACCGATGGCCGGCGCGATGCCGAGCCGGATGCCGAGCGGAATGGCCTCGACGATCTTCTCGCGCACCTTGAGCACCGAGAGAATGATGAACACGATGCCCTCGATGAGGATGACGCACAGCGCCGTCTGGAACGACTGCAGGTAGCTCATGCCGGTCAGGGTGACGATGTTGGCCACGACGACGGCAAAGAAGCTGTTGAGACCCATGCCGGGCGCCATGGCAAAGGGCTTGTTGGCCGCGAACGCCATGACGAGCGTGCCGACGGCGGAGGCGATGCAGGTGGCGAGGAACACGCCGTTCCACAGCTGCGAGCCGCCCTGGGCGCCGAAGCCGGTCAGCAGGTTCGGGTTGAGCGCGATGATGTACGCCATGGTCATGAACGTCGTCAGGCCGGCGACGATCTCGGTGCGTACGGTGGTGTTGTTTTCTTTCAGGTGAAAGAGCTTTTCCATTGGGATCCCCTCTCCATAAAGTTTTTGCCGGGAACGCAAAACGCCGTCAGTATAACGCGATTTGCCCCGCCTGTCAACGACAAAAACCGGACACGGAATGTCCCGTGTCCAGTCCTGCTGTTTTCGCGTGTTTTACGCCTGCGCGGGGCAGTCGCGCTCGTGGCAGGTGAACAAAATGACCTGCCGGTGCTGCGCGATCTCCCGGAAGAGCGCCATGGCGCGCCCGGCGCGCGCATCGTCGAAATTCACAAGCGTGTCATCGAGCACGAGCGGGCACGGATCGTCCGCCGGGCACGTCAGCTCACACAGCGCCAGGCGCACGGACAGGTACAGCAGATCCGCCGTCCCGGCCGAGAGATAGGCCGTGTCGCGCGGCGTCGGGTCGTCGGTGCTGCGCGCCTTGGCCGACAGGTCGCGCGCGAGCACGAGCTCGTCATAGCGTCCGTCGGTGAGGTAGTCCATGTAGTCCGCCGCCTTCTGCGCCAGCTGCGGGGAAAAGCGGCTCTGCAGCTCCGCGTCCGCACGGCCGAGCGTCTCGATCGCGAGCGCGATGGCCGCATACTGCCGCTCGAGCGCGTCGCGCTGTTCGAGCAGCTGCGCGTGTTCGCTTTTCAGCGCCATCGGGTCGCCGATGGCGAGGGCCGCGCCCGTGAGCTGCGCCTGCTGCGTGCGCAGGCGCGTGCACACGCTCTCGAGCGCGCTCCTGCGCTGATAGAGCGCGGCGGCCTCGCCCGTGCCGCTCTCAAAGTCCAGACTCTGCAGCAGCCGCTCGTGCGTCTCGCACTGGTGCTCGCGCGCATCCTCGAGCGCGGCGGCGGCTTTCTGCTCCGCCTGCATGGCGGCCGCGCACGCGCGGTAGGCAGCCCGGTGCACCTCCGCCTGATAGTAGATGCCGTCCGCGTCCTGCGCGCCGTAGCTGCGCAGGAGCTCCCCGAGCGCGGCGGCGGCCTGCTGTGCGCGCTTCTTGCCGTTATTGGCAGCAACCAGCAGCATAACGGCCAGCACCGCGAGCGCGATGGCCGCATAATACAGCGGCTGCGCCACAAGATAACCCAGCACCGCGCACAGCGCCGAGAGCACGAGCGCCGCGATCCAGAAGTACGGCTTGCCGCCGTGGGCTGCCGTGTCAGCAAGGGCCTCCGCCCGCTGCGCGTCGCGCTCGGCGGTCTCGCCCGCCTCGTCCGGCGTCTGCACGCCGAAATGCGTCTGCTCGAGCGCGGTGCGCCTGGCCGCGGCGTCCCGCCGCGCCTGTTCGAGCGTCTGCTCGAGCGTGCGCAGGTTCGATTTTTCCTCGCCCATGCTGCTCAGCGCCGCGCGGCGCTGCCGCTGCCGGGCGGCGTTCATCTGCTCGGTCACGGTCTGCAGTTCCGCGTCCGTCTGCCGGAGCTCGGCGGCGCAGGCCGCCTGCTCCTGCGCGTTGCGCTCGGTGCAGCTGCTCTTCTACCTCCGTGATGCGGCCCTCCAGCTCCGGCAGCGCGCCGTGCCGGCCGCTGCGCCGGCGGCGCAGCCATGCGCGTAGCTGCGCGTCGGCCTCGGTGTAGGAGCTCGCCTCCTCGCCGGAGGTCACGATGGCGGAGATGCGCTTTTCCAGCTCCGGCGTACCCGTCACGACGAGGCCGCCCTGCCCGATGAACGCGCTGCGCGCGAACACCTCGGCCGACACGCCCGTGAGCTGCTCGCCCGCGTCCGTCGCCGTCAACCCCGGCACCGGGATGTCCGTGCCGGTGTACACCGCCGAAAAGCCGCGCAGCGGCGCGCCCGGCGTCTCCGTCCAGCGGCGGATTGTGATGCATTTTCCGCCCTGTTCGAGCTCCAGCTCGCCCGCCATGGGCTTGCCGCTCCAGGGCGCGTATTTCTGCTTGTCGGGCACGAACCCGGCGCGCGCGCGCTGGGACGTGTCGATCCCGTAGAGCATGGCGCGCAGAAACGCGCACCATGTGCTCTTGCCGCTCTCATTCGGCGCGTAGATGATATTCAGACCCGTGTCGAGCCGCAGCTGCTCGCCGTCGAGCGTGCCGAACGTGCCCTGCATATGCCGGATGATCACAGCGTCACCACCTCCTCGTCGTGGTCCAGTGCCGCAAGCCCCCAGCGCGCGGCCATGACAATGGTCTCACGCGCGCGGTCAGAGTCCGCGGCGTCGTATTGTTGCTTCAGTTGGGCCAGAAACTGCCCGCGCAGCGTGCCCTCGCCCGCCCGCGCCCAGAGATCCCGGCGCGCGCGCGTCTCATCGCGCAGCTGCAGCGCGAACACCCGCCCCTCGAGCGCCGCGCGCAGCGCGGCGGGGTTCGGCGCGCGGTCGGTCTCGCCCGTGAGCACGATGCGGTAAATATTGCGCGCAGCCCCCTCCGGCAGCGCCGCAAGCGCCGCCTGCACGGGGTCCGTGTCCGTGACGTCCACGCGCAGGATCTCATACCGCCGCCCGGGCACGGGCAGGAATCGCGCCTGCACGTCGCCCGCAGCGACGTCCACGAGCAGCACGCCCTTTTCCCCCGTCTCGTCAAAGCCACGGCCCTCCATGCAGCCCGGCCAGGCGTACACCGTGCCCCCGGCGCGCTGCACGCCGCCGAAGCGGTGCACGTGGCCGAAGGCGGCGTAGTCCAGCCCGCTGGCAGCCAGCTCCGCGGCCGACACGGGGTTGTAGGCGGACGCGGGATTGCCCACCTCGCCGTGCAGGCAGAGCACATCGAGCAGCCCTGCCTGCTTCGGCACGGAAAAGCCCCGCAGCAGACCGGGGCAGCGGCTGTCGGTGAACGCCGCGCCCCAGACGCGCACGCCCAGCTCCGGCAGCGTGACCGCCTCGATGCGCGGCGAGCGGAAGATATGTACGTTTTCCGGGAACGTCAGGCGCGCATACGGCGCGCCCGCGCTGTAATAGTCGTGGTTGCCGGGCGCGAGAAACACCTCCGAAGCGCAGCCGGCAAACGTCTCGGCGAGCGCCTTGGCCGTCTCGGGATAGGGGCTCGCGCTGTCGAGCAGGTCGCCCGCGAGCAGGATGATCTGCGCCCCGTGCGCCTGCGCCAGCTCCGGCAGAGCGCGCAGCAGGCTGCGCTGCTCCCGGCGGCGCTGCGCCGCCTGCGCGAGCGTGAGCGCCTCAAACGGCGAGTCGAGATGCAGATCCGCCGCGTGCAGGATGCGCACGCTCATCTCAGGCGCACCAGCTGCACGTCGCGGCAGCGGCCGGTGTCGCTGTCGACCTCGAAGATCGCGCCCTCGAGCTTGGCCGCGCCCATGGCGGCCTCATAGCGCCGCGGCGGGTCGCCGAGGAACTTGCCGATCGACTGCTCCGGCGCGATGCCGAGCACGGCGTTGGCCGGGCCCGTCATGCCGAGGTCGGTCAGGTAGCCGGTACCCTCAGGCAGCACCTCGGCGTCGGACGTCTGCACGTGCGTGTGCGTGCCCCAGACGGCCGTCACGCGCCCGTCAAGATAAAAGCCCATGGCGCGCTTTTCGCTCGTGGCCTCGGCGTGCATGTCCACGAGGACGATCTTCGCCTGCGTCTGGTCGAGGATGTCGTCCGCGACGAGGAAAGGATTATCCGTGTTCGCGTCGAGCGTGAAGCGCCCCATGAGGTTGATGACGCAGATCGGCCCGCCGCGCACGGAATATTCGCCCCAGCCGCGGCCCGGGCACTGCGGC
>OHXD01000203.1_pt1 | contig 22830 bp, 18 predicted proteins | sample 1579931 | NCBI WGS metagenome assembly OHXD01 (sample SAMEA3882513, study PRJEB24775) | human gut metagenome | biome: human-associated habitat; feature: intestine environment; material: feces | place: Netherlands | collected 2009/2010 | reverse complement strand
CCTTTGTCAACAGGTTTTTGCAAGTTTTTTTGATTTTTTCGACAAAGTTTGAGGGAGAAGTTTAGGCAAGATGTATATTGGGGTGATGGCGGTTGGCGGGTACAAATTATGGGGGGTGGGCGGCAAGCGGGTTGCGGGGTTAGGTTTTTTGGGGGAATGGGTGGGCGGTGGAAGATTGACGGCAGGCGATGGGAAGGTTGCGGGCCGGGCATGCCCGGCCCCTACGGGGGTGGTGGAAGGGTGAGCGGGTGCTGGCCGGAAGGTGCGCGGGTGTGGGGTGGTTTCGGGCCATCTCTGTAGGGGGCGGCGTCCTCGACGTGCCGCGGAGGGGTCAAGACCCCTCCCTACGGTGTGGGGTGAGACGGGGTGTGTAAAGCAGTAACGGGCGGCGGCGGAAAGCGCGCGGGCCGGGCATGCCCGGCCCCTACGGAGTGGTGGAGGGGTGAGCGGGTGCTGGTGGAGGGGTATCATTGGGCCTCTAACAGCTGTTCGCGCATCCATTTCAGGATGCGGCGCTCGCGGCGGGAGATCTGAACCTGGGTCGTGCCGAGGACGCGGGCGGTCTCGCTCTGGGTGCGGCCCGCGAAAAAGCGCAGATGGATGAGCTGGCGGTCACCGCTGTCCAGCCTGTCCATCACCTCGGCCAGACCGATGCGGTCCGAGAGTGCTTCCTCCGGGGACTCCACCGGCACGTCAAACTCCCGCAGGCCGTCCTCGTCGTCCACGGGCGTCAGGCTCAGAGTCGGCAGGGCCGCGCGGATGGCCAGCGCAATCTGCTCCGGGGTCGTGCCCAGCGTCTCGGCCAGCTCGGTCACGCCGGGCTCCTGGCCGGTGCGCTTGAGACAGCGCTCACGCTCGGCATTGATTTTAAGGCTCAGCTCCTTTAACGAACGGCTGACCTTGACCGTGCCGCCATCTCGGAACAGCTTTTTGATCTCGCCCAGGATGACCGGCACGGCATAGGTGGAAAAGCAGACGCCGCGCCCGGTATCAAACCCGTCGCAGGCCTTCACAAGGCCCAGACAGCCCGCGGCGTAGAGTTCCTCATACTCGATGCCCCGCCCCTTGAACCGCCCGGCGCAGGCGTGGACAAGGCCGAGGTTTCTCTCAATAAATTCTTCGCGCGGCAGCTGGTGCATATCCGTGGGCATGATTGTCCCCTCCTCTTATATATGTAGGGGGTCACGCGCGGGCATCCAGCCGCTTGGTCAGGGTCACGCGGGTGCCGCGGCCCGGCGTGGAGGAGACCTTAACCTTGTCCATGAAGCTCTGCATGACGGCAAAGCCCAGACCCGCGCGCTCCTCGGCGTCGCCTGTGGTGAACATCGGCTCCATCGCCTTCGCAATATCCGGGATGCCGACGCCGCGGTCCGTGATGGTAATACGCACAATGCCGCCCTCATAGATGGCCGCCGTCATTGTGATGGGGCCGATCTTGTCCGGGTAGGCGTGGACGATGCAGTTGGTCACGGCCTCGGAGACAGCGGTTTTCATATCGGCGAGCTGGGGCACTGTGGGATCAAGCTGCACAAGAAACGCGGCCAGCGCCGCGCGGGCGAAGCCCTCGTTGACGGAGCGGCCCGCAAACGTAATTTTTACCTGATTGAGCATCTTCATCGGTGTTCACCTCCGTTCAGGCGTAGGTTATGTGGGCCAGGTCGAGCATCCGCCGTACGGCGCGCGGCGGGTTCTGGACGGTCAGCCGCCCGCCCAGTGCGCTTACATGGCGTCCGCGGCCCAAAATCAGGCCGACGCCCGAGGAATCCATGAAGGTGACGCCCGAGAAGTCGAGCGTCAGCAGCTCAGGCAGGCGGTCATCGACCTGGGCATCGATCTCCCGCCGCAGTGTCTGGGCGGCGTGGTGGTCGATCTCGCCGCTCAAATAGGCGGCCAGTGTGCCGCTGCCGGGCACGAAGGTTACTTTGGCCATAGGGTTGTCCTCTTTTTTCATTTATAAGGGTATACAGGGTAGTGTTGGGAAGGTTGCGGGCCGGGCATGCCCGCCCCCTACGGGGAGAGTTAAAAATCAACGGGTAATTTCCGGGAGGGGGTGTTGAGACAAAATAAAAAGCCCGTATCGTTATGATACAGGCTTACGGGTGCGTATTTTGTTGAAATGGCGATGGCCGGTTATTTTTCTGCTTCTTTGAGAAGCAGCGGGCGGGCCTCGGCGGCAAGGTAGAGCGAACCGCAGACAACAACGCCCGCGAGGTTGTTCTCGTCGGCGTAGTCCACAGCCTTGCGGATGGCATCGGCCACACTGTCGGCGGCCTCGGCGTCGGTGTGGAAGCGTGCCTCCTTCTGCAATTCCTCGGCGCTCAATGCGCGGGGGCAGTTGGGCGTGACGGTGTAGACCTTGGCAAAGCAGGGGGCCAGATCGGACAGCATGTCCTTATAGTCCTTGTCGGCCAGCACGCCCAGCACACCGACGAGGTTTTCCTCAAAGTCGGCGCGGGTCAGGGTCGCGGCCAGCATTTTAGCGCCGTCCGGGTTGTGGCAGCCGTCGAGCAGCAGCAGCGGATGGCGGCGCAGCACCTCGATGCGGGCGGGCATCCGGGCATCGGCAAGGCCCTGCAGAATGGCATCGTCCGAAATATCATAGCCGAACTCGCGCCAGAGAGCCAGCGCGATCTCGACAGCCATGGCGGCGTGGTTAGCCTGGTGCGTGCCGGGCAGGCCCAGTGCGGCGCGATAGCCGCCGTAGTCGATGCGGTTTTCCAACCGCTTGCCGCGCAGTAGCGTCAAATCGTCCTTGTCGGGCGTGATGATGCTCGTGTGCGCCTCGGCAGCGGCGGTCAGGATCGGCCCCATAGCCTCCGCAGGCTGGTCGGGATAGTTGACGACGACGGTTCCTTCTTTTATAATACCGGCCTTCTCGGCGGCAATTTTATCAAGGGTATCTCCCAGAACTTCCATGTGGTCATAGCCGATCTTCGTGATGGCTGCCACGAGCTTGTGGGGCACGACATTCGTTGCGTCGCAGCGCCCGCCAAGGCCGGTCTCCAGCACGACCAGATCACACTTTTCGCGGGCAAACCAGAGGAACGCCAGCGCAGTGACGGCCTCAAACTCCACAGGCTTCTCGCCGCCCTCGGCCTCGATGGCGTCAATCGCATCGAGCACCTTCTCCGTCAGGTTTGCCAGCGTGCGGGGCGGGATCATCTCGCCGTCGATCTGGAACCGTTCACGGAAGTCCACCACATACGGGCTGATGGTCAGACCGGTCTTGTAGCCCGCTGCCGTCAGGATGGAGGACGTCATGGCCGCAAGGCTGCCCTTGCCGTTCGTGCCCGCAATGTGGACGCACTGCAGCTCCTTTTCGGGGTTTCCCAGATGGTCGCACAGGTTCTGCATCCGGGCCAGACCGGGTGCGCCCTGCCCCATGCGCGGCAGGGCGTGCAGGGCTTCAATTGCCTGTTGGGTCGTCATTCTTCGTCCTCCTCATAGTTATCCTCGTCGGGTTCGGGGCGGTTCAGCTGTGCCTCGTGGGCACGGTGGGCGGCGCGGCGGGCCAGCCGCTCATGCTCGCGGCGGCGCAGCTCCGCGCTCTCGGCGCGCAGAGCGCGGTTCTCCTGCTTGACGCGGATGAATGCGGTAACGCCGCGCACGATCAGCAGGATGATGAGTGCAAACAGCAGTCCCGCCACGACGCCGGACATATCGATCCAGACATCCACCACCGACGAGGTGCGGTTGAGGCTGTGCAGCTGGATGGTCTCATCCATCAGCGCCGTTGTCATGCCGCCCAGCAGCGGCCAGCTCATGTGGCGCACAAAATGCTTTGTGTACACGCGGATGCAGAGCATCAGCAGAAAGCCTTCCAGCGCAAACTCCGAAAAGTGCGCGAGCTTACGGATCAGATGCTCCGACAATGGGCCGAGATGCACCTTGGCCAGCGCACTGTTGACCAGCTGCATGACGGCCTGGCTGCGTGCGGACGACTGGGCACCGTTTTCCAGTGAGTTGCGAAAGATAAACATAATGCAGGCGATCAGCGCCGCCGTAAATACCACGCGGAACAAGATCAGCCACGGACTGGTTCTTTCTTTTTCCATAATACTCCTTTATAGATACTCCTCTATAAACCTGTATTATAGCACGCAGCCCGCATAAGAGCAAGCGCCCTGCCGCAGTTTTCCTCATACTATAGGCCCGGCCTTGTAAGTTGTCAAGGCACGGTTTTTGTGGTATTCTAATGAAAAGAATGTATTTTGCGGGGGGAATGGCCATGAACATCCAGATTTTCGGCACGAACAAGAGCTTTGACACCAAAAAAGCACAGCGGTGGTTCAAGGAGCGCGGCATCAGATTCCAGATGATCGACATGAAGGAAAAAGGCATGAGCCGCGGCGAGTTTGACAACGTCTGCCGCGCCGTGGGCGGCTGGGCAAAGCTCGTCGACGAAAATGCAAAGGACAAGGACACGCTGGCGCTTTTGAAATGGCTCGACGAGAGCCAGCAGGCCGACAAGCTGTTCGAGAACCAGCAGCTCTTCCGCCAGCCCATTGTGCGCAACGGCAGACAGGCCACCGTAGGCTACTGCCCCGAGGTGTGGGAGAAGTGGGAGTAAGACAGCGCAGGCCTGACAGATTTGCGAACCCGCCCTTGACAAATCCGCCGCATTGCGGTACATTATAAGGTACAAATGCAGTGCGAAAGAGTGTGCCCGCGTCGTACCTTTGCAGCAAGCCGGGGAGGATGCAAGCCCGGTACGGTGCGGCGGGTGCTGTCACTTTCAAGCAGGCGCGGTGAGAGGGGCTTCTCCCCTGCCAGCCGCGCACGGGGTTGCCGCCGTTATCAGGGCAGGCGGGCTTGTCGGCCTGCCGCAAAGCGGCCCGATCGGGCAACTTGGGTGGTACCGCGACTTGAGCTTTTCAGGCCGTCCCATGATAAACTCATGGGGCGGCCTTTTTTATTTTGTCCAAATGTAAAAATCACGCCCCGCACATTCACGAGGAGGTTTACACTATGCCGAAGGAACTCGCCAAACAGTATGCCCCGCAGGGCACCGAGGATCGCATCTATCAGAACTGGTGCGACAAGGGGTATTTCCATACCCAGATCGACCGCAGCAAAAAGCCGTTTACCATCGTCATGCCGCCGCCGAACGTCACCGGCCAGCTGCACATGGGCCACGCCATGGATGAGACCTGGCAGGACATCCTGACCCGCTACAAGCGGATGCAGGGCTATGCCGCGCTGTGGGTGCCCGGCACCGACCATGCGTCCATTGCCACCGAGGCCAAGGTCGTCGCCAAGATGCGCGAGGAGGGCCTGACCAAGGAGATGGTGGGCCGCGACGGCTTTCTGGAGCGTGCCTGGGACTGGAAGAACACCTATGGCAACCGCATCGTCAGCCAGCTGAAGAAGCTGGGCTGCTCCTGCGACTGGCAGCGCGAGCGCTTCACGATGGATGAGGGCTGCTCCGACGCCGTCAAGGAGGTCTTTGTCCGTCTGTACAACGAGGGGCTGATCTACCGCGGCAACCGCATGGTCAACTGGTGCCCCCACTGCAACACCTCGATTTCCGACGCCGAGGTCGAGTATGAGGCCAAGGAGGGCAGCTTCTGGCATCTGCTCTACCCCGTCAAGGAGACCGGCGAAATGCTGGAGCTGGCTACGACCCGTCCCGAGACGATGCTGGGTGATACCGCTGTTGCCATCAACGCCGAGGACCCGCGCTACAAGCACCTGCACGGCTGCCATGTCGTGCTGCCGCTGCTGGGCCGCGAAATTCCCATCGTCTGCGACGAGCACGCCGACATGGAGAAGGGCACCGGCGTTGTGAAGATCACCCCCGCCCACGACCCCAACGACTTTGAGGTCGGCAAGCGCCACGACCTGCCGATGATCCGTGTGCTGACCTACGACGGCCACATGACCGGCGCTGCCGACAAGGCCGCCGTCGATGCCGAAAAGGCGGCGGGCCGCGCTGCTGCCGACGAGCCGGACGTGCTGGACTGCGGCAAGTATGCCGGCATGACCGCGCTGGAGGCCCGCAAGGCTATTCTGGCCGATTTGGAGGCCTGCGGTGCGCTGAAGGAGACCGAGCCGCTGACCCACGACGTGGGCACCTGCTACCGCTGCCACTCGGTCATTGAGCCGATGGTCTCCAAGCAGTGGTTCGTCAGGATGGAGCCGCTGGCCAAGCCCGCCATCGAGAGCGTCGAGAAGGGCGAGATCAAGTTCGTGCCCGAGCGCTTCACCAAGAACTATATCAACTGGATGAAGGGTGGCCGTGACTGGTGCATCAGCCGCCAACTGTGGTGGGGCCACCAGATCCCCGCCTGGTACTGTGACGACTGCGGCGAGACCGTCGTGGCCAAGGAAGCCCCCTGCACCTGCCCCAAGTGCGGCAGCTCCAACATGACCCAGGACCCCGACACGCTGGACACCTGGTTCAGCTCTGCCCTGTGGCCGTTCTCCACGCTGGGCTGGCCCAACGAGAACGCCGAGGATTACAACTACTTCTACCCCACAAACACGCTGGTCACCGGCTATGACATCATCGGCTTCTGGGTGTCCCGCATGATCTTCTCGGGTCTGGCCTACACCGGCAAGGCACCGTTTGACACGGTACTGATCCACGGCATTGTCCGCGACAGCCAAGGCCGCAAAATGTCCAAATCCCTGGGCAACGGCATTGACCCGCTGGAGGTCATTGAGCAGTACGGCGCGGACGCGCTGCGCATGATGCTGATCATCGGCTCCACCGCAGGCAACGATATGCGCTACAGCGATGAAAAAGTCCTTGCCTGCCGCAACTTTGCCAACAAGCTGTGGAATGCCTCCCGCTTTGTGCAGATGAACCTGCCCGAGGACTTTGAGCCGGGTCTGCCCGAGGAAAGCCTGCTCGACATGAGCGACAAGTGGATTTTGTCCGAGCTTGCCAAGGTCGCCGCCGAGGCTACCGCCAACCTCGACAAGTACGAGCTGGGTCTGGCCGCCGAGAAGGTCGAGAACTTCATCTGGGAGGTCTACTGCGACTGGTATATCGAGATCTGCAAGACCCGCCTGAACGGCGAGGACGCGGCAGCCGCCGACGCGGCCCGCAAGGTGCTGGTCTACGTGCTGGACAAGGCGCTCAAGCTGCTGCACCCCTTCATGCCGTTCATCACCGAGGAGATCTATCAGGCTCTGCCCGGCAGCGCCGAGACCATCATGAACGAGAAGTGGCCCGGCGACGAGAACATGAAGGTCTGGGCCGAGGACTGCGCCGACTTTGAGAAGCTGATGGACTACATCAAGGCTGTCCGCGCTATGCGTGCCGAGATGAACGTCCACCCGGCCAAAAAGACGAGCATGGTCATTGAGACTGCCTCTCCCGCCGCGTTTGAGAAGGGCGGCGCGTATCTGGCCCGCTTTGCCTTTGCCACCGACGTGACGGTCACGGCAAAGTACGAGGGCAGCACCGACGGCATGGTCAACGTGGCGACCCCCGACGCGAAGGGCTTTATCCCGATGATGGAGCTGATTGACCGCGACAAGGAGCTGGCCCGCCTGAACAAGGAGCTGACCAAGGCCGAGAAGGAGCTGGGCATGTTCACGAACCAGCTGAACAACCCGAAGTTCGTCGAGAAGGCCCCGGCGAAGCTCGTCGAGGAGACCCGCGCCAAGCTGGCTGCCGCCCAGGACAAGGCCGCCAAGATCAAGGAGAGCATTGCGGCGCTGGGGTAAGTCTGAAGGCTTCCCCCGTGGGGGAAGCTGTCACCGCAGGTGACTGATGAGGGCAGCGTTTCCGCCGCAGCTCGTTCACGGGCAATACTGGCACACTCGCCCCTCATCCGGCCCTTCGGGCCACCTTCCCCCGTAGGGGAAGGCTTTTCAGCCACAAACAAAAAATAACCCCGCCCCGTCAGGAACTGCATCCTGACGGGGCGGGGTTTTCTCGTTACAGCACAAAAATTGCAGGGAAAAAGTTCAAAGCAAATTACTTGCGGCGCTTGCCCTTGCCGCCCTTGCGGGTGTTGGTCTTGGCAGCGGCGGTCTTGACGGCCTCGACGGCCTTCTCGGCAGCGGGCTTGGCAGCCTCAACAGCCTTCTCAACGACAGGCTCGGCAGCCTTGACAGCCTTCTCGACGACGGGCTTCGCAGCCTCGACGGTTTTCTCAACGACGGGCTCGGCAGCCTTGACGGCCTTCTCGACGACGGGCTTCGCAGCCTTGACGGCCTTCTCAGCGGCAGGTTTGGCAGCCTTGACGGCCTTCTCGACGACAGGCTCAGCAGCCTTGACGACCTCGGTGGCGGCCTTCTCGGCAGCGGCCTTGGCCTTAACGGTGGTGGCCTTCACGCTGGTCTTGGGCTTGCGGGTGACCTCGTTGATGGTCCAGAACTGGTTGTCGCCGTTGACGTCAGCCCAGATCTGCAGCACGGTGCCGTTCTCGGTAGCCATGCCGGGGTCCAGCAGCTTGCCGGCCAGATTGGACTTGATCTTGACGCGGCCATCGTTGGTAGGCTCCACGACCCACAGCTGGCTGGATGCTTGGGCACCCTCCCACTGGTGGACGCGGGTGCCGTCGCTGACGCCGCCCATGTCCAGATCCATCATCTTGCCGGTGAAGCGGTTCTGGATGCGGTAGACGCCGTCGCCTGCTGCGACGAAGTTCCACTGCTGCCACTCAAAGTTGGCGTTGTCCATCAGCTGGATCTTCGCGCCATTGTCAATGTTATAGTCAGCGACCTCAACGACCTTGCCGTTGGCGGCGCTGATGGTATAGAACTTACCCTCGGTAAGTACGGTCTGTGCAATCTTCTTCGGTGCCATATTTGTTCCTCCTATAGGTATATCATGTATATTATGCGGCAAATCTTGTTTGTAGTTTCCCTCATGCCGCGTGGTCAAACACCGCTTTTTGCGTGTCTACGTATCCTATTATAACCACTTTTTACCTTCCCGTCAACTTTTTGGCGCTGTTGCGGCATTTTGCACAAAAACCGCCGGGACGGCAGATGCTATCCCGGCAGTTTTGATTGATTTTATGCCGTTTTGCGGCTTTTTTCGACCTCTCTGCGTTTAAGAGTTCTCGGCAAAGTTGCCGGTGTACAGGCGGTAATAGCGGCCCTTCTGGGCGATCAGCTCGTCGTGGGTGCCGCGCTCAATGATACGGCCCTGCTCCAGCACCATGATGCAGTCCGAGTTGCGCACGGTGGACAAGCGGTGGGCAATGACGAAGGTCGTGCGGCCATACATCAGGCCGTCCATGCCGTCCTGCACAAGCTTCTCGGTGCGGGTGTCGATGGAGGACGTTGCCTCGTCCAGGATCAGCACCGGCGGATCTGCGACAGCCGCGCGGGCAATCGCCAGCAGCTGGCGCTGGCCCTGGCTCAGGTTCGTGCCGTCGCCGGTCAGCATCGTGTTGTAGCCGTCGGGCAGATGCTTGATGAAGGTATCCGCATTTGCGAGCTTCGCGGCGGCCATGCACTCCTCATCGGTGGCGGTCAGGCGGCCATAACGGATGTTCTCCATGACCGTGCCGGTGAACAGGTGGGTATCCTGCAGGACGATGCCCAGAGAGGAGCGCAGCGCGTCCTTCTCAATGGACTTGATGTCGTGGCCGTCGTACAGGATCCGGCCCTTCTGGATGTCGTAGAAGCGGTTGATAAGGTTCGTGATCGTCGTCTTGCCCGCGCCGGTGGAGCCGACAAAGGCGATCTTCTGCCCCGGACGGCCATACAGGTTGATGTCATGCAGGACGATTTTCTTTTCGTCGTAGCCGAAGTCCACATCCTTAAAGACGATGTCGCCCTCCAGCTTGGTGTACCGGGGCTTGCCGTCGGCATCCATGCGTTTCCACGCCCACATGCCGGTGGACTCGTTCGCCTCGGTGACAGTATCGTCCGCTTCGTACTTGGCGTGGACCAGGGTGATGTCGCCCTCGTTGACCTCGGGCTTTTCATCCAGCAGCGCAAAGATACGCGCACCGCCGGCCAGCGCCATAACGACGGAGTTCAGCTGCATGGAGATCTGGCTGATGGGCTGGTTGAACTGGCGGGTCAGCACAAGGAAGCTGGCGAGACCGCCCAGCGTAAAGCCGCCGAAGCCGTTGATAGCCAGCGCACCGCCGAGGATGGCGCAGAACACGTAGGACAGGTTGCCCAGCTGGCCGTTGACGGGCATTGCTACCAGCGAATAGGAGTTTGCCTTGTCGGCGCTGTGGAACAGCTCATCGTTGAGCCTGTCGAACTCCTCAATGGCAATTTCCTCATGGCAAAAGACCTTGATGACCTTCTGGCCGTTCATCATTTCCTCAATGTAGCCGTTGACCTTGCCCAGCTCCTGCTGCTGCTTGATGAAGTATTTTCCGGAGTTGCCGGTCAGGTACTTCGTCGCCAGCAGCATGATGCCGACCATCGCGAGGGCCAGCACCGTCAGGGGGACGTTCAGATAGAGCATCGAGGCCAGCACGCCGACGAGGGTCACAACCGTGTTGACGAGCTGCGGCAGACTCTGGCTGATCATCTGGCGCAGCGTGTCAATGTCGTTCGTGTAGACCGACATAATGTCGCCGTGGGCGTGGGTGTCAAAGTATTTGATGGGCAGCGTCTGCATGTGGGTGAACATCTCGTCACGCAGGTCCTTCAGCGTGCCCTGGGTGATCCTTGCCATCAGGCGGTTCTGCACAAAGACAGCAGCGATGCCGACGCAGTAGATGACTGCCACGCGCAGGATAGCCGCGGCCAGGCCGCTGAAGTCCGTGCTGCCCGCCTTGAGCAGCGGCAGAATGTAGCTGTCGATCAGCGTCTGGGAGAACATGACGCCCTGCAGCTGGGCGAACACAGCCAGCAGAATGCAGCAGAGCACCACAATGACCTGTGCCTTATAGCGGCTCATGACATAGGCGAGGATGCGCTTGAACACCTTGCCGGGGTTTTCGACCTTGGGGCGGGGGCCATTGCTGCGCCCGCCGGGGCCGACCTTTACGACTTTAGGCTGCTGTGCCATTATGCCTCCCCTCCCTTCTCATCAAAGTCGCCGGAACCTTTGGTCTGGCTGTTGTAGACATCCTGGTAGATGGCATTTGTTTTCAGCAGGTTGGCCGGGGTGTCAAAGCCGCTGACCCTGCCGTTGTCGAGCACGAGGACCTTGTCCGCATTTTCCACGGAGGAAATGCGCTGGGCGATGATGAACACCGTCGTGCCGGGGATTTTTTCCGCAAACGAATGGCGGATCTTTGCGTCCGTCGCGGTATCGACGGCGGAGGTGGAGTCGTCCAGGATCAGGATGCGGGGCTTTTTCAGCAGTGCGCGGGCAATGCAGAGACGCTGCTTCTGGCCGCCGGAGACGTTGTTGCCGCCCTGCTCGATGTGGGTCTGGTACTTGTCGGGGAAGCGCTCGATAAATTCATCGGCGCAGGCCTGCTTGCAGGCGTCCTCGATCTCGGCGTCGGTGGCGTCGGGGTTGCCCCAGCGCAGGTTCTCGGCAATCGTGCCGCTGAACAGCTCGTTCTTTTGCAACACCATGGCGACGTTGTTGCGCAGGGTGTCGAGGTCATATCTGCGCACATCAACGCCGCCGATGGTCACGCTGCCCTCAGTCACGTCGTACAGACGCGGCAGCAGCTGCACAAGGCTGGACTTAGCCGAACCGGTGCCGCCAATGATGCCGATGGTCTCGCCGGACTTGATGTCGAGGTCAATGTCCTCGAGGGCCTTCTCGCCATCCTTTTTATAGGCAAAGCTGACGTGGTCGAACTTGACGGAGCCGTCTCTGACCTCCATAACGGGATCCTCACCGTTCGTCAGGTCGGACTGCTCGTCCAGCACCTCGGCCACGCGCTTGGCGGAGGCTGCAGACATCGTGATCATGACGAACACCGTGGACAGCATCATCAGGCTCATAAGGATGTTCATGCAGTAGCTCAGCATGCTCATCAGGTCGCCGGTGGTGAAGGTCGTTGCGCCGGAGCTGACGATGAGCTGGGCACCGATCCAGGAGATGAGCAGGATGCAGCTGTAGACGGTCAGCTGCATGAGCGGGGCGTTCCAGGCCAGGATCAGCTCGGCACGCATCAGCAGATTGCGCACATTCTCGCTGGCCTTGCGGAACTTCTCGCCCTCAAACTTCTCGCGCACATAGGCCTTGACAACGCGGATGGCGGAGACATTCTCCTGCACGCTCTCGTTCAGGTCGTCGTACTTGCGGAATGCCTCGCCGAAGTACTTGGTGGCGCGGCTCATAATAAAGGCGAGCGCGCAGCCCAGCAGGATGACGGCGATCAAATAGATGTTTGCCAGCCGACGGTTGATCGTGTAGGACATGATCAGCGCCACGATCATGCTGGCGGGCGCACGCACCGACATGCGCAGCATCATCTGGTAGGCGTTCTGGATGTTGGTGACGTCGGTGGTCATGCGGGTGACCAGGCCCGCGGTGGAGTACTTGTCAATGTTGGCAAAGCTGAAGGTCTGGATGTTGCGGAACATGCCGCGGCGCAGGTTGCGGGCAAAGCCCGTGGCTGCGTGGGAGCCGGCCACCGCGCCCAGAATGCCGAACAGCAGGCCGAACAGCGCCGCGACGACCATCTGTGCGCCGACGGTGTAGATGACCTGCATATTGCCCGGCGTGACGCCGTTGTCAATGATGGAGGCCATCATCTTCGGGATGATCATTTCCATGATGACCTCCGCGATCATAAAGATCGGCGTCAGCACGGAGACCAGGCGGAAGCCCTTGGTTTCACGTCCGAGTGTTTTTAACAATTGGTATTTCCCCTCTCTTGTTTGGTATTTTCCTCTTGCAGGAAGTGCTGTGCGTTGCGCAGGGTCTGCTCCAGCACAGCGCGGGCCGCGGCGGCCTGCTGCGGGTCAATGCCGCTTTGCAGGTCATCCTCAAACCGCGCAATGCTTGCCTCGATCTGCTTGTGACAGGCGCGGCCCTTCTCTGTGGCGATAAGGCGCTTTAAGCGGGCATCTTTCGCCACGGCGCTGCGGGTGATGAAGCCATCCTGCTCCATGCCCTGCAGCATGGCGGTGACGCTGGAGCGGCGAATGTTGAACCACTGCTCAATGTCGCGCTGGTAGACGTCGCGGCCCTGGCGCTCGGCACGGACGATGTCGCCCAGCACCATGCCGCGCACGCCCGACAGCTCCGAGCTGACCTCGGCGTTGATGCGGGCATCCAGCGCACGGCGGATGAGCCGCGAGGTCTGGTTCAGCAGTGCGCCGAAGTGGACATCCGCGCAGCAGCCGCAGTCATCATACGATGATTCGTGCATTTCTTCCCTCCTTTACGATTTTTGGGTCCAAGAAGTTAGATTTTGAATTGTTCGTTGTCTAACTGTTCGTTTGCGTACTTTACCAGTATAACACCGGATCGGGCAATGTCAAGAGGGACGGCGCAGAGTTTTTTGTATAGTGCAGCGGCAAACGGGCAGAGCCCCGTCCCCCTGCGCTTTCCCGATTCAACGTAGGGGCGGATTCCATATCCGCCCGTGCCCGGCTGTCTTTATTCGCCGCTTTCCCTCTCCACCCCCAGATACGGCAGCACCTTTCCCAGTACCTCGGCGCACACCGGCCCGGAGAGCGCGCCGCCGCTCGTCGTCCAGCTGTGGGGCTCATCCAGGCAGACCAGCACAGCGACCTTGGGGTCGTCGATGGGCGCAACGGAGACAAAGCTCGCAATGCGCGCGCCCTCGTTCGGGCTGTCCAGCTTTTGGCTCGTGCCGCTCTTGCCGCCGATGCGGTAGCCCGCCAGCGCGGCCTGCTTACCCGTGCCGCCTGTAACAACACCCTCCATCAGGCGGCACATCGTGGCGGAGGTCTCCGCGCTGATGACGCGGCGCTTCACCGTCGGCTGCACTTCCTTCACAACAGTGCCGTCAGGCGCCGTGATTTTCGCCACAACGTAGGGCTGCATCAGTTCGCCGCCGTTTACCACCGCACAGACCGCCGTGAGCATCTGCAGGTAGCTGACCTTGCTGCTCTGCCCGAACGAGCAGCTCGCCAGCTCCACCGGGCCCATCCGGTCCGCCGTGTAGTATTCACTGCGCCTGACCTCGCCCGGCAGGTCGATGCCCGTGGCCTCCCGCAGGCCGAAGGCCGCAAAGTAATCACAGAAGCGTTCTTTTCCAAGCCGCGCACCGATCTGGATGAAGCAGGGGTTGCAGCTGACAGCCAGCCCCCGGGCGAAGGTCTCGGTGCCGTGGATATGCCCGTTTGCACAGCGGAACCGCGTGCCTGCGACGGTTATTTTACCCGCGCAGGTGAAATAGTCCGTGGCCTTACACGCCCCGGAGTCCAGCGCCGCCGACGCCGTGATGAGCTTGAACACACTGCCCGGCTCATACAGGTCACTGATGGCCTTGTTGCGCCACTGTGCCTGCTGGGCCTTTTGCAGCGCGGCGCTGCGCTCCTCGCCGGTCAGGGTATTCACAGCGTCGCGGACTTCTTTATTTATAAGGGTCCGCGGTGCGTTCGGGTCGTAGTCGGGCTGGCAGGACATCGCCAGCACGGCCCCGGTGTGGACGTCCATCACGATGCCGACGCCGCGCTCGGCTACATGATGCTCCGTCACAGCGGCGGACAGTGCGCTTTCGAGCCAGTGCTGAATGTTCGCGTCGATGGTCAGCGTCAGCGTGCTGCCGGGCACGGCGTCCACCAGCGTCTGGTAGTGCGTCGGCATATCGTAGCCCCAGGCGTTCTTGGCGGTCAGGATGCGCCCGTTCTGCCCGGTCAATTCGTCGTTGTAACGCAGTTCCAGTCCCCACAGGCCCGCGTTGTCCACGTCGGTAAAGCCTAAAATGCCGCCCATAAAATGCCCCTGCGGGTAGACGCGGCGGGTATCCTGCCGAATTTGTATGCCGTCCACACCGTTCGCCCGGCACCAGTCCCGCACAGCGTCGGCCATCGTCTTATCCACGCGGCGGCGCAGCAGGCAGTCGTTGGAGGTTCGCTGGCTGAATTTGGCCAGCGTATCGGCGTAGTCCAGCTCTAAAATTTCGCTCAACGCCCGCGCAGCCGGTTCTACGGCGTCGTCGGCCATCTCCCGCGGGGCGGCGCGGATGGTCCAGCAGGTCTCGCTGGCGGCCAGCAGCGTACCGTCGGCGGAATAGATCTCCCCGCGGGCGGCGGGCAGCGTGGCCCCGCGCAGCTGCTGGTCGGCGGCGCGTGCCGCGTAGCCGCCGGGGTCGCGAAGCATCAGCACAAACAGCCGCACCGTCAGCCCGCCCAGACACCCCACCGCCAGCACCGCCGCCAAAAGCCGCATGCGCAGGCGCATTTTTGTATTCTGCTGCGGCGTGATCGGACGCATAGCTCCTGCCCCCTTCCCCATAGAACAGCCTATGAGTGTTCCACTGGCAAAATGCTGAATTATCGCCGGAAAATTCTCTGTATTGTCGATTGACCGTTTAGACACATAAGGTGTATACTGTTAATAGCAAATTTTGACATTTAATTGTCAAAGTCCGAGAGAGCTATTTTTAAAGGAGGCAAACCCTATGGCTAGATTTACTTTACCCCGTGACCTTTACCACGGCCCCCACGCGCTGGAAGCGTTGAAAACGCTGCCCGGCAAGCGCGCCATGATCTGCGTCGGCGGCGGTTCGATGAAGCGCTTCGGCTTCCTGGATCGCGCCGAGGCCTACTTAAAAGAGGCCGGCATGGAGGTAGAGCTGTTTGAAGGCATCGAGCCCGACCCGTCCGTGGAGACGGTCATGAAGGGTGCTGCCGCCATGGAAAAGTTCCAGCCCGACTGGATCGTCGCAATCGGCGGCGGCTCCCCCATCGACGCAGCCAAGGCCATGTGGATCAAGTACGAGTACCCCGACATCACGTTTGAGGATATGTGCAAGGTGTTCGGCATCCCGCCGCTGCGCCGCAAGGCCCACTTCTGTGCCATCTCCTCCACCTCCGGTACGGCCACCGAGGTCACGGCCTTCTCGATCATCACCGATTACCAGAAGGGCATCAAGTACCCCATTGCCGACTTTGAGATCACGCCCGATGTCGCCATCGTTGACCCCGAGCTGGCCCACACGATGCCCAAGAAGCTCGTCGCCCACACCGGCATGGACGCCATGACCCACGCCATCGAGGCCTACGTCTCCACCGCGAACTGCGACTTTACCGACCCGCTGGCCCTGCACGCCATCGAGATGATCCAGGCGGATCTGGTCGGCAGCTATAACGGCGATATGGATAAGCGCGACGCGATGCACAATGCCCAGTGCCTGGCCGGTATGGCGTTCTCGAACGCGCTGCTCGGCATCGTACACAGCATGGCCCACAAGACCGGCGCGGCGTTTGCCGATTACGGCGCACACATCATCCACGGCGCAGCCAACGCCATGTACCTGCCCAAGGTCATCGCCTACAACGCGAAGGACCCCACCGCCAAGGCACGCTACGGCGTCATTGCTGACAAGATGCACCTGGGCGGCGGGAACGACGACGAGAAGGTCGCGCTGCTCATCCAGTATCTGCGCGGCATGAACGACGATCTGAACATTCCGCACTGCATCGGCCACTACGGCCCCGACTCCTACCCCGCCGAGCAGGGCTTTGTCCCCGAGAACGTATTCCTCGAGAGACTGCCCGAGATCGCAAAGAACGCGATTGCCGATGCCTGCACCGGCTCCAACCCGCGCCAGCCGACCCAGGAGGAGATGGAAAAGCTGCTGAAGTGCTGCTACTACGACACCGAGGTCGACTTCTAACCACCGCCCTTCTGCGGTCTCTGCAAGCCGCCGCATGATCTGCCCCGGCCACAAGCTTTTGTGGCCGGGGCTTTTTGCCGCCGCAAAAGTGGGCAAAATCCTTGCGATTTGTTTTTTGCGGATTTTTGCTGTACAGGGCGCGGCTACAGCGTTCGCGGGCATTTTTTGTACAAGTATCAAATCCTTGATTTCGCATAGATTTTGCTGTATACTAATGGTAAAATCCAAGTAAAAGAGGATGGGAATTTACCATGACATCCACTGCAAAATCACAAGGTCCCCTGTTTACCAGGCGGGCGCTGTTCACCCTGATCTGGCCCCTGCTGCTGGAGCAGACATTAAGCGTCACGATGGGCATGGCCGACACGCTGATGGTCGCCGGTGTGGGTGAGGCCGCTGTCTCCAGCGTATCGCTCGTGGACAGCCTGAATATTTTGATTATTCAGATTTTGTCCGCACTGGCTACCGGCGGTGCGGTCATTGCCAGCCAGTATCTGGGCCGCCGGGATGAGGAAAACGCCAGCCGCAGCGCCGCCCAGCTGTACAGCGTGCTGGGCATCTCTACGGTTGCGGTGGGTGTTGTCTGTATGCTGCTCTCCCGCCTGATCCTTCGGATGGTGTTCGGCAGCATTGATGAGGATGTCATGCGGTTTGCGCAGCAGTACTTCCTTATCAGTGCGGTGTCCTACCCCTTCATCGGCCTGTACAACGGCGGCGCGGCGCTGTTCCGTGCGCAGGGCAACAGCCGCATCAGTATGCTGGCCAGCCTTGTCATGAACGTCATCAACATTGCGGGCAACGCGCTGCTGATCTACGGTTTCGGCATGGGCGTTATCGGCGCGGCGCTGGCCACGCTGATCGGGCGTGTGTTCGCCGCGGTGTTCATCCTGTGGCAGAACCAGGACCTGCACAATCCCCTGCGCGTGCAGCGCTTCGCTGACCTGCGGCCCCGGCGCAGGCCCATCATGCAGATTTTGTCCATTGGCATCCCGTCGGGTCTGGAAAACGGCATGTTCCAGATCGGCAAGCTGTGTGTCAGCAGCCTGACGTCTACCTTAGGCACCTCGGCCATCGCGGCCAATGCCGTGGCAAACTCGGTCTCGACGCTGGCGAACATCCCCGGCAACACGATGAGCCTTGCCATGATCCCGGTCATCGGGCAGTGCCTTGGCGCAGGCGAGAAAAAGCAGGCGCAGCGCTATTCCGTCACGCTGCTGGGCATCGCCATCACGGGGCTGACCGTCACGAACGCGGCGCTGTTCTTCCTGATGCCCGAGGTCGTGACCTGGTTCAATCTCTCGGCGGAGGCGTCCGCCATGTGTACCCACGTGGTCCACTGGTTCAACCTGTTCAGCATCTTCTTCTGGGCGACGAGCTTTACCCTGCCCAACGCCCTGCGCGCGGGCGGCGACGCCAAGTTTACGATGTCGGTCAGCATCGTCAGCATGTGGCTGTTCCGCGTGATTCTGAGCTATATCTTCGTTCTGCAGTTCCACTTAGGACTGACCGGCGTCTGGTTCGGTATGTTCATCGACTGGATCTGCCGCAGCCTGTGTTTCCTTGTGCGGTTTGCCCGCGGGAAATGGATGGAGCATAAGGTGATATAAGACGCAAAAAACTCCCTGCCCGGTGCGGACAGGGAGTTTTCTGTTGTATGGCGCGGGAAATTACTCCACCATATACTCAAAATCAATACGGCCCAGCGCCACATCGGCGGCGGCGACCTGGATCTTCATGGAAGAACCCAGCATCCAGCTCTTGCCGGTCAGCGGGTCCAGCATGCTGACGCCGTCGATGACCTGCGGTTCACCCTTGCAGAGCTGCGCGGCGGGGACAAAGCCCTCCACCGTGTTATCCAGCTCGACAAAGACGCCGCGGGGCGTGATGCCGGCCACCGTGCCGGTGTAGACCTCACCGAGATGGTTGTGCATGTACTCGGCCTTGTACAGGTCCTCGACATCGCGCTCAATGCGCACGGCGGCGACCTCCTGCTTGCTGGACTTCTCGCTGGCCTGCTGGGCAAACTCGTTGAAGTCGCGCTGCAGCTGGCTGGCGGAGACACCGTTCAGCATCTCGGTCAAAATACGATGAATCGCCAAATCGGGGTAGCGGCGGATGGGGCTGGTGAAGTGGGCATAGTCCGCCAGCACCAGACCGTAGTGGCCCAGGGGCTGCGGGGCGTAGCGGGCCTTCTGCATGCTGCGCAGAATGCCGGTGTGGACGGGGATCTGGATGGGCTGGCCGCGGGTCTCGTCCAGCAGGGCCGCCAGCTCGAGCTGCGTCGGGATGGGGTTCTTGAACTTGGCGTTCAGGCCGCAGGCCAACAGCGTGGCGGACAGCTTCTCCATCTTCTCGGCGTCGGGGGCCTCGTGCACGCGGTAGACGAACGGGGCCTTGTTCGTGCGGCCCGCGTTGGCGGCACACTGGTTCGCCAGCAGCATGAACTCCTCGATCATGCACTCGGACGTGCCGCGGTCACGCTTGACAATGTCGATGCAGCGTCCGTTCTCGTCCATGACGAGCTTAGCCTCGTTGGACTCGATATCCATGGCGCCGCGGGCCTTGCGCAGGACCAGGCGCTTGCGGTACAGCTCGTCCATCGTGGGCAGCTGGTCAAGCACAGCCTCATACTTCGTCTTGAGGTCGGTCAGGTCGGCGTCTGTTTCAGATTCCGTGGGCTCCAGCAGGGCGTTGATCTCCTTGTACACGCCCTTGACGCGGCTGCAGATGACGCTCTTGACGAACTTGTAGCTGCGGATCTCGCCGTTCTCGTCCAGTCGCATCAGACAGGAGAACGCCAGGCGGTCCTCGCCCTCGTTCAGCGAGCAGATGCCGTTGGACAGCTGGGTCGGCAGCATCGGGATGACCTTGTCGGCGTAGTAAATGCTCGTCGCACGTTCGAACGCTTCCTCATTCAGCGCGGAGCCGGGGCGGACATAATGGCTGACGTCGGCAATGTGAACGCCCAGCTCGTAGCCGTCGTCCAGCTTCTGCAGGCTGATGGCGTCGTCGATGTCCTTCGTCTCGGCGGAGTCAATCGTGAAGATGGGAATGCCGCGCAGGTCCAGGCGCTTCGCGGCCTCGGCGGGGTCAATCGTGGCGTTGTCGTAGGCGTGGGCCTCCTCCAGCACCTCCGGCGGGAACTCCTGGCGGACGCTGCGGCCATACAGGATGGCCTTGGCGCACTCGGACGCATAGTCGGAGGAACCGAATTTCTCGACAACGGCGGCGCGGTGGTCGCTGTGGCGGTTGCCGCGGTGGGTGATGAGGAAGCCGACCTTGTCGCCCAGGTGCACGCCCTCGCTCCCCTGCTTGGCCAGCAGGAACTTCACGTCGCGGCAGCCGTCCGGCTCCACGGCCATGCGGCCATCCTCGGACAGGCAGACCGTGCCCGCAAAGCGGTTGTTCGGGACCGTGACCTCGACGACCTCGCCCTCGGAGGAACCCTCCACGCGCGGGTGGTCGAACAGCTTGACGTTGATCTTATCGTTGGGCATTGCGCCGTGCAGCGCGCGGCCCGGGATGAAGATGTCGCCCTCGCCGTCGTCGCGGCTGGCAAAGCCGAAGCGCGCGGCCAGCTTGACGAGCGTGCAGGGAATCGTGTTGGGGGCTGCAGCGTTCTCATAGGTCGCAAAGCCGGGCACATAGGTGCCGTTGCGCATCGACAGCTCACCGGTGGCGACCATAGCGGAAACGGTGGTGCGCAGGCGGGAGTTGTCCACCTGCAGGTTGTTCTGCATTTCGCGCAGCGTCATGGGACGGCGCTTGACTGCGTTTAAAATAGATTTCTGTAACGGTGTCATAGTTGCTCCTTTAATTTACGTCGCACCGCCATCCGACGGTGCCCTACCCTTATATACATCCACAAAAAACGGCCCGCCGGGGCGCTGCTTACAAAGCCAAAGCGCTTGGCGGACCCTTTTCATCTTTGTTACCCTGCCAAAATCACAGGCGTGCGCTCAAAACGCAGACGACCAGCGTGACGACAAAGAAAACGACGCCGCAGATCTTGGTCAGCTTGGCCAGCTTGGCGTCCACGCCGCGCTCACGGCCTGCTGCCATCGTGGCGGAGCTTTCGCCCATGATCGCACCGGACAGGCCCTGGCCCTTCTGCTCCTGCGCGAGGGTGAAAACAACGATCAACACGGACACGGCGATGAGGACGACGCCGAGAACGATCTCATACCAGTTCATTAGATTAGCACTCCTTCTATTTCTATCCACGCCGTCGTGACGTGAAAAGTCTCATGCACCGTACAGTATAGCATAGTTTGCCGCACGTTGCAAGCGCTTTTTTCACGTTTTGGGTGTAAAATCAGTTTTGCAGCGCAATTTGTTCGCCCTGCACCAGCGGATAGCGGACCAGCCTGTCCCCGTCAAGGTTTTCCCGGTGCATATCGACGGCAGTGATCTGGTGGTTGCCGTAGGTCGTGTAGTAGTAAATGCCCTTGTCAGCGTTGCAGCAGCTTGTGTAGAGCGTGATCTCGTACTTGCCGCCGTCCAGCTCACAGCAGCCGCGCTGCTGCTCGACAGCGTGCAGGATGTGGAAGAACTGCCCGACGCTCTCGGCCTCGCTGCTGCCGGATTTCGCGTTCATCCGCACAAAGGCCGCACGCACAAAGCGGGACTGGCTGGACAGATCGCCCGGCAGGCCCAGTGCGCCGAGGCCGCGGCTGTAGACGGGCAGGTCAAGGCCGTCCGCAAACGCAACCGCAGGCGTACGCGGCGAGAGTGCGCGGTAGTTGTTCAGTGCGAAAAGCTGCTGCGGGAACGGCGGATTGTTCGTCAGTACACCGACGGGGTTATCGTAGACGTGCAGGCCGTCGGCGGTGGACTCCACCACGATGCTCCCCGTTTTGTCGGCAATGAGCCAGTGCAGCTGCGCGAGGGGCAGCTGCTCACTGAACGGGATATTGACGATGTTGGTTTTTGCAAGCAGCGTGCGCACCTCTGCCAGCGTCGCACAGCTGCCCAGCAGCCAGGGGATCAGCTCAAACTGGGCGACGTTGCTTTTGCCATCCTGCGCCGGGTGGTAGACTGCATTGCCGACAAAGTTCAGCCCTGCGATGCCCAGGCCCTTCTCATTGACGGCGTCATAGTAGAGCGGGTACTCCCCCGCCACGTAGGCCATACCGATCATCGCATATTTTGTGCGGAAGTCCCCCATGCAGCGCAGGCTAAACGGGTAGGCGCGCGGCGTGACGGTGACCTCGTCACCGTAGGAAAATTCATAATCGAGATTGCGGCCAAAGTAGAAACTGTCGGTTGTATAGGTTGCAGCTGTACACATGGTAAACACCCCTTTAATTATAATAGATGCAGCGCGGCTTTCCTGCGTCGAGAATGTAAGGGCGGACATGGTTCGCCCGCGGCACATAGCGGCCGCCGCAAGGTTCACGGGTCGATGGTGAGCATCAGCCCCTGCATTTTCAGTGTGGTTTATATTGTACCACACCCTGCGCGGGATAATCCACCGCCAAATTGTAAACAATGCGTCCTTGCCGAATCCAACATCATCGCAAAAAAGCTTGCGGCGTATAAAAACCTCCCGGTAACAGAAGTGAAATAACCGGGAGAAGGAGGAACAAAAAACGCTGCAAGCCCCGAAAAAAGGCTTGCAGCGGTGTTTTCTGGCGTCCCAGAGAGGATTTGAACCTCCGGCCCCACACTTAGGAGTATGGCTTACCAAATGTCCCGCAGCGCCGTGCAGCGGCGACGGGCAAAATCACTCAATGAGCTGCGGATCAAATTGGCTGCACTCATGCCGAAGGGAGGTTAAAGAAACGATGAAGCCTACATACAAGAGCAAGGAGCTTCTTCCTCTTTCGGTGATCGACGCCGCCCGTGATGGGGATTCCCAGGCTGTGGATCAGGTGCTTCGGTACTATGAGGGCTATATCAACAAGCTCTGCACCCGGACACTTTACGATCCTGACGGCCAGCCCCATGTTCGGGTGGACGAATACATGAAGCGCCGATTGGAGATCAAGCTCATTCATTCCATTGTCAGCATGAGCTGACAAGCCCGGTCTGAAAGCGGAAACAGCTTACCCTTTCCCTGTTTCTCTCTTTCGTGGCCGAAGGCAGCACCTTGACAAAGAAAGCCCGTTGGGAGGCCAACGCCGCAGTATAAGGCAAACGGATACATTCCTGTTTGTGCCGAGCCATACGGCCG
>OHXD01000184.1_pt1 | contig 24742 bp, 20 predicted proteins | sample 1579931 | NCBI WGS metagenome assembly OHXD01 (sample SAMEA3882513, study PRJEB24775) | human gut metagenome | biome: human-associated habitat; feature: intestine environment; material: feces | place: Netherlands | collected 2009/2010 | reverse complement strand
CATTGATCTTGAGAACAGAACTGTGAATATTGACTACCAGTTGCAGAGAACATCGGATATGCGGTACATCATAGAAACCACAAAGACAGATGCCGGAACAAGAGTACTGCTAATCACAGAGGATGTGGCACAGATGTTTCAGGCAATCATCGAGGACAGAAATGCAACGAAAGTGGAGAAATCCATAGACGGATATAGAGGATTCCTATTTTATGATGATAATGGAATGCCACTTGTGGCAATGCATTGGCAGCACCGATTCAATCATATGGTAGGCAGATACAATGACATTTACTGGGTGCAGATGCCAAATATCACACCTCATGTATGCCGACACACCTATTGCTCGAATATGGCAAAATCGGGAATGAATCCAAAGACATTACAATACCTCATGGGGCATTGGGATATATCGGTCACAATGAATGTGTACACGCATATCGGATTCGATGATGCTGAGGAAGAATTGAAGCGGATGGAAGAGTTTAGGAAGGCACAGGAGGAGGTTGAGCAGAAGAAAGAGAAACCGATGTCGCAGAAGATGTTTAAGGTAGTTTGATATGGAAGATAGGAAACGCTCTGGCTTAGGCTGGGGCGTTATTTTTGTGGAAAAAAATCATGATTGAGGGTATAATAAAAGGAGTTTTATTATTAGGAGATGGTATATTGACTGGTTCTGAATTGCAATGTACGAATGTTTTAATTGATTATTTTTTTAAAGAATTTGTTTATAAAAATCTATATGTATATGACGGAAAACAGAAAAAAGAACTTTGTGATGGATTGGTAGAATTTCAAGACGCGTATGTAATTTTTCAAATAAAAGAAAAGGATGGAAGTACGGCCCAAGACTGGTTACATAAGAAAGTGTATAAAAAAGCGGTAAGCCAGATTAAAGATACTATTGATATGATAAGAAATCTGGGTGAAATTGAGGTGGAAAGTTTTTCTGGTGAAAAAATAACTTTAGTGTCCACAAAGCAAATAATGCCAGTTATTATTTTCGATTCAGATGATAATGATTATAAGCAGGTGCATGTATCATCTCAGAATAATGCTCTGCGAATCAATGTTTTTAGCATGAATGATTTCGTGAGGATGTTAGATAGTATTGCGATTCCGTATGATATTGTTTATTACCTTGAGCTGCGGACAAGTTTTTTTGATGGTGAATTCCCGGAGTTTTTCATAAATCATGTTAATGATGAAATGACAACTATAGCAAGAATTGAAAATGAAGAAGGTATGATAGATTACTATAAGGCTTTGACAAATGGCAATAAAAACATTGATCAGAATGCGATTGAAGGATTTAGATTTATTGTAAAAAACTTTCAGGAACGCTTGCTAGATGGTAAATTATATAGCAAAGATGAGTATAGAGAAACTTTGAAATATTTGTTGAAGTTAAATCGAAATACAGTTCATGATTTTATTTTGCGTTGGCAAATTTGTATAGAGCATTGTTTGAAGGAAGAAAAAGCAATACATCATTTTTTGATTGATACAGGTAATGCAGTTGGCTATTTATATATTACTGGGTATTCGCTTACTGAAGAAAAGGATTTTTTGGATTTTATTTTAAGATTATTTAAATATAAGTTCAAATTAGCTACGGCAATAGGTGTGGTTTTTAATATGATAGATGATGTTAATTATACTGTTGAGTGGATGATTTTGGCATCTGAAAATGAGTATGATAAATATTATGAACAGATTTTGAAAGAAGAAGACCTGTGGTCAAACGGAAAGAAGTTGCGAATCTATTAGTTATATTGAATGCTTTTTGCTGTATACTAAAAATCCTTAGTAGTAACCCTTTCCCTTTTACTACCAATTTTACTACTGACAGGCAGTACCAACTTGCTCAATCTTGCTCTGATTTGCCACAATCTGTAATTTCAGAGCAAACTACACGAATTCCAGAAAATCTTGCAAAACAGGGCATTCCGGGGCAAAACAAGGAGAAATAAAATAATGATTAGAGTATGTTTCATTTGCCACGGCAACATCTGCCGCAGCACCATGGCCGAAAGCGTCCTCACCCACCTGGTCCACCAGCTGCACCTCGACAACCAGTTCGAGATCGACTCCGCTGCGACCAGCCGTGAGGAGATCGGCAACCCGCCGCACTACGGCACAAAAAATAAATTATACGAAGAAAACATTCCGCTTGTTCCGCACCGGGCGCGCCAGATGACAAGGGATGACTATCTGTATTTTGATTATCTGATCGGCATGGATTCCGCAAATATCCGGAACATGACAAGAATCGCGGGAGGCACGGACAGCCAGGATAAAATATACAAGATGCTTTCATTTGCGGGCTATGAAGACACGCAGAAATTTACCGGGGCGCGGGATGTGGCAGATCCATGGTACACCGGCAATTTTGATGAAACTTATGAAGATGTGGTTGCAGGATGCAAAGGATTCCTGTATTATTTACAGCAGAAAGGGGACATTTCAAAAGAAATCGAAATTCCCCGGTAAGTAAGGAGTGACATTGGGTGAAATATCTGATCATTGGAGCTGGTGGTACAGGCGGAGTTGTCGGTTTTCACATGGCGCAGGCAGGAAAAGATGTGACGTTGATCGCCAGAGATGCGCATTTGGAGAGTATACAGCAAAAGGGACTGACGCTTCAGACCATGTGGGATGAGAACACAAAGACCATACCGGTAAAGGCATCTGACATGCAGCATTACAAAGACCGGCCGGATGTGATCTTAGTCTGCGTAAAAGGATATTCGCTGGATGGAATTTACAAATTTATCCGTAGAATTGCAAAACCGCAGACGATTGTGATTCCAATTTTAAATATTTATGGAACCGGAGCTAAAATGCAGGAAAAACTGCTGGGAATGCTTGTGACGGACGGATGTATTTACGTGTCAGCCAATATTAAGGAGCCGGGAGTTATTTTGCAGCACGGAAAGATTCTGCGCATTTTCTTCGGCGTGCGCCAAAAAGAAGAAAAATGCCAGCTGTTAGAGCAGATTCAGAAAGATTTCCGTGACAGTGCAATCGATGGGATATTATCAGAACAGATCCAGCGGGATGCGCTGGAGAAATTTTCCTATGTGTCACCGATCGGAGCGGCGGGCCTTTACTTAAATGCCACGGCAGGAGATTTCCAGAAAGAGGGGAAAGCAAGAGAACTGTTTTGCACGATGATAAGGGAAATCGTCGCACTGGCGATGGCCATGGGATTTCCGTTTGAAAAGGATATGGTTTCCGTAAATCTGCAGATTTTATCCAATCTTCCGCCGGAGGCAACCACGTCAATGCAAAGGGATGTGATGGCACACAGACCGTCGGAAGTGGATGGTCTGGTATACGAAGTGGTGCGCATGGCGCACAGATATCAGGTTCCGGTGCCCGCATATGAAAAAGTGGCACAGAAACTGCAAGGAGAAATTATGTGCGAAAAAATTCTCACACAGAAGGAAATGTGGAGATAAAAAGGGAAGAAAAATAACAGGATTCATTGCAGATAATGAATCATAAAAACACAGGAGAACAACATGGAATACAAATACAGCACAATTAACGAGGTAAATCATTTTGAATTTGGCGAGGCTGTGGTTGGGGACATCCAGCTGACAGAGCGCATGTTTCATCTGGTACTGGACAATGTAAAAATCTGTCCGGAAAATTCCTGCAACCGCGACATCCGGATGATGCGTACCAATGAACTTTTATTTAAGATTTCAGATGCAGAAATCATTTCGCTTGTTGAGGAAGGATACAACGAATACGATGCTGATGGAAATTTAAAGCACACGTATCCGGACGAGGAAGTGGAAAAAGCAAAGTATGATGAGGTGGCACAGGTTCTTTTGGAGGGAACCATATATGAACTGACGTTACAGAGCGGTGTTTATACGTTTATCATTGACGGAACCAACGACCGCACCTACGCGCTGAAAGTAACCGGAAGCGGCGATACGCAGGAGTGGAACCGGTTTCTTGAGGTATAGAGTCGGGAAAGCTTTTGTTCGCCGGGTAGCCTTTGAACAGAAACACAGGAGGAAAAAGACATGATACAGACCGTTATTTTTGATCTGGACGGGACCCTTTTGGATACAGAAAAATACTATTTCGCGAAATGGAAAGAGGCTATGGCGCATTTCGGATATCATATGACCGATGAGGAGGCATACAGCGTGCGTTCCCTTGGGATGCCTTATGCACCGGAACATTTTAAAAAGCTGTATGGAGAAGATTTTGACTATGACAAAGTGCATACCTATCGCAGAAAACTGACGGATCAGGTGCTTGATGAGGGACCGATTGAGGCAAAACCGGGAGCAGAGGAACTGTTAAAATATTTGCGCAAAAAAGGTGTGCGTACAGCGATTGCCACCGCAGGAGGTGTGGAGCGCAGCAGCAGTCTGCTGAAGAGAGTGGGATTGTATGACTATCTCGACCACATTGTTTCTGCCCGGCAGGTCGCCCATGGCAAACCGGCGCCGGATGTTTATCTGTACGCCTGCAGCCAGCTTCATGTGCAGCCACAGGAATGCTATGCGGTGGAAGATTCTCCAAATGGAATTCACAGTGCATACAGTGCAGGATGTAAGGTGTTTATGGTGCCGGATCTGACACAGCCGGATGCCGAACTGGAGAAATTTATATACAAAAAAGTGGAATCACTTGTGGCACTAAAGGAGTATTTTTAAATTTTTTCTTGCAATCACTGGAATTGTGTGATAAAACAGATTACAAAAGGAACGTACATCAGGGATGTACGACAGAAAATGCATAGATGGAGACTCTGATCATCAGACATCGACAGGAATACAGCGTCACCGACTGAGAGCGCTGTTTGAAAGAGATGATTATGGGAACACTGCCGGAGCAGACGGATTGAACACGGGCAGGATGGTTTTGAAAAACCGGAATGTGGAAGTAGGTTCGTACGTGAGCGCACGTTACGCGTAAGAGAGGGAAGATGAGAATGTCTCATTTTTCAATGCGGGTGGTACCGCGGATAATCTGAATTATTCGCCCCGGAATACAATTATAGTATTCCGGGGCTTTTCTTTTTTCATAAGAGGAGCCCCGGACCAGAAAAAGGAGTAGAAAAGATGAGTAACATTTACAGAGATGTCACACTGAATCAGGTAAGCGAGCAGGACATCGGAAAGACGATCCGTGTCGCTGGCTGGGTAGAAAATATCCGTGACCATGGCGGAGTATCTTTTATTGATTTAAGAGATATGTATGCAGTGATGCAGATCGTTATCCGCGATGGAAAGCTGTTAGAAGGAATCCGTAAAGAGCAGGCTATTACCGTGGAAGGTCTGATCGAAAAGAGAGATGAGGAAACCTACAATCCAAAGATCCCGACCGGAACCATCGAGCTGGATGCAAAGGAAGTGACGGTACTCGGAGAAGTATATTCCCAGCTTCCGTTTGAAGTAATGACCAGCAAGAGTGTGGTACACGAAGATGTACGTCTGAAATATCGGTATCTGGATCTGAGAAACCAGAAAGTAAAAGACAATATCATTTTCCGTTCTAAAGTGATTTCTTATCTGCGTGAGAAAATGACAAGTATGGGATTTCTGGAGTTACAGACACCGATCCTATGCGCATCTTCTCCAGAGGGTGCAAGAGATTATATCGTACCATCCAGAAAATTCAAGGGAAAATTTTATGCACTGCCACAGGCACCACAGCAGTACAAGCAGCTTCTGATGGTATCCGGATTTGATAAATATTTCCAGATCGCACCTTGTTTTCGCGATGAGGATGCCAGAGCCGACCGTTCACCGGGAGAGTTCTATCAGCTGGATTTTGAGATGAGTTTTGCCACACAGGAAGATGTATTTGCAGTTGGTGAAGAAGTTCTTTCGTCTGTATTTGAAAAGTTCGCACCGGAAGGAAGCGTTGTGACCAAGGCTCCATATCCGATTATCAGTTATAAGCAGGCAATGCTGGAGTTTGGTTCCGATAAGCCGGATCTGCGTAACCCGCTTCGTATTATCGATGTGACCGACTTTTTCCAGAAATGTACGTTCAAGCCGTTCATCGGAAAAACGGTTCGGGCAATCCGCGTACACGCCGATATGTCCAAAGGTTTCCACGAGAAACTCCTTAAATTTGCAACCGGACTTGGCATGGGTGGTTTAGGATATCTGGAAGTATTGGAAGACGGCTCTTACAAGGGACCAATTGATAAGTTTATTCCGGATGACTGCAAGGAAGAATTCCGCACACTGGCAGGACTTGAAGTTGGCGATACAATTTTCTTTATGGCAGATAAGGAAGAACGCGCTGCATATTACGCCGGAATGATCAGAAACGAACTCGGTGAGAAGCTGGATCTGATCGAGAAGAATGCATACCGTTTCTGTTATGTCAACGATTTCCCGATGTTTGAGAAAGATCCGGAGACAAAGAAGATCGGATTTACCCATAATCCATTCTCCATGCCACAGGGCGGCTTAGAAGCACTTAATACCATGGACCCGCTGGATATCCTGGCTTACCAGTACGATATCGTCTGCAACGGTGTGGAATTATCTTCCGGAGCTGTGCGTAACCACGATATGCAGATCATGGAAAAAGCATTTGAGATTGCAGGTTACGACAAAGAAGTGTTAAAGAACAAGTTCGGCGCATTATACACCGCATTCCAGTACGGAGCACCGCCACACGCAGGTATGGCTCCTGGAGTTGACCGTATGATCATGCTTTTACGCAACGAAGAAAATATCCGTGAAGTCATCGCATTCCCGATGAACGGAAACGCACAGGATCTGATGTGCGGTGCACCAAACGAAGTCACCGAGCAGCAGCTGCGTGAAGTGCATATTAAGGTTAGAGATTAAGGAGAAGGGAACAAAATATGGCAAACGTAATCTCAGACGAGACAATGGAATATGTTGGAATCCTTGCAAAGCTGGAATTGTCTGACGCGGAAAAAGAAGCTGCGAAAAAAGACATGGAGAGTATGCTGGATTATATTGATAAATTAAACGAACTGGATACCTCCAATGTGGAACCGATGTCCCACGTATTTCCGGTACAGAATGTGTTCCGGGAAGATGTTGTGGAAAACGGCGATGGTGGAGAGGACACACTTGCGAACGCACCGGAGCGTCGCGACCGCGCATTTGTAGTTCCAAAGACGGTAGAGTAAGGAGGGGCAGCTATGAATTTATTATCGCTCACAGCGGTAGAGCTGGGAAAGAAAATAAAAGCGCATGAAGTGACCGTTGAGGAAGCAACAAGAGCTGCTCTTGACGCGATTCATGCAAAAGAAAAGGATATCAACAGCTTTGTCACCGTAGATGAAGAGTCTGCGATGATCCGCGCAAAAGAAGTACAGAAAATGATTGATGACGGGACACTGACCGGGCCTCTGGCAGGTGTTCCAGTTGCCATCAAAGATAATATGTGTACAAAGGGAATGTTAACGACCTGCAGTTCTAAGATTTTATATAATTTTATTCCAACTTATACAGCGGAAGCCGTTATCAATCTGGAAAAAGCGGGCGCAGTCATTCTCGGAAAGACGAACATGGATGAATTTGCCATGGGAAGTACCACAGAGACTTCTGCCTATGGGGAGACAAAGAATCCATGGAATACCGCACATGTACCGGGCGGTTCTTCCGGTGGAAGCTGTGCGGCAGTGGCAGCAGAGGAATGTTACTATGCACTCGGATCGGATACCGGAGGATCTATCCGTCAGCCAAGTTCATTTTGTGGTGTGACCGGAATCAAACCAACTTATGGTACCGTTTCCCGTTACGGACTGATCGCATACGGTTCCTCTCTGGATCAGATCGGACCGATTGCAAAGGATGTGACCGACTGTGCCACAATTCTGGAGACAATTACTTCTTATGATAAGAAGGATTCCACATCGGTAAAACGAGAAGAAACCGATTTTACATCGGCACTGGTGGATGATGTAAAGGGAATGAAGATTGGTATTCCGCGTGACTATCTGGGCGAGGGACTGGACCCGGAAGTAAAGGAAGCCATTCTTGCAGCGGCAAAGACGTTAGAAGAAAAAGGCGCAATCGTAGAGGAATTTGATTTAAGTCTCGTAGAGTATGCGATTCCGGCTTATTATGTCATTGCGGCAGCAGAGGCAAGCTCCAACCTGGCACGTTTTGATGGAGTAAAATACGGATACCGCACAAAAGAGTACGAGGGACTGCACAATATGTACAAGAAGTCCCGCTCCGAAGGATTCGGACCGGAAGTAAAGCGCCGTATTATGCTTGGATCTTTCGTGTTAAGTTCCGGATATTATGATGCTTATTATCTGAAAGCACTGCGCACCAAAGCCCTGATCAAGCAGGCATTTGACAAGGCATTTGCAAAGTATGATGTGATTCTCGGACCGGCGGCACCGACCACCGCTCCGAAACTGGGAGAGTCTTTGAGTGATCCGCTGAAGATGTATCTTGGAGATGTATATACCGTTTCGGTCAATCTGGCAGGTCTGCCGGGAATTTCTGTGCCGTGCGGTGTGGACAGCAAAGGACTTCCGATCGGTCTGCAGCTGATCGGGGATTGTTTCAAGGAGAAAAACATCATCCGTGCGGCCTACAGTTTTGAACAGACAAGAACGTATCAGCACAGTCCGGCAGCAGAAGCGTAGAAAGGAGAGAAGAGATGTCAAAAGAATATGAAACCGTCATTGGACTGGAAGTCCATGTAGAATTAGCAACCAAGACAAAAATCTTCTGTGCCTGCTCCACTGCATTCGGAAGTGCACCAAATACCCACACCTGTCCGGTATGTACCGGTATGCCGGGATCGCTTCCGGTCTTAAACAAAAAGGTGGTAGAGTATGCCATGGCAGTTGGTCTGGCAACCAACTGTCAGATCAATCAGTACAGCAAATTTGACCGGAAAAATTATTTCTATCCGGATAACCCGCAGAACTATCAGATTTCCCAGCTTTATCTGCCAATCTGCCATGACGGAGGGGTAGAGATCGAGACGGAATCCGGCGGGAAAAAGACCATCGGTATCCATGAAATCCATATGGAAGAGGATGCTGGAAAGTTAGTACACGATGACTGGGAAGGGGTATCTCTGGTGGATTACAACCGTTCCGGGGTACCGCTGATCGAGATCGTGTCCGAGCCGGATATGCGCTCCGCAGAGGAAGTCATTGCATATCTGGAGAAACTGCGTATGACGATCCAGTACCTGGGTGCCAGTGACTGCAAGATGCAGGAGGGTTCCATGCGTGCGGATGTCAATTTATCAGTTCGTGAAAAGGGCGCCAAAGAGTTTGGTACCCGTACCGAGATGAAAAATATTGGTTCGTTTAAGGCAATCGCACATGCCATTGAAGCCGAGACAGCCCGCCAGATTGATCTGATTGAATCCGGGGAGAAGGTTGTACAGGAGACCCGCCGCTGGAACGATGATCAGGGATATTCCTATGCGATGCGTTCCAAAGAGGATGCACAGGATTATCGTTATTTCCCGGAGCCGGATCTGGTACCGATCGTTGTCAGTGACGAATGGCTGCAGCAGATCCGGGACAATCAACCGGAACTTCATGATGAAAAACTGGCCCATTATATTGCAGAGTTTGGTCTGCCGGAGTATGATGCACAGATTCTTACATCGGAGAAAAAGCTGGCAGATCTTTTTGAGGCGACTTCTGCGATTTGCAATAAACCAAAGAAAGTATCCAACTGGCTCATGGGAGAAACGATGCGTCTGTTAAAGGACCGGGAAATGGATGCCGAAGATCTCCGTTTTTCACCGGAGCATCTGGCAAAAATTATCGAATTGACAGAGGCCGGAACGATTAATAATTCCGTTGCCAAGGAAGTATTTGAAAAAGTCTTTGATGAGGACATTGATCCGGAGCGTTATGTGGAAGAGCATGGCTTAAAGAGTGATAACGATGAGGATGCACTTCGCGCAACGATAGAGCAGATTGTCAAAGACAATCCGCAGTCGGTGGAGGATTACCACAACGGAAAAGAGAAAGCAATCGGATTTTTGGTCGGACAGACGATGAAAGCAACCAAAGGCAAGGCAAATCCGGGAATCGTAAATAAAATCTTAAAGGAACTGCTTTAAATCTTAAAGAAAAATGAAAAAACAGGGGAAAACTTGTCTTTACAGGCTGAATATCGTATAATAATTTTGCCGTCGCTTACTGCGGCGGCAATGTTATATGTAAAAAAGGAGTTTATACGATGGCGGAAGACCAGAATAATAAAGAAAATACCACGACATCCGATACAAACAATACAAGTGAATATGAAGATGTCTGTTACATCTGCCGCAGACCGGAGAGTGTTGCGGGAAAGATGATACATATCCAGAATGATATCTGCATTTGTCAGGACTGTATGCAGAAAACATTTGATACCATGAACAACGGTACCTTTAACATGGGCGATTTCATGAATATGAACATGGGAAAAATGCCGAATATCAGTATGATCAATCTGGCGGATCTGCAGAATGCGGTTCCAAACAAACAGAAGTTAAAGAAAAAGAAACCAAAGGATGAGCAGCCGAAACCGGAACTGGATATTCATTCCATTCCGGCACCGCACAAAATCAAGGCGCGTCTGGATGAGTATGTTGTTGGACAGGAACATGCCAAAAAAGTGATGTCCGTTGCCGTTTACAATCACTATAAACGTGTGATGGAAGACACCAATGACGGCGTGGAAATCGAAAAGTCCAATATGCTCATGATCGGACCGACCGGATCGGGAAAGACGTATCTGGTAAAGACACTGGCACGGCTTTTGGATGTGCCGCTGGCAATCACAGATGCGACATCCCTGACCGAAGCCGGATATATCGGTGATGATATCGAAAGCGTAGTCAGCAAACTTCTGGCTGCAGCTGACAATGATGTGGAGCGTGCAGAGCACGGTATTATTTTCATTGATGAGATCGACAAGATTGCAAAGAAGCGCAATGCCAATCAGCGGGATGTAAGCGGAGAGTCGGTGCAGCAGGGAATGTTAAAGCTTCTCGAAGGCGCAGAGATTGAAGTTCCGGTTGGAGCAAGCAGCAAAAATGCGATGGTTCCGATGACCACGGTAGATACGAAGAATATTCTGTTTATCTGTGGCGGTGCCTTTCCGGAACTGGAAGAGGTTATCAAGGAGCGCTTAAACAAGGAGGCGTCCATCGGCTTTAAGGCAGATCTGAAAGATAAATACGACAAGGAAGAAAATCTTCTCTGTAAAGTGACAGTGGAGGATGTCCGTAAATTCGGAATGATTCCGGAGTTTCTGGGACGTCTGCCGATTCTGTTTTCACTGGAAGCACTGACGGAAGATATGCTTGTGCGTATTCTGACAGAGCCGAAGAATGCGATTGTACGTCAGTACAAAAAGCTTCTGGCGATGGATGAAGTGGATCTGGAGTTTACGGAGGACGCTTTGCATGCAATTGCAAAGCAGGCGAAAGAAAAGAAAGTCGGTGCCCGTGCACTGCGAGCCATTATTGAAGAGTTCATGCTGGATATCATGTATGAGATTCCAAAGGATGACAATATCGGAAAAGTGACGATCACAGAGGATTATGTGGAGAAAAAGGGCGGACCGCTCATTGAAATGCGTGGAGTTGCGGCACTTCCGGAACAGGAAGCAAACGCATAAAATGTAGAAAAACCGAAATAAAAGATCTGATGCCGGAGGGCATCAGGTCTTTTTCTTTTCCCTATTGTATGATATGATAGAAACAGTATTGTTTTGTTCGTAATTCATAAGGAGGATGTATGAAAATCATTCATTGTGCGGATCTGCATCTGGATTCCCAGATGACAGCAAACCTGACAAAAGAGCAGGCAAGAGAGCGCAAAAGAGAAATCATCCGTACGTTTACACGGATGGTCGAATATGCAGAAAAGACAGGGGTGCGTCTGATCATGATATCGGGAGATCTGTTTGATACACGAAATGTATCAGCATTGGCGCGCAACACCGTAAGGGACATGATCTGTACACATCCCCAGATTGATTTCTTATATCTGAGAGGAAACCATGACAGTGACAATTTCCTTTCCAAGCTGGAGGAAGTACCGGACAATCTGCTTTTGTTTTCCGATACATGGACTGCATACCGGTATGGAAATATTGTGATCAGCGGAATCGAGCTCTCGGAGAACAACCGGGCGACCGTTTACAATTCCCTTGTGCTGGGGCATGAAGATTTCAATATTGTCATGATGCACGGACAAGCGGGAGATTATGCATGTCGCACACAGGCAGAGAATATCAGCCTGAACCAGCTGAAAAATAAAAATATTGATTATCTGGCGCTGGGACATGTACATACCTTCATGCAGGACAAGCTGGATAACCGCGGTACCTGGTGTTACTGTGGATGTCTGGAAGGACGCGGATTTGACGAGTGTGGACCGAAAGGATTTGTTTTACTGGATGTGGACGAGCAGACCTGCCGTGCCCAGATGCAGTTTGTTCAGATGGCAGCCCGCACGCTGTACACGCTTGAAGTGGATGTGAGCAATGTCATGACGACAAGAGAAGCGGCAGAGCGGATGGAAGAAGCTGTAAAACAGGCGCAGTATCCGTCGGGAAGCCTTGTCAAATTTGTGCTGACCGGTGAGGTGGAAGTGGATGCGGAGATCAATTGCGAGTATCTGCAGAATCTGTTCTCGGATTATTTTTATTTTGAAAAGGTGAAAGACCGGACAACCCTTCGGGTCGACTACAGTGATTATGAAAAAGATGCCTCGTTAAAGGGGGAGTTTATCCGTATGGTACTTGGATCTGAACTGTCACAGGAGCAGAAGGCAGAAGTGATCCGCTGTGGAATTTTGGCATTGTCCGGGGAGGAGATATAGGATGAAATTACGTTCCTGTCATATCGACAATTTTGGAAAACTATCGGATCTGCATCTGGAATTTCAGGACGGGGTCAATCTGTTTCACGAACCGAATGCATGGGGAAAAAGTACACTGGCCGCTTTTTTGCGGGTGATGTTTTATGGGTTTGACTCTAAGAGAGAATCCGGACTGTTTGATAAAGAACGTGTGGTATTCCGCCCGTGGCAGGGGGGAACGTATGGAGGCGAACTGGATTTTTCCTATCAGGGAAAAGAGTACCGGATCAGCCGTACATTTGGAAAAACAGAAAAAACAGATGTTTTTCATTTATACGATCTTTCCACCAATCTGGAATGTCATGATTTTTCTTCCGAGATCGGAAGTGAAATTTTCGGACTGGACAGTGCGTCGTTTAAAAGGAGCGCATTTATTGCACAAAATGACTGCGAATGCTGCTCGACTGATGCGATCAATGCCAAGCTGGGAAATCTTGTAGAGAATACAAATGATATCAATAATTTTGAAACTGCCCAGAAAAAGATCCATGACCGGATGAATAAACTTTCGCCGGACCGTGCAACAGGTTCCATGAAAAAGCGGACGAACATGATCACGCTGTTAACGGAAGAACTGCGTGGCTATGATGCGGCAGAGACATCATACAAAAAGATTACCGAAAAACTTACCGAAAAACAGGAGCAGAGAAAAGAACTGGCCGGGATTCGGGATCAGTATGCAAAAGCATTGCAGGTGGCGAGTGAAGAGAGCCGCAGGGAAGGAATCAAGCAGGCCTATGCGGCCACCCTGCAGGAGGAACAGGAAAAGAAAGAGGCACTGGATGCTTTTGCGGATGTATTTCCGGGACAGGTGCCGCAGGATGAGGAGTTTGCAAAGCAGAACCAGGATGTACAGATGCTTGGGGTGTTAAAAACCACTTTGTTTAATCTGGGGCTGACCGAAGAAGAAGAGAACCGTTTGCAGGAACTTGGTGATAAGTTTGAAAACCAGATTCCTTCCGAAGAAAAAATAACGGAAATGGAAAAAGAGCAGGAGCGTTTTGCAAAACTCAAAGAAGAAAAAACGCAGCTGGAAACGAAAATGTCCTATTTTGAAGCGATGGCAATGAAGCGGGAAGAACCGGATTATACGGTAAAAAATCGTCTTCCGATGATGATCTGCGGCATTATCCTGCTGGTGATCGGTGCTGCCGGTGGTGTGTTGTCGTTTCTGTTGCCGCAGGTGCAGAAGATGTTCCTTCCGCTTCTGGCGGTATCGGTGGTTGCGGCAGTGGCAGGTATTGTGCTTCTTGTGGTGCGCAAGGTGCAGGTATCAAAGGAAGAAGAAAAGGTGCGTGCACTCCGGGTACAGCATCTGGAAGAGGAGCGTAAGCTCCGCGGACCGGTGGAAGAAATTCAAAAAACCATGGAAGAGGCTTCGAAAGAAGCTTCGCGCATCGAACAGGAGACCAAGCATTTTCTGGAGCAGTATCAGATGGTTCCCGGAGAAAAGGATGCCAGAACCTGCCTGTATGAACTCCGCAGCCAGCTGCAGGAATATGAGCGTCTGCGCAGCCGTGCCGGAAAAAGCGATGCGGCAAGACAGGAATTTGAGCGGAAACAGAACTCTTTGCTTGCATTTGGAAAAGAAGCGGGAATGGATTTCGGAGAAGATCTTGCAGCAGGAATCAGCCAGTTACAGATGAAGGCAACCGAGTACCGGATCGCACAGAAAGCATACGCAGAGGCAAGAAAAAAGAGAGAACTGTTTGAGCAGGAACACAATATGAAAGAACTGGCAGCGGTGGAAAAATGTCCATATTCTCTGGACGAACTCAATTCCATGATCCGTGATGTGGATGAGCGGAGCGAGGATATCCGGGAAGCCATCGAGCAGTACCATCATCAGCTCGAAGATCTGCAGGATCAGCTGGATATCCGGGACGAAAAAGAACAGCAGCTTTCCATCTGCAGACAGGAACAGGAAGAAGAACAGCATTTATACGAAACCCTGCGTCTGACGGGAGAGTTCCTGCAGAATGCAAAGGAGCAGTTTTCTGCGAGATATTTGGGTCCGATCGAGAACGGGTTTGGAAAGTATTACACGCTTCTAACAGGGGATAAAGAAAAAGACTGGATGGTGGATGCCAACATCGAGGTGCAGATGAAAGAGCAGGGCGAGATGCGGGAAACCAAGTGGCTGTCTGCCGGATATCAGGATCTGCTGGGAATCTGTATGCGTCTGGCGCTGGTGGATGCGATGTATCCGAAGGAAAAACCGTTTCTGGTGCTGGACGATCCGTTTGTCAATCTGGATGAAGAAAAGATGGCACATGGCAATGAACTGTTTGGAAAAATTTCCGGGGAGTATCAGATTTTGTATTTTACCTGTCATGCAAGCCGGAATATAGAAAACACAAAATAAAGGGAGAGGAAACATGGAGAAAAAGATTTTATTTCCGCAGATCGGCGGAATTATGCACGGAGGGGATTACAATCCGGAACAGTGGCTGGACCGGCCGGACATTCTGGAAGAAGATATCCGTATGATGAAGAAAGCCGGGATGAATTGTGCAACACTTGGGGTATTTTCCTGGTCAACCTATGAGCCGCGGGAAGGGGAATTTCATTTCGCATGGCTGCATGACATCATGGATAAGTTATATGCCAATGGCATTTACACGATATTGGCGACGCCGTCCGGAGCGCGCCCGGCATGGCTGGATGAAACATATCCGGAGTGCAGACGCGTGGATTCCTACGGTGTGCGTGAACATCACGGGGTGCGGCACAACCACTGTATGAGTGCACCGGTTTATCGTAAAAAGGTTTCTGTGATCGTCAATAAGCTGGTAGATGAATTCGGAAATCATCCGGGACTTCTGATGTGGCATATTTCCAATGAATTTGGCGGGGAATGTTACTGTCCGCACTGTGTAAAGCGGTTCCAGGATTATCTGGCGGAAAAGTTTGACCATGATATTGAAAAACTGAACAAGGCATGGTGGACAACGTTCTGGAGTCATACTTACAATGATTTTTCCCAGATTGAGCCACCGTACCGCAACGGAGAATTCAGCATTATGGGATTGAATCTGGAGTGGAAACGGTTTACCACCTGGAATATGACGGATTACATGAAGGCAGAGATTGCCATTTTAAAAGAACGTACCCCGCAGATTCCGGTGACAACGAACTTTATGAAGGAATATGACGGACTGGACTATCATAAAATGCAGCAGCCGCTGGACGTGGTGTCCTGGGATTCTTATCCGCGGTTTCACAATGATGAGGAGTCGTTTTCAGATACGATGACAGAAAATGCGTTTGATCATGCCATGATCCGTTGTCTGAAAAAAGAGCAGCCGTTTATGCTCATGGAGAGCGCGCCGGGGCTGGTCAACTGGCATCCGTTTAATAAAATGAAACGTCCGGGCGTACACAGGCTGGCTTCGCTGCAGGCAGTGGCTCTCGGTTCCGATACGGTGCAGTATTTCCAGTGGCGGAAAGGAAGGGGATCGTTTGAGCAGTACCATGGGGCGGTTGTGGATCATCTCGGAACGGATGATACCAGAGTTTTTCGTGAAGTGGCAGATCTTGGGGAAGAATTAAAGAAACTCAAAGATCTGGCAGGGACAGTCGTAAAAGCACCGGTAGCCGTGTTATACGATTGGGACAGCCTCTGGGCAACGGATGGAATGAAGGGGCTGGCAGAGTCCACCCGCAACTATATTAAGACCTGCAGGAAAGCATACCGCAATCTGTCGGCACTCGGAGTGGATGTGGATGTGATTTCCAGTGAAGAGGATTATAGCGGTTATTCTGTGATTGTGGCACCAATGCTGTATCTGCTGCATACGCATGTCGGGGAGCGCATGAAACAGTTTGTGGAGCAGGGAGGTCATCTGATTGCAACCTATGTGACCGGATATGTGGATGAAAACCAGCTCAATTATCTGGGCGGATTTCCGGGAGACGGATTAAAGGATCTCTTTGGCGTGATCAGTGAGGAAATTGATACACTGTATCCGTCCGACCGCAACCGCGTACATTTTGCCGAAATGCCAGAAGGGGAAGTACGGGATTATGCGGAAGTTCTGCGTGTGGCAGATGGCACAAACGTGCTTGGTACCTATGAACAGGATTATTACAAAGGAATGGCAGCAGTGACGGAGCGCACATGTCAAAACGGCAGTGCCATGTATATCGCGGCCCGGCTGGATGATGCTTCCATGCAGCACCTGTATGCGCGTACACTGAAAAAAGCGGGAGTTTCGATGTATAAACTTCCATATGGCGTGGAACGTCACACACGCGAAGCGGATGGTATGCGGTATGTATTTTATCTGAATGATACGACCGGACCGCAGATTGTTTCCGGGGTAGAGGGAATTGATCTTCTGACGGGAGAGGTGATCAAGGGAATTCTTACACTGGAACCGTATGGCGTGGCATGTGTAAAAGAATAAGTTCTATTCTGAAAGTTTTGTGCATATAGTTACGGAAAAGAAGTGTGGGAGCTTCTTATGGATAGAAATTGTGATGCATTTATCCGCTCCAACAATACCTACGATATCCTGATTGCCAGAGAGTCTTTGGAGATTTCTGACGACCGGGCAGAATGTATACAAAATATCGGTGAAAAATTTGTGGCAGAATATTTTGACCGGGACGAGGTGCCGCAGCTGAGCATTAAGACATACGGATATTCGATTATCCCAAAATGTTTCGGACTGCTGGATACGCTTGCACTGGAGACAACCGGTATCCTGCAGCTGCAGAATCAGCCAGCCCTGTCCCTTCGGGGACAGGGTATTTTTATTGGATTTGTTGATACGGGAATTTCCTATGAACTGCCCTGTTTCCGGAATGCCGATGGAAGTACAAGAATCCGCTCAATCTGGGATCAGAGTATTCCGACGGGGGAGAAAAATACCCCTCAGGGATTTTTGTACGGAACGGAATATACACAAAAAGAGATCAATGAGGCACTGGAACAGGAACATCCGCGGGAACTGGTTCCAGTGACGGATGAAGATGGGCACGGAACCATGCTGGCAAGTATTGCCTGCGGAAGTGAAGATCTGCAGGCTGGTTTTACTGGGGCGGCTCCTTATGCGGAACTTCTGGTTGTAAAGTTAAAACCGGCAAAACCATATCTGAAAGACTTTTTTTATATTCCGCAAGAGATGCCTGCCTATCAGGAAAATGACATTATGGCGGCAATTGAATATCTCGAAGAGACTGCCAGAAAACTGGGGCGGCCCCTTATTCTGTGCCTTGGTCTCGGGACAAACAACGGAAGCCATTCCGGTGGCAGCAATCTTTCGGAACTTCTTGATGATATTGCGGGCAGATGGCGCCGGTGTGCGGTTGTGGCAACCGGAAATGAGGCGAATGCCAGACATCATTTTTACGGGAAAAGTGATGGAAATTCAATGGTTGCGGTAGAGGTGAATGTGGAACAGCGGATGCGGGGATTTTATCTTGAGTTGTGGGCCAGTGCACCGGAATTGTTTGTGGTGGCGGTGCGTTCGCCGGGAGGCACTCTTATGCCGGCGCAGAATGTGCCCGGAAATTCGCATCAGGAACAGGAATTTATATTTGAAGGGACAAGAGTGGAAATTGATTATGCACAGGTGGGACGCACGCGGGGGGATCAGCTGGTGTTTATCCGGTTTGAAAACCCGGCGGCAGGGATCTGGACGCTGTATGTTAATCCGAGTACCACGATCACAGGACAATTTCATATCTGGCTGCCAATGAGTGGAATGTTAGAAAAAGACGTGGTGTTTTTGCGTCCGGATCCGGATGTGACACTTACCGTGCCGTCTTCGGCAAAAATTCCGATTGGGGTGGGTGGAATGGATCAAAAGAGTGGTATTTTATATCTGGATTCCGGGAGGGGGAATACCATTGCGTCGGTTGTAAAACCGGATTTTGTGGCTCCGGCTGTGGGCGTGCAGGCGATAGGAAGGCTTGGAAATTATGTGACACTGACGGGAACGAGTGCAGCTTCTGCAATTGCGGCAGGAGCATGTGCACAGATCATGGAGTGGGGAAACAGCCGTGGGAGAAGACTGCTTTTAAATTCGGTGCAGATCGGAAATATTCTGATCCGCGGGTGCGAAAGGAACCCGGATGTATCCTATCCGAATACCGCCTGGGGCTATGGAAAAATGAATGTTTACGATGCACTGATGAAATTTTATGGGGTATAAAATTTATATACAAAGCGTAAAAAGATATAAAAAATTTATGAAATGCTTTTTTTTGAGAACCAAGTACGATATAATTAAGACTATACAGATTGGAGAGTGAAGTATGGAGAAAAAAGATTTATTAGCAAATTACGCAGCATCAAAACAGAATATGTGTATTACGAATGATACGATCTCGGACCGATTGTTTCAGGAGTATGGGGTAAACAGAGGACTTCGCGATGTCAACGGAAAGGGTGTATTGACAGGTCTGACCCGTATTTCAAAGATTGTGTCCTTCAAAGATGAAAATGGAAAACAGGTGCCATGTGACGGTGAGTTATGGTATCGCGGATATAATGTAAAAACACTGATCAAATCCATTGGACCGAACGAATTCGGCTTCGAGAAAGCAGCATATCTGCTGCTGTTTGGAGAACTTCCGGATCAGGCGCAGCTGGATGAATTCTGTGAGGTGCTCGGCAACAGCCGGACACTTCCGACCAATTTTACCAGAGACGTTATTATGAAGGCGCCTTCTAAGGATATCATGAATTCCATGACACGAAGTATTCTGACACTTGCGGCCTATGATCCGTATACGACAGATTCTTCCATTGAGAACAATATCCGTCAGTGTATGCAGCTGATTGCCAATTTCCCGATGATCGCGGCATATGGATATCACGCATATAATCATTATGAAAATGATTCGAGTATGTATATTCACCGACCGGACCCGAAGCTTTCCACGGCAGAGAATTTCCTTCGTATGCTGCGGCCGAATAAGCAGTATACACAGCTGGAGGCACAGGTGCTTGATGTGGCACTGATGCTTCATATGGAGCATGGCGGCGGTAATAACAGTACGTTTACCACCCGTGTGGTTACTTCTGCCGGTACGGATACATATTCTGCCATCGCTGCGGCAATGTCTTCCCTGAAAGGACCAAAGCATGGCGGTGCCAACATCAAAGTTATGCAGATGATGAATGATATCCGGGAAAATGTGCATGACTGGAGCGATCGTGACGAGGTGAAGTCCTATCTTGGAAAGATGCTGGATGGACAGGTCTTTGATAAGAAGGGATTGATCTATGGTATGGGACATGCCGTGTATTCCCTGTCTGATCCGAGAGAGCGTGTGTTCCGCAGCTATGTGGAGCATCTCGCGGAGGCAAAAGGACGCCAGAAAGACATGAACCTTTACAATATGATAGAAGAAGTGGCTCCGGAACTGATCGCAGAAAAGCGTCATATTTTCAAGGGTGTCAGCCCGAATGTGGATTTTTACAGTGGTTTCGTATATGAAATGCTTGGCATTCCGTCGGAATTGTATACACCATTGTTTGCCATTGCAAGAATTGCAGGATGGAGTGCACACCGGCTGGAGGAGCTGGTGGGATGCAACAAAATTATTCGTCCAGCATATAAGAGTGTCATGGAAGAACTGGAATAAGATTATTACAGCGGACAGAATTGCATTTTATTTTGCTCTGTGCTAGTATGGAAACAGAAACTTTCGTGTGTTATAACTATAAAAGGGGAGAGGACTGATTATGAAAATAAAAGAAAAATATTATCGCTTTGCGGAAAAAGGGCAGCAGATACAGAGAGTAAACCGTTTTTTTGTAACAGAATATCTGATTTTTTATGCATTTATTCTGTTTATGCTCTGGGCATCAAGAGCAAAAGGAGTACGTTCTTTGGGCTTTGCGGCATTTGTCAGTGTGATTGCAGTAGTCTCCGGAGGTGCATTGCTCATTGGATGGAAGCGGCGTCCGGAATCGGAGCGGCTGAGATATCTGGCACTGATCGGGTTATATCTCGTATCATTTTTCATGACTTTTGCATATACGGAGAGCTTTATCCGTTTTCTGGGACTGGCTCCTTTTATCGGCTGTATTTTGTTTTTTGATCCGAAATATTCCAGAATCGGCGGCATCGGTTATCTTGTATTGAATGCGCTGACTGTCTTTGGTCAGATCCGTCAGCAGCCGGAAGGCGTAGCCGGGACAACCAATCTTGTACTGGATCTGCTGGCACTGGGGGTACTGGTATTTGCTGTGATCTTTACAACAAATGTGGCACAGAAATTCAACCATGATACCCGGCACAGTGAACAGCAGGAGCAGCGGAAGCAGCAGGTAATTTTAGACGATGTGATCGGTGTGGCGGAAGAAGTGCGTAAGGGTACGGAATCCGTGATGAAGATTGTCAATGATCTGAATGGATCGACAGAGGTGGTCAATGGTGCGATGAAAGATATTTCTTCCAGCACGCATAGCACGGCGGAAAATATCCAGACACAGACAACCATGACACAGGATATCCAGCATTCAATTGAGCAGACACTGGAAAGTTCCGAGAATATGGTAAAAGTGGCAAAGCAGTCCGGGGAACTGAATCAGAAGAGTATGGAGATCATGGAACATCTGAAGAAACAGTCCGCGGTAATCGCAGAGACAAACTCCGGAGTGGCAGATTCCATGAAAGCGTTACAGGAGCGTACCGAGGCAGTAAAGAGTATTGCAGATACCATCTTTTCCATTTCCAGTCAGACCAATCTGCTGGCGCTCAATGCTTCTATTGAGAGTGCCCGTGCAGGGGAAGCCGGAAAAGGGTTTGCTGTAGTGGCTGATGAAATCCGTCAGCTGGCAGAGAAAACCAGAAGTGAGACAGAAAGCATTGCACAGATTCTGGATGAATTGTTTAAAAATGCAGAGGATGCAGCAACGGCGGTGAGCCGTTCGATTGAGGCTACCAATGCGCAGGATTCCATGATTGCGAAAGCGTCTGAGAGTTTTTCGGGAATGAATGAGAATGTCAATACACTGGTTCAGGAGATCGAAGGCATTGACGGCATGTTAAACCGTCTGTCGGATGCAAACAATCAGATTGTAGACAATATCAGTAATCTTTCTGCAACAACGGAAGAAGTGACGTCCTCTTCCGTACAGGTAGCGGATCTGTCAGTTGAGAATTTAAACTATGCCGAGCAGGCAAAACAGAAACTTGACAACGTGCTTGCGGTATCTCATGAACTGGATAAGTACATAAAGTAAACAGATGGAATGAGATAAAGGTGCCTCAGCAGGAGAAATTCTGCTGAGGATTTTTACTACTATAACTTAGAAGGAGATAAAAATTATGAATGTAACAATGAAACAGGTCGAGGGCGGTGTATGTGCGGCTGCAGGATTTTCCGCAAACGGATTAAACTGTGGGTTAAATCCGGATCGGAACAAAAATGATCTGGCACTGATCTGGTCAGAGAAGGAGTGTACGGCAGCGGCTGTCTATACAACGAATAAAGTAAAGGGTGCACCAATCCTTGTGACAAAGAAACATCTGGCAGCAACCGGAAATAAGGCGAGGGCTGTTATTGTCAACAGTAAGAATGCCAATACCTGTAATGCAGACGGAGAAGAAAAGGCACAGATGATGTGTGATCTGGCTGCAGCAGAGCTGGGAATAAAGGCAGACGAGGTGATCGTGGCATCAACCGGTGTCATTGGACAGAAGCTTCCGATTGAACCGATCCGTGATCATGTGCAGGAGCTGGCACGCGGACTTTCTCCACAGAATCATGGAAAAGCAGCAAATGCCATCATGACAACCGATACCTATGCCAAGGAGACCGCGGTTTCTTTTACGCTTGACGGGAAGACCTGTACGGTTGGCGGTATGGCAAAGGGAAGTGGCATGATCCATCCGAATATGGCTACCACGTTAAATTTTGTTACAACCGATGTTGCGATTTCCTCAGAAATGATCCAGAAAGCACTTTCTGAGATTGTAAAGGTGACGTACAATTGTCTGAGCATTGATGGAGATACTTCTACCAATGATATGGTCAGTATTCTGGCAAACGGCATGGCAGAAAATACGCCAGTCACAGCAGAGGGAGAGGATTATGATACGTTCCGTCAGGCGCTGTATCAGGTACTCATGACGCTGACCAAGATGCTTGCCAAGGACGGTGAGGGAGCATCGAAGATGCTGGAGTGTACCTGTAGCGGTGCGCCGGATCAGGATACCGCAATCATTATTGCAAAGAGTGTGATCCGTTCCCCACTGTTTAAGTGTGCAATGTTTGGGGAAGATGCCAACTGGGGACGTATTTTATGTGCAATCGGTTATGCGGATGCGGAGTTTGATATCAACAAAGTGGATGTGGATCTGGCATCGTCCAAGGGAACCATTGCCGTATGCAGAAATGCTGCCGGTGTAGATTTCTCTGAGGAGAAAGCAAAAGAAATCTTAGAGGAAGATGAAATTTATATTAATATTGATCTGCATCAGGGAGAGGCATCTGCCAAAGCCTGGGGATGTGATCTGACGTATGATTATGTAAAAATTAATGGAGATTATAGGAGCTAGATAGAACATGGAAAAGAAAATCGGTTTTATCGGCTGTGGAAATATGGGAACAGCCATGATACAGGGAATTTTGGAATCCGGAAAATGCCCTCCGCAGGAGATGATGATTTCCTGTCGTACGAAGAAAACGCTGGAAGAAAAGAAAGCACAGTTCGGAGTGCAGATCAGTACGGACAACCGGGATGTGGCAGCATTTGCAGACATTTTGTTTGTGGCAGTAAAGCCACAGTTTTATGCCGAAGTGTTAGAGGAAATCAAGGATCTTCTTACAGAAGAGCAGATTCTGGTATCCATCGCGCCGGGAAAGACACTGGTATGGTTTGATGAAGTGCTCGGACGAAATTTAAAAGTGATTCGTACGATGCCGAATACCCCATCTATGGTCAAAGAAGGCATGATGGGTATGTGTGCGGGAGCACGTGTGACGGATGAGGATATGGCTCTGGTGCGGGATCTCTGCAGTGGATTTTCACAGACGGAAGTCATTTCGGAGCATCTGATGGATGTGGTTACTGCCGTCAGCGGAAGCTCTCCGGCCTATGTATTTATGTTTATTGAAGCCATGGCAGATGCAGCAGTGGCTGGTGGAATGCCGAGACAGCAGGCGTACAAATTTGCAGCACAGGCGGTACTTGGAAGTGCAAAGATGGTTCTTGAGACGGGAAAACATCCGGGAGAACTTAAAGATATGGTATGCTCTCCGGCAGGAACCACCATTCGGGCAGTGCGTGTGCTGGAGGAAAAAGGCATGCGCAGCAGCGTGATCGAGGCAATGATGAAGTGCCTGGATATCTCCCGCAATATGTAAAACCGTTTACTTGCTTTTTCTGTTGAAAATGTGTAGAATAGAACCATCAACAGATTTAGGAGAGAAGGAAATATGAGTCAGGCAAAGGTAGATAAATATAAGAAAGAAAAAGCCAATCGTAAAAAAGAGATGGCAAAGCAGAAAACGGAAAAAATCATTGGTATCATCTGTGGATGTGCAATTTTAGTTGCCATCGTTGGATGGGCCGGTTATACCGGATACAATTATTATGAGGATAATAAGCCGGCACAGACGTATTATACCAATACTTCTGCATTGTCCAGCTACGTGAGTGGATTAAACACAGAGGCACAATAAGATCTGCTTATCAGATATTTGCATGTGGGGCATCACCGATCGGGTGATGCCTTTTCCAATGCCTCGGATACTGCACCGATGAGCAGACGACAGGTATACTGGTTGTTTTTGGAATATGTAAGATCCGTAAGGGACTGGCTGGAAATAATCTGTTTTGCCAGTTCATCGAGCGTAGGACGGACCAATGGGTACATGGTTTCTACAGTTTCATCCAGATGAACC
>OHXD01000169.1_pt1 | contig 26107 bp, 22 predicted proteins | sample 1579931 | NCBI WGS metagenome assembly OHXD01 (sample SAMEA3882513, study PRJEB24775) | human gut metagenome | biome: human-associated habitat; feature: intestine environment; material: feces | place: Netherlands | collected 2009/2010 | reverse complement strand
ACAATTGGATTTATCTGCTCGCTCATTATTTTACGAACGCCTCCAATCTGTAGATAGGCATACCCATGTCTGAGAATTTCTTCTCATATTCCGTTACGATATTGCCCTCGAAGCCGCTGTTGTGAAGGTCGAGAGAAATGTTTTTAAGTCCGTAATTTGCCGCAGAGAACTCCTCCAAGGAGAACTCAAAGAAGTGCATATTGTCGGTCTTTTGGTATATCTCGCCACTGTCCACAAGAATACGTCTGTATATTTCAAGAAAAGCTCGGTATGTGAGCCTGTGACGTGCATATGTATTTTTAGGATACGGACAGCTAAAGTTAAGATAGATACACTCCACTGACTTTTCAGGGATAAAGCAATCCAGATATTCAGCCTCGCCCCTTGCAAATCTCAGGTTCGGTATGCCCTCGTCTATAGCCATTTGTGCGGCGTCAACTATAACGTTACTGCTTTTTTCTACTGCAAGGAAATTCTTGTCAGGATTTCTCTTTGCTATCTCTCTTGCAAACTGACCCTTTCCACAGCCTATCTCCAGCACAAGGGGATTGCTGTTTCCGAATATCTTCTCAAAGTCAATAAGCTGTTTGTTTGATTTGTCCTGAAAATTCTTCTCGTCACGGTCAAGATATAAAATATAATCTCCGCAGGCTTCAAGACGTGCCTCAAGATTTTTCTTTCTTCTCATTCTCATATGGGATAAACTCTCCTGTTATTTATTAGAATATTTGTGCAGAAAATAGTCCTTGTCAGATGTGACCTTTAGCCACTGCACAGCCGACCCTGTGAGCATATTTTCATAAGGATAAACTGTGAGCATGACTTCGGGTGTGTCCTCACCGCTGAAATGAGGGGTCACCTTAAAAGCTATCTCGCAGTTGAGCCGTTGGACGACCTCTTCCTCGGTGAGCTTTCTGAAAAGCACTGAGGTGTCCTTTTCGGTGATAGGTATTTTGGTAAACTTCGCCTGATAAATTTTCTTGCCGTCCTTTTTGGTGACAAGTGAAAAGCCATGCTTCACAAGGGTTATCTTTCCGCCATGGTTTTCGTAGTATTCAAGATTTGAAAAGGTAACACGTCCGTCATTGACAGCTTCACCGGATATCGAAACGCAAAGTCCTTTGTCTGACGCTTTCCCTGCACTCTCCACTCCGAAAGCAAAGGGAAGTCCGTCTATCATTATCTCTCCGCAGGTGGAAAACTGCAACTTCACCTGCTTTTTCTTCAAGCCTGCAAATGGATTTTTCATGACAACTCCTATATTAAAGGTCGATCTGCACGCCGCCAACAGGTCTTATGGACAGCACATAGCATGAGCCTTCACCGAATACTCTCTCCATTTCAGCCTTGAAAGCTTCAAGCTTCTTTTCGGGTACGAACGCTTGGATAGTTCCTGCAAAGCCACCGCCGTGTACTCTGCAAGCACCCTCACCGCCAAGAGCCTGTTTTGCAAGATACAGAGCCAGTGAAAGACCCTGCTCGTTTGGAGCGGAAGAGGCATAGATGTTCTGAAGATATTTGAATGATGAATCTCCTGATTCATTGATAAGGCTCAGGAAAGCGTCAAAGTCGCCCTCTGAAAGTGCGGAAGATTCCTTGCCAACTCTCTCGTTATCGTCAAAGAAGTGGAGCGCTCTAAGCACAGCTCTGTCACTGCACTTTTCTCTAACGGCACAGATGTTTTCAAGAAGCTGTTCCTTTGTTATCTCTCTCAGCACCTTTTTGCCAAAGAAAGCCGCAACAGACTTCATTTCCACAGGGATAGCCGCATACTCAGGGGTGAGGTCGGCATGGTTGCCCTTTGTGTCAACGATACACAGTGCGTGACCGCTTTTTGTGAAATCGAACTTTACAGAGTCGATAACAGGGTGCTTTTCGTCAGCAAAGTCGATAGTGATAAATCCGCCTACTGATGAAGCCATTTGGTCCATAAGACCTGACGGCTTGCCAAAATATACATTTTCCGCAAACTGAGCTATCTGAGCTATTTCCACAGCAGAAACCTCACCGTCATTGTAAAGACCGTTGAGGATAGTGCCGATAAGCACTTCATAAGCCGCAGATGAAGAAAGTCCAGAGCCTTTGAGTACGTTTGAAGTAGCATAAGCCTTGAAGCCCCCGGCATTGTGACCATTCTTTTTAAAGCCTGCGGACATACCTCTTATAAGTGCCGCTGATGTGTTTTTCTGCTCCTCGTAGATAGTGTCGTCATCAACGTTCACAGTGTCCATTGGGAAGCCCTCGGACTTTATTGTAATAACGTTCTCTTCGGTATCAGGAGCGACAGCGGCAATAACGTCGAGTGAAACGCCTGCCGCAAGAACACAGCCGAAGTTGTGGTCGGTGTGGTTGCCGCCTACCTCAGTTCTGCCTGGAGCTGAGAAGAAAGCAGTTGGCTTTTCACCGAAAAGCTTTTCAAATTCATCTGCAACTCTGTTATATCTTTCTCTCTGAAACGCTGTCATATCGGCTGTGTAGACCTCGTCAAGTGTGTATTTTTTCATTATGTATATCCTCCGAACGTAAATATAAGTATACTTTGTTATTATACAACATTTATGCTCTTTTTTCAAGTACAATTTTTTTAACAAGTGAGGAGGTAAGAATGAGGAATGAGGAGTGAGGAATGAGGAATTATGGTATCGCCTGGCGGCGATTTATTTTTTTTCATTCAAAACGTGCGCTGCACGTTTCATGTGTGCGTGTATGTGTGCCAAGTGTGCCTATAGGTGAATTTTTGCACAGAAGCTCCCTTGATATTTTATGCAAACTGACAAAATTGCTGTAAGCAAACTTTTTATAACACTCTATTGGTGCTTTAAATCAAAAAAGCTGTTGCATTTTGGTGAAATTTGTGGTATAATTACTTGTATCTATTTTAATTATTGTTTATTTCTACCGACCACGAAAAAATGGTCGGTGCAGTGAAAGGAAAGATTTATTGTATGAAAAAACTAATGCTTGGAAACGAGGCGTTTGCAAGAGGTCTGTATGAGGCAGGCTGTAAGGTTGTATCATCTTACCCTGGTACTCCGTCAACTGAGATAACAGAAGCTGTTGCAAAATATGACGAGGTATATGCTGAGTGGGCGCCTAATGAAAAGGTGGCAATGGAAGTGGCTCTTGGTGCTTCTATAGGCGGTGCAAGAAGCTTCTGCGGAATGAAGCACGTTGGTCTTAACGTTGCCGCTGACCCTCTTTACACAGCAGGCTACACAGGCGTAACGGCAGGTATGGTAATAGCTGTCGCCGATGACCCTGGTATGCACTCGTCACAGAACGAGCAGGATTCACGTCACCATGCTATCGCTTCTAAGACAATGATGATAGAGCCTTCCGATTCAGGAGAGTGCAAGGAGTTTGCTAAGGCTGCTTTCGAGCTTTCTGAAAAGTTCGATGTTCCTGTTATCGTAAGACTGTCCACCAGAGTTTCTCACTCTCAGTCAGCCGTTGAGCTTTGCGAGAGAGAGGAAAGGGAGAATATCCCATATGAAAAGAATATCCAGAAGTATGTTATGATGCCTGGTAACGCTATCCGCCGTCACCCTGTTGTTGAAGCAAGAATGAAGGCTATCGCTGATTATGCCGAAACTTCACCGCTCAACAAGGTAGAGATGAACGATACAAAGATAGGCGTTATCACAAGCGGTATCTCATATCAGTATGCAAAGGAAGCTCTGGGCGACAAGGCTTCATATCTTAAGCTCGGTATCGTAAACCCAATGCCAATTCAGATAATAAAGGACTTTGCCGCAAAGTGCGAAAAGGTCTATGTAATCGAGGAGCTTGACGATGTTATCGAAACACACTGCAAAAAGAACGGTGTGAACGTTATCGGCAAGGAACTTTTCAGCCTTATGGGCGAGATATCACAGACTATCGTTGCTGAAAAGATACTTGGCGAGAAGAATGAGTATATCACATTTGAGGATAACGTGCCTGTAAGACCTCCTGTTATGTGTCCGGGATGTCCTCACAGAGGTCTGTTCTATTGCCTGCATAAGCTGGGCGTTATGGTATCAGGCGATATCGGCTGTTACACTCTCGGCGCAACAGCACCGCTTTGTGCTATGGATTCAACTATCTGCATGGGTGCTTCTATCAGCGGACTTCACGGCTTCAATAAGGCAAGAGGTGCAGAGGCTGAGAAGAAGTCTGTTGCCGTTATCGGTGACTCTACATTCATGCACAGCGGTATGACGGGTCTTGTGAACGTTGCATATAACTCCACAAATTCAACTGTTATCATTCTCGATAACTCTATCACAGGTATGACGGGTCATCAGCAGAACCCTACAACTGGTAAAAACCTTAAGGGCGACCCTGCTTATGCTGTTGACCTTGAAATGCTCTGCCATTCACTTGGTATCAAGAGCGTAAGAGTTGTTGACCCATATCACATGGCTGAAACAGAGGCTGTTATCAAGGAAGAACTTGCCAAGGAAGAACCAAGCGTTATTATTTCAAGACGTCCATGCGCACTTCTTAAATATGTAAAGCACAATCCACCACTCAAGGTAAACAAGGATAAGTGCGTTGGCTGTAAGCAGTGCCTGAAGATAGGCTGTCCTGCTATATCTATCCATGACGGCAAGTGCGTTATCGACCATACACAGTGCGTAGGCTGCGGCATATGCAAGGAAATGTGTAAGCTGGGTGCGATATGCGACTAATGATAACATATATTTCGAGGTGTAAATAATGAAAACAAGATCAATTATGATAGTGGGTGTAGGCGGACAGGGTTCACTGCTTGCGTCAAGAATAATAGGAAACGTGCTTCTCTCACAGGGCTTTGATGTCAAGGTCAGCGAGGTACACGGAATGAGCCAGCGTGGCGGCTCTGTTGTTACATACGTTAAGTACGGCAGCGAGGTATGCTCACCTGTAGTTGAAAAAGGCGAAGCTGATATCATCATCAGCTTTGAACAGCTTGAAGCCGCAAGATATGTTTCATATCTCAAGAAGGGCGGACATATCATCACTTCAACTCAGCAGATAGACCCAATGCCTGTTATCACAGGTGCGGCTGTTTATCCTGAGGATATCATAGGCAAGCTTAAAGCAGAGGGCGTTGACGTTATCGCTGTTGACGCACTGGCACTTGCGGAGCAGGCTGGTACTGCAAAGGCTTCAAACGTTGTTCTCATGGGCGTTGTGTCAACTAAAATGGCTTTTGACGAGGACGTTTGGCAGAAGGCTCTTGAAAACTGTGTTCCTGCAAAGTTCCTTGAACTGAACAAGAAGGCGTTCGCTCTCGGCAGAGAGGTAAAATAATGGACGAGATAAGCGGTCTTATCATAAAAATGACCGAGTTTTTCGCTGGCGCCCCGAAACGTATACAGCACTTTATAAAGGTGCATACCTTTGCCCGTGTTATCGGCAGGGCAGAGGGACTTGATATCCGCACTATGTATTGTCTTGATGTTGCGTCAGTGGTGCATGATATCGGCATAAAGCCTGCGGAGGAGAGATACGGCAAGGGTCACTGCGGTGGAAAGCTTCAGGAACAGTTAGGTCCTGAGCCTGCACGGAAAATGCTCACAGAGCTTGACTTTGACGAGGATATCATAGACAGGGTGTGCTTTCTTATCGCACATCATCACACCTATGATGGCGCCCAGGGGCTTGACTGGCAGATACTCTTGGAAGCAGATTTCCTTGTGAACGCTTTCGAGGACAGCCTTTCCAAAGAGAGCATAAAAAGCTTCCGTGACAAGGTGTTCAAAACGAAAACAGGTATTAAGATGCTTGAAGAAATGTACGGCGTATGATACTTGTGCAAAGTTGATACCCGAGTAATATGACCGAAACCATTTTAACAGGAGGTGTGTTCCAATGGGAAAATATTGGAACGAAGAGATCGAGTGCATGGCGCACGAGGACATGAAAAAGCTCCAGAGCGAAAGACTTGTCAAGCAGGTCAAGCACGTCTGGGACAATGTGCCATACTACAAGAAGCTTATGGAAGAAAAGGGCGTAACGCCTGATGATATCCACGGCATTGAGGACCTGCACAAGCTGCCGTTCCTTTCAAAGGCTGATCTGCGTGAGGCTTATCCTTACGGTCTGCTTGCAAAGCCGCTTTCAGAGTGCGTGAGAATACATTCCACAAGCGGAACCACAGGCAAGAGAGTTGTGGCTTTCTACACTCAGCATGATATCGACCTTTGGGAAAATTGCTGTGCAAGAGCTATAGTTGCCGCAGGCGGATCAAAAGACGACGTTTGCCACGTTGCATATGGCTATGGACTTTTTACAGGCGGAGCAGGTCTTAACGGCGGCTCTCATAAGGTGGGCTGTCTTACTCTGCCGATGTCATCAGGAAACACAGAAAGACAGATACAGTTCATGCAGGATCTAGGTTCTACTATCCTGTGCTGTACTCCGTCATATGCCGCTTATATAGGCGAAACTGTAAAGGAAATGGGCATAAAGCCAGAAGATCTTACACTCAAAGCTGGTATCTTCGGTGCTGAGCCTTGGACAGATGAAATGCGTCACGAGATAGAGAGTCTTCTTGGTATCAAGGCTTACGATATCTATGGTCTGACAGAAACAAGCGGTCCTGGCGTAGCTTTCGAGTGCGAAGCACAGTCTGGTATGCACATCAATGAGGACAACTTTATCGCAGAGATAATCGACCCTGACACAGGAGAGGTGCTTCCTGAAGGCTCAAAGGGCGAGCTTGTATTCACAAGTATCACAAAGGAAGCTTTTCCTCTGCTGAGATACAGAACAAGAGATATTTGTATTCTTACAAGAGAGAAATGCTCATGTGGCAGAACTCTCGTCAAAATGTGCAAGCCAATGGGCAGAAGCGACGATATGCTCATCATTAAGGGTGTAAACGTGTTCCCATCGCAGATAGAGTCAGTGCTTCTTAAGATATCAAAGGCAAGCCCTAACTATCAGATAGTCGTAGACAGGGTGAACAATTCTGATACTTTCGAGATAAGAGTCGAGCTTAATGACGATATGTTCTCTGATACTGTCAAGTCTATCGAGGATCTTGAAAAGAAGATATCCAACGATATCCATAATATCCTTGGCATCAAGGCGAAGATAAGACTTGTTGAGCCAAAGAGCATTCCACGTTCTGAGGGCAAGGCAGTAAGAGTTATCGACAAGAGAAAGCTTGTCTAAAAGACAGGGGGTAATTTTATGACAGTAAAACAGCTTTCGGTTTTTATTGAAAACAGACCTGGCAGATTGTCTGCCGTTACAAAAATACTTGGGGATAATGATGTGAATATCCGTGCAATGTCCCTTGCTGACACAAAGGATTTCGGTATTCTCAGACTTATCGTTGACGATTTTGAAAAAGCAGTTTCAGCCTTGAAAACAGAGGGCTTTTCCGTTACCACCACTCAGGTGCTTGCAGTGGAGATAAATGACCGCCCAGGCGGACTTTCGGAAGCAATGAAAGCTCTCTACAATGACAACATCAGCGTTGAGTATATGTATTCTGCATTTATAAACACTAAGGAAAACACGGCTTATCTTATCCTTAGAGTGGAGAACGTTACAGCCGCTCTGGAAGCTTTGAGTGAAGCAGGATTTGCACTTATCTCACAGCAGGAATTGGCAAGCATCTAGCTGATTAGTGAATACTAACCGAAAAATCACTTAAAATCTATGTGAAATTTTTATGAAATGCCGAAAACCTCTTGATTTTTTCAGAAAATGTGTTATTATATAAGTATAGTATTTGATATGATACTTGTAGAATTTATGCAAGGAGGTCTGTGAAAATGGCTTATAAGATTAGTGATGAGTGCATCGGCTGCGGCGCTTGCATGGACGCATGTCCAGTAGGAGCTATCTCCGAGGCTGATGGTAAGTGTGTTATTAACGCTGACGAGTGCATCGACTGCGGTTCTTGTGCAGGTACTTGCCCTGTAGGAGCACCTCAGGCTGAGTAATTTACTTAAACTAAGAGAAAACGTCTGTCATATGGCAGACGTTTTTTTGCACTTATTTTTTTGTGTATTAGTTTTCAGCACACTATCATAAAACTGTCACATTGGCGGAGTATGATATAAATACAATAAGAGAAAGACAAAAAGATGAAATTTACACATATACTTTTTTCTCCATATATACTTCATATACTTCAAAAAGGGAACGCTGGCTTGTGTCAGCGTTCTTTTTTTGCGTGGGTGATTTTGTGGATAGATATGTAAAATATCGTGGAAAATATGGGCTTTTGTAACGCAGGTGTCCGTTTTTCGGTATTATTAATAAAAGTTTTGCGAAATTTGTTAAAAATGATAAAAATAGAACCCTTATTGTCGTTCCTGGGATATAAAATGTACAATGGTTGTAACTTGATGTTCATATATACTTCATAAACGAGCGAAAAAACGGCTTGAAAATTACAATTTGATTACAATGCCCCTTGACTTTTGTAACCTTATTCATTATAATATGGTGTAGTTTATCACATTTGAAAGGAGCGTTCTGAATTGGGTTATTTGAAGTCGGGGATATCTCGCTGTGTGGCTGTGCTTTCTGCCTGCGGAGTTGTGGCAGTATCTGCTGTGACTTTTGCGACACTTGATAAAAACGTTATCCAGCCATGTGCGGTCATGCCGCCTGAAAATGCAAAGGTCATTTCTGCTGTTTCTGACAAGGAAACATCTGAGCAGATCGGGGATATCACAACTGTTTTTACAACATCAGCCGTCAAGGAAACTGCGAAAAATTCTCAGACCGAGGCTGTTAAGGCTGTAAAAACTGCAAAAAGCGAAACAACAAAGGCAACAAAGTCAGCTTCCGAAACAGCTTTGAGATCAGAGAGCGTAACGACCTCTGTAATATCACAGAAGCCAGCGTCAGTGACCACAGTGCAGAGCGTGACTTCCGCTGACACAAAGCTTAGCATCTCAGTAAGCCTTGTGACAAAGAAAACTCAGCAGGCTTCAAAGTCTGAAACAAAGGTTTCTGCTGTTACTTCCGCCCCTGTCAGCACTACTGACAGCGATACTGTTGCCTCAAAGGCTACAAAAAAGACTACAACAGTGAAAACTACTACTGCAAAAACTACTACCACTGCAAAGACAACAACTGCCCCTGTTACGACCACAACGCCTGCGGTGACTACTACCAAGAAAAAGACCACCACCGCTAAGGTGACAACAACTAAAAAGCCTGTTACAACTACAACCACTGCGCCTGTTGTCGACAACGGCAAGACCCCTGCACAGCGACTTAATTCTGCAGTGCTTGATCCAAAGGCGACGCTCAGCGCAAAGGAAGAAAAGATACTTCTGAAATATCTCAATAAGATAATATCAGATGATATGACAAACTACGAAAAGGCTGTGGCTTGCTACGATTATATTATAAAGAACACGGTCTACGATTACGGCGGCTGGGCAAATCCTGTCAAGGCTGTTCTTGAGGACGGTTACGGCACTTGCACAGAGTATTCTTACGTTTACGCCGCAATGCTTGGCTACATAGGCTTTGACGCAAAGACCGTTGACGGCAAGACCGCTATGGCGGCAGGCGGTTACGGCTATCATATGTGGGTGGAGGTAACGATAAACGGTCAGGTATATGTTATGGACCCTCAGGTGGACGATAACATGAGCTGGGGAGCGTATATCTCCCATGACCGCTTCTGCAAGACCTACAGCGAGGTCAAGGGCAAGTATATAAAAGATTGATATTGTATCGGGTGGAGTTATCTGCCCGATATTTTTTTAATGATTGCGTGTAGTTTTTTTTCAGTACGTTTATTTGTACATTAAATAAGAATATCCGGCACTCTTTTTGTGACAAATTTTTCAGCCTATCCTATAGACAAAAGGAAAAAAGCATGATATAATTATTCTTGATACATTGTCGGCAAATGCCGAACGTCATTTTGTACAGGAGGATAATTGATGACGGAAAATTCCACAAAAATAAAGAAAAAGACTGCGGCATCTGTGAAGAAAAACAGCTCTGCCAAAGGTTTGTCAAAGAACAAGAAAAGAAAGAAAAAACGCAACAATATCGGCATTATCTGCGGCACTGCGGCAGCGGCTATCGTGATAGTTGTGGGCGGAGGATATTTCATTGGAAGAGCTTACTATAGCAACAGATTTCTGAGCGGCACAACAGTGAATGGCGTTGACGTGGGCGGAAGGACATTTGAACAGGCTTGCGACCTGCTCGGTGTGAATGATATGCCTTATGAGCTTACGGTCAAAACTATCGACGGCACGCCTGTTGTTTTCAAGACGGCTGATTTTGATTACAGGCTAAGCGGCAAGGACGAGCTTCAGAAGATCTATGACAGCGTGAACAGAAAAACATGGTTCTCTGGATTTATACAGAACTCCATCTATAGCTTTAATGAGGACATCACATTTGATGTTGAGAAGCTTCAGAAGCTTGTGGAGAAAGCAAATTGGGGCGATGTTGAAACTGCCGACGCAAAGCTTGGTCTTAACGAGGATAAGACGGCTTATGTTATCACCCCTGAGGTGCAGGGAAACAAGATAACCGATATGAAAAAGCTTGAAGCTTATGTTACGCAAAGCGTGGCGGCAGGTGAGCTTAGCGTTGAGCTTGACAAGGACACAGGTTGTTATTCTCTTCCGGAGGTGAAGAGCGCAGACCTTGAGGACGATTGCAAGAAACGAAATGATGTTTTCCAGCTTTCTGTCACATACGATTTTGACTACACCACAGAAACTCTCACGGGCGAGGAGCTTATGAAGATTATAAAGCTCAAAGATGACGGAAGCTACACCGTGGATAGAAAGAAAGCCATGGAGTATGTGGAAAAGCTCGCAAAGAAGTATGATACATATAATACTAAGAGAAAATTCCACGCCACTTTGCAGGGCGACATAATCGTGCCGACAAGCTCTGACGCTAAATACGGCTGGTGGATAGATCAGGAAAAGACTTGTGACGATCTTGTGGATATGCTTGAAAAGGGCGAGAGCGTTGATAAGGTAGACCCTATCTATTACAGTACCGGTTATTTTGACTTTACAGGCGTTGAGTCTGCGAGAAGCAAGGACGATGATATAGGCGACACTTATATTGAGATAGACCTTACCGACCAGCACTTGTGGTATTATGAAAAGGGCAAGAAAAAGCTCGATACCTATATAGTTTCAGGTCAGACAACATCTGAGGCGAGAACAACTCTCCCTGGTGTTTATAAGCTGTGGTCAAAGGAGACCAACAAGCGTATGAAGGACACAAATGCCGACGGCGACGAGTGGGATACAAAGTGCAACTTCTGGAACAACGTTTCTCTCTGCGGAATAGGTCTTCACGATTCAACGTGGCGAGGCGGATATTTCGGTGGTGAGATATACAAATACAACGGCTCTCACGGCTGTATAAATATGAGCTATGACGACGCCAAATATGTTTATGACAACGTGCCTTATGGTACGCCTGTTGTTATGTACTACAAGTCTGCGGATAAATAATAAGGACGGTCAAGGTATCATGCCTTGACCGCTTTTTGTAAGGAGTGTTTTTTATGGAAAAGATATTATACAGAGAGGGCTTTGCGGCTGAGGAACTTCCAAACGAGGTGATAGAGCGTATCAAAGGCGTTTCCTATAAGGAAAATCCCCATGTGAAGCTGGGCGACCTTGCCTATCTGCGTGTGAGATATTATGACTTTGAGCATAAGGTGCAGTCTGGGGAGCTTATCGTGGCGAGAAAACTTGCGCAGGAGGTTCTGGATATCTTCTATGAGCTTTTCGAGGGCGGTTATGAGATAGAAAAAATCAGGCTCGTGGACGAGTATGACGCTGATGATGAAAGGTCAATGGCGGATAACAATTCCTCTGCCTTCAACTATAGGGTGGTGGCTGGTACCAACACTATCTCGGCTCACAGCTACGGCAGGGCGATAGACATAAACCCTCTTATAAATCCTTATATAGTGGAGAATAAGGTTATGCCTGCCAATGCTACAGAGTATGCAGACCGTGACAAGGCTTTTGATCACAAGATTGACAGAACAGACCTTTGCTATTGCATTTTCAGGCGTCATGGCTGGAAATGGGGCGGCGACTGGAACAATTCTAAGGATTATCAGCATTTTTACAAAGAGTACGATTCTCCGCTGAAAATGGCTGTAAATAAGCTGAAAAGAGCGTTGTTACGTTAGTTTGCGAGGTTTACCTAGGGAAGTGATATGAAATCATAAGTTATATATGTATACCGATTAACTAAAAATTAATAATGAATTTATGCAAGTTTTATCATTCACTCTTGCATTTTGTTGTAATGTGTGTTATAATGATTAAGCCGTCAAAAAAGACGGCAAAAGGCTATTTTCTTGCATTTGTGCGAAAAACCACGCTTTGAGTTTGTTTGCACTTATGCAGGATTGCAGGATTTTAATTTCTTCCTGCAAATTTTTTGTTAAAAACAGCTAAAAATCGGCTATGAGCCGTGAAATAACATACGTTGCTGAACGATAAGCTATAATTTTTTTACAGTTTGGCAGGAAAGGGTGATAAAAATGGAACGCATGGAGGATATGACTAATGTAAAAAGCCTGTATTCACCGAAATTCGAGCATGATAACTGCGGAATAGGTGCTGTTGTGAACATTAAGGGCAAAAAGAGCCACGATACTGTTGCAAATGCACTGACTATCGTTGAAACGCTTGAGCATCGTGCTGGTAAGGACGCAGAGGGCAAAACAGGTGACGGAGTAGGTATCCTGCTTCAGATCTCACATAAATTCTTCAAGAAGATCGCCGCCGCTGAGCTTGGAATCACGCTTGGCGAGGAGAGAGATTATGCCGTTGGTATGTTCTTCTTCCCACAGAACGAGCTTGCGAGAAATCAGGCAAAGAAGATGTTTGAGATAATCGCCGAAAAAGAGGGTCTGGAGATCCTTGGCTGGAGAGTCGTTCCTGCAAAGCCTGAGGTGCTTGGCAAGAGAGCTGCTGAGTGTATGCCTGCCATAATGCAGTGCTTCATCAAGCGTCCAAAGGGCGTTAAAAAGGGTCTTGACTTTGACCGCAAGCTATATGTTGCAAGACGTGTGTTTGAACAGTCAAATGAGGACACCTACGTTGTATCACTTTCAAGCAGAACTATAGTATATAAAGGAATGTTCCTTGTGCAGGATCTCAGAAAGTTCTTCCCTGACCTTCAGGATAAGGACTACGAGTCTGCTATCGCTATGGTACATTCAAGATTTTCTACCAACACAAACCCAAGCTGGCAGAGAGCTCATCCTAATAGAATGATCGTTCACAACGGTGAGATAAACACTATCAGAGGCAATGCTGATAAAATGCTCGCTCGTGAGGAAACGATGAAGTCTGAGCATTTGAAGGGCGACCTTGATAAGGTCACACCTGTTGTAAACACAGAAGGCTCTGACTCTGCAATGCTCGACAACACACTTGAATTTTTGGTCATGAGTGGAATGGATCTGCCACTGGCTGTCATGATAACGATCCCTGAGCCATGGGATAACAATGGCACGATGAGTCAGGCTAAGAAAGACTTCTATCAGTATTACGCAACTATGATGGAGCCATGGGACGGACCTGCTTCTATCCTTTTCTCTGACGGAGATATCATGGGTGCAGTGCTTGACAGAAACGGTCTGCGTCCGTCAAGATATTATATCACAAAGGACGGCAATCTTATCCTTTCATCTGAGGTTGGCGCACTTCCTATCCCGTCAGACAATATCGTTGAAAAGGAAAGACTTCGCCCAGGCAAAATGCTTCTTGTTGATACTGTTCAGGGCAGAGTTATCGACGATGACGAGCTTAAGGAATACTATGCTTCAAAGCAGCCTTACGGCGAGTGGCTTGACAGCAACCTTGTCAGACTTAAAGACCTTAAGATACCAAACATCAAGGTAGAGGAACACGGCTACGAGGAAAGACAAAGACTTCAGAAAGCTTTTGGCTATACCTATGAGGACGTTATGACATCTATCCTGCCAATGGCAAAGAACGGCTCTGAGTCTATTGCCGCTATGGGTACAGACAGCCCGCTTGCGGTGCTTTCAAAAGAGCCTCAGCCACTGTTCAACTACTTCAAACAGCTCTTTGCACAGGTAACAAATCCGCCTATAGACGCTATCAGAGAGGAAATAGTCACCTCCACAACTGTCTATATCGGTGAGGACGGCAACATTCTTGAAGAAAAGCCTGAGAACTGCAAGGTAATGAAGATACACGACCCTATCCTTACCTCAACAGATATCCTTAAAATAAAGAATATGCACATTCCTGGCTTTAAGGTAGCCGTTATCCCTATACTTTATTATAAGAACACAAGACTTGAAAAGGCTATAAACAGACTTTATATAGAAGCAGACAAGGCGTTCAGCGAGGGCGCAAATATCCTTATCCTTTCAGACAGGGGAGTTGATGAGAACCACCTTGCTATCCCGTCACTGCTTGCAGTATCAGCGCTTCATCAGCACCTTGTTGTTACAAAGAAGAGAACATCTCTTGCTATTATCCTCGAAAGCGGCGAGCCTAGAGAAGTTCATCACTTTGCAACACTGCTTGGCTATGGTGCTTCCGCTATCAACCCTTATCTTGCTCAGGAAACTATCCACGAGCTTATTGCTGACGACCTTCTCGACAAGGATTACTATGCCGCTGTTGACGATTATAATGCGGCTGTTCTCCATGGTATCGTAAAGATAGCTTCAAAAATGGGTATCTCTACTATACAGTCATATCAAGGCTCACAGATATTCGAGGCTATCGGTATCGGTCAGGACGTTATAAACAAGTATTTCACAGGCACTGTCAGCAGAATAGGCGGTATCACTATCTCTGATATTGAAAAGAACGTTGACAGACTTCATACATCAGCCTTTGACCCTCTTGGACTTGGCACAGACACAGAGCTTGAATCAAGAGGAAGCCACAAGTTCAGAAGCGGCAAGGAGGAGCATCTCTACAATCCTCAGTCTATCTACCTGCTCCAGCAGGCTGCAAGGACTGGCGACTATGAAACATACAAGAAGTATTCAAAGCTTATCTCTGAGGAAATGGACCCTGTGAACATCAGAGGTCTTATGGATTTCAACTTTGCTGAAAATCCTGTTCCGCTGGAGGAAGTTGAGAGCGTTGACTCTATTGTAAGAAGATTTAAGACGGGCGCTATGTCCTACGGCTCTATCTCTCAGGAAGCTCATGAAGCACTTGCTATCGCAATGAACAGACTTCACGGCAAGTCAAACTCAGGCGAGGGCGGTGAGAGCCTTGACAGACTTCTCACAAAGGGTACTTCTGAGGACAGATGTTCAGCTATCAAGCAGGTGGCTTCGGGACGTTTCGGTGTAACTTCAAGATACCTCACATCTGCTGATGAGATACAGATAAAAATGGCACAGGGCGCAAAGCCAGGCGAGGGCGGACATCTTCCTGGCAAAAAGGTTTATCCATGGATAGCTAAGACAAGACACTCCACACCTGGCGTGTCGCTTATCTCACCTCCGCCACACCACGATATCTACTCTATCGAGGACTTGGCTCAGCTTATCTATGACCTGAAAAACGCAAACAAGAACGCAAGAATTTCTGTAAAGCTCGTTTCTGAGTGCGGTGTTGGTACAGTTGCAGCAGGCGTTGCAAAGGCAGGCGCAGGTGTTATCCTTATCTCAGGCTATGACGGCGGTACAGGTGCGGCTCCGAGAAACTCTATCTACAATGCAGGACTTCCATGGGAGCTTGGACTTGCAGAAGCACATCAGACCCTTATCAAGAACGGTCTTAGAAACAAGGTCGTTATCGAAACAGACGGCAAGCTCATGACAGGCCGTGACGTTGTTATCGCAGCGATCCTTGGCGCAGAGGAGTTCGGCTTTGCAACAGCTCCGCTGATAACACTCGGCTGTGCAATGATGAGAGTATGTAATCTTGATACTTGCCCATTTGGTGTTGCAACACAGAACCCGGAGCTTAGAAAGAAGTTCCCCGGCAAGCCTGAATATGTAATGAACTTTATGATATTCGTGGCTTCCGAGCTTAGAGAATATATGTCAAAGCTTGGCGTAAGAACAGTTGACGAGCTTGTGGGAAGAATTGACCTTATCAAGCCAAAGGCTGGTATCACAGGCACTGCGGCACAAGTTGACCTTTCTAATATCATCAACTCTGATTACGTTTCAGAAAAGGTAGAATACAACAAGAAATCCAAGTATGACTTCAAACTTGAAAACACTCTTGATGAAAAGGTACTCATGAAGGAGTTCGAGAAAAATCTTAAGAGTGGTGAGAAGAAGTCTATCACAGTAAATGTCAAGAACACAGACCGTTCATTCGGTACTATCTTCGGTTCAGAGATAACAAGAAAGTATTATAACACACTTGCTGACGATACATACAAGATAGTCTGCAACGGCTCAGGCGGACAGAGCTTCGGCGCATTTATCCCGAACGGCTTGACCCTCGAGCTTGTGGGCGACTCTAACGATTATTTCGGCAAGGGACTTTCAGGCGGTAAGCTCGTTGTTTATCCTCCGAAGGATTCCACTTTCAAAGCCGAGGATAATATCATTATCGGTAACGTTGCACTTTACGGCGCAACAAGCGGTAAGGCGTTCATCGACGGTGTTGCAGGCGAGCGTTTCTGCGTAAGAAATTCAGGCGCAGTGGCAGTTGTCGAGGGCGTTGGCGACCACGGCTGTGAGTATATGACAGGCGGCTGTGTGGTAGTTATCGGCAAGACGGGCAAAAACTTTGCGGCAGGTATGTCGGGCGGTGTAGCTTACGTTCTTGACGAGGACAGACACCTTTACACAAGACTCAACAAGGAAATGGTACTTTTCTCTGAGGTCAAGGAGAAGTACGATATAATTCAGCTCAAAGACCTTATCCAGCAGCACGTTGACGCAACAGGCTCTGAAAAGGGCAAGCGTATTCTTGATAACTTTGAGGAATATCTGCCTAAGTTCAAGAAGATAATCCCTCACGATTACAAGAAGATGATGTCTGCTATAGCTTCAATGGAAGAAAAGGGTATGAGTAGCGATCAGGCGCAGATAGAAGCATTCTATCAGATCATCAACGGCAAGCAGTAAGCCTGCGCACATGAGATATTGTACTTTTAAAATCGAAAGGAGGATATACTTGCTGTGAAAGCAAGTATAGTTGAGATATGGGAAAGCCAACTGGTTTTATGGACTATAAGCGTGAGGACGCAGCAGCGTTCTCCGTTGAGGAACGTATAAAGAATTTTAATGAATTTCACACTCCTCTTTCAAAGGAGGAGCAGCAAAAGCAGGGAGCAAGATGTATGGACTGCGGTGTGCCGTTCTGTCAGGCAGGAATGAAGATAGGCAACGCATTTTCAGGCTGTCCGCTTAACAATCTTATCCCTGAATGGAACGACCTTATATACAAGGGCAACTGGGAGCAGGCATATTACAGACTTCATATGACGAACAATTTTCCTGAGTTCACATCAAGAGTTTGTCCTGCACTTTGCGAAAAAGCCTGCACCTGCGGAGCTAATGGCGACGCTGTTACCACAAAGGCTAACGAATACGGCATTATCGAAAATGCTTATGCCTGCGGATATGCTTCAGCAAGAGTGCCAAAGGTAAGAACAGGAAAGACTATTGCTGTTATAGGCTCAGGCCCGTCAGGTCTTGCTGCCGCTGACCAGCTCAATCAGAGAGGTCACAGTGTAACAGTTTTCGAGCGTGAGGACAGAGTGGGCGGTCTGCTTATGTACGGCATACCGAACATGAAGCTTGAAAAGCAGATAATCGAGCGTAAGATAAACATAATGAAAGAAGAGGGCATCGAGTTCCGCACAGGCGTTAATGTGGGCAAGGATATCACAGCGGCTGAGCTTCTCAAGGACTTCGACAGAGTAATACTTTGTTGTGGTGCTTCAAACCCTAGAGATATCAAAGCCGAGGGCAGAGATGCAAATGGTATCTATTTTGCAGTGGATTTTCTGAAATCCACAACTAAGGCGCTGCTGAACGGCGGTCTTACGGATAAAAACCACATTTCCGCAAAGGGCAAGAACGTCATGGTAATAGGTGGCGGAGATACAGGAAATGACTGCGTTGGTACAAGCGTAAGACATGGCGCAAAGAGCGTTTTGCAGCTTGAAATGATGCCAAAGCTTCCTGACACGAGAGCTGAGAACAACCCATGGCCGCAGTGGCCAATGGTCTGCAAGACAGATTACGGTCAGGAGGAAGCTATCGGTGTGTTCGGTCATGACCCGAGAGTTTATCAGACAACTGTCAAGGAGTTTCTCAAAGACAAAAAGGGCAATCTTAAGGGCGCAGTGCTTGTAAAGCTCTCCCCGGAGAAAGACCCTAAGTCAGGCAGAACGATAATGAAGCCTGTTGAGGGTAGCGAATACAAGGTAGAAACCGAGCTTGTTCTTATTGCGGCAGGCTTTCTGGGATCTGAAAGCTATCTCACAAAGGCTTTTGGCGTTGAGGTAGACGGCAGAACGAATATCGCAACAGCCGACGGCACACATCAGACAAACGTGAAGAACGTCTTTGCCGCAGGCGACGTGCGCAGAGGACAGTCACTTGTAGTATGGGCTATCAGAGAGGGCAGAGATGTTGCCCGTGAGGTGGATAAGAGCCTTATGGAGTATACAAATCTGTAATACGAGGTAAAAATATAACACCGTCCGAGGAGTTCGGGCGGTGTTTTTTGTGTGTAGGGTATCATACCCATGGGCGGCGACAAAAAATCCGCTACCATAAATGATAGCGGATTTGGGTGCAGGGACACGTCCCTGCTGGAGCTGCTAACCGGGCTTGAACCGGTGACCTCGTCCTTACCAAGGAATAAAGAAATCCCTTAAATAGGCACTTTTATTGGCTCGTTGTACGTCAATTGCACGTCAAAATCGTCCTCAAGGGTAGGTCAAAGAGGATAATTGTACATTTTTTTACCCTTATTTTCACCTTGATTGAGCACCAAAATCAGCCGCCTCAGATCACTCCGAGACGGCTGTCTTACTACCTACTTGATTTTAATTTTCTGTCCTGCGTAAATGATGTTCGGATTCTTGATACCATTATCCTTGACCAACTTCGCAACAGTAGTCTTGTAGCGCTTAGCGATACCCGAGAGCGTGTCTCCACGCTTCACAGTGTACGTTACTGTCTTCTTGGCATGGCTTGCAGACGGCTTTGTGGTCGAGCTGATGGTCTTCTTGAAGCCGTTCAGCCCTGCCGCCTTGATCTTCGCAGGATAGTCCACATAGCAGATGTCCATATCAACATTGCCGCTGATACCGCTGACTCTTCCAGTGGAGCTGTACTGCCACATACCATATGTTCCGCCGTAGTTGCAGCGTGAGCCATACTCAGCGACCCAAAGAGCATATCTCTTAGCGACGTAGGCAGATATGTACTGCTGTAAAGGCGAACGGCTGATATACAGTCCTGCCCAGTAGCCTGCGTGTTCAAGTGCATTGCAGAAAGTCTTGACAAGGCTGTTGCAAAATGCTCTGCCCTTTGCAAACTGTGAACGCTCCTCGAGGTCAAAGTATATCGGATACTCAAACGTCTTGCCCTTGATAGCGTTGATACAGGTCTGAGCCTCTGCCTTTGCTTCCACAACAGTTGTCGCATAACTGTACCAGTAAGCACCAACTTTTAGCCCTGCCGCCTTAGCTGCCTTGTAGTGGCTCTCGAAGTAGGGGTCTTTCTGATTTGCGTACTTGCCGAAGCCAGCACGAATGATAACGAAATCGACCCCCGAAGCTTTTACCTTCTTGAAGTCAATGTTCTGCTGATACTGCGAAACGTCAATGCCCTTAAATGTCTTTGCCATAAAAATTACTTCCTTTCCAAATCGTCAATTCTATGATTAGCCACCTTGATTTTCTCATCAATCAAAGCATAGTCCTGCTCCAGCTTGTACGTCCGTGCGATAACGGAATTGTGCTTGTCCACACGCTCAGACAGCTTGTCTATCTTGTACTCGATAAGCTTTTGGCTGTCGTACTGTGCCTGTTGCATAGTCTTACGGCTGTTAGATGCTATAACGAGCTGACACACTACCGCCGAAGCAGCTGTTATCAGTGCAACGATAATTGCTTCCGTCACTCGTCATCACCTGACTTTCTCTTGGCGCTCTGCGTGCCAAAGTAGAACGATATCACCACAGTAAACACCGTGATGAACTGCTCTGCTGAAATCGTGCGGCGCAGTGCCAGCACGCAAAACACCGCTGTAAGCAGTATCGTTACTATCGACTTCACATCAATCAGCTTCGCTAACTTCTGTTTCATGGTATACCTCCTTTGTGATTTCTTTGAACTGCTCCGGACTAATAACGCCTGCCCCGACAAAATCTCTGACCTTTGCCAGCGAATACACGCCCAGATCATAGAAACGTTTAATAATGCTGTAATACATCACTCGCCCTCCTCACCTAACAGCGTGCCTGTCATAGCAGCTGTGTATAGCACTTGTGCCATTATTTTGTCCTGCTCGGTCACTGTAGGTTTTTCAAAATCTTCGGTAGATAGCCCTGCGGCTTTCAGCATTTCTTCTTGTAGCTCCGTCATGTTGTACCTCCTACTTCACTCAGTCTCACGATATACTCTTCCTCACTTGGAACAGGTATTCTGTAATCGTCATTACCACCCTTAAACGTGATTGAACCCCCTGCTTCGACTGTTAGATTTCGCAGGAAATCATCGGGTATCAGGGTTGAAATATCGGTTACGATAGGGTTCGCTAGTTCGTAATACAGGATAACACCCTGCATTGCCTGTTTGAATGCGGCGGCATCGGTGTAGGCGGTATCTTTGACCTGAATCTGTGAAACTGCGGTACTATCTCCGTCTAGTGTAATTGTTTTATCGACAAATACACTTGAATTTCTAGCAACTGTTACATATTTACTGCACAGAATATTATGAACGGTTGTTGTAAACGCACCCAAACGCTTAAACTTGGCAGAATCTATAAATCCATAAAAATGTTCCCCAACAATGGAAGCCGAATTAATTGCCCAGTTCACCGTTCCCAAATCTACGCTGCTCACGCACTGAACGTATCGTTTATTTTCATAATCCACATAGTTTCGTGCCGTTCCTGCCGACCAGCCGTAGCCAGGAAGATTGCGGATTGCTTCGGGGATTGGGTAAACGTTGCGGTGATATGGGGTGTAGGCTCCCGAACTGCCTGCTATCAACGCTATATCAGTTTTGTAAACATTACCATAGTCTGGCGGAAGTGTGAAACGTACATAGAATGCGTTCGATGGCGTTATGAACGATTTGTTTGGATAGACAGTTTGCCCGTTGTTGTCGTTATAGCCAATGTATTTCTTGCTATGGTCGTAAAATCTGGTTTTCACATTTTCAAATTTGGCACTACCTACGTACACGAAAATGTATGTTGAATTTGGAATAATTGGTATATAATTTTCTGAATATATGGCTGCAGTACTTCCTTCGTTATTGCCACTAGATGAACTAATCGTACCAACTTTCCATACTTCGTCCCACAAATTTCGTCCCTGCTCCACAACGCTCTCCGTCCCAGCACTGACTATTTCACCGTCAATGACCTCAGAATGACCACCTATCGACTTCACGCTCATCAACTTCGCCCCAGTCGGCACAGTCTTCTGATATGCCGTTTCGCTGTCAGTTTCAAACTGGTGCGTGATACCCTGACCGATGGAATACAGTGCATTTACACGTCTTTGCAGTTCCTTATCCGTAAGCTTCACGTTAGCTATTTCAACTGTATTCTCGGCAATTTTTTCGACAGCCGTTACATAGTCCTCAGGCAGGCTGTCAGCTATTGATTGTGCTGTCTGTGCAGCGGTTTCAGCGGCTGTTCTGTCCTCTGCGACCTTGGCGGCATGGTCTGCCACTGTCGCCTTGTCCGCTGTCACCTGCGTTGCCATATCCTGCACCGCCTGTCTGTCGGCCGCAGTGCTGTCAGCGCAAGTCTTTGCGGCCTTTGCATAGCCTGCCGTTATGTTCTTGTCGGCTGTGGTCTGCTGCGCTGACGTTGACGCCTGCGCTGCGGATACCTTGGCACTATTCTGCGATTTAACTGCCTCTGCACGTGCGGTTTCTGCACCCTGCTTTGCGGTGTCTGCCTGTGTAGCGGACGTTTCAGCCGCTGCCTTTGCGGTTTCGGCACGGTTTGCCGCCTGTTCTGCCGTGTCGGCTGATTTCTCTGCGGCTGTGGCAGATTTAGCGGCGTTATTTGCCATTGTTGTCGCTGTGTCTGCGGCGGTGACGGCTGTCTGCATATCTGCGTGCGCCTGCCTGCCTATGGTATCTATGCGGTCTAACGCATCCATAGCCACGTTAGGTGACGGCACAGCATTATCGTCTATAGCCGCCCCTATTCGCAGTCGAAAAATTCGTGATTTTTTAACCAAAATATACTCATTGACTGACAGCTTCTTCGCCGCTATCTGGCAGCTGACTGTCTGCGCCGAACGCAGTATATCTGCCGTAGGTGTCCACTGTCCGCCTGTGATATCGACCTCATACGTCACGCCATCGCCATAGTCGATAGTCAGCACATAGCGGTCTGCACCGTCTATCTCCATGCCCTCGACCGACACGGGACGGGCGTTTGTTTCACCTACGTAGCCCAAAAGGGCTGTTGATGTCATCGCATTGTAATTTTCGTCTAGTCTGATTACCATTTTTGCACCCCCTTTTATATGATTGCTATGTAGTCAATGCTGTACGTTCCTGCAGGCACATTGACAATAGTTGCGCCATTGCTAGGACCCATGCAAATTACTGCGAAATATGCGCCCTTGTATACCTGCACATGGGTGCAATAGTTCTGAAATGGACTAGGCGTGCCGATATCCCTCAGCGACACGCAAATTTGTTTCGGCACAAAATCCAAATTCAGCGGTATTTGCACACTTGAAGCTGCCTTTTCCAGTGTGTATTCAATCGTGCCGCTTTTGATTTTGTTTTGGTTTAAATCATTTACCGCCTGTTCCGTTGCTGTCAGTGCGTCAACCAACGCCTGACGAACGTCACGACCGTAAAATGCGTTTCGGACAGTTTCGATTGCTGTCGCCAAATCAATATTATTTGCCATTTTATCCCTCCTAGTCTAGTGTGTGGTTTTTTGTAGTGATACTGTTGCACATGATATCACCTGTTTTGCCGTAGCACTGTATTGCGGTTTTTTCGTTTTCGTTGTATAGATACATCGCCCTGTTATTGGTATCAACTGTAAATACTTTTTTGCCGCTGTCTGTGTACGTTGATATGTTACCGCTGTTTGTGTCTAGTGAAAATTTTAATTCGTTATTCCAGTAGCCCGACATAGCGCCAGCCTGCAGGACGATATGACCGCCGATCGTGCTGTTATCAATGCGTATCTCCAGCGGACTGACTTTCAGCGTCCACTCGTTGTGGGATAGCTGAATTGCACTGGTATTTTGGCTAGACGTTTGAATGCTAATGCTTCCGCCTGTGATAGTTGCTGATTTTGACGACAGCTTGTTAGCGACCACGTTTCCGTTCTCGTCCACCTTGAACGTTCCGCTGCCGTTGTTGATTTTCAATCCTGTCAGGGTCAGGGCGGTTATAAAACTAGCCACCAAATTTCCGTCAATAGTCCACGCATTTGTGTACGGTCCGTCTTTTGCAGAACCGCCGTCGGACGTTTTCCAAAAACCTAAACCATTTTTGTTCAGCTGAATGCAGGATTTACAAGTGTTTATGTCAGCCGTATCCATAATCAAAATGCGCTCTGGCTTTTCTGACGGGTCAAGAATAACATGACCGCCCTCTGCGCCAGTTATCAACTTTGTGGCATTTTCGATTTTGCTGTCTATGACCTTTCTGTTCCTAAACTCTGAGTTATCTATAGCAGATTGCAGGCTTTGTGTTTTCGCTGTCATAAAGCCCGAAAGGGTTTCAAATCGGTCGCCGAAGGTCAACTGTGAAGCCTGCGGATTGTCAAGGTCTATGGATATGCCCACAATGCGCAAATCCTCGTCTATGCCCATAAGGCTATTTTTTACTCTGTACCAACAGCCGAGTTCAAACTGCTCAATGTGCTTGTCTATTCTCGAGAGGTCGAGTGCTGTTATTTGATACTGCACTTTCGCACGATTAACAGATTTAAGATACTCCTTACCCTTGCTAAGAAGATTGCTTGCAAGTGTCACATCGTCCCATATCTGCGTACCGCTTATAATGCCGTACTTTGCGACCAAAGAACTGTCTTCTATGTAGTCCTTGCCGCCATTCACAGTGCCGATGGTCAACCGCTTTTCGCTGTCTGTAAGCTTTGCGCCGAGAGGGTAAAGACGTGTTATGACCGCCGTTTCATCGACTTCTCGTGATATGGTTTTAAGGTTGACCGCAAGCTCTATGGTGGTGTCTGTGCCGTGTCCGATATGTTCCAGATAGTCTATATACACCTTTCCGTCTTTATCACGAAGCTGTATCTCACCACCGAATTTTCCTATAAGCTTGTCGGCAATGACGTCCATTGTCTTGTCCCAATTTGCAGTATATGTGTAATTGTTGCTTGCCGTAACAGTGACCTGTCCCAGCTCTATACGCTTATCTGCACCCACCTGTGCATTGTGTTTGGAGAGGAACGAAGAAAGCACTGTTGATATACCTACCATTTTGTATTCAATATATGGCTGAACGCTGTCATATAGCCAGCCTAAACGTCCCTCGCAGGTGACTTTACGGCATATCAGACCTCTCTCGTCCATGCTGTCAGGACACTTCAAGACCCTGCCTATAAAAATGTCCTTGTCAGTGTTTTCATCATAGACCTTGACAGCCGTTGTCAGTGGTTTCAAGAAGTTATAGCCTACATTGTTCGGATATATGGTAAAGCTGAAACTATCCACAGCGTTGATAGACTTTGCAACCTTGCCGCCTGATATGCGGTCTGTGCCGTCGCTTTGTATGATAGTGTTTTCAGCTCCGTTTGTTATCGTTACTATGAACATCAGAGTGCCTCCTCATAAAGTTTGAGCGTGAGTGTGCCGAAACCATACGCCGCAAGAGTATTCACACCAGGCTGTAAAATCAGCTCGTCAAGGTCGAATTCTTTCTCCGTGTTGCGGTATACACTTGCACTTATCTCTTGGTCGTTGAGTGCAAAATAGGTGAAGCCCACACTCTTTGCATCGTCCTCTGAGCGCTTGTAAGAAAGGCGTGGGCGTATGGGTCTATCAGCATATGAGTAGATTTTCAAGGTCGCAGGAGGGGCGTATCGTGTCTGTTTGACCGCTGTCAGTGATATATCCGTCAAATTCAGATAGTCGGTCTCAAAGTTGAAGTCGTCAAAACCAATATCTGAGTAATCGTCGGAACGTAAAAAAGGATACGTCTTGAAGTTCACTGTCAGATCAGCGGTGCGCCGCGAAGTGAACTCAAATGCAGAGGTATCAAACACCGCTGTCGCTCCCACAAAGTGATAGTCTGTCAGAAAGCTTATCCTCAAGTCGTCCTTTGCTCCGCTGAGCCAGCGGACAACATCACACTTGCGGCGGTAAAGTTCGTTTTCATCTTTTGCAGAAAGGCTGAATTTTATCGTGATATCACGCTGTTTGTACGTCCTTTCGCCTGCCATTTTGGAAAAGTCATAAAAGCCGTTCATAAACGGTAAAGTGGCTTCTATCCTGTTTTCCTCCGGCTGAGATATCTGAACGCCGTCCTTTTTGATAGCCAAATAGAAATCGGTGGACTTCTTGCCGCCAAACTCTATGTATTCATTAGACACTTGCAAGCCTCCTTTCACTGCTTGTGACCCTCTCACCTAGTTTTCCGTCCACCTTTGACGTGAGCTTATCGCCGTCAAGATAAATGTTTCCTTGCTGTGCAAGCTGTGGAAAGTAGGTTTCTAGGAGGGCGATGATCTTGTTCATTGTATCATTACCGCCGTTATTCACACTCTTTTCGGGGAGTGCCGAAAAGCTTGGCGGTATGATATCCGTATCCATAAGCGGTTGCAAAGACCTGTTGAACTGCATTGTGATAGTGTCCTCGTTATCTGCTATTCCCTTTGCAAAAAGGTCCATCATATCAGGCGCAAAAGTGTGGAAGTTTGAAAGAGGACCCTTGTCAGGTTCAGAAAAGCCAAGAAAGTCCTTAACGCTTGAAGCTACATCACATACAG
>OHXD01000095.1_pt1 | contig 34513 bp, 29 predicted proteins | sample 1579931 | NCBI WGS metagenome assembly OHXD01 (sample SAMEA3882513, study PRJEB24775) | human gut metagenome | biome: human-associated habitat; feature: intestine environment; material: feces | place: Netherlands | collected 2009/2010 | reverse complement strand
TGGAGGAATCCACGGAAGAAACCGTCTGATGGGTAACTCTCTGCTGGATGTTATCGTATTTGGCCGTGATGCAGGAAAAGCTGCAGCAGCAAAAGCAAAAGACGTAACACTTGGAAAGATGAATCTGGATCATGTGGAGAAATATGCTGAGACCTTAAAAGAGGCAGGCATTGACACCGGTATGGTATCTCCGCAGCTTCTGCCGGATTATGCAGGAAAGAGACACCTGTAAAATGCAGTAACCGCGAAAAAGCGTGGCCCGGGGCAGAAATACTGTCCCTGGACACGCTTTCCGTGCTGAAAATCCATTGGATGATCGGTATGATAAAATAGCAAGGAAAGAAAGGTGGAGAATCCCATGCGTGAAATTCAGGCTAGTACCATTACGGATGTGGTAGAGAAACTTTGTATCGAAGCAAACTACCATCTTCCGGAAGACGTAAAATGTGCCATCACAGGCTGCCGTGCCTGCGAGGATGGCGAGATTGCAAAAGGTGTTCTGGACAAAATCGTAGAAAATTATGAGATCGCAGACGCACAGAACGTGCCGATCTGCCAGGATACCGGAATGGCATGTGTTTTCCTGGAAATCGGACAGGATGTGCACATCGCAGGAGGAGATCTTGCAGAGGCAGTCAACGAAGGTGTCAGAAGAGGATATGACAAAGGATACTTAAGAAAATCCGTTGTCAAAGATCCGGTCAGAAGAGGAAACACCGGCGACAATACACCGGCTATGCTCTACACCGAGATCGTTCCTGGCGAGCAGATCAAAGTTACCGTAGGCCCGAAAGGCTTCGGAAGCGAAAATATGAGTATGATCCGTATGTTCAAACCGTCCGCAGGTCTTCAGGGAATCAAGGATTTCATCCTGGAAGTTGTTGAGACAGCAGGCCCGAACCCATGCCCGCCTATGGTAGTCGGCGTTGGTATCGGCGGAACCTTCGATAAATGTGCACTGCTTGCGAAAAAAGCACTGATGCGCCCGATCGATTCCGAGAACCCGGATCCGTTCTACGCAGATCTGGAAAAAGAAATGCTGGAGAAAGTCAACAAACTCGGCATCGGACCGCAGGGCTTTGGCGGAAAGACCACAGCCATCGGCCTCAACATTGAGACAATGCCGACTCATATCGCGGGAATGCCGTGTGCAGTCAACATCAACTGCCATGTTACCCGTCATAAAACGGAGGTGATCTGATCATGGAAAAACATATTCAGCTGCCTTTAACAGAAGAACTGGCAAAAACACTGCATGCCGGAGATACCGTATATCTTTCCGGAACCATCTATACTTCCCGTGATGCCGGACATAAGAGAATGTGTGAAGCGCTCGCAAGAGGAGAAAAAATCCCGTTTGATCCGACAGACGCTACGATTTACTACGTAGGACCGACCCCTGCAAAACCAGGCCAGGTCATCGGATCTGCAGGTCCTACCACCAGCGGCCGTATGGATGCGTATGCTCCAACCATGATGTCCGTAGGCGCAAGAGGAATGATCGGTAAAGGCGCACGTCTTCCGGAAGTGGTAGAAGCCATGAAGAAATATCATGGCGTATACTTCGGAGCCATCGGCGGAGCCGGCGCACTGCTTGCAAAATGCATCAAAAAAGCAGAGCTGATCGCATACGAAGATCTCGGCGCAGAGGCACTTCGCCGTCTGGAAGTAGAAGATATGCCACTGTTTGTTATTATCGACAGCTACGGAAACAATCTGTATGAGATGGGAAGAAAAGAATACTTAGAAGCGCATAAAGAAGACTAAATGTTACGTTTCGCCGGGTATCTGTGAATGATGATAACGACGAAATACAAGAGAGACCATAGAGCTGTCTGAAAAAATCAGACAGCTCTTAAGCTGGAAAGACATCAGGGCATTAACACTTGCAAGCGACTTTCGGCAGAAAAAGAAATGAAAGAGGAAGAAAAACATGACTGTAGAAATGATAAGCCACTTACTGGAAGCACTGATGATCCTGTGCTTTGGCCTGTCCTGGCCGCTGTCCATTTATAAATCCTGGACTTCAAGAACAGCAAAAGGAAAGAGCCTTTACTTTGAGGTGTTCATCTGGATCGGATATATTTTCGGTATTGCCAACAAATTTATCAGCTATATGAACAACCCGGACAAAGACTGGATCTTTTTCCTTGCATGGGCTTTCTATTTCCTGAACATTGCAGAGATCACCGTAGATATGGTGCTGTACTTCCGCAATGTGAAACTGGATAAGAAAAGAGAAGCAGAGAAATAAGACAGCGGAATACAGTTAAACGAATCCCCGTCCGTGCGGCAGATTATGCTGCATGGGCGGGGATTCTTACGTTTGTCTTAAGCTTCCTTACGATTTCTAAGATAGGTTGCATGGTGGGGAGATCGTTTGATATAATGGGAGTATCAGAAACGAAAGCCAAAAATCGGAAGGGAGGATTTTTATGAGACGGTATGCATGGGTAACAGCAGTGTGTCTGGCGGCACTGATGGCAAGCGGATGCGGAAATCAGACAGGGCAGGAATCCAAACAAAATTCGGTGAGCGTATCGGAGAGTGCAGCATCCGGTGAACCAGAGGCAAAATCAGATGATGTGGGATCGGATGGAGATGCGGTGAAAGAGGCCGGGGATGGTTTGGAGAACGACGAAGAAGAAAAAAACGAAAAAGGCGCTTCCGCCGTAAAACTGGAAGAGGGAGAAATCTACCGGGATGATCTGGACGGGGATGCGTCAGAGGAAGAAGTTTCTTTTTCTTTTGAGGGCGATGGAAAAAATGGTCATGACTTCGAAAACTATAAGTATATTCTGACGCTCAACTATGGAGAGCATGTGAAGCAGTTCGAGATCCTGGGCGGATATGAAGCAACCTGGATAATACGAACAAAGAGTGGTGGCCACTATTTGTATCAGGAATCGTATCACGAAGACGGACTATATTCGGTAACCGTTTTCCGGGTATCATCGGATGAAGCTGTGGACCTTGGCTGTTTGGATGGAAGAATTGGAGATAACGGTATAGAAGATGTCAATGCGTTTTCCTGGGTGGAAAGAATCAATCTGCTGGGAACGTATAAAGGGGAACGGAATGTCGGGATCGGAAGCGAGGGGCTCCCGGAGGCGAAAGAAGATGCGTGGAAAATTATCTGGGACAAAAACCCGCTCGTTCTGAAGCAGGAACTGGAAGTTATCGTTCAAAACGAAGACGGAAGCACAGAAAATAGAGTCCTTCCGGCAGGTACGGAACTGATCCCACAGGAAACCGATAAAGAAACGTATCTGGATGCAGAAACTTCGGATGGAACACGGTGCCGGATTGAAGTGGAGACAGAAAACGGATATTCTTATACGATTCACGGAGTGGATGAGCATACATATTTTGCAGATCTTCCGTATGCCGGATAAAGCTGTGAAAAGAAGGGATTGCAGGAACGGGAAAAGAACGGTATACTGTGTATAGAATCTGCTTGACTTAAAGTGCACTTCATAGTTTAAAATAAAGAAAGCTGGAGATTTGCCGTGTCAGAAAAGAGAAGGTTCTGGCAGAGCAGAGGTTTCGGCTTTCTTTTTATGTTGTATCGTATTTGGGTGTGAAAAAAAGGAAAAAACGAAAACGAGGTGAATGCTTTGGAGGCAAGAGAGGTATTAGAAAAAGTAAAAAACAACGAAATCTCGATCGAAGAGGCAGAAAAATATTTCAAAAAAGAGCCATTCGAGGAGATGGGATATGCGAAGCTGGATACGCACCGGGAAATCCGGAGCGGATTTGCGGAGGTGATTTTCTGTGCGCGGAAGGCGGATGAACATCTGCTGAAGATTTTTACGCGTCTGTACGAGCAGGATGGGGAGGTCTTCGGAACGAGAGCCAGTGAGCATCAGTACGAGCTGATCCGCGAAAAGTTTCCGGAAGTGGTGTATGATCCGCTGTCCCATATTTTAAAAATAGAAAAGAAAGACAAGAAGCGGATCGGAAAAATTGCGGTCTGTACGGCTGGAACTGCGGATATTTCCGTTGCCGAGGAGGCGGCGCAGACCGCAGAATACTTCGGTGCAAACGTTGAGCGTATCTACGATGTCGGTGTGAGCGGTATCCACCGCCTGCTGTCGCGTCTCGATACGATTCAGAGCGCCAACTGCGTTGTAGCCGTTGCCGGAATGGAGGGGGCGCTGGCGAGCGTGCTCGGCGGCTTGGTGGACAAGCCGGTGATTGCTGTTCCGACATCCGTTGGCTACGGAGCCAGTATGAACGGTCTTTCGGCACTGCTCACGATGATCAATTCCTGCGCGAACGGAATTGCCGTCGTGAATATCGACAACGGCTATGGAGCCGGATATATTGCAACACAGATTAACAGAATGGGAGTACATCAAGATGAGTAAAAGTTTATATCTGGAGTGCGGGAGCGGAATCAGCGGAGATATGACTGTTGCAGCGCTGCTCGACCTGGGAGCAGACCGGGAAGTGCTGGAGAAATCACTGGAAAGCCTGAAACTGCCGGGATACGAAATTGCGATTACAAGAGTGAAAAAGTCGGGGCTGGATGCCTGCGATTTCAATGTGATTCTGGATGCAGAGCATGAGAACCATGATCACGATATGGCGTATCTGCACGGGGATGGGGCGGAAGTGCATGACCATCCACATGATCACGAGCATCATCATGACCACGATCACACAGGGGAGCATCATCACCATCATGAGCACCGCGGGCTGCCGGAGATTCTTGCGATTATCCGCCGCGGCGGTCTGACACCGGGAGCAAGAGCGCTGGCGGAGCGGATTTTCCAGATTCTTGCCGAAGCGGAAGCAAAAGCCCATGGCGTTCCGCTTGATCAGGTGCATTTCCATGAGGTGGGAGCTGTCGATTCCATCGTGGATATTGTGGCTGCCGCTGTCTGTCTGGATAACCTGGCGCCGGATGAAGTCATCGTGACGGGTCTCAGCGAGGGAAGCGGCTTTGTCAGATGCCAGCACGGCATGATCCCGGTTCCGGTACCGGCTGTTTTAAATATCGTACAGGCACATGGCCTGACCCTCGTTCCGACCGGAATTCAGGGTGAACTGGTCACACCGACCGGAGCAGCCATTGTTGCGGCAATCCGTACCAAAGAGACACTGCCGGCATCCTTCAAATGTACCAGAACAGGTCTTGGCGCCGGAAAACGGACGTATGAGCGCCCGTCACTGCTGCGTGCGATGATGCTCGAAACAGAAGAAAACGACGAGAAAGATACGATCTGGAAGCTGGAGTGCAACATTGATGACTGCACCGGCGAGGCGCTCGGTTACTGCATGGGAAAACTGCTGCGATCAGGCGCAAGAGATGTCCATTACATCCCGGTCTATATGAAGAAAAACCGCCCGGCTTACCAGCTGGATGTAATCTGTGATGATACAACGCGGGAGACGTTGGAAAATATCATATTCGCCGAGACCACCACAATCGGCATCCGCCGCTGCCGGATGGAGCGCACCGTGATGAAACGCGAGTTTGCGACAATCGCAACCGAGTACGGCGATGCGACAGTCAAGATCTGCCGCCACGGCGAGATCGAAAAAATTTACCCAGAGTACGAGAGTGCCGCAGTAATTGCAGAAAAAAGCGGCATGCCGGTCGGCGAGGCTGGTGCGTGGATCGTACAGAAATATAAAGAAGGAAACAAAAAAGCATGAGATATTTAAAACCACATTTTTACGACCAGTTTGTATGCACCGCCGGAGACTGCCCGGATACGTGCTGTGCCGGCTGGCAGATCGTGATCGACGAGGATTCCCTGGAGCGGTATGGAAATGAGAAGAGTGAGTTTGGAAAGCGCCTGCGCAATTCGATCGACTGGGAGGAAGAGTGTTTTTACCAGAACAACCGCCGCTGTGCCTTTCTGAATGATGAAAATCTCTGCGATCTTTACAAGGCACTGGGGCCGGATTCCTTATGCGACACCTGCCGCCTTTACCCGCGCCATACGGAGGAGTATGAGGGTCTGCGTGAATTATCCCTGTCCCTTTCCTGCCCGGAAGCTGCACGGATTATCCTGTCCTGCAAAGAGCCGGTGCGCTTTCTGGAGGAGGAGACCGACGAGGAGGATGATTTTGAAGAGTTTGACTTCATGATGTTCTCCCAGCTGGAAGACACGAGAGATGTTTTGTTCCGGATTCTGCAGAACCGCGAACTGCCGCTGCAGGAGCGCATGACGGCGGCAGAGCAGCTCGCAGAACAGTATCAGATCTGTATGGAGGAGCAGCGGGAGTATGATATCGATGACCTGCTTCGGAAGTATGAAAAGCATCTGGAAGAGGGAACCTTAAGCGAGTGCGTGGCGGAGAGCCTTGCGGAAAAAGGTGTGGATGCTGCATCCTTTCATGCATATGACCGCCAGGTGAAGGAACTTGCCGTTCTCCGCGGTCTCGAGCGTCTTCGTCCGGAATGGGATACTGTGCTTGACGGCACAGAAAAAGCGCTGTATCAGAACGGAGAAACCGCTTATCAGGCCATCTGTGAAGAATTCCATCGCACCTGGGGCGCTGCAGGTGAACGCCGTGCAGAGTGGGAAAACATCGGTGAGCAGCTTCTGATGTTTTTCGTCTACACCTATTTTTGCGGCGCCGTCTACGACGATATGGTCTGTTCCAAAATGGAACTCGCGCTGTTCTCTGTCCGTTGGATTCAGGAAATCCTGGTTGCACGTTGGCTGGAAAATGGAAAAACGCTTTCCATGCACGACATCGAGGAGCTTTCCTGGCGCTATGCGCGTGAGGTCGAGCATTCCGATGATAATCTGAATGCGCTTGAGGACTGGCTTTTTGAAACTTATGCACCAGAAGGCTGTGTGCTGGAGGAGGAGTAATCCTGCATCCGATAGACTTACTGCACATTTTCCCTGATGTGTGTTAAGATAGAAGCGTTGTTACAGAAAGAAAAGAGGGAAAATTATGCAGGAAAAACAAAAGAAATGGATTCTGCGCATTGCGCTTTATCTGATTGGAATTATGGTGCTGGCACTCGGCATCACACTGAATACGAAGACAAACCTCGGTGTATCGCCCATCATTTCCATGCCGTACGCGGTGGCACAGATCTTCGGCTATGAAACAGGAACAGCGGTCTTCGTGGCGTATTTGATCTTCATCGTACTGCAGATCGTACTGCTGAAAGGAAAATTCCCGCCGTTCCAGTTCTTACAGGTTGCCGCAAGTTATCTGACGAGCGCCTTTATTACCATCTTCGACCGGATCATCCCGACCCCTGATCAGATGGGAATGCGGCTTCTCGTCCTTGCCCTTGCCATCATCCTGACCGGAATTGGCGCCGCCGTCACCGTAGACGTCAACATCGTCCCAAATCCGGCCGACGGCCTGGCAAGAGTTCTCGGCGAGCGCTGCGGAAAGAACATGGGTTTCGGAAAAAATCTTTTTGATTTCTCCGCCATCGTCATTTCCCTTGCGATCGGCCTCATTGGAGCCGGCCGCCCGGTAGGAATCGGAATCGGCACTGTTATAGCCATGGTCTGCACAGGAAGAGTCATCGCGGCATTCAATCATTTCGCAAAAAAGAAAATAGAAGAAATCACATCGCCTGAGTGATCCATGCCCCTGTCGAAAAAACTTGAGTTTTCGGTGGGGGTTTGTTATAATGAGAGACAGCGAAAGAAAAATTTTTTGATTTGTCATAAGGCGTTTGTTTGCGTTATGAGAAGTGCGAAGGAGGAAGTGGCAAATGAACTTAGTTATTACGATGAGCCGCCGGTTTGGTACTGGGGCGAGTATTATTGCGAAAGAACTTTCCGAGAGACTGCATATCCCGGTATATGATAAGGACGATGTAGAGCACGGCATGCGTGAAAATGCCTTTGAATCTGAGGCGGATGCGATCCGCGAGCTGGCGAAACAGCCGTGTATTATCATTGGACGGTGTGCTTCGGAGTTTCTGAAAGATAAAAGCAACGTCATCAATATTTATGTCTGCGCGGACAAAGAGGATCGGATCAAACGTATCATGAAGCTGTTTTCCCTGACAAGAGAGGCGGCTGAGGTGATGCTGGAAGAGACAGACAAGCAGCGTGCCGAGTATTATTACAAAAATACCGGAAAGACATGGGGCGATGTCAATAACTACCATATGATCCTGAATACCTCGGATCTTGGCATCGAGAACTGTGCCGATATTCTGATGCGGTATTTTGAAATGAAAGATTATATCTAAGAGATATTTAAAAAGAAATACATAAAAAATCAGGTGCTTCCCGAAAAAGAGAAGCACCTGATTTTTTGTGCGGTTTAGTAAGCCTGATACGTATTGCCATAACTCCGGCTGGAGAAGTAATTCTGTTTCAGAACCAGGAACAGTTCGGCATCGGTTGCATATTTGTACGGATACAGATAGAAAATACCGACAAGATTGCAGGTAATTCCGGAAAGAATATACCATCCGATAAAGGAGAGATCAAGAATAAATGTATTCATCTTTTCACCGTTCATCATTTCACGGCTGATGCGGAATGCTTCTTCGGTCGAAAGTTCCGGGTAGTCGGCGAGAAGATAAGGAACCATGTGGTATTCATAAGCTTTCACAATTCCAGGAATCAGAAGAAGCAGCGACCAGAGGAATATATAAAGATTTTTTAAAAACAGAGTCCACACAGTTTTTCCATAGTAGCCGTTCTGGAATCCGAACAGTATGTTGCCAAGTCCCGCTTTTTCCATCGAGTTTTCAATGAAAAACCTCGAGCCTCCTACCTCAAATGGTGCAAGAACAAAAATACGGATCAGAATAAAGGCAAGACCAATGACAAGAAGTACAATGCCGCTGAAGACAGTAAAAACAAATTTAACCGGTCCAAGCGGGGTGAATCTTTCTGCAAAGGATTCCACATTGAAGTTATCGGAAGAAATCGTAAATCCAGATATACCGACCGAGTTAGTCTGATGGCTGTCATTGTTGGAATTTCCAGAATTAGAAGTACCGCTTCCGACCAGCAGAGTCAGAATCAGGGCAGCTACCACACAGATCCAGTAATTGCGTAAAAATGCGGCTTTTCCGCGGGTTTTCAGTTCCTCTCGAGTCCACATAAAAAAGACCTCCCTCTTAATGTAAGTGTAAACAGCAGACAATTCTGCCAAGTCACGATTATCTTACCATGGGGCAGGTGAAATATCAAGACAGCTTAAGGAAAGTTTAAGAAATTGGCAGAAAGATTAAAGTGGAAATGTGCATTCTTAAATAAAGATTTTACTTGTGAAGCGGGGATGAATGTGCTATAATCTCTCCGGTGCGTCAGAACGCAGCGGGGCCGGGTTTCTCCGGGGTGCGTTCTGAAAAAAAGAAACCTGTACGTTGAATTGACAAAGAGAGCGAGGAATCTACGTGTATCTGACAAAGGGCGAGTTTCTGCAGAAATTTGGGATTCTGCCGCAGGAATTTGAAGAGGCAGATATTTCCTGGGAAGAACTGCTGGAAATTGCGGATGATTATGAACGGCGCCGGCCGACGCTGGAAAAGATCCGAAAAGAATTCGTAGCAGAATTTCTGCAGGACAAGGAAAAAGAGATCGGACTGCAGTCGTACCACAGCCGCCTGAAGGACACCGAACATCTGGTGGAAAAGCTGGTGCGCAAGCGTCTGGAAAATTATGCAAAATACCGGAAAATGGATGCGACAAACTACATGCGTTATGTGACAGACCTGATCGGAATCCGGGGACTCTTGCTGTATCGGGAGGACTGGGTAAACTTCCATAAATACATTATCCACTGGTTTAAAAACGATCCGGAAAAATACATCCGTGATTACGGCCGTGACTACGACCAGAACGCATCGGGCTATATGGCAGAGCCGCCGAAGGTCCATACAAGACTTGGCGATTACGCCGACATCTATGTGAACTGGATTCCGGAGGAGAACATTCTGGACCGGAAACATTACCGTGCGGTGCATTACATTGTCGTTTACCGTGGCGTCTACATTGAAATTCAGATTAAGACGCTGTTCGAGGAGGGCTGGGGAGAGATTGACCACAGCATTCTTTATCCGCGGCGCAAGGGAAACGCCATGCTGACAGAGTTTTCCGAGCTGCTGAACCGTCTGGCGGGCATGGGAGATGAGATGGGATCGTTCTACCGCCGTCTCCAGGTTGTGCCGGATGAGAAGTTCCAGAGCAAGGAAACGATTGTGCGCAAGCGTGAATTAAAACCGCAGGTCAAGGCAGCGGTGGAAAAACGCGATCTGAACGAAATTCATACGATGGATGATGCCGTCTGGAGCATACTGAAAGAATAAAACTGCTTTTCAGACATGGGAAAGGATAAAAAATGGATGGAAAAAACACGGGCCGCATGGGCTTCTCTCATGCAGCAGAGGACTCTGCGGAGAATATGATGGCGGCAGTCAAAGCCGGAAAAATCCGAAAACATCTGATGGGAAATACCTCGCCGATCCGCTACGGAACAATGGAAAAACGCGAGATGACCGAATATACAGACTTTGTCCGGACGAAACTCTGCTATGAAATCCTGAATCTGCCCGGGGAGGAAAAATGAATACAATAGAAAAAATATACACAAACTACGACGGACTTCTGGAAGAATTTTCCGAGGAAGTAATCCAGAGCCGTTACGCTGTTTTTTACGAAGAAATCGAGGAATTTGCCAAGAGTCTCGGCATCCGCGAGAAAATCCAGATCAGCGAGTCGCTGTTGAGCCATGCAGTGCTGGACTATTTCACGGATATTTCCCGTCTGAAACATTTTCATCAGGCAAAGCATATCAATTCATTGAAAGTGATCTCCTATGAGACCTACTGGCTGCTGCGGAGAAAACCGATCCAGATCCTGGTGGAGGATGAGACATCGGATGCGATGGCATTTCTGAACGAAAAGTTCGTCTTTTCCCGGATTGCCAAATATCTGATGGGCGACGGAAAACGGGTGATTTTAAGTCCGGAGACGAAAAAAGGCTTTCTGAATTATCTCGATTCGCTGTTTTATTACCTGAAATACCGCAATTACGATGCGGAAATGCTCGAGATGATGCTGATGGGCTTCAAAGCGGGTGTTCTCGTGGCGGATGATTTAAAGGAGCAGGAGTCCTGAAAAACGGGCGGAAGCGGAATACAACAAAATAAGATGAAGATCGAAAGAACCGGACGGGCCGTAAGGCTGCTGTCGGGTTCTTTTTTTGTGCGGTGCTGCATAAAGTGCAGAGAAAACATTGCGATGCATGGATAGAAAACTGTTTAACAATGGAGGGACGGGAACTGCTTTCCTTTGGAACTTTGTACAGGGAGGAATGGATATGGCCACGCTCGAAAAAATCAATGCATTTCTAAAAGCGGTGAATGCAGCCGCCTGGGGACCGCCGCTTCTTTTTCTGCTGCTTGGGACAGGCATTTTTCTGACCATCCAGCTTCGCGCGCTACCCATTCGACGGTTGTTCTTTGCGCTTCGTACAGCATTCGGCCGTGAGGCGAGGTACAGCGGGGAGAAAACAGAAGCGGGAGTTTCGCCGTTCGCATCGCTGATGACGGAACTTGCGGCGGAGATCGGGACGGGCAATATCGTGGGGGTTGCCTCCGCAATGGCGCTTGGAGGACCGGGAGCACTGGGATGGATGATACTGGCGGCGGTTGTGGGACTTGCTTTGAAATTTTCTGAGAGTTTTCTCTCGGTGCAGTACCGGATGCAAAGAAAAGACGGAACATACTGCGGCGGTCCGATGGTGACGCTGACCAGAGCATTTCCGGGGGAGCGGCTGGCGAAGATGCTGGCTGTGTTTTTTGCCGGAAGCGCCGTGCTGGTATCTCTCGGAATGGGCAATATGACGCAGGCAAACTCGATTGCGCTGGCGATGCAGGATACGTTTGGCGTGGCAAGAGAAAAAAGCGCGTTGGTGCTGACGATTCTTCTTCTGCTCGTGGTGACAGGCGGACTGCGTTCCATTGCAAAAGCGGCGGAGGTGCTGGTACCGGGAATGGCACTCTTTTATCTGGGCGGGGCAGGAATGGTAATTGGTCTGCACGCCGGAGAGCTTCCGCGGACACTGCTTGCGATAGTACGGGACGCGTTTTCTTTCCGGGCGGCATCGGGAGGAGCGGTGGGTGCGGGAATTTCCCTGCTGCCGCCGGCCTTGCGGTATGGAATTTCCCGCGGTGTGTTTTCGAATGAAGCAGGGCTTGGAGCAGGCGGAATCAGTGCTGCGGCGGCACAGACCGACGATCCCGTGCGGCAGGGGTACATCAGCATGACAGGTGTGTTCGTTGATACCATGGTGATCTGTCTTGTGACCGGCCTTGCCGTTGGAGTGACCGGGGCGGCAGAGGGGGTACTGGAGGCGGAAAAAGCGGATGGAGCGGCGATGGTAATTCAGGCCTTTGAAAGTGTGTTCGGACCGGCGGGAGGCTATGTTGTCGCGGTCGGGATTCTGCTGTTCGCATTTGCAACGATGGCCGGCTGGGCATACCAGGGGGAGCAGGCGTTTCTCTGGCTGGTGAAAAAGGATAGCTTCGGAATGGTTTACCGTGTTTTCTTCTGCTTTGCAGCGTTTGCCGGGTGCGTCTGCATGGCGGAAACGGTCTGGAATTTTGCGGAGCTTGCCAATGCCTGCATGGCGGTGCCGAACCTGCTCTGTGTGCTGCGGCTCTGGAAGGAAGTAAAAGAGGAGGCATTCCGGTTTGAAAGCAGGATAAAAAAAGCAGAACAAAAGAAAGATAGAAATACATGAGAAACTGTATTTCCGGTCCTCAGGCAGATTTCGATGTGAGCTGATCGAGAGAGCCGAAAGAATATCCCATTTCTTCCCATTTCGTCAGCAGCTCATCGAGAATCTCCGCGTTGGTGGATGAGGTATTATGAAGCAGGACGATGGCACCGGGATGAATGCGTCCGGTCAACTTTTTGAAAGCCTCCTCGTGGGTCGGCTGCTGATCCTGGCACCAGTCTACATAGGCAAGACTCCAGAAAAAAGTCTGATAGCCGAGATCTTTTGCCATCTGCAGGTTCTGCGTGCTGTATTTTCCCTGCGGAGGCCGGTAAAATTTCACCATTTCCTGGCTGGTGGTCTCCTGGTAAAGAGCGGAAACACGGTTCAGCTCTTCGGAGAAGGCTTCCTGCGTGGAAATTTTGGACATATCCGGGTGCGACCAGGTGTGGTTTCCGACGATATGGCCTTCTGCCGCCATGCGTTTGACAAGATCCGGCTGGTCGGAGAGAAAATTGCCGACGACAAAGAAAGCCGCGGGTGCCTGATGCTTCTGGAGTGCGTCAAGGATCGCCGGGGTGTTGCCGTTTTCATAGCCGCAGTCAAACGTCAGATAGATGATGTTTTCTTCCGGTGAAGCGGCAAACCAGGCGTTGTAGGCGGCAAGCTCTTCGGATGTAGCATTGCCGACGGGAGTCTTCCCTTTTTCCGGGAAGGAGAGCCCCCAGTTTTCGGCAGCAGAGGAGAGGACGGGCATCGAAACGGAAGAAACAGGTGTCTCCGGCGCAGCAGAGAGAAAAACTGGGGCTGCCTTTCGGAGCGCACGGCAGGTAAAGTGGGACAGAACAGAGCCAAAAAGAAAAGCGGAGCAGAAAAAAGCGGCGGCGATACCGGCTTTTTTCAGGATCCGGCGGGAAAGGGGTGAAAGAGAACGCATAAAATCCTCCTCCAGGACTTTTTGAGACAATATATGTATGGATGAAAGAAAACATGCGGCACACATCTGTTTGACTTTACCTGCAATCTATGTCACAATGGCGGTAGAGTGGATGGAAAGGGCAGAGAAAAACAAGATGACAAAATATGAGGTTTTAAAAAAGTACTTCGGTTACGACTCCTTCCGGGAGGGACAGGAAATGCTGGTGGATGCACTTCTTTCCGGGCAGGATGTGCTCGGCATCATGCCGACCGGCGCGGGAAAATCGCTGTGCTATCAGATTCCGGCGCTTCTGCTGCCGGGGATTACGCTGGTAGTATCTCCTTTGATTTCCCTGATGAAGGATCAGGTATCCACCCTGAACCAGGCGGGAGTTCACGCTGCATTTCTGAACAGCTCGTTGAGTGCAGCGCAGTACCGGAAAGCACTTGGATTCGCCATGGAGGGCAGATACAAGATTATCTATGTCGCTCCGGAGCGCCTTCTGACACCGGAGTTTCTGTACGCGGTGCAGTCGATGGAGATTTCGATGATCAGCGTGGATGAGGCACACTGTATCTCCCAGTGGGGACAGGATTTCCGCCCAAGTTACTTGAAAATCACAGAGTTTGTAGATCAGCTTCCCACGCGTCCGGTGATCGGAGCCTTTACGGCAACGGCAACAAAAGAGGTGCGGGACGATATCGAGGCACTGCTGTCGCTGCGTGACCCGGTACGTCTGGTAACGGGTTTTGACCGGAAGAATCTGAAATTTACGGTACAGCAGCCGAAAGACAAATTTGCGGCTGCAGAGTCCTTTCTTGCGGAGCATGAGGCAGACTGCGGCATTATTTACTGTCTGACCAGAAAAAATGTGGAGGAGGTCTGTGAAAAGCTCGAACAGAAAGGGTATTCTGTCACAAGATATCACGCGGGCCTTTCCGATCTGGAACGGAAAGAAAACCAGGAAGACTTTATTTACGACCGGAAGCAGATCATGGTAGCGACAAACGCCTTCGGCATGGGAATCGATAAATCGAATGTGCGGTACGTCATCCATTATAATATGCCGAAAAACATGGAAAGCTATTATCAGGAGGCCGGACGAGCAGGCAGGGACGGCCTTCCGGCGGAATGTATTCTGCTGTATGCGGGACAGGATGTGATCACAAACCAGTTCTTTATCGAAAATATGGCACAGGAGAGTGAAGATCCCGAGACGACAGCGCTGATCCGCCAGAGGGAGGAGAAACGCCTGAAAAAGATGACATTCTACTGCTTCACGCACGAGTGTCTGAGAGACTATATCCTGCGGTATTTCGGAGAATACGGTTCCAACTACTGCGGAAACTGTTCCAACTGCCTCTCGGAATTTGAGACAGTGGATGTAACAGTGGCGGCAAAAGCAATTCTGGGCTGTGTGCGGGAATGCCGACAGCGCTACGGCACGACGGTGATTCTCGATACCCTGCACGGCGCAAACACTGCGAAAATCCGTCAGTACCATATGGATGAAAATTCCCATTACGGGGAGCTGTCAAAAGAGCCGGTTTACCGTCTGCGCCAGATCTTAAACGAGCTGCAGGTACGGGAATATCTCTATGTAACAGCCGACACCTACAGTATTGTGCGTCTTCTACCCAAAGCATCGGAGCTGCTGGATGAGGACGGCACGATGCTGATGAAGATGGCGAAAGAAGAAAAACGGATTCTGAAAGCCGCAAAAGAGAAGACAAAGACAAAAACCTCGGCAGCGGCAAAGGATCTTTCCAACGAGGAGGCCGCGGTATTCGAAAAACTGCGGGCACTCCGGATGGAGCTTGCAAAGGAGCATAAAGTGCCGCCGTATATTATCTTCTCGGATAAAACACTGATCCAGATGGCGATGGAGAAACCGTCCAACAAAGAGGAAATGCTGGCGGTCTCTGGTGTCGGCGAGAGCAAATTTGAAAAATACGGGGAACCGTTTCTTGCATGTCTTGCAGAAAGATAAAACAAGTCGTGTAAAAAAACGGGAAAACAACAGGAAAGGAAGAATACGCTTATGAAAAAAGAAAACGCAGTTATTTTTGGAGTGACCGGTGTTGTATTTGCCGCCGCGCTGATTGGAGGCGGAATCTATATGAAAACGGAACGGGACCGAAATCTGAATGCAGATACAGCAAGTACCGCAGCGGACAGCAATAGGGCAGAAGAAGTACAGAAAGCCGTATTTCTTGCAGAAGATTCCGGATTATGGTACCTGGGAGATCTGGAACACGGAAACATCTATGTGACACATACACCGTCCGACACACTTTACGATGAAAATGGAAATGCCATTGATCCGTCCGAGATCAAAAAAGGAGATTTTCTTCAAGTGGAGGGCGACGGTATTATGCTGAACTCCTATCCGGGACAATATCCGGGCATCAGCCGTATTATGAGAATCAGCGGCGGTACGGAGGCGGATGCAGAAAAATTCGATGAGGAACTTTCCCAGATTCTGCCGGAAAAGGATCCATCGGAAATTCCGTTTCTGAGTCTGTGCTACACACAGCCAAATGCCCAGGTGACAGCTATGGCAACACAGGGAGGTTATACCTGGTCTTATGTTGATGAGGACGGCAATGGTCAGAACGTCGTTGCGGACAGTGCGTTCATTCTGGAATGGACGGAACTGAATGATCTGAATACAGCAAATGACGAAGGAAAAACCGATCTGGAGCTTGTCTTCTCGGAGGAGCCGGATTCTGTCACAGCAGAAAGATGGCCGGCCGAAGACCGGGGGCAGAACTTTGGCAATGGTTACCCGGAGGGAGAAAGCGTTTCTGTGGAGCATGCGGAGAGCTGGAGCATTCCGGGAGCCGAGGCCGGCTACATCTACGAAGTGGACGCGGTATTCGAAAATGGAACCGTGTCATACGGATTTGAAGTGAAAAAGTAAAAAAAGACTTTCTTTTTCCGTGACATTATGCTATTTTTACTGTGAAAACAGAAAAATGCAATGTGCCATACGGCATAAGCAGCTGACTTTTCAAAAATCAGAATCCGTTTGACCGGAGGATGCGAGGAGGAATTTGTATGAAGTTAATTGTTGCTGTATTACGGAAAGAGGACGAGGCAGACACCATTGCCGAGTTGAACAAAAAAGGCTTTTTTGTGACGGAGCTTGCCACGACCGGCGGTTTCCTGAAGGAGAAGAACACAACACTGCTGATCGGAACCGATGATCATAAGCTCGACGCTGTGCTTGCGATCTTAAAACAGGAAGCAGGGCTTCGGAAAACAGTTACCTATGCGGCCACCCCGATGGAAAGCGGAAACTTCTGCCCGGGCGGAAATTGCTCTGTTCCGATTGATACCCAGACAGGAGGCTGTACTGTGTTTGTGCTGAACATGGAACAGCTGGAAAAATTCTAAGACTCTAAAGATTTTTAAATTCCGGCATATGATCCCGGTAGTGGAGCGGCAGATGCGTACGCTGACAGTCGGGATTGGAACGCTCTTTGATGGCAATTGCGGTGAAAAATCCTTTCCAGAGTTCTTCGTAAGGATCCGAAGTGGATTCCGTGAGGGAAAGGCGTTCTATTTCATCCGGAGAAAGACGGGTCAGATAAAAGGGCCGGTCAGCGGGATGCACGACGGCAAGCTGCCGGTTATCATCGAGAATCATCCAGTTTTCTGAGGGAAGCCGGTCAGAAAAATGGGGAGCGACCAGGGTCAGCACATTGGCTTTCGGGGAAATATGCGAGACCAGGATCGGAAAACCGGAGGAAATATTTGTAAAACGGATAAATTCCCGGAACGAATGCGCTTCATTTGTGACCTGACGGGAAACTTCAAAAGCGTGGAATACCACCGGTTCCTGCAGCATATGCAGGGTATCCTTTCCATAGGAAAAGCCGTAGAGCAAAAAACGATAAATGATGTCGGGAGCGTCGCTTCTCTCGGACATTGCACAGAGATAGACGAGCCGCCAGGCTACTGCGCCGATCTTCTTTTGAATGGATCGCGTGACGCTGGCGGCTTTTTCTGTGTCCGGCTCAACATGGCAGTAATCGCAGAACAGCTCCAGATTGCCGACTGGTTCCGTCATCAGCCGTACATTGCGGTAGCCGAGACGGGAATTCCAGGCTTCATAGATGCAGGTCAGGATCGACGCAAGATCCGGGCTGCAGGTGTAAACAGTCATAATAAAATCCTTTCTGAAATCAATTGATACAGACAACAGCCTTCTGCAAAAAAGCGCAGATACAGCAAAAAGGCTTTTCCGTGAGAAGAACGCCCGGGATTATATATGCCCAGGTACGGCAGCATCAAACAGAGAAAGCTGCTGATACTGTTCCGGATGGGAAACCTCCCAGTTGGAGGCGGCTTCCTCTCCCGTGAGCTGCCGGGTCAGAAACTGCTGTTCCAGCCGCATGTGATACATCATTTTTCCCTCGCAGGTGATAAAATATTTGGCGCGTTTCAGCACCACACCGATCTTTTTCAGGTGCTCAAATGAAAGATGGGAGCTTCTGCGGCTCTTTACAATCCGCATGGCCGATTTCGGCCCGATGCCGGGAACGCGCAGAAGGTCGGCATACTCAGCCGTGTTGATCTCCACCGGAAACAGCTCCATATGGCGCAGCGCCCAGTCGCATTTCGGGTCGAGCTGTGCATGAAAGTTCGGGTGGGCTTCATCGAGCAGTTCATCCGCCTGAAAACCGTAGAAGCGGAGCAGCCAGTCTGCCTGATAAAGGCGGTGTTCCCGAAGAAGCGGCGGCTTGGTTTCACGTGAGGGCAGGGCGGAATCCTCGTTGACCGGAATGTAGGCGGAGTAAAAGACGCGCTTCAGGTCATACTGCTGGTAGAGAAGCTGTGAGGTGGAGAGAAGCTGGTAATCGTTTTCCTTTGTCGCACCGATGATCATCTGCGTGCTCTGGCCGGCAGGAACGAAGGGAGCAGAGCGTTCCTTTTCCGGCAGTGACCGCGCGGAGGAGGAAGAGATCCAGCCCAGATCGGCAGCGGAGGCGGAAATCTGCTTTTGTGTATCGAAAATGGAGTGGGAGAGATAGCGGTTTCCCGAGGAACGCTCTAAAAAAGCGCTTTTCCCTGCGGTCAGCCGGTAATCTACAATACCGGACTGGATCTGGCGCATGGGTTTTAAAATCGCTTTCTGTGTCTTCTGCGGGGCCAGTTTCTGCAGCCCTTCTCCGGTCGGGAGTTCCAGATTGACGCTCATGCGGTCGGCGAGATAGCCGGTCTTTTCGATCAGCTCGACGGGTGCGCCCGGGATAGCTTTGACGTGGATGTAGCCGTTAAAGCGGTAACGATTACGTAAAAGATGCAGAGTGCGGTACATGAGCTCCATCGTATGGGCAGGATTTTTGCAGACGGCGGAACTTAAAAAGAGTCCCTCAATATAGTTTCGGCGATAAAATTCCGTGACGAGTGTACAGACCTCCTCCGGTGTAAACGTGGCGCGCTGCCGGTCATTCCCGGCGCGGTTGACGCAGTATTTACAGTCGTAGATACAGTCGTTGCTCTGCAGAATTTTTAACAGAGAGATACAGCGTCCGTCGGAAGAAAAGCTGTGGCAGATACCGCAGGAGACCGAATTGCCGAGATGTCCCTGTTTTCCGGCACGGTTCACACCGCTGGAAGTGCACGCAACGTCGTATTTGGCCGCGTCAGCGAGAAGATTCAGCTTCTCGGAGAGAGAAAGTGTTTGTGATGATAACTGCATGGCAGAAAAATTCCTTTCTATGTCCAAATGAATACGAATAAAAGTAAAACAATAAGATAACAGGTATTTTATGAAAAGAACAACTGTTCGATAAAAGAAGTGTAACACAAATCGAACGAATGTTCAAGAGGAAAAATGAAAATAGTACAAGAAAATACTGGAAGAAAAGAAACAGAATTCGATCCGGAAAAACGTGAACAGGAAACAGCAGGGAAAATTTCTGTTAGAAAAAAGTTATACAAAAACAGCCGCACAGATCGGAAAAACAAATCTGTGCGGCTGTAAGCCAAATTTTATGGAATTGAAACGGAAGCAGGGCCGTTTACGCCAGAAGCGCCCCAATTGCCCCGAATACGCCGGAACTTGCAAGCAGCATGATGACGCTTGCGAGGAGAACACCGCCCATGACGGCGAGAACGCTGGTCTTAAAGTCCATATCGAGGATACTTGCGGCCAGTGTGCCGGTCCATGCGCCGGTTCCTGGGAGCGGGATGCCGACGAAGAGCAGCAGGGCGAGCGGAAGTCCGCGGCCGGCTTTTGCTTTCAATTTTTCCCCGCCTTTTTCGCCTTTTTCCAGACACCAGGTGAAGAACTTTCCGATATACTTTTTATCACATCCCCAGACAAGAACCTTTCGAGCGAACAGGAAAATAATCGGAACCGGAAGCATATTTCCGATGACGGCGATCAGATAGGCCGGAAGCGTCGGAATATGGAAAGCTACCGCGTACGGAATCGCACCACGCAGCTCGATGAGCGGAACCATGGAAATCAAAAATACAATCAGATATTTGGTAATCATATACACCTCGCGTTTTTTACAAAATGGTATCGTTTCTTAGTGCAACGCTCTTATTGTAGCGTGATGCCCGCCATTTGTCCAGTATAAAAAGAAAGAAAAGAGCGGGAGTAAAAGAAATCTTAAGAATTTCTGTATTTTTGTATAATTTTATAACCTTCAAAATTTGAATTTTAGAAAACTGTATGTTAGAATGAAGTGTACTGTTTGCAAAAGAACAGCAGAGATGCCCCCAATGACAGGGGCGTGGACTGAAATAACAAACGAGGAGGACCCACCTATGATTGCACTGATCGACTATGATGCCGGAAATATAAAAAGCGTGGAAAAAGCCTTTCAAAGCCTTGGAAAAGAGGTCGTACTGACCAGGGATCCAGAAGTATTAAAGCGCGCAGATCACGTCGTTCTGCCGGGTGTCGGCAGTTTTGGAGATGCGATGGAAAACCTGAACCGCTATCATCTGGTACCGGTCATTCATGAAATCGTAGAAAAAGGGACTCCGTTTCTTGGAATCTGTCTCGGACTGCAGATCCTGTTTGAACGCAGCGAGGAGAGCCCGGGCGTGGAAGGCCTTGGCCTGTTAAAAGGAGAAATCCTTCGGATTCCGGACAAAGAGGGCTTAAAGATTCCGCACATGGGCTGGAATTCCATCCATCTGCAGAACGAGGGACGCTTATTCAAAGGCATCCCGCAGGAGTCTTACGTCTACTTTGTCCACTCCTACTATCTGAAAGCAGAAGAGGAGGAGATTATAAAAGCAACGACAGAGTACAGTACACACATCCATGCATCCGTGGAAAAAGGAAATCTGTTCGCCTGCCAGTTCCACCCGGAAAAGAGTTCAGATCTTGGACTTGCCATTCTGAAAAACTTTGCGGAAATTGGAGAGGAGGACTAAGCGATGTTTACAAAACGAATTATCCCATGCCTGGATGTAAAAAACGGAAGAGTCGTAAAAGGCGTTAACTTCGTCGATTTAAAAGATGCCGGAGACCCGGTGGAGATTGCAAAAGCGTACGACAAGGCAGGAGCCGATGAAGTTGTGTTCCTCGACATCACCGCCTCCTCCGACCAGAGAGGAACGGTCATCGATATGGTGCGCAAAGTAGCAGCAAACGTCTTCATCCCATTCACCGTCGGCGGCGGAATCCGTACCGTAGACGATTTCAAGATGCTGCTCCGCGAGGGAGCCGACAAAATTTCGATCAACTCCTCCGCAATCAACAATCCGCAGCTGATCCACGATGCGGCGCAGAAATTTGGCAGCCAGTGCGTGGTCGTTGCGATCGATGCGAAGAAGAGAGCTGACGGAAGCGGCTGGAATATCTACAAAAACGGCGGCCGGATCGATGTCGGCATCGACGCCGTCGAGTGGGCGAAAAAAGCCGAGAGCCTCGGAGCCGGAGAAATTCTGCTCACCAGCATGGACTGCGACGGAACAAAGGCGGGATACGATATCGAGCTGACAAGAACGATCGCAGAGAGCGTCGGTATCCCGGTCATCGCATCCGGCGGCGCAGGAACGCTGGAGCATTTTTATGATGCCTTAACCGAAGGAAAAGCCGATGCAGCCCTCGCCGCATCCCTGTTCCACTACAAAGAACTGGAAATTCGTGAAGTCAAAGAATATCTGGCAGGCCGTAATGTGCCGGTCCGCCTGTAAAAGGAGGTAGAAAACGATATGCCGCCTCTTAGCGGAAGCTGGGCCAATGCCCTGAAAGGAGAATTCTCCAAAGATTATTATAAAAAACTGTTTCAGACGGTGGGAGCGGAGTACAAAACCCACACGATTTACCCGCCGGCTGATGATATTTTCAATGCGTTCCACTTTACCCCGCTTGAGCAGGTAAAAGTGGTCATCCTGGGCCAGGATCCGTACCATGAGCCGGGACAGGCGCACGGGCTCTGCTTTTCTGTAAAACCAGAGGTAAGTATTCCGCCGTCCCTGGTCAACATTTACAAGGAACTTGAGGACGATCTGGGATGCTATATCCCGAACAACGGATATCTCGAAAAATGGGCACGGCAGGGTGTTTTAATGCTGAATACAGTGCTGACTGTACGTGCACATCAGGCAAATTCCCACAAGGAAATCGGCTGGGAGCAGTTCACCGACGCGGCAATCAAAGTGCTCGCCGAGCAGGACCGCCCGATGGTATTTATACTCTGGGGAAGACCGGCACAGCGCAAAAAAGAGATGATCCACAATCCGAAGCATCTGGTGCTGATGTCCGCTCATCCGAGCCCGCTTTCTGCATACCGCGGATTTTTCGGCAGCCACCCGTTTTCCAGAACGAATGAATATCTGGAGGAAAACGGTCTTGCGCCGATTGACTGGCAGATCGAAAATGTAATCCGGGGAGCGAAAGAATGAGTAAAAAGAAAAATACGTTACTGAGAAATACTTCTATTTTAATGGCCGCAACGATTATCTCGCGTGTGATCGGCCTGCTGTACCGGTCACCGCTCGGCGAAACCATTGGAAATGAGGGACTTGGCTATTACAGTACAGCGAGCAATCTGTACACGATCCTGCTGCTGATCTCGTCCTACAGTATTCCGATGGCAGTGTCGAAAATCGTATCCGAGCGCCTGGCCTTAAAAGAGTACCGCAACGCACACCGCGTCTTCCACGGTGCCCTGATTTATGCGGTAATTGTCGGCGGAATCGCTGCACTGGTGGCATTTTTCGGCGGAAAATTCCTTCTGCCGTATAACCAGCAGAATGCACTCCTTGCCTTACGCGTACTGGCGCCGACCATCTTTTTCTCGGCTGTTCTCGGCGTTCTGCGCGGTTATTTCCAGGCCCACAGCACGATGATGCCGACCTCGATCTCACAGATCATCGAGCAGGTATTCAACGCCGCATTCAGTATTGGCGCCGCCTGGTTCTTCATCCAGCAGTTCGCGACAAACGATACCGAACATGCCAAATTCGGTGCCGCCGGCGGAACCCTCGGAACAGGAGCCGGTGTCCTGGCAGGCCTCTGCTTTATGCTGATCGTTTACGGCGTAAACCGGAAAACAATTCTGCGGAAAGCTGCCAAAGACACACATCACCGTGAAGAATCCTACCGTGAAATTTTCCAGGTCCTTTTCCTGATGGTAACGCCGGTCATCTTTACGACCTTTATTTACAACTGCAACGCTTACCTGGACAACTACCTGTTCTTCACCATCCTCGGATGGCACGGTGAAAACCAGAAAGCACTGAACGCTGCATACGGAGAGTTCTCCAACTACTACGTCACCCTGATCAACGTTCCGCTTGCCATGGCAAGTGCATCTGCATCCGCCATGATGCCGGAGGTGTCCTCCTGCTATGCAACCGGTGACCTTGATGAGGCAAACGACAAAATCCTCGAGACCATCCGCCTGACGATGTTCATCTCCATCCCGGCAGCCGTCGGCCTTGGCGTACTCGCATTCCCGATCACAGGAGTCTTGTTCCCGTCAAGCTCCAGCCTTTCCGGAAAACTGCTGATGATGGGCGCCGTTTCGGTCGTATTCTCGGCCCTGTCCACCATCACCAACAGCGTCCTGCAGTCCATCGGCCAGCAGAAAAAAGCCCTGCATAACGCAGCCATTTCCCTCGGAATGGACCTCATCGTCCTGGCTCTGATCCTCGCAGTCTTCCCGAAGACAAACATCTATGCCGTTGTCTTCGCAGGAATCCTGTTCTCGCTGAGCATGTGCGTATTGAATAACCTTTCGATCCGCAAACACCTGAACTTCCGCAACGAGTTCAAAAACACCTACGTAAAACCATTGATCGCAGCCGCCATCATGGGAGTCGTAACCTGGGTTGTTTACTACGGCCTCTTTGCCATCACCAAACGCCCGTCCATCAGCATGCTGATCGCGATTCTGATCGCCATTGTCGTCTACCTGATCGCCTTCGTCGTCGTAACCGGCACAACCGAAGCCGAAATGCGCCGCATGCCAATGGGAACCAAACTGGTAAAAGTCCTGCGTATTCTGCGGATTTACCGTTAAAAACAACAAAACAAAAGTAAAACGAATCCCCGGCCGGAAAGCCTTGATAACAGCTTTCCGGCCGGGGATTTATTTTGATGTTCAGAAAATATATTATGTAATTTTACGCGTCTTTCTCGCCATTTGGCTCCTGCTTCAGGTTTTTATTCGCAGTAGAAAGCATCAGCTTAATACGATTGAGCTGGTTAACCTCCGAAGCGCCCGGATCGTAGTCAACCGCCACAATATTCGCCTTCGGATACTCCTTGCGGATCGCCTTAATAACACCCTTGCCGACAATATGGTTCGGCAGGCACGCGAACGGCTGGATGCAGACGATATTGTAAACATCGCTGTGGATCAGCTCCATCATCTCGCCGGTCAGGAACCATCCCTCACCAGTCTGGTTGCCGCAGGAGACGATCGGAGAAGCATATTTGGCCAGATCCCGTACGTCAGCCGGCGGATCAAAATGCTCACTCTTCTTGAACTCTGCAACAGCCGCACTCCGCAGCCAGTTGATCAGCTTGATACCCGTATTTCCGAGCATCGAAGAACTCTTCTTGAAGCCAAGGTGCTCCACCTTGAAATTCGTATTGTAGAAGCAGTAGCAGAAGAAATCAATCAGATCCGGCACAACCGGCTCCGCACCTTCACTTTCGAGCAGCTCCGCCAGATGGTTATTCGCCGCCGGAAGGAACTTAACGAGAATCTCGCCGACAATACCAACGCGAGGTTTCTTCTCATCCGTAATCGGAATATGGTCAAAGTCGCGGATCATCGTGCGGCAGATCTGTTTAAAGCGGGTATGGCTTAAATGTTTTGCCGAAACAAAATCAATACAGATCTTCTCCCATTTCTTGTGAATCCGGTCTGTCGTGCCCTTTTTCTGCTCATAAGGACGCATCCGGTAAATACATTTCATCATGATATCGCCGAATTCTGCTGCATAGCAGAGACGAATCGCAAGATCCGGCGTGATCTTGAAGCCCGGATTTTCCTCCAGACCGCTCAAGTTAATCGAGATGACCGGAATCTGCGTCATATCGGCCTTCTCCAGTGCACGGCGGATAAATCCGATGTAGTTCGAAGCACGGCAGCCGCCGCCGGTCTGGCTCATGATGACAGCCACTTTGTTCAGGTCATACTTGCCGGAGAGCAGCGCCTGCATAATCTGTCCGACTACCATCAGAGACGGATAGCAGGCATCGTTGTTGACGTATTTCAGTCCGACATCAACCGCCTCTTTGTTGTCGTTCGGAAGCACTTCCAGATTGTATCCGGCTGCGTTGAACGCCGGCTGCAGAAGCGAGAAGTGGATCGGTGACATCTGCGGGCAGAGGATGGTGTAGTCTTTCCGCATTTCTTTCGTGAAGACCGGTTTCTGGATCGAGGACGGAAGAATCTCGCGTACCGCCTGTTTCCGGTCATGTGCACGGAGGGCGGCGAGCAGAGAGCGGACACGGATTCTGGCAGCGCCGAGGTTGTTGACCTCATCGATCTTCAGGCAGGTATAAATCTTGCCGCTTCTGGTCAGAATCTCATAAACCTCATCGGTGGTAACGGCGTCGAGACCGCAGCCGAACGAGTTCAGCTGAATCAGGTCAAGATCGTCGCGTGTCTTTACATAGTTTGCAGCTGCATACAGACGGGTGTGGTACATCCACTGGTCATTGACACGGAGCGGACGCTCGAGCGGTGCCAGATGGGAAACAGAGTCCTCCGTCAGCACGCACAGTCCGTAGGAGTTGATCATATCCGGGATACCGTGATGGATTTCCGGATCGATGTGGTATGGACGGCCGGCAAGCACGATGCCTCTGCGGCCGGTTTCTTTCATATACTGAAGCGTTTCCTCGCCTTTTTTCTGCATATCGCGTCTTGCAGCACCAAGCTCTTCCCATCCGGCATGAACAGCAGCACGGACTTCATCCTCCGGCAGACCGGAGAACTCTTTGACAAGACCATCGGCAAGCACCTTTTCACTCGTAAACGCAAGGAACGGATTGCGGAACGTAATGGAATCGTCCTGCAGCTCGTCCACGTTGTTTTTGATATTTTCCGCATACGAGGTAACGATCGGGCAGTTGTAGTGGTTGATGGCTTCCGGGAACTCGGTGCGCTCGTACGGGATACACGGGTAGAAGATGAACTTCACACCGTGGCGTAAGAGCCAGGTCACATGGCCGTGCGCCAGTTTGGCCGGATAGCACTCGGATTCACTTGGAATCGACTCAATACCGAGCTCGTAGATCTTGCGGCTCGAGGTCGGAGAGAGTACCACGCGGTATTTCAGCTGCGTAAAGAAGGTGTACCAGAACGGATAATTCTCAAACATATTGAGGACTCTCGGAATGCCGACCTCTCCGCGGATCGCTTCATCCTGCGGCAGCGGCTGGTAGCCGAAGATCCGTTTGTATTTGTATTCGAACAGGTTCGGAATATGATCTTTGTTTTTCTCTTTTCCGATACCGCGCTCGCAGCGGTTTCCGCTGATGTACTGACGGCCGCCGGAGAATTTGTTGATGGTCAGACGGCAGCTGTTCGTACATCCCTTACAGTTTGCCATCGTGGTCGAATATTTCAGCTCGTTGATCTTTTCAATGGAGAGCATCGTGGTCTCCTGATCGGCGGAGTAGCGCTCTCTTGCGATCAGCGCCGCACCGAACGCACCCATGATGCCGGCGATGTCCGGGCGGATGGCTTCGCAGTTGGCGATCCGCTCAAAGCTTCGGAGAACAGCGTCGTTGTAGAACGTACCGCCCTGTACGACGATGTGGCGTCCCAGCTCGGTGGCATCCGAAACTTTAATTACCTTATATAATGCGTTTTTAATAACGGAGCAGGCAAGTCCGGCAGAAATATCGGCGACGGATGCGCCCTCTTTCTGCGCCTGTTTTACCTTGGAATTCATAAATACGGTACAGCGGGTACCAAGATCGATCGGGTGTTTTGCAAACAGCGCCTCATGCGCGAAATCCTGCACGCTGTAGTTCAGGGACTGCGCGAACGTCTCGATGAAGGAACCGCAGCCGGAGGAACATGCCTCGTTCAGCTGTACGCTGTCTACAGTGCCGTTTTTGATCTTGATGCACTTCATATCCTGGCCGCCGATGTCGAGAATACAGTCGACTTCCGGATCGAAGAATGCGGCAGCGTAATAATGGGAAATCGTCTCTACCTCACCCTCGTCCAGCATCAGTGCAGCTTTGATGAGCGCCTCGCCGTAACCGGTCGAACAGGACCAGGCGATCTGTGCGGAATCCGGCAGTTTGGAGTAGATCTCCTGGATCGCGCGGATCGATGTGCCGAGCGGATTTCCGTGGTTGTTGCTGTAGAAGGAATAGAGAAGAGCACCGTCTTCGCCGACGAGTGCAGCTTTGGTCGTCGTGGAACCGGCATCAATACCGAGATAGCAGTTTCCCTCGTAGGTGGAAAGATCGGCGGTCACGACGTTGTTGACACTCTGGCGCGCCAGAAATTCGTCATACTCGGCCTGATCTTTAAACAGCGGTTCAAGACGGGCAACCTCAAAATCGATAGCAACTTTCTCTTCGAGCCGTTTTTTCAGTGCGAGAAGGGAAATCTCGGTTTTTCCGTCTGCATTCATCGCAGAACCGATGGCTGCAAACAGGTGGGAGTTGTCCGGTACGATTGTATGCTCGTCATCCAGTTTTAAGGTACGGACGAATGCTGTCTTTAATTCCGAGAGGAAGTGCAGCGGGCCGCCGAGAAAGGCAACGTGGCCGCGGATCGGTTTACCGCAGGCAAGACCAGAAATGGTCTGGTTGACAACTGCCTGGAAAATGGAAGCGGAAAGATCCTCTTTTGTTGCACCGTCGTTGATGAGCGGCTGGATATCGGTTTTTGCGAATACACCGCAGCGTGCTGCGATCGGATAAATCGCCTGGTAATGCTTCGCGTATTCGTTGAGTCCGGTTGCATCGGTCTGCAGAAGAGAAGCCATCTGGTCGATGAAAGAACCGGTGCCGCCGGCGCAGATACCGTTCATACGCTGCTCCACATTGCCGCCCTCAAAATAGATGATCTTGGCATCCTCACCGCCGAGCTCGATGGCAACGTCGGTCTGCGGAGCGAGTGCTTTTAACGAAGTGGAAACCGCGATAACTTCCTGCGTGAACGGGATGCCGAGGTGGTTGGCAAGCGCAAGTCCGCCGGAACCGGTGATGACCGGCTGCAGGGTCAGTTCGCCCAGCTTTTCGTGTGCTTCCCCGAGCAGGTGGGCAAGGGTTTCCTGAATGTTTGCAAAATGGCGCTCGTAATCGGCAAAGAGAAGCTGGTTCTCTTCGTCGAGGATCGCAATTTTAACAGTGGTGGAACCGATGTCGATTCCGAGAGTATATTTTTTATCAGTCATGAATCAAACTCCTTTTATAATAAGAAACAATCTCAACACATTATACGACAAAAAATAAGGAAATACAATTGGAAAAAGGGCGATGTCTTACGAAAAAAGTATAAAGTCCTTGTGAAAAATGGAGAAACCAGGAGGGAAAAAGGCAGAAAAAAGAAAATTCAGGCATTGTCAAAAACGGGTTTTGCCTGTATACTAAAAATAGTATGCCCTGCATGAAAAACAGGCGGCAGGGATCATGAGAAAGGATGAAAAGCGTTATGTATAAAATTCTGAAAATGGAAGGAAGAGCGAAGCGCGCCCACATGGAAACCGTGCACGGCAATATCGAGACGCCGGTATTCATGAATGTCGGAACCGCGGCAGCGATCAAGGGAGCCGTTTCCACTGAGGATCTCCAGCAGATCGGCACACAGGTAGAGCTCTCCAACACGTACCACCTCCACGTGCGTCCGGGCGACGAGGTCGTAAAGAAGATGGGCGGACTCCACAAGTTTATGGTCTGGGATAAACCGATCCTGACCGACTCCGGCGGATTCCAGGTATTCTCTCTTGCAGGCCTTCGGAAAATCAAGGAGGAGGGTGTTTATTTCCACTCCCACGTAGACGGAAGAAAGATCTTCATGGGACCGGAGGAGAGTATGCAGATCCAGTCCAATCTGGCATCCACGATTGCGATGGCCTTCGACGAGTGCCCATCGAGTGTGGCAGACCGCCGTTATGTGCAGAATTCCGTGGACCGTACGGCAAGATGGCTGCAGCGATGCAAGGATAAAATGCAGGAACTGAACCAGAGAGAGGATACCATCAACAAGCACCAGCTGCTGTTTGGTATCAATCAGGGAGCAATCTATGAAGATATCCGTATCGATCATGCAAAACGGATTTCCGAGATGGATCTTGACGGATATGCCGTCGGCGGTCTTGCGGTAGGAGAGACACACGAGGAGATGTATCATATTCTCGATGAAGTGGTTCCGTATCTGCCAAAAGAAAAACCGACATATCTGATGGGTGTCGGAACACCGGCCAATATTCTCGAGGGTGTAGAGCGCGGCGTTGATTTCTTCGACTGTGTATATCCGAGCCGGAACGGACGTCACGGTCACGTTTATACAAATCATGGAAAAATGAATTTGTTCAACCAGAAATACGAATTGGATCCGCGCCCGATCGAGGAAGACTGCCAGTGTCCGGCATGCCGCCATTACAGCAGAGCTTATATCCGTCATCTGCTGAAAGCAAAAGAGATGCTCGGCATGCGTCTCTGTGTTCTGCACAATCTGTATTTCTACAATCATATGATGGAAGAGATTCGTGATGCACTGGATGAAGGCAGATTTGCAGATTACAAAAAGATGCGTCTGGAAGGATTTGCAGCCGGAGAGCAGAAATAATAAAACAGTCTCTGAATTATAGACAGAAATAATACAAAATGCTGAAAAACACTTGAAGTAACAGGCATTTTTGTGTATGATAATGTATAGTGTTCCTGAAAAAGGGAATGTAAGTCAGTAAACAGGAGGAATCTTAAATGAACGAAAGTACCGCAAGCATGGGTATGATGATTTTATGGATGGTTGTAATCTTTGGAGTTATGTACTTCCTGATGATCCGTCCGCAGAAGAAGGAGCAGAAGAGAACTCAGACTATGTTGAACAGCATGGAGGTTGGTGACAGTGTTGTTACTACCAGTGGTTTTTATGGTGTTGTTATTGATATGACTGAGGAAGATGTTATTGTTGAGTTTGGTAATAATAAGAATTGCCGTATTCCTATGAGGAAGCAGGCGATTGCTGAGGTTGAGAAGGCTGATCAGGCTTCTGCTTGATGACTTTTTTGGCAATAACGTGAATATGGGAAGGCACTGCGTTTTTTTGACGTGGTGTCTTTTTTTGTATTTGTATGTGGATGAAGGGACGAACGAACGGATGAAGGGACGCCGGGGAAGGGGATGCTGGCTGGTCTGCGGCTTCGTCGGGGGCTGGCTTCTAGGCTGCCGGAATTCTGCTAAAACCGTTTTCCAAAAGTCCGAACTCGCGTCTTATAGCCGCTCAGACAGCGGACTTTTGTAAAACAACGCAGATTTCCGCCAGCCAAGAATCAGCTCCCCTCCTGCAGAGTCCGGCGACAGGCAGCACACGCCTCACGGGCTGGTTTTTCAAGGCGGCAGGGGAGGGTGGTTACTCCACCGGCAGATCTCTGTGTTCTACGCTGGTGGAGAATACGATCTGTGTTTTGGTGCGGCCGAACTGCTGGAGTTCGTTGATGAAGTGGTCAAGTTCCATGGTGGAGCGGAAGGCTACTTCGATGAGCATGGAGTAATCGCCGGTGACGCAGTTGCATTCGATGACGTTTGGGATGGACTGGATGAAGGGATAGAAGTCTTTTTTTTGGTTGGGTTCTACTTCCAGGTTGATGAATGCTTTTATATGATAACCGAGAAATACCGGGTTGATCTGGGCGTGGTAGCCTGTGATCAGCCCGTTTTTTTCGAGGTGTTCGATCCTGGCGGAGACAGCGGGGGAGGAAAGGAAGACTTCCTTTGCGATTTCCTTTACCGGGGTGCGGGCGTTCTTCTGAAGCATTTCGATGATCTTTCGGTCGATGTTGTCGAGTTTGTGTTCCATGTAGAAATGTCTCCTTTCAATGAAAAAATGTTATTTGTAACTGGTACAGAGCTGCGTAGGGAAGTGGATTAAAAATAGGTATTTCTGTATTGATTATACTGCGTGTGTTATCACAACACAAGAAACGACTTAATAAAAATAAGAAAAATAAAAGAAATTCTTAAAAAGATTAATGTAAACTATTGAAAAACACGGATAATCGTGGTTTTCCATTAAAAGTATTTACAAGCTACAAAGAAAGTGTTAGTTTCTTAGGCATCAGAAAAACAGCTGCTGATAAAAATGAAAATAACAGAATGATTTGTAAACAGTGAATATCCGTCGGACTGAAAAAGATGAGATCAGAGGGCGGAGCAAATCAGATGTGCACAGGATCAGAAGAAAGAAGAGGGATGATAAAATGACAACAGAAACAAGACTGGAAGCAGATTCGATCGGAACTATGGAAGTGCCTGCAGAGGCTTATTACGGAGTTCAGGCTTTAAGGGCAAAACAGAATTTTCCTATTACAGGTACAAAGCTTCATCCGGCATTTATTAGGAACCTGGCACAGATTAAAAAAGCAGCAGCTATCACTAATAATAATGCAGGGCTTCTTCCGGAGGATAAGGCAGACGCCATTGTCAGAGCCTGCGATGAAGTGATCTCAGGAAAATTGGCTGAGGAATTTATCGTAGATGCCATTCAGGGTGGTGCCGGAACCAGCGCAAATATGAATATGAATGAGGTGATCGCAAACAGAGCCGGTGAGATCCTCGGATGTCCGAAGGGTAGCTATAAAATGGTCCATCCAAATGATCACGTAAACATGGCGCAGTCCACCAATGATGTGATCCCGACGGCCGGTAAGCTTACCGTTCTGGATCTTCTTGCACCTCTGGAAAAAGCATTGGTAAGACTTGAGAAGGAGCTTGCAAAAAAGGCAGAGGAGTTCGATGATGTGATCACTATGGGACGTACACAGCTTCAGGATGCAGTTCCGATCCGTCTTGGTCAGGTGTTCCACGGTTATGCGTCTATGGTTTCCAGAGACAGGAAACGTATCGAAAAGGCTCACAGGGAAATGTACACCGTAAACCTTGGAGGAACTGCAGTGGGAACTGCTATCAACGTTTCCGACTCTTATTTTTATAAGATCGTGCCAAATCTGGAAAAGATTACAGGTTATCCGCTGAAACAGGCCGAGGACCTTTTTGACGCAACAGAAAATCTGGACGGCTTTGTTGCCGTATCCGGTGTAGTAAAAACCTGTGCGGTGGATCTTTCCAAGATGTGCAACGATCTTCGACTGATGTCCTCCGGCCCGAAAACCGGATTTGGGGAGATCAATCTTCCAGCAAAGCAGAATGGGTCTTCCATCATGCCAGGTAAGGTAAATCCGGTCATTCCGGAGGTAGTAAGCCAGGTTGCTTTCCACATCGTAGGACATGATACCACCATTACCATGGCAGCAGAAGCCGGACAGCTGGAGTTGAATGCTTTTGAGCCGGTTGTATTTTGTAATCTTTTTGAATCCATTACGACTCTGGAAAAAGCAGTGGATACATTGATCGTAAACTGCATCACAGGAATCACCGCAAACCGCAAACACTGCAAAGACCTGATGGAAAGCAGTGCAGGAATCGCAACGGCTCTCTGCCCGCATATTGGCTACAAGGCGTCTGCAACCATCGCAAAAACTGCAGTAAAAACTGGCAAGTCTGTCCGGGAACTTGTTCTGGAACAAGGGATCATGACTGAGAAAGAGCTGGAAGAGGTTCTTGATCCGTATCTGATGACAGAAGTCGGAGAAGAGCGGAAAGAGGATGAAGCAAGAAGGAAAGCCTGCTGAGAAAGTTATCTGTACCAACGTATGACGGGAACGTCTGATGCAGCAATTCATTTCAGAGCAGCTGAACCTGATGCGGGATTTTATGGAAATGCTATAGGCAGATCAGGAATGAGATATCAATGAGTACTATAAGGAGACTTGTCACAGTGCAGGTCTCCTTTTATAATGGAAGAAACGTGATAAGAAAAGAAGGGAAAGATGCATGCTTAAACGAACAGCCATACGGGCACTTTGTAATACAACGGCATATCAGAGAGGCCTTGATATTTACCGTACCGGAAAGAGGATCCAGTCGCTGGATATTAAGTCGGAAGGAGCTGTGGATAAAATATCTGCAGCAGTGAAGGGAAGTGGGCGTAATGTATACAATACAGGCTTTCAGTATGATACAGAAGCGGACCGCATAAAAGAAGCATACTGTGACTGCCCGGCCTTTCGCAGCTATTCCGGGATCTGTAAGCATTGCGTGGCAGTGCTTCTGGAATATGGAGACCGTAAGGCCTATGAGCGTGTGGAAATCCGCAGACAGCAGGATGAGGAACAGAAGCAGGCAGAGTTATTCAGCGGAACAGCATTTCCGGCTGCTTTATCCGGACCAGGGCAGCCTGCAACGAAAACCACCGTTGAGCTGAAAAGCCTCCTTAATCGCCAGCTATACAGCCGTATGCTTCCGTTTTCCGGGGATCCGTATTTTGGCAGGGTGGAGCTGGAAACCTGCCTGAAATTTAATTCTGTGAGAAATTGTTTTACCGTGGAATTCCGCGTTGGCTGTGAGAAAAAATATATCCTCAAGGATGTGTTGGCCTTTGTGTGGAATCTGGATCATAATGAGAAGGTTTCTTATGGAAAAAATCTGGAATTTATCCATTCCGATGAAGCCTTTTCAGAAGGATCCAGAAGCGTGCTGGCCTTTATCCGGGAATGGGTCGAGAATCATCACGGCACTTACATGTCCAGATATGAACAGCTGAAGGATATAGCTGTGGAAAAGGTGAGGGATCTTACCGTTGACAGAAAAGAACTTGAGGATCTGCTTCTTATACTTGGCGAAAAAAGTTTCAAGTTCAAAATGAACAATGATCCGGAGACAACATGGCATTCTGTCAGAGAAATTCAGGACAGGACGCTGATGATCCGGAAGAAGGATCAGGGGTTATCTCTTGAGATCGCGCCGGTATACAGTGTGACAGGCATACGGTATCATATGTATTTTGATAATGCGAAGGTATATCTGGTTTCCAGGCAGGAGCTTGGAGCAGTGGAGGAATTTGTTGCTTGTCTGGAGCGGCTTCCTGCAGGCCGAGGCTTTATTGATGAACCGGATGTGCCTGCGTTTGTGCGTGAGCTGCTTCCTTCCCTGAAAAAATTTTTCCACTGTGATCTCAGGGATTTCCCGGAAGAAACAGGTCTTGAATGCTACAAGGCTGCATATGAGATCTATCTGGATGCGCCGGAGCGTGACTGGATCACCTGTAAGGCATTTTCTGTTTACGGGAAGGATAAATTTTCGGTTTTTGACCGAGATGTGTCTGCCCGCACCAGGGATATTCCGGGAGAGCTTGGTGTGTTTGCGCTGCTGTTAAAATATTTTAACGG